>Ga0268283_1000020_pt1 | contig 164605 bp, 137 predicted proteins | sample saktaG_13_FD_190140 | JGI IMG/M metagenome (GOLD analysis project Ga0268283, IMG submission 190140) | Saline water microbial communities from Sakinaw Lake, British Columbia, Canada - sak_2013_06_06_36m | ecosystem: Environmental > Aquatic > Non-marine Saline and Alkaline > Saline ...
GTGGAGATGAGGGGGATCGAACCCCTGGCCTCGGCATTGCGAACGCCGCGCTCTCCCAGCTGAGCTACATCCCCACAATTTCGATATGTTTTGGTATGTAACAAATCAAACCGGTAACGTCAAGAATTTCATTGATCGTGCAATCTATGAATTTGGAGGGAAGATGACCCGCAAGGTGGTGCTGAAAGATGCATTCAAACGGTATACGCTGGATCAGGACAAGGTTTTACCACCGGAAGAAACCGTAAAAAAAATCAAAGAAAAATTTAAGAATATCGATCTGGATATTCTGGAGCGAACGAAACGGATTGATAATGGACGGCTGGGCATCCCGGTATATTTGAGCTATTGCGGCAAGGACGCCAGAGCCGTGACCGGAACGCGTAAACAGATGGGCAAAGGCGCAACACCGGCTCAGGCTGAAGCCAGCGCCGTGATGGAGCTGGCGGAACGGTTCAGTTTTTTCAGCTTCTGCAACACCCCGGACAATTTTTTCACCGATACTTACAAAAACCTCAAAGCCAGAGCCATTTCCTTTGAAATGATAGCACAATCCGTTCATGATCACTCCTGCGAACTGGCAATTACCCGAAATATATTTGAAACGCTTCCCTTGAAATGGACCTGGGGATATAACCTGACCCGGAAAGAGGAGGTCCTGGTTCCGTTTAACTGGTTTTTCGCCATCAATGAATACAACGGTCCGTCTGCAGGAAATTGCGTGGAGGAAGCTCTCAGTCAGGGAATCTGCGAGATTGTCGAGCGCCATGTCTCCGCGATCATCAGCCACAAGAAGCTGATAGTTCCGGCCATATCCCCGGATTCCGCTACCGAACCCCTGGTCCGGGAAATGCTTGAGAAATACCAGCGGACCGGCATCAAGCTTTTTGTCTCTGATTTTTCACTGGATACCGGCATTCCGACTGTCGGCATTCTGGCATATGATCCGGCCACCTTTGCCCAGACCAGCGAAATCGTCTGGACCGCCGGGACAACTCCTGATCCGCAAAAGGCCTTCAGCCGGGCTCTGACAGAAGTGGCGCAACTGGCCGGAGATTTCAATACCGGCGCCAACTATGAGGCCAGCGGACTTCCCAAATTCAGCAGTCTGGATCAGGCGGCGTTTATCACTGAACCACGGCAGCACATTTCCATCGCATCGCTTCCGAATCTTTCAAGCAACAATATCCGGATCGAAGTTGAAAACTGCATTGCCGCGCTCTCCCGGAAAGGCCTGGATGTCATCGTCATCAACACCCGGCACCCCGGACTCGATATTCCGGCGTTTTACACGATTATTCCGGGCGCCCATTTCAGAGAACGGGCTCTGGGAACCAGCGTCGGGATGTTTGCCGCCAAACTCATCACCGAAACCCAGCCGCCGGAGCAGGCAATCGCCGGGCTCCAGAGAATGGATAAAATGCTTCCGGACAAGTATTACCTTCAATTTTATCTGGGAATCACCCATCTTTCCATGAATAATCCCAAAACCGCCTGTATCCATCTGAACCATGCCCTTGACCTGAATCCCGTTCTTCAGGACATCCCCAGCATTTATTCGTATTTGGGGATCGCGCTCAAGGAAATGGAAGACTACAAAAAGGCCGTCAGCGTCCTTGAAAAAGGGGAAAGCTATGATTCCGAACGCACGGATATTCATAATCTGCTCGGATTCTGCCATTTCAAACTCAAGGATCATGAAAAAGCCATCGCCTGTTTTCAAAAAGCGATCGCGCTCAATCCCGGCTCCGCCATTGATTACGCCAATATCGCTTCCAATTACCGCGATTTGGGAAAGACCGAAGATGCGATTCACTATTATGAACTGGCGCTTTCCCTGGACCCTTCCATCGATTTTGCCAGGGACAATCTGGCAAGACTCAAGTCATGACATTGTAACCGGCGAACGAAATCGGGTTCATCGGATTTGACTTGTCTCAAATTACGATTACTTTCATACCATCACGCTTTTGAAAGGATAAAAAAATGGAAACACACGTCTTTACCATCCCCAATATCTCCTGCGGCCACTGCGTCATGGCCATAAAAAATGAACTCATTGAAATCCAGGGCGTCATTACGGTTGAAGGCAATCCCGCCGAAAAACAGATTACCGTTGAATGGAATGCGCCGTTAACCCTGGACAAGATTCAGGCCATTTTAAAAGACATCAATTATCCAGCGACCCCATGATGTTGCCTCAAGCGATTCTGACAATGCCAAGGAATGAATGCCATGACTGATACGCCTTCCCTCCCGCCCCAAATCGCCCATGCTGAATTTCCCGTAACCGGAATGAGCTGCGCCAACTGCGCCACGAATATTGAACGGGCCCTGACCCGTAAAGTTCCCGGCGTCGTCAAAGCAACGGTGAATTTTGCATCCGAGCGGGTTTTTGTTGAATACGACCCGACGGCAGCAACCGTAGATGACATGGCGACAGCCATTGAAAAGGCCGGATTCAAGGCGATACTGACGGAAGACGACTCAGAAGATGCAGAAGATATTGAACAAACCGCCAGAAATGCTGAAATTCAAGACCAGACGCATAAATTTATCGCCGGCATTTTGTTCGCCCTGCCCCTTTTTCTCTGGAGCATGGCCCGGGATTTTGGCCTGATCGGACACTGGAGTCACGCGCCCTGGGTAAACTGGGCGTTTTTTTTACTGGCGACGCCGGTTCAGTTTTATACGGGCTGGGATTATTATGTGGGTGGCATCAACAGCATCCGGAACCGCAGCGCCAACATGGATGTCCTGGTCGCACTGGGATCTTCGGTCGCGTATTTCTATTCCCTTGCGCTTTTGTTTTTCCCCGTATTGGGAGATCATGTATATTTTGAGACTTCAGCCGTCATCATCACCCTGATCAAGCTGGGCAAGATGCTGGAATCGCGGACCAAGGGAAAGACGGGCGGGGCCATTCGAAAACTCATCGGACTGCGACCATCCACGGCAACCATTTTGTCGGGCAGCACGGAAAAACAGGTTCCGATCGCCCGCGTCCGGGCAGGGGATATTCTCATAGTGCGTCCCGGAGAGCGCGTTCCGGTTGACGGTATTGTTCTGGAAGGCGAATCCACGGTGGATGAGTCCATGCTGAGCGGCGAGCCCATGCCGGTGGATAAAACCACAGACAGCAGCGTCATCGGCGGAACGATCAATGGTCACGGCCTGTTGAAATTCAGGGCGACCCGTGTGGGAAAAGCCACGGCCCTTGCTCAAATCATCCGGCTGGTTCAGGAGGCGCAGGGAAGCAAAGCCCCGGTTCAGGCTCTGGCGGACCGGATTGCCGCCATTTTTGTTCCGGCCATTATCGCCATTGGCGTCCTCACTTTCTTTCTCTGGTGGGGGATAACCGGCCAGTTTGTTCCATCCATGATCCGGATGGTGGCGGTTCTGGTGATCGCCTGCCCCTGCGCCCTGGGACTGGCCACCCCCACGGCCATCATGGCCGGAACCGGGAAAGGCGCTGAAAAAGGCATCCTTTTTAAAAACAGCCAGTCCCTTGAAATGGCAACCCGCATTACCACCATTATCCTGGATAAAACCGGCACCATCACGCTGGGGAAACCCTCTGTGACATCTGTCATGCCGCTCGGCAGCTCAGACAGAACCCCGGACCAGGTGCTGGAAATGGCAGCCTCGATTGAAAAAGGATCCGAACACCCGCTGGGAAAGGCCATTGTGAATGAAGCCTTGAAAAAAGGACTGGTCCTGACCGATCCGGAAAAATTTAAATCCACCAGCGGCGCCGGCGTTGAGGGCATCATCCGGGGGGGGCTGGTAAAAGTGGGAAAGCCGGACTGGTTTTCTGAAACCGCTTCGCTTTCCGAATCCGACATGGCAGCGATCACAACGCTGCAATCCGGCGGAAACACTGTCGTGATGGTTTCCGTCGAAGGCCGGTTGTGGGGGCTTGTCGCCGTATCCGATACGTTAAAGCCCGAATCCGCAAGCGCAATCCAGGAGCTTCAATACCAGAATTTGAAGGTCATCATGCTGACCGGCGACAACCGGATGACGGCGGCAAGCATTGCCCGGCAGGTCAATATCGACAGCGTGGAGGCAGAAGTCCGGCCTGAAGAAAAATCATCCGTAGTTAAAGCCTGGCAGGAAAAAGGCGAAAAAGTCGGAATGGTAGGAGACGGCATCAACGACGCCCCGGCCCTTGCCCAGGCGGATGTGGGGTTTGCCATCGGAACCGGGACCGATGTGGCAATAGAAACCGCTGATGTCATTTTATCCAGCGGAAGCCTTACCGGGATTTCACACGCCATTCAGCTCAGCAGGCTCACCATGAAAACCATCCGCCAGAACCTGTTCTGGGCTTTTTTCTACAATATCGTCCTGATACCCGTCGCCGCGGGAATTCTCTACCCTTTTGAGTCATTTCCGTCCATGCTGCGGCAGCTTCACCCCATTCTGGCAGCCCTGGCAATGGCTTTCAGCAGCATAACGGTGGTTTCAAACAGTCTTCGACTTTACCGAAGCAAAATCGAATAGCCCTTTACGAAGTCATCGCAATTATATGGCATGGATTCTCCGAAGAAACTCCCGGCTGGGCGCCGCCAGAAACGGCCCGTTTAAAAGCGTTTCCTTGTTGTAGCGAACGGGCTTTCCTTCAAGATCCACCACCACGCCGCCGGCAGCCAGCACCACGGCATGACCGGCTGCCGTGTCCCATTCCCAGGTTGGGCCGAGTCGCGGGTATAAATCCGCCTCTCCGGATGCAACCGCGCAGAATTTCAGAGAGCTACCCCGCTGAAGGCTTTCTGTGGCAGGAAGCCGCTGTATATAAGCATCCAGTTCGGCAGAAGGATGAGAACGGCTTTGGACAATTCGCAGGGTCATTGCCGGCATCTTCGGAGGAATTTTCAATTGGGTTTTACAGTCCCGGATGATTCGATAACACCCTCTATGAACATCCGCCAGATACAGATCGTCCAGGGCCGGAACATACACCACGCCCATTGTCGGCATGTGATCGCAAATCAAGGCGATATTGACCGTAAAATCATTGTTTCGTTTGATAAACTCCTTGGTTCCATCCAGCGGATCCACCAGCCAGAAACGGTCCCAGTCTTTTCGCACCCCATAAAGAATGGATTTGCCTTCTTCAGACAGCACGGGAATATCCGGATATGCCGCCTGGAGCCCATCGGCAATAATCCGGTGCGAACAGGTATCGGCCAGAGTCAGTGGAGACTGATCCGCTTTGAGATCCACCGAAAAATCCGTGCGATAAATCTCCAGGATCGCCCTGCCGGCTTCAACAGCCAGGCGCCCGACATCATCCAATGAGGGTTGGTAATGCATCACGATCTCCTAAATGACACCATAAAAGAACCCGGCCTGATCCGGCCGTCAGTCATCCGACATCTGTCTTTCCCGAAAATCACCGTGTATATCCTGCCCGCTCCAGATACAGCAGCACTTCCTGGGCGGCCTCATCGGGAGTCATGTTCGTCGTATCAATATAGACTTCAGGGTATTCCGGGATTTCATACGGGTCACTGACACCGGTGAATTCCTTGATGAGTCCGGCACGCGCCTTGGCATAGAGGCCTTTTCGATCTCTATTTTCGCAGACCTCAACAGGCGTCCCGACATGGACCTCAATATAACCGCCATATTGTTCGATGATTTGGCGAATGTGTCGGCGGGTTGAGGCATAGGGGGCAATCGGTGCACAGATGGCGATCCCCCTGTTTTTGGTGATTTCGCTGGCCACATAACCGATCCGTTTAACATTAAGATCCCGATGCTCTTTAGAAAATCCCAGTTCGCTGGACAGGTTTTGACGGACAATATCACCATCCAGAAGGGTTACGGGCCGGCTTCGCATTTCGAGGAACCGGGCATGAAGGATCCGGGCAACCGTGGATTTCCCCGCACCGGACAGACCGGTAAAAAAAATGGTGACCCCCTGTTTGTGCCGGGGAGGATACGCCTGCTGAATGGCTTCGACAACATCAGGAAATGAAAACCAGTCCGGTATTTTTCGGCTGTTTCGAAGTTTGCCGTGAAATTCATCATTGCTCATAAAACGGGTCTGAATCCCCTTGGGGACTTCGCTGGCCGGCAAAAAAACATCCTCATCCACCACATATACCATTTCCTCAAATGGAACAATTTCAATCCCCAGTTCACCGGCATAGGATGCCGCCAGATTTCTGGCAGCGTATTTTTCATAAAAAGGGTTCCCGTCTGCTCTGGGGCCCGGACTGGCATGATTCGGCCCGACAATAAAATGTGTGCATCCATAATTTTTCCGAATAATGGCATGCCACAAGGCTTCCCGGGGTCCTGCCATCCGCATGGCAAGGGGAATCAGGCTCAGGTGCATCATGTTGGCCGGATAGTTTTTTCCGGCAGCCAGATAGCAATGGATTCGGGTATAGTAGTCCATGTCTCCGGGATTGACATTTCCGGCAACCGGGTGCAGCAGTAGATTGGCTTTGACCTGGGCCATTGCCCGAAGCGTCAATTCATACTGAGCCCGATGCAGGGGATTTCGCGTCTGAAATCCAACGATGCGGCGCCAGCCCAGTTTTTTAAACAGATTGCGCATTTCAAGCGGCGAATGTCGCATGCTTTTAAAGGCGGAATGTAGCGGCATCTGAATCCCTTCAATGTCACCACCCACATAATATTTTCCCGCTGAATCAAATAGATAACGAACTCCGGCATGTTCCGGATTCAGCGTGCCGTACACCGCCTCAGCCTCCCTCTCCTTTTCAATGGGCCAGATATCCTTGACATGAAGCACCGCCAGCATAAACCCCTCGTTGTCCCGAAGGGCCACGGACTGCCCGGATTCGAGACACTGAGATTCTGACTCTGAAATTCCCAGACAGACCGGAATCGGCCACAGGGTCTTATCCTGTAGCCGCATGCGATCCAGAACCGATTCATAGTCGCTTCGATTCATGAATCCTTTCAGCGGTGAAAATGCGCCGTTTAACAGCAATTCAAGATCGAAAACAGCGGGCGGAGAAAGCGTGATGCTTTGAAGACTCTTGGAAAGGGCCTTCAATACACCCGCCCGTTCCTCACTCACTATCAAATTGACAAGTTCGCCGCCATGTGCGGGAAAAGGGGAAATCACTCCTCGCCTCCATTTATATCGGGGATCAGGGTTTGGGAATTAATCCCAAAAGCTGTCCAGCATATTTTAACAACAGTTTCAGATCATACCAAAAACTGGAAGATACCGAATAAAACGCCTCGGCAGAATAGCATTGGTCAGGACTGGGCGAAGGCCCGAAATTCACCAGTGCTTCGGTAACAATTCCGGGCTTGGCCTTGAAATACAGCATTCGCCAGTCGTTTGGCATGGACGCCACCATTTCAACACTCATGGGGTTGACTCCTGTAAAACAAAGATTCCCCGAAGCCGCGCTGATGAGCGCGGGTAAACACCGCAGAAAAACATCCCGCCATCCAACCGGAATCAGGGTTGACCGCTCAGAACAAAAGCTCGACTGAAACGAGCCGGCAGCATCCATATCTGATGGGAGAAAACTGTACAAAGTGAACGTCTTCCAGAGATATTCTTCAGGTTCGGCCGGAAGCTGAAGCACCTGGCGTTTAAACCAGACCGGGCCTTTTCGTGCAATTTTCAAATAAAAAGCAGTAATCAGCAGGACCGGCCACGTAAACAGAAGCAGGACGATTGCAGCGCTTCGCGTCAGGATCGTTCGCCACCATCGAGGGCCAAAGGATCGAGACATTCGCCCGATAATAAAATCTTCCCTGACAATAATCTCTGACCCCAATCGAACATTCACCAGCAGATTCCTGTTGACCAGCGAACCGGATATTTCAAGAGATTCCCCGATATAGCTTCCCTTGAAGACAATCGAGTTCTTGAGGGTGGTTTTTTCATCAATCACGCAATCACTGCCCACGGTAACGTAGGGCCCAATTCGAACCCCTTTGGATAGGCTGCAATTTTTGCCGATATAAACCGGTGGGATCAATATGGAGTGTGGATGAAGGCGGACATTTCTGGATAACCATATACCAGGTTCAATTTCCTTTCCAGTCATCAGCAGCGAGCCGACTTCCTTTGATAGAACCGCCCGGTGCCCCTCCAGCAGGGCGGCATAGGACAATACGTTCAAGGGTTTTGAAACCGGAATCCGGCGGCATTCTCCATTGGCATGGGCCGTCAAGAACTGGTATAAACCGGTTTCATCGACATCGATCGGAATATTTTGCCGGCATGAAGCGGGAATCCATCCCCAGCCGGTCCAGAAGAAGCTGTTTTCCGTGTCCGAGAGGTATTCATACAGGATCGGGACTGAATCGTCTTCCTGGCTGAAATGCTGCGCAACATTCGATATGACCAGACGGTTTGTGTGAACCAGAAGAATGGGGCTATTTTCCGGCAGGTTCAGAAATTGAAACGGTCGATAGGGCTTTTCCGAATCCTTGACCAGATGATAGCGGCAAGAGGCCCCCCAGCGAGAACCATCCCCCAACAGGCTTTTATAGGATTCCGGATAATTGCACAGAACAATATCAAAGGACTTGAAGCCCTGAAGGACTAGCTGCTCAAGCACGTGCTGGATAAAAGGCCTATCCATCAAGGGCAGCAGTGAAGGGGCCTGCTCTTTTCTCCCCGGATGCTTTTCTTGCCATTCCTGCGTGCTGATCAAAAATGCTCTCATTATTAATAAGCACCCCTTCCGGAAAGAACAGCAGGGATTGTCTTCAGTAGAATCTTGAGGTCCACCCACAAACTCTGGCTTTCGATATATTCGGCATCCAGCTTAACCTGCTGGGAAAAGGGAATGTCCCCCCTGCCGCTGACCTGCCAGGTACAGGTCAGACCGGGTTTGACATCCAGCCTTCTGCGATCGGAGAGCGTGTACCGGGCCACTTCCTTGGGCAATGGGGGTCGCGGCCCCACAATGGACATGTCACCCTTTAATACATTCCAGATCTGCGGAAGTTCGTCGATGCTGAATTTGCGAATGATTCTGCCGATCCAGGTGATCCGGGGATCTTTTTTCATTTTGAAAGTGATACTGTCCAGATGATGGCTTTGCTCCAGCATCGTGTCCTTCAGCGCTTCGGCATCGGCCACCATGGATCTGAATTTGACAAACTGAAATTCCCGGCCCCATTTACCGACTCGCGTCTGCAAAAACAGCACCGGCCCCCCGTCTGTAAGCTTAATCGCAGCAGCTACCACGATCAAAAGGGGAATGGCCGGAATCAAGACGGCCAAGGATATCAGAATATCCAGCGCACGTCCGAAAAATTTTGCCATTCCGACAACCCAGACCCATGCATATTTTTTTCGGTAGTAATGGATCCGCTTGCCAATGGAATTGAGGCTTCCGGCATCGCCGTAACGACGGTAAAGCGCCTCCATCATCTCGATACGACTGTCAGAATAATTCTGTGCAGATTCATCATCCGATGGATGCCCGTTCAAATCGCGATCCTTTTTTGCGGTTTTTCCTTAAAGGTGGACTCAGGATTGCCAGGAATATGTAGAAGGATTCCAGCCGGCGGTTTACAAGGATTATCCAAAAGATCGGATGGCCATTTCCCTGTCTTCCGCTATCTCAATGATGCGGTGCAGACGAACCAGTTCTAACAGTGTTTGAACTGGTTTTTGAACGCTCGCCAATTTCATATCCCCGCCGTTGCCGGTGATTGATCTGAGCGAAGACAGAATCGCACCGCATCCGGAACTGTCCACAAATTGGACATGGCTCATATCCAGGACAATTTTTTTTGATTTTTCGAAAACAGGCGACATTTGAGAACTGAACCATTTGGCATTGCCGGCATCCAGTTCTTCTGCCAGCAAGGTGATGATCGTTATTTCACCGATATTCTCTATGATGAGTTCCATGAGTCACCCCCACCCAACTGACTGCAATTGGACTGCCTTTTGTTACACCGGTTTACGGGGCCGGGAAAATAACACAACGCCCTCAACAGGATGGCTTCAAAAAAATTTTCAATTGGGTATAGTTTATATTGTCTTTGTCTCTTGAATAAACCACATCATCCATAATCTGAGAAACGATATAAATGCCGAAGCCGCCATCTTTGGAACCATCGAATTTGGGATGAGGAACCTTTTCCGGATTAAAGCATTTTCCCTTGTCAATGAATTCAATCAGAAACATATCCGGAAACCGCCTGGCTGCTACCTCAACAAGTGCATTGGATCGTCCGCTATAGGCATGGAGAATGATATTGGTGGCAACTTCTGTAACCGCCAGTTCGATCATGGTTATTCGGGCTTCACCCAGCAATGCTTCAGGAATGGTTTTACAAAAATTTCGGATAAATTGCCGAATGCCTCCCAGTTCTTTTAAATCACTCGGAAATGTCATTCTTGACTCGGCATCCGGCTGTAACGTTACCGAAACAGGCGGGTCAATTTTTACAACAACACAGGTAAAATCATCCCTGAAAGTTTCTGTCCCCGAAAACATCACGATATCGGTCCAGACGCGATTAATGATCTCATTGGGTGAGAATCCGGAACTGGCCTTAACGGACTTGACCAGACGTTCTTCACCAAAGAGCCGGCCCTGCGAATCCATGGATTCGCTCAGTCCGTCGGAATAAAAGAAAAAAAAATCACCCTTGCAAAATGGAACGACTACCTGAGTAAAGGGTTCGGTTTCCGGGAACCCGATCGGCATATTCATTCCTTGAAGCAGGCTGCAGGTTTGGCTTTCCTGATGATATTGAATGGTTCGCATGTGACCGCAATCCACAAACCGCATCTGTTTCCTGGAAAGATCAAACCGGGCATAGCACAGGGTGACGAATGTCTCCAGTTCCTCCATCTGGCGAATCATGGCGGACTGAACGCTGCCAACGATGGCATCTGGTTCGGGCGGCAGCCCGTCATGAACACGAGAGAATCCAAGCTCGTGAATCACTCGAAGGAAATAACTCTTCAGAGCGGCGCCCATGAGCGCCGAAGCAATGCCTTTGCCCATGACATCACCGACCACCACATCCAGGCACTGGGAATCAATGGTAATAAAGTCATAAAAATCGCCATCCACTTTTTGGGAAGGAATGGACCAATTGGCAATTTCCATCCCCTTGAAATTTTTCGGGGGAACCCCCATCAGCAGGGTTTGCTGAATTTTTGAGGCGGTTTCGATTTCTTGTTCCCGGGATTTTGCCAGTTCCGCCTCAACACGGCGCAGCCGTTTGGCCTGAGTGTCCGTTTCGATGGCTTTGTCCACCAGAGCGATAAGCTGCTTCGGATTAAAGGGTTTGGTGATGTAGTCAAAAGCACCGCTTCTCATGGCCTCGACAGCGCTGGTGAAATCATCACTCGCAGTCAGCATGATGGGGGATAGATCAAAAATATTTTTTCTGATATACTGCAAGCATTCAATGCCCCCCATGACCGGCATTTCCAGATCCAGAATAACGGCCTGGATTTCATTGGAAAGCAGATCGATAGCCTCTTTTCCGTTTTGCGCAGCAATCACTTCGAACCCGGATTTTTCCAATAATTTTTGAAGAATCGCCCGGATTATCGGATCATCGTCTGCAATAAGGATTTTCCCGCGATGAGGATCCATGCGTCAACCCTTCGGTCAACTATTTTTTGATTTCGAAATGAGCCCGGCGATTTTTAGCCCAGGCTGCTTCATTCTGACCCGGATCAATCGGTTTTTCTTTCCCATAGCTGACGCTTGTCAGCCTGGACGCCGGAATCCCCAAATCCACCAGAAACGAAATGGCGCTTTCCGCCCGCCGCTCTCCCAGGGCGATGTTGTATTCAACCGTTCCACGACTATCCGTATAACCTTCGACAATTACGGATACATTTGAGTTGCTTCGCATCCACTCGGCTTTGCGTTTCAACACATCACGGGCTTCCGGGATCAGGACCGCACTGTCGTACTCAAAATAAATATCTTCAGAAACAAAACTGCTCCGCGTTGCAGACCCCCCGGCATCCTGTCCCCCAGCCCCTGCTCTTCCTCCAGCAGCCTGGTCCTTTAACCGCTGCTCGTCAAATCCCCTCTGTTTAGCCAGAGCATCCAGTCTGGCTTTTTCAGCAGCCCTTGCGGCATCATCAGCAGACTGCGTTCCGGAGGTGTCAGAGTATATTTTTTTCTTGGCGCAGGAAGCCATAAGGGTCATTGCCGGCAGAACCATCATCAGAGTCAACAGAATCCACATTTTCTTATTCATGACACACGTCCTTTTTATTAAGTTTATAAGCTTTGCCTCGTTGTTATTTAATTAACGTTCAAACTCATTAAAATCAATAAGTGTTTTGACTTCGACCTTTGGCTTATAGAATTTCCGCGGTGATCCGGCCATTTTGGATATCGATTATGGCCCCTTCACAGAAGGAACCCATGGCGCAGTTGACAATCAGGGTTTTCCCCAGGCAGGCCATTCCAGCATCCTCATGAATATGCCCACAGATCAACAGGGCGGGCTGACAGGCTCTGATGAATCTTTCCAGAGACTTGCACCCGGCATGATATTTTCCCGCAACGCGATCCCGGCATCCCCAGGGAGGCGGATGGGCAACCAAAACCGTTCCAGATGTCATTAGGGGCATCAGCTTCTTCCAGATAGACGTTTCCCTGAAAGCAATTCTGGATTGAAACGGTATCGGTATGGCTCCGCTGGCTCCCGCAAAATGAATCCCTTGTAACGTTATATCGCAATTGTTGAGGAAAAAAATGTTCTCGTTGAGGGCAAACTGGAATTCAATCCGCTTTAGGTCGGTATTGCCGCGAATCGCCAGAACCGGAAGTGAAAGTTCGCCCCATTGCGAAAAAAAAGGAAGCGTCCGGTACTGGGTGATATCGCCTGCAGCGATCAGCACATTCGGGCGATACTTTTCCACATTGCTTTTGATTGCGGCCATTCGATCGAATCGGCCATGAATGTCTGCTACAGCATACAGACGCATCTCTTTTCCTGTTGAACACTGACAATAACCGAACATTTGTTCGTTTATGCTTGACAAGACGGCACTCGAATGACATTAAAAAAAACAGATACCTGCTCATCAAGATACATAGCTAACATTCCGGAGGCAATTCATCAATGGAATTTTTTTTTAATCCCAAAGGAATCGCCCTGATCGGCGCAACGACAAAACCCGCCAGAGGGGGATTTTCCATCCTGACAAATCTTCTGAAGGGCTTTGGCGGAAAAATATATCCCGTAAATCCCCGGTATTCTTCAATTGAAGGCCTTATCTGCTATCCAAGCGTCCTGGATGTGCCGGACCCCGTCGATCTGGCCATTGTCTTTGTTCCGGGTCCGATGGTTCCCAAGGTCATTCAGGAATGTGCCATGCGCAAAATCCCAGGCGTCATGATTGAATCCGGTGGGTTCTCTGAAACCGGCGACACGGGGAAAAAACTTCAGGACAGACTGCGCCGGATTGCTCATGAAACCGGCATTCGGCTTTGGGGACCAAACTGCATGGGCCTCGTGGATGCCGTCAACCGCCATGTATTTTCCTTTGTTTCCCCGGCAATATGGGATTATGGGTTCATTCCCGGAGATGTATCCCTGATTGTTCAAAGCGGCATGCTTTCCGCCGGCTTTCTGATTGATACCATGACCCACGGCACCATGGGAATCAGCAAGGTCTGCTCCATCGGCAACAAAGTGGATGTGGAAGAATGCGAGTTGCTCGAATACCTGACAACGGACCCCCACACCAAAGCCATCGGACTTTACATGGAGTCCATTCCGGACGGCCGCCGGTTTATGGAAATCTGCAGCCGGTCGCCGAAACCCATTGTTGCTTTAAAAGGCGGGAAAAGCCGCAAAGGGGCTGAAGCCGCCATGAGCCACACCGCAAGCCTTTCAGGAAACGGCGCGGTCATCAGCGGTGCGATGTGTCAGGCCGGAATTATCGAGGCAACCGATTTTAAACAGATGATGGACTATTGCAGAACCCTGGCTGCCTTTCCCTCCCTTCCCCTCAACCTGCCCGGCCGGATTGCAGTCCTGACATACAGCGGTGGAGCCGGCATCGTTTCAGCGGATTTTATTGAAAATCTGGGACTGGAAGTGGCCGATCTGTCTTCTCAAACCCGGCAAGCCTTGAAATCCGTGTTCCCGGAATGGATGCCGATTGCCAATCCTGTGGATCTGTGGCCTGCCGTTGAAAAAAACGGGGGCGAAAAAACATATCGGACTGCAGTTGAAGCTGTTTGCGCCGACCCCGGTGTGGATGCGATTTTTCTGCACTTGTTTTCAGGCGGCTTTTCCCTCAATTTTGACCTGTCGCCGCTGGCTGAAAAGGCAAAATTATCCGGAAAACCCATGGTCGCATGGCTGATCGGCGAACGCAAACAGGCACGTGAAATGCAGATCGCCGTTCAGAAACAGGGGATTCCTGTCTTTCGGGAAATCCAGCGGTCGGTTGAATGCCTTTGCGCCCTGTTCAAAAGAAACAAAAGAGAGACGCCGTGGAATGCTGCCGTCGAAACCTTTCAACACACGACGGTTTCCGACAGGTGGAAGCAGATTCTGGCAATGCCATCCAGTAGTCTGGATGAACATGTTTCCAAACAAATCCTGGCTGACTGCAGCATTGAGACGGTTCCGGAAAAAATCGTCAGCACCCTGTCCGAAGCCAAAGCAGCCGCCTCAGACTTTGGTTTCCCCATCGTCATGAAAGGCATCGCTCCAGGGGTCGTTCACAAAACCGAACAAGGGCTGGTAAGAATCGGCATTCACTCGAACGAAATGGTCGAAATTGCTTTTTCAGATCTCCGCGCCGCCATGCCGGATGACGGCCGTATCCTGGTTCAACAGCAGATCAATGGCGGCATCGAGCTGATTGCCGGTTTCATCAGGGATCCCCAGTTTGGCCCCTGCGTCATGCTGGGTCTTGGCGGTATTCTTGCCGAAGCTATGAAAGATACGGCTTTTGCCGTTGCGCCGATCAGCCGCAACGATGCTTTCCACCTGATGGCTCAGATTCGCGCGCAAAATGTCTTGAACGGATTTCGCAGCTCCATTCCCGTAAATCGGGATGCGCTGTGCGATATATTAATTCATCTGGGTGAGCTTGGGCTTGCCTGTCCGCAAATTCAGGAAATTGACATCAATCCCCTGATCGTTTGCAACGGCAGTCCCATAGCGGTTGACGCATCCATTCAATTGGCGACAAAAGAAAAAGGGAAAGAAACGATGTGACTTCATTGCCCCATCCACCAGCACACTGACCCGATCGCCTTGATTCTATTGAGCATTGTCATAAACCTCTTGCCACTTTCACACAAAAACACCTTGACTCGTCGGTGCTGTGTTATATACTAACGTAATTGAGGACGAGACCCAAGAGCTGACCTGAAGGACAACGATATTTTTTTACGATTTTACACTTCCACCATATAACAACTGGTTTTTGCGCTGTGAAAGGATCTGATGAATCCATTTGACACGATCATTATCATCATACTGGGTTATTGCCTGATCAGAGGCTTTTTCAGAGGGCTTATTAAAGAAATATCCTCCATTATCGGAGTCCTGGGTGGTTTCTATGCCGGATACACCTACTACCTGGAAATTACAAGGCCGCTGAGCGTGTGGATCAGTAATCCCGCCTATGCCAAGATTCTGGCATTCATGCTGCTGTTCTGCGGCGTATTTATCTTTGTCAGCATCCTTGGGGTCATCATCAAATACCTGATGAACATCGCCTTTCTGGGGTGGGTTGACCGGATCTGCGGCGTGTTTTTCGGCATTGCAAAAGGGATCCTGATCGCCTCTGTTCTGCTCATGATCCTTACGGCCTTTCTTCCCAAAGGCGCTCCCATAATCAAGGACTCGATTATGGCTCCTCATGTGACCCGAGTCTCTGAAATCATGGTCCAGATGGTTTCCAAGGAAATGAAGCAGGATTTTTCCACCAAAATTTTGGAGCTGAAGAAAATTTGGAATCTCTCCCTGTAACACCGGATCTCAAAGACATATCGGCGCTGATCCGCCTGATTGAACGGTTGAGGGGAGAAAACGGATGCCCCTGGGACAGGAAGCAAACTCCCCGAACTCTGGTGGTTTACCTGATCGAAGAGGTCTACGAACTGGTGGATGCCATTGAGTCCAAAAGCCCCGAAGATGTGTGTGAAGAACTCGGGGATGTTCTGTTTCAGATACTGTTTATTGCGCATCTGTATCAGGAAGCCGGCCATTTTGATCTTCAGGATGCCGCCCGCCGGAATACCCGGAAAATGATCCGGCGCCACCCCCATGTGTTCGGGCAGGAAACAGCTACAACCAGCGAAGAGGTGCGTCAGCGCTGGCATACCATCAAAATGACTGAAAAAAACCATGTCGAAAATGCCGGACTTCTGGATTCTGTTCCCAGTGGCCTGCCTGCCCTGATTCGCGCATACCGGATTTCCGAACGGGCTGCCAGGGCCGGATTTGACTGGAAAACAATCTCGGGAGTCATGGAAAAGGTTGAGGAAGAATGGGCGGAATTCAAATCTGAAGTGGACAAAATCCCGCAATCCGGCCTTCAGCAGGATTCAAAAGCACACGAAAAACTGTCCCTGGAATTTGGCGATGTGCTGTTTACGCTGGTGAATGTCGCCCGGTTTGCAAAACTTCATCCGGAAACGTCCCTGGCCGATTCCACCCGAAAGTTTGAAAAACGTTTCAGGCACATGGAACAGGCCATTGCACAAAACAGCCGGCAACTCGATTCGGTCTCTTACACAGAGCTGAACAATTTGTGGGAAAAAGCAAAAAAGGCTGAAGAAGGTAAGTATGATTGCAATTATTGACTACGATGCCGGAAACCTTGCCAGCGTTGCCCGCGCCGTAACCCATCTGGGCTATGCGAACGTGGTCACCCGGAATGTCGAAGAAATCCGGTCTGCCGACCGTATTATTTTTCCGGGAGTCGGTGCAGCCGGATCCGCCATGACCAGCCTGAAACGCCTGAATATTGATGCGGCGCTTCACGAGTCTTTTAACCAGGGAAAACCGATGCTCGGAATCTGTCTGGGAACCCAGATCATCATGGGTTACAGTGAAGAAAATCAAACCCCGTGCCTGGGGATTATTCCAGGAATTGTCAGGGCGTTTTCCCCGGATCTTCGCGATTCAGACGGGAAACGGCTGAAAATTCCCCAGATGGGATGGAACCGTGTTCAGCCCGTCAAGGACCACCCGGTTCTGGCAGGGTTGAAGGAAACGGATGAATTTTACTTTGTACATGGATTTTATCCAGAGCCTGCCCAGGCGGATCATATTGTGGGAACAACCCGTTACGGAATTCAATTTGCTTCTGTCGTCGGGTATCGCAACATCCTTGCAACCCAGTTTCACCTGGAAAAAAGCGGCAGGCCCGGTCTGGCGCTGCTGAAAAATTTCTGCCGGTGGATGCAGTAAGAGACAAGTCTGCCGGCTCATAAGGACAATCCCATGCTCAGCAAACGCATTATCCCCTGCCTGGATGTTCGGGAAGGAAAAACAACCAAGGGCATCCAATTCAAAGATAACGTTGACATCGGCGACCCCGTTGAAATGGCGCGTTTTTATTATGAGAATGGGGCTGACGAGATCGTGTTTTACGATATCACCGCATCCAGCGATAAGCGGGACATCATGATCGATGTGGTGAGGCGGGTTGCCGAGACCATTTTTATCCCGTTTTCAGTTGGCGGGGGTATCCGGACTGTCGAGGATATGCGAAAAGTGCTTCTGGCCGGAGCGGAAAAAATCAGCATCAATTCCGCAGCCATCCTGAACCCCGATCTGATCTCTCAAGGTGCTCAGGCATTTGGAAATCAGTGCGTGGTTCTGGGAATGGATGTCAAATTTACGGGAAAAAGCCGCAGCATTCCTTCCGGCTATGAAATGGTCATCAACGGCGGCAGAAAATCCATGGGTATTGACGCCCTGGAATGGGCCCAAAAGGCCGAATCCCTGGGTGCAGGCGAAATCTGTTTGAACTCCATTGACGCTGACGGCACTCAGAACGGATATGAAATTGTGCTGACAGACCTTATTTCTTCCCAGGTTTCCATTCCCGTCATCGCGTCGGGCGGGGCCGGAAAACCGGAACACCTTCTGGATGTGCTGACCAGAGGGAATGCGGATGCGGCCCTGATCGCCTCGATGGTTCACTACGGCACCTACTCCATACCCGAAATCAAATCCTTTCTTCATGAGGGCGGCGTCAAGGTCCGCAATACCTGGTAGAGACCAGGCCTTGAGACTATACCTTGACAAAAATGACGACGGATTATAGAAATAGGCCATGATAGATAAAAATGTCATTGTCATGTATCTGGCAACCGGTTGCAAGTCCGGTTATTCTCCGGTTGTACCGGGAACCGCCGGTTCTCTGGCTGCGCTCGTCCCCTGCGGATTGCTCTCTTTGATGCCGCTTCCGGTTTCCGCCATGTTTGTGATTGCATTTATCGTTCTCTCGATCTGGGCTGCTGAACTGGCTGAAAGCATCGTGGGGCAAAAAGACCCCGGCTGTATCGTGATTGACGAATTTGCCGGAATGATGGTTACCCTGTTGGGCATTCCTTTCACCTGGCAATCGGCTCTTGCGGGGTTTTTTATTTTTCGGGTAATGGATATTTTAAAACCGTTTCCCATCCGTTATCTGGAGCGGACGATTCCCGGCGGGGCCGGCATCGTGGTGGATGATGTGGCTGCGGGGGTTGCGGCCCATTTATTGTTAAGGCTTTTTTGTCTATTCCCCTGGATGATATCAACTTAATTGGACAGGCTGGTTGCCGTGTAGGCTATAAGCCCCAACAACCTGAACAGTTCTTAGCACTTTAGCACTTTAAATATAAGGCATTCATTACAAATTGAAATCTACTAGCATTGCTTCCAAAGATATCCGGATCAAAAGCCGCCTTCGCGAAAATGTCGAGGCGATTGTCGTCGCCATCATTCTGGCCCTGTTTATTCGAACGTTTATCGTTCAGGCGTTCAAAATCCCTTCCGGTTCGATGAAAGAAACCCTTCAAATCGGCGATCACATTCTGGTCAACAAATTCATCTATGGCGTCAAGCTGCCCTATCTTCAAACCACCCTGATCCCCATCAAGAATCCACAACGCGGCGATATCGTGGTGTTTGAATTTCCCGAAGACAAGGATAAGGATTTCATCAAGCGGGTGGTGGGAGTCGCCGGCGATGTGGTCGAAGTTCGCAACAAGCAGGTATCGGTCAATGGCGCGCTACAGCAGGGAAGTTTTATTGTCAACAGCGACCCTCACGTTTTTCCCGGAAATTTGCAGCCCCGAGACAATTTCGGGCCAATAACCGTTCCGGAACATTCGCTGTTTGTGATGGGAGACAACCGCGATCACAGCTATGACAGCCGGTATTGGGGATTTGTAGATCTGAAAGCCGTCAAAGGCAAGGCCTTTATCATTTACTGGTCCTGGGATAAGGATAATTTTGGCGTTCGATGGGGAAGATTGGGAAATATTCTAAAATAACGGCTGGTTAAGCTGAATTTATGAAAAAAGACATTCTGGAAATGACATCTCTGTCCGTTGATGAGATTTCCCTGATCCTGGATACTGCCGAAAGGATGAAGGAAATTTCCGAAAGGCCGGTAAAAAAAGTCCCCACGCTCCGGGGGAAAACCGTGGTGCTGTATTTTTATGAACCCAGTACCCGGACCCGCACCTCATTTGATATTGCCGCCAAACGACTGAGCGCGGACAGCATTTCCCTTTCCGGAAGCACCAGCAGCATGGTCAAAGGAGAAACCCTTCTGGATACGGCGCGCAATCTTGAAGCCATGAGGCCGGATGTCATCGTATTGCGGCATCCTTCAGCCGGGGCTCCGCATATCCTGGCCAAAGCCCTCAGCGCTTCGGTCATCAACGCCGGCGACGGCATGCATGCCCATCCCACGCAAGCGCTTCTGGACATGCTGACGGTCCGGCAGCACAAGGGCGCCCTTGCCGGACTTCGCATCGCCATCATCGGCGATATCGCGCACAGCCGGGTCGCCCGATCCGACTGCGAGGGATTTGTCAAGATGGGAGCCAGCGTCATCCTGTGCGCGCCGCCGACCCTGATGCCCAAGGGAATCGAATCCTACGGGGTATCGGTTACCTTTGATATGAATGAAGCCATTGATGGCGCCGATGTGATCATGATGCTGCGAATTCAGAAGGAACGCCAGGCCGGCTTCTTTTTTCCCTCCGAACGGGAATATTCCAGACGCTATGGCTTGAATCTGGAAAAGCTGAAATCCGCCAGATCCGATGTCCTGATCATGCATCCCGGCCCCATTAACCGGGGCCTTGAAATCTCCCCGGACGTCGCGGACGGCCCGCACTCGATTATTCTGGATCAGGTCACCAATGGTGTTGCCGTGCGAATGGCGCTTTTATATCTGGTTACGGGAGGAACGCGAAATGCGGATTCTGATTAGAGGCGCGCAGGTGATTGATCCGGGGTTTCTGGAAGGCCGGATGGACGTCCTGGTTCAGGATGGCCGGATTGCCGATATTCAGCCGGAAGGCGTTTTGAAGGTTCCATCCGGAAATGATGTCACCATTTATGAAGCAGCCGGTCATATTTTGACTCCGGGCCTGATCGACATGCATGTCCATTTCCGGGAGCCCGGTCAGGAGTACAAGGAAACCATCGCCACCGGATGCCGGGCAGCCGCTGCCGGCGGATTCACGGCAGTCTGCACCATGCCCAATACCAGCCCCGTCAACGACAACGGCCAGATCACCCGATTCATTTTATCCCGGGCTGCCGAGGCCTGCGGTGTTCGGGTTTATCCGGTCGGCGCGATCAGCAAATCCCTGGAAGGCGGGTCCTTAAGCGAATTCGAAGAGTTGAAGGAGGCAGGAGCCGTGGCCGTCACAGACGACGGCGAACCCTTGATGAACAGCCTTCTGATGCGCCGGGCCATGGAATATGCCGGCGAACTGGGCCTTACGGTCATCTCTCATTGCGAGGATAAGGGACTGGCGCACGGCGGGGTCATGAACGAGGGGACCATTGCCACCCGGATAGGGCTTCCGGGCATTCCCAATGCCGCTGAAACCATCATGGTCCTTCGGGATATTGCCCTTTGCGAACTCACCGGCGCCAGGCTGCATATTGCCCATGTCAGTGCTCTGGAATCGGTCCGGGCCATTCGAGAAGCCAAACGAAACGGCATTCCGGTCACCGCTGAAACAGCCCCTCACTATTTTACCCTTACCGAAGATGCGGTCCGGGAATACAGCACCCATGCCAAAATGAACCCGCCGCTTCGCACCCAAAAAGATGTTGATGCCATTTGGGAAGGCCTGAGGGATGGCACCCTGGACGTCATCGCCACCGATCATGCCCCGCATTCCCCGGTTGAAAAAGACGTCGAATTCGATCAGGCCGCCAACGGCATTATCGGGCTGGAAACTTCTCTGGCGCTGGGCCTGCGGCTGGTTGAATCCGGAGTGTTATCCCTTACCGGCCTCATTGAAAAAATGTCCACCCATCCTGCCAGAATTCTGGGCCTGGCTTCCGGGCTTAAAATCGGCGCAGCCGCGGATATTACCGTCATTGATCCGGACAGGGTCTGGACGGTCCATGCCGACCAGTTCCAGTCCATCAGCCGCAATACTCCTTTTGACGGGTGGGAACTGAAGGGAAAGGCTGTTCTTACCCTGGTGAACGGCGTCGTCATATTTAAGGAAAGGCTGGAAACCGGATCATAACCCTATGCCTGAAATCATTCCCCACATTCTGATTGCAGATGATGAACTCAGCATGCGTGAGCTGCTGGAGTACATGCTCAGCAAAGAAGGGTACCGGATTTCCTGCGCTGAAAACGGCCGCAAAGCCATCGAAATGATCGAAAGCACCCCTTTTGATCTGCTGATCTGCGATATCCGTCTGGGAGACATCTCCGGTCTGGAAGTCCTGAAAGCCGCAAAAAAAATCAACCCCCAAACCGTGGTGATCATGATTTCCGCATACACCACAACGGAAACAGCGGTTGAATCCATGAACGAGGGAGCGTTTGATTTTGTTCCCAAGCCTTTTATCAACCAGGAACTTAAAGATACCATCACCAATGCCCTGACCTTAAAGACCGTTGAAAATGAAAAGCTCAGCCTGGATTCCGCCCTGAAAAAGACGCTTCATTTCGGAAATATCATCGGCAATTCTCCCAAAATGCTGGCCGTTTATGACATGATCCGTCAGGTGGCCAAAACCACCACCAATATCCTGCTGACGGGGGAGAGCGGCACCGGGAAGGAACTGGTGGCCCGGGCGATTCACAATGAAAGCAATCGCAGCGACAAGCCCTTTGTTGCGGTCAACTGCGGCGGCATTCCGGAAACCCTGATGGAAAGCGAGCTTCTGGGCTATAAAAAAGGCGCATTTACCGGCGCGAGCCAGGATAAAAAAGGCCTGTTTGAGGTGGCCAACAAGGGAACGATTTTTCTGGATGAAATCGGCGACATCAGCACCTCCCTTCAGGTCAAGCTGCTGCGGGTTGTCCAGGAAAAAGCATTCAAGCCGGTTGGCGCCGGCGAAGACGTCAGCGTGGATGTCCGCATCATCGCCGCCACCAATAAAGTGCTTGAAGACGAAGTAATTGCCGGAAGATTCAGGGAAGATTTGTTTTACCGCCTGAACGTGATTGGCATCCGCATGCCCTCTCTCAGAGAACGAAAAGAAGACATCCGCCTGCTGGCCCATCATTTTCTGGAAAAATATTCCCGCCAAATGGGCAAGGAGATCACAAAACTGTCTTCTTACGCCATTGACATGCTGAATAAATATGATTTCCCCGGAAATATCCGCGAGCTTGAAAACCTCATTGAACGCAGCGTTGCGCTCTCCAACACCAATATCATCCTTCCCGAAAGCCTGGCCATATCTCTTCACAAACAGATCCACAAGCGCCGGTGGATTGAAGGCGTAAAAAATAAGCGATTCGATCTGGACGACGTTGAAAACGGCGTCTCCCTGGATACCATCCTCGAAGAAATCGAAAAAGCCTACGTCGAAAAAGCCCTTGAATTCGCCAGAGACGATAAGACCAGGGCCGCAGAGCTTCTTAAAATCAACCTGCGATCCCTGCGGTACCGGCTGGACAAACTGTCGATAAAAAAGTAAAAAGCTGAAGGCAGGCCTGACGTTTTCAATCGCATCGTTCAATCGATTTTCTTCGCATCTGTAGAAATACAAAAAATGTCGCTTGCATCATAGCCATTTCTTTGGCAGAAATATCCGCGGTTGAAACGATACGCCTGGCTGCTTTTTTCATTTACAAAAATTGACAAGTGAGTGACAAAAATTGGCATCCTCATAACCCACCATAACCATTTCAAACCCGCCGACAATGAAATCCCTTGATAACCTGCCGACTGAAACTTGACGCTTAAAAACATAAAACAATCATAATTCGGCCATGGCACATTCATTGCTTATCTTAAGTCTAAAACGAAACAAAAAAACAATGACAACCGTTTTATCCGCTTTCTATCATTCATCCAAGGAGATTTATCATGCTTCAGAAAATGACCCGTACCCATGAAAAAGGTTTCACCCTGATCGAACTCATGATCGTTATCGCCATTATCGGTATCCTGGCCGCGATCGCCATTCCCAATTTCATCGCCTACCGCAACAAAGCCTTCTGTAGCGCAGCCGAATCAGATGCGAATTCTGTTGCTGGAGCAATCGCCAATTGGTACGCCATTCCCAGCCATACAGCACTTGTGACAACAGCACAGCTTGCCCTTAAGCTCTCCGGAACCAATTCTGCTGCTATTACCGGTAGCACCGATGCAATCACCATATCGGTTTCGGATGGGAGCGGAAGATGCCCGTCAGATTATACAGGGGCAGCAACTAGCGCTGTTAATCCCAAGGGATACTGGTCTGGTTCAACTTATATAAAACCGATCGTGGACTAATTTTTTATAAATTAGCAATACAATCATAAAGGGGGAAGGCCATCCCTCTTTATGATTTTCATATCGGCTCTGTACTGCAATATCATCGTATCATTCCAATTCTTTTCATGTTTTAATTACCTAGTCAATCAGGCTTCCGTGAAAGTGATAAAAAGAACACCGCGCTCATGACATCCGTTCTCCGGCCTATAAATCCGATTCAAATCCGGGCTGCCACCTGCATTTCTCTTCCAAAGCCATTTTAGCTTTTATTATTGAAAGCCTTTCTTATGTTTGACGAAAGCGCGGGCAGAATAATAAATCCTACCTTTCTTAGGTCTGTGCTCGTTTATTCTGTCATTATTTTGGCTACTCTCAGTGTATATTTACCTGTCAGAAATTTTGATTTCACCAACTACGATGATGATGTGTATGTGTTCCAGAATTCCAGGGTCCTGGGAGAATTGACATGCAAGAATATTTTATGGTCTCTGACAGCGACTGAAGCATCCAACTGGCATCCCCTTACATGGATATCCCACATGACAGATATGCAGGTATTCGGGCTGAATGCCGGCTGCCATCACCTGACCAGCGTTGGATTTCATATTCTGAACACTTTCCTGTTGTTGGTCTGGCTGAACACCCTGACAGGAGAATTTTGGAAAAGCAGCTTTGTTGCCGCCCTTTTTGCACTTCACCCCCTTCATGTGGAATCGGTTGCCTGGATTGCTGAACGAAAAGATGTATTGTGTACTTTTTTCTGTCTTCTGGCTTTATTGTCTTACACCCATTACTGCCAGAAAAAGAAGCGCCAACAGTATTTATTAGCCCTGCTTTTGTTTATCTGTGCGCTGATGGCCAAACCCATGGCCGTCACGCTGCCTTTTGTTTTTCTCATCCTGGATTACTGGCCATTAAAAAGATTCCCCGAAGTGTATTCCAAAAATAACCCAGTTCACGATAAATGGATTTTAGGACATTTGCTGGTTGAAAAAATTCCTTTTATGTTGCTTTCATTTCTTTCCTGCTTAGCAACTCTTGTAGTGCAACATAGATTCGCCTCCTCTATTGAAACATTCCCCCTGATACTCCGAATTGCGAATTCCTTAATATCATACTCAGAGTATCTGTCGAAAATGGTGTGTCCATTTCCTCTTGCTGTATTATACCCCTTCCGGATATTTTCTTTATGGAAGCTTATAGCATCTCTTTTTGTCATTCTATCCATCTCCTTTCTGACCGTCCTGAAAATCCGGCGCAGACCCTGGCTGGCAGTTGGCTGGTTCTGGTACCTTGGAACCCTGGTGCCGGTTGTCGGTCTGGTTCAAGTAGGTGTTCAGGGATTTGCTGATCGCTATACCTATATCCCCCTTATCGGGTTGTTTATGATGATTGCCTGGCAGGTTCCAGAAATGGTTCAATCATGGAAACACAAAACCATTGCCCTTTCAGTAAGCGCTGCAGGTATTTTGAGTGTGCTTTGGTTATTAACCTCGTTTCAAATTCGACACTGGGAAAACAGCATTACATTGTTTGAGCATGCTCTAAAATCTACGTCTGAAAATTTCGTGGCACACAACAATTTGGGCATTTCGCTTGTTGAAAAAGGCGACTACAATGAAGCTATTATACATTATCACAAAGCGATTCGAATAGATCCGGGCTTTTGTGATCCCTATTACAACCTTGGGTTCATATCATACAAACAGGGAAATATTCAGGAGGCAATCTTTCGCTTTCAAAATGCAATCGCGTGCAATCCTAATTTCGCACAATCCTATTATTTTTTGGCGGATTTTTATTTTGAACTCAAACAAATTGATAATGCCATCATTCATTACGAAAAAGCGTTAAAAATCCGCCCGGACTATGTTAAAGCCATGACCAATTTGGGTATTGCACTTGAATTTATTGGGAAAACTGACGAATCGCTTGCGCTCTTTAAAGAAGCCAAAAGGATAGACCCTGATTTTGCAGATGCCCGCCGAATCTATATGACAAAATTTTTCCGGGAGAAAATGGGATGGCCGCCTGATGCTGAACACTAAGAAAATTATTCATTTTTTAAAGGTGTTCTCATGATTTACAAAAACAGGGGCAACATAATTAAAAGCCCTGCCTTACTCAAGACTGTGCTCGTTTATTTTGTAATTGTTTTAGCAACTCTCAGTGTATATCTACCTGCTAAAAACTTTGATTTTATCAACTACGATGATGATATGTATGTGTTCCATAATCCCAGAGTCTTGGGAGGTTTGACATTAAAGAATATTTTATGGTCCCTGACAGCAACTGAAGCATACAACTGGCACCCCCTTACATGGATATCTCACATGGGGGATATCCAGCTTTTCGGGTTGAATGCAGGAGGCCATCATCTGACCAGCATTGGATTTCATATTCTGAATACCGTCCTGTTGTTGATTTGGCTGAACACCATGACAGGAGAATTCTGGAAAAGCAGTTTTGTTGCCGCCCTTTTTGCGCTTCATCCCCTTCATGTGGAATCGGTTGTCTGGATTGCAGAACGAAAAGATGTATTGTGTACTTTTTTCTGCTTTCTGGCTTTATTGTCTTATACTTATTACTGTCAGAATGAGAAGCGCCAACAATATTTATTATCTCTGCTTTTCTTTATCTGTGCGCTGATGGCCAAACCCATGGCAGTCACACTGCCTTTTGTTTTTCTCATCCTGGATTACTGGCCATTAAAAAGATTTCCTGAAGTATTTTCAATAAAAATTCCGGTTCATGACAAGCAGGCTTTAAGGCATCTGCTGGTAGAAAAAATTCCCTTTATAGTGTTTTCATTTCTTTCCTGCTGGATAACCCTTGCAGCACAACACCGAGCTGTCGTACCTGTTGTAGCGTTCCCCCTGATACCCCGGATTGCCAATTCCTTAATATCATACACAGAGTATCTGGCAAAGATGGCGTGCCCATTTCCTCTGGCTTTTTTATACCCTCATCCCCGGATGTTTTCCTTATGGAAGCTTACAGCCTCTCTTTTTGTTATGCTATCCATCTCCATTCTCACCATCCTGAAAATCCGACGCAGACCCTGGCTGGCTGTTGGATGGTTCTGGTACATCGGGACCCTGGTGCCGGTTATTGGACTGGTTCAAGTAGGTGTTCAAGGATATGCTGACCGCTATACATACATCCCCCTTATCGGGTTGTTTGTAATGATTGCATGGCAGGTTCCCGAAATGGTTCAATCCTGGAAACACAAAACCATTGCCCTTTCAGTAAGCGCTGCAGGCATTTTGAGTGTGCTTTGGGTATTAACCTCGTTACAGATTCGACACTGGGAAAACAGCATTACATTGTTTGAGCATGCACTGAAATCCACCTCTAGAAATTTTGTTGCGCACAACACTTTGGGCATTTCACTTGCTGAAAAAGGCAACTTCAATGAGGCTATTATGCATTTTCGCGAAGCGATTCGAATAAATCCGGGCTTTTGTGATCCCTACTACAACCTTGGGGCAATATCATTTACAAAGGGAAATATTCAGGAGGCAATCTGTCACTTTCAAGATAGAATAGCGTGCAATCCTAATTCCGCATATTTCTATAATTTATTGGCGATTTTATATTTTGAATTAAAACAAATTGATAATGCCATCATATATTATGAAAAAGCGTTAAAAATACGCCCGGATTACGTTGAAGCCATGACCAATTTGGGTATTGCACTTGCATTAATTGGAAAAACCGATGAATCGCTTGCACTCTTTAAAGAGGCCAAAAAGATAGACCCTGATTTTACCGATGCCCGCCGCAATAAAATGGAAATATTTTTCCGGGAGAAAATGGAAGGGCATCCTGATGCTGAACACTAAGAAAATTATTCATTATTTAAAGGCGTTCTCATGATTGACAAAAACAGGACCAAAATACTAAACGACCCTGCCTTACTTAGGGCTGTGCTTGTTTATTCTATTATTATTTTTGCAACCCTCAGTGTATATTTACCTGTTAACAACTTTGATTTTATCAACTACGATGATAATGTGTATGTGTTCCATAATCCCAGAGTCCTGCAAGGGTTGACATGCAAGAATATTTTATGGTCCCTGACAGCAACTGAAGTATCCAACTGGCATCCCCTCACATGGATATCTCACATGACAGATATTCAGGTATTCGGTCTGAATGCCGGCGGCCATCATCTTACCAGCGTTGGATTTCATATTCTGAACACTATTCTGTTATTGGTCTGGCTGAACTCAATGACAGGAGAATTCTGGAAAAGCAGTTTTGTTGCCGCCCTTTTTGCACTTCACCCCCTTCATGTGGAATCGGTTACCTGGATTGCAGAACGAAAAGATGTATTGTGTACTTTTTTCTGCTTTCTGGCTTTATTGTTTTACACCCATTACTGCCAGAAAAAGAATCGTCCGCAGTATTTATTATCCCTGTTTTTCTTTATCTGTGCACTGATGGCCAAGCCCATGGCCGTCACACTGCCTTTTGTTTTTCTCATTCTGGATTACTGGCCATTAAAAAGATTTCCTGAAGTATCTTCAAAAAAAATCCCGATTCATGACAAGCGGGCTTTAGGGCAACTGCTGATAGAAAAAATTCCTTTTTTTGTGTTTTCATTTCTTTCCTGCTGGATAACCCTTGCGGCGCAACATAGTGCTGTCGTCCCTGTTGAAACATTCCCACTGATACCCCGGATTGTCAACTCCTTGATATCATATACAGAGTATCTGGCAAAAATGGTATTTCCATTTCCTCTTGCAGTTTTATACCCTCATCCCCGGATGTTTTTTATATGGAAGCTTACAGCCTCTCTTTTTGTTATTCTATCCATCTCCCTTCTGGTTATTCAAAAACTCAAGCGCAGACCCTGGCTTGCCGTCGGCTGGTTCTGGTACCTTGGAACCCTGGTGCCGGTTATCGGACTGGTTCAAGTAGGTGTTCTGGGATATGCTGACCGCTATACCTATATCCCCCTTATCGGGTTGTTTATGATGATTGCCTGGCAGGTTCCCAAAATAGTTCAATCTTGGAAATACAAAACCATTGCCCTTTCAGTAAGCGCTGCAGGTATTTTGAGTGTGCTTTGGGTATTAACCTCGTTTCAAATTCGACACTGGGAAAACAGCATTACATTGTTTGAGCATGCCCTGATATCCACGTCTGAAAATTTCGTGGCACACAACAATTTAGGCGCTTCACTTGTTCAAAAAGGCAACTTCAATGAGGCTCTTGTGCATTTTCGTGAAGCGATTCGAATATTTCCGGGCTTTGGGGATGCCTGCAGCAACCTTGGGTGGATATCATATATACAGGGAAATTTTCAGGAAGCAATTTATCACTATCAAAATGCATTAGCGTACAATCCTGAGTCCGCTCAATACCATTATTCTCTGGGAAATTGTTATTTTAAAATCAAACAAATAGATAAAGCCATCATACATTACTCAAATGCGTTAAAAATCCGCTCGGACTTCGTTGAAGCCATGACCAATTTGGGTGTTTCGCTTGCATTAATTGGAAGATTTGATGAATCGCTTGCGCTCTTTAAAGAAGCCATCAGGATAGACCCTGATTTTGCGGATGCGCGAATCAACATGGCAAAATTATTCCCGGAGGCGATGGAATGAGCACCTGAAGCTGAACAGTGAAGGTTTCATCAATGATCCGCAACCATTCCAGATTCAACGGATTTTAAAAGTCCCGCAGATTCTACCGAATTACTTTGCATTATGGGTCCACCATAAAAAAGTTGTATTCATTCGGTTTTACCGTATCGAAAACAAAGGGAAGAGGCCCGAAGACATCCGCATAGAAACCGGCGCCTGATGAAGGTGCCATAGTCGCAAGCCATCGGCATGAATACAACTGCTCTGTTTTCAATAAATGAAAGATATTACCGGATAATTGTCTTACATTTGAGTTATTCGACGGAACGATAATTATATCACCTTGTTGTAGTACACTGTTTTTAAAATCCAATGCCCTTGCACCTACGGATTCCATATAATATTGAAAGCCCCAATGCCCCTGAAACCAGATCGTATGGGGATATTTATCAAATTCGGACTGAACATAGCGAGCAGCCAAGCGTTCACACTCGGCCAGAGAAAAGTCAGCCCATGTTACTGCCAGAGCAATTAACGCAGCAAATGTTAACGGCAGGAACGGACTCGATAAAGAAGAATATTGTGCTGTATCAGTCCGCACTCCATACCGTCTGCTCACAAGAATCCCCACTGCCGGGGCCATAGGCAGGACTGTTCGGGCACTGATTGTCCAGTTGACAAAAATTGCAAAAAACAATGTTCCTGAAACCCAAAGAAACAAGAGCAAAGAAAAGTTGTCTTTATGCCTCAGCAGATCAGTCAGAGCAAGTACAAATATGTGTATCCCGGCAGCTATGAACAGGCTGCTTTGGATCAGAAGCCCCCACCGGACAGAGGAGTCTCCTGCATGAAACTCAACAGTTCCCAATTTCCCCATATACAGAAGAACAGTTCCGAGCAACACAGGGAATATTACTCCGGCCATCTGAATTTTTTTTGACCATAGCCATGGAATATAACAAGCGACGGACGCAAAACATCCACCTGAAAATGCCAAGGCAGTCAGTATTTTGAATAAAAACATTGCCCGTTCATGCTGACCCGTTTCAACTGCATAAGAAGCAGCGGAAGTCAGCAATCCTTGACCATATACGGAATAAGTAACCCATTCATATTCTGTAAGAATCAGAAACGGTATCATAAGAAATAAAATCCGCTGACCAGGTCTTCGTCTTGCTGCTAAAGAGTACACAAAAAGAAGCGGCAGTAAAGTTATCCCGAAATATTTGGTCAAAGCTGATAAGGAGATCAGAACTGATGCTATCATAAGTCGTGATCTACTGTTTTTCTCCAAGCCGCTGACCCAAAAGACGATAGCCCATACATAGAAAGCAAGCATCATAACGTCTGACATAACGTTTGTGCTTGATACAAGGAATCCGGGTGTGAGAACAGCGATAAACGCAGCCAGATGCGGGCGGGTGCAGAACGGCAGGGATAAGAAATAAGTCCCAAGACTTACGAAAACGGCAGGAATAATCATGGCCAAATGGAAAATAATTTCATTCCAACCGATGAGATGGGCAATTACAGCGATATAATATGAGACCAAAGGCGGGTTTTTATTGATCATATACATCGGCATTTCATAGCCATACCAATTTACTGAAAATCCGCTAAAATCTGCCGGGTGTGATAGTATTTGTTTGGCAGTCCATAGGAAGACCGTATCATCAATATGAAATGCTTTCGCAATAAAAGGTATAAGTAATATTATCGGGATAATGATAACCAAAAATATCTGTTTATACGATATTTTCAGTGTTGGATCGGGATAAATCATATGTATTCTCCTTATTCTCTGTCCTCTGCCAGATCACCAGGCAATTGGAAAGTATGATTGTAAAATACATTCGTGCCTTTTGAAAAGTTCAGCAGAATAAGATTGAGAGATTCGGGAATATAGGGATAAATCTTTTTCAGATTCGCTATCTTTTTTTGATTATCATATTTCTGGAAACAATTTTGATCTGATCAGTTTCATTTTAGCCAGGCGATATTTCATGGCAGTGGCCAGACAGCCAAACCCGTACTTGACGCTCCGGGTGAAATTTATCGAAGAGGCGTCCTCAAAATATTTCGTCGGGCAGGTTATCTCTGCAATCTGCCACCCCTGCCACAATATCTGCGCAAGCATCTGATTGTCGAAAACAAAGTCGTCCGAGTTCTGGTCTATCTGGAGTTTTTCGAGCAGCTTTTTTGAAAACGCCCGATAGCCTGTGTGATATTCGGAGAGTTTGGCACCAGTAAAAATGTTTTCGACCAGCGTAAGAAAACGGTTTGCGATATACTTCCAGACAGGCATGCCGCCCTTGAGTGCATAACCTCCGAGTACCCTTGACCCCAGCACACAATGATAAAGGCCGTTGGCAATCATCGACGCCATTGCAGGTATCAGGCATGGCGTGTACTGATAATCGGGATGCACCATAATCACGATATCCGCGCCTTCCTCGAGTGCCAACTTGTAGCAGGTCTTTTGATTGCCACCGTACCCGCGGTTCTTCTCATGCCGGTGCACGACCGTAGCAGGAAGTGAAGAGGCTATCTCCATCGTCCTGTCGTTGCTCGCATCGTCAACGACAATGACCCTGTCCACGACCCCCTGCGCCATGACTTCTTCATGAGTCTTCCTCAGGGTCGCCTCGGCATTATATGCGGGCATAATAACGATCACTTTCTGTCCGTTTAACATATCTGACTTTTTATCATTTCAGAACCTTGGTCACCGTACTTTTCTAAAAACCATTTCCATCGTACCGCCCTTTTTCAAGAAAGCCTCTATCACACTCAACAGGGCAAATAGCGGAAAGGTCGAAATATAAAATATCTTCTGAAGAAGTATAGGAACACCTGAATATTCAATGGTATACGGTCTGTTGCCTTTCAGAACTTCAAAAAGCACTTCTCGTTTTTTGAGCATGCAGTTCAAAATGCTCTGTTGCATGCCGAACGGATTCTGTTCCAACGAGAAATATTTTACCGTCACCATCTCAAAACCGAACGTTTGCATTATTTTCGACAGGTCCAGTGCGCCAAAGAATAACAGATGCCTAGGAGGATCCAGATGCAGCCACCTGCCCCTGAACAGCCTGCTCTGAAAACTGTCTATATTGGGCAGCGAGACCATCAGATAACCTCCCAGCTTTAAAATCTTTCCTATGATTTGAAGCGTTTCCTGCGGCGCAGGCAAATGTTCGATAACATGCCACATCGTTACCGCATCAAAGGAATGCGCTTTGAAGTCATCTTGACATAGTTGGCCTTTCCGTAAAATCAGGCCCGGAATTCTCGATGCCCTATCCGCCGACTTCGAAGGCAGTTCAATACCATAACCGCTGTAATTTTTATCGATCAGTCCCCGGAGGAATCGTCCGTTGCCACAGCCAATGTCGAGAACATCAGCAGGAGCTTTGACATACCGTATGACTGTTCTGGCCCTCTGGGAGCGAAAGTAATCAAGTGCATTTTCAATCCAGCCGGGAAACTTACTTTCGTTTTGGCCGTAATAAGATTCGTCATAAGCAGCATCGAGCTGCTGCTTCGTCGGATTGGGCGAAAGAAAACAGCAATTACAGTAGAGGCATTTGTTCAGGGTAAACTTTTCGCCGGCAGTACTGACAGTGTCATACAATGGCAGGCTGTTCACACTATGGCAATAAACACACGTAGTGTCGGTGCTTAAATCACTTTTTTTATGATCGTCGATTGATGGATCCAAAAGTAAAAGAACCTCACAAAGATGGCAAGAAATTGCTTATTGAGCGTTTTTGGGTAGCACCTGTCTTGGATGCTGTCAACAACATTTATGATCCGATTCCTTGGCAACTGACGACATAAATCATCCGTGTCATTGTATGGCGGGGAATGATGGGCAGCGCGTGCTGGCTGCGGTGCAAATCGGTCTTCGGGCGCGTTGTATAGCTTTCGAAGGACTTGAAAGAGGGTCTTTGCTGGCTGAGGGGTTAAAAGATAAATGCAGCGACTTTCCCCCTTTCGTAGGGACTGATCGATTGGTGCCTTTCACAATACATGAAAGATTTGCAAAATTCCCTGATTGGCATTATGATAATGGATAAAAAGAGATTCAGGCCATCTTCCTTCATATCATGAGGTCTTTCATGTCAAACGATATCCAGTCTGCAAAAGATCCTGAAGAATCAACTTCCGTCGCCTTAACCAAGGGGATGGAAATGATGATCGCCGGTTTTATTCCCAACACCCGGTATTTCGACAGCCGTTTTGATCTGCTGCAGGTACAGGTTGATTTGCTGCAAAAGGGGCAAAGTGAAGTAAAATCTCAGATTGTCCGCCTGGAAGATCAGGTAGAAAGACGTTTTGAAAGATCGGATGAAATCCTCAAGGGATTTAAGAGCGATGTCGATAAACGGTTCGAACAGGTCGATAAACGGTTCGAGCAGGTCGATAAACGGTTCGAGCAGATTGTTGTTTCCATTGATCGGCTCACGGAAAAACTTGATCATCGGGATGATAGGCTGCGGGGATTCACGATCCGGATGTTCACTATCGCCATCACGCTGTCATTTTTAGGAGCATTGGGAGCAATGCTGAAAGTTATCGGAATCATTTAATCTTTCTCTGCCCATTACTCCCGGATAAGGGGGACATTTCCTCAGCCGATTCCCGCTGCCGCCAGAAAACCGGCATGAATGGCATCGTTGATTTTTCCGGGTTTGATGCAGTCGCCGATGACCGCAAAGGGGATTTTGAGCGACTCCATTTCACGGGAAAGACGCTGAACCGGCCGGGAGCCGGAAGCCAGGATCACCGAATCAAATGTTTCCTGACATGAGCTGCCGTCTTTTTCATATGTGACGGTGCCGTTGTAAATATTAGTCACTTTTGTGAGGGTATTCACTTTGACCCCATAGCGCTTCAGGTTGTCGGTCAGGATCCATTTGGTGGATTTGCCGACGTCCTGTCCGGCCTTGGGCAGCATTTCAAACACCGTCACCCGCGATGAGCCCTGAAACATCAGTTCCCTCAGCCGCTCGACGCTTTCCGCCTCGTAGGTAAAGAGAAAATGCAGGATTTCCGGAGTGATGGTTCCCTTGGCTGCCACAAACAGCGCGGTTTCAAGCCCGACAGCACCACCGCCGATAATCGCCACACGTTTTCCCAGAAGCGGGTTTCCGCGAAGCACTTCCCATGCGTTTAAAACTCCGGGATCGGTTGCACCCGGGATCGGCGGAATCAGGGCTTCGGCGCCTTCAGCGATCAGGACAAACCCCGGCTTTTTGCTTTGGATCAATTCCATATCGACGGCAGTGTTCAGATAAAGCGGAATCCGAAGTTTACGGATCATGGCCCGATAATACCGGACATATTCCAGGATCTCCCGCTTGTGCGGCGGCGCACCGGCCATCCAGAGCTGGCCTCCGATATCCGGGCTTTTTTCATAAAGTGCGACCCGGTGTCCGGCCTGGGTTGCGGTAACGGCCGCTTCCAGTCCGGCCGGGCCGGCGCCTACGATCATCACGTATTTGGGATCGCCGGTTTTCAGAATGCTTCGCTCGGTCTCAAAACCCGCACGAGGGTTCCCGATGCAGAACACCGGCTGGCCGCTGAACACCTGATCCGTGCAGCCCTGTGAGCAGGCCACGCAAGGACGGATTTCATCAGCCCTGCCTTCAAAGGCCTTCAGGGGCCACTCAGGATCTGCGATCAGAACCCGGCCCAAATTGACCATGTCGGCATAGCCGTCGGTTAAAATCCGCTCTGCAGTTGCCGGATCCGTAATCCGGTTGGAGGCCATGACCGGAAGGGATACGGCCCGCTTGATGTTGAGGGCCAGATACGCATACGCCGAACGGGGAAGCTCCATGGGAAGCTGCGGCACCCGGGATTCATGCCATCCGCCGGTGATATTGATGGCATCCACACCTGCCCGTTCATAGACTCTGGCGATTTCCGGGGTTTCCGTATCGCTGTTGCTGCCGGGAACAAAATCGTTTCCCGCCATGCGGATGGTAATGGGATAGTCTGCTCCCAGGACCGTTCGCATCTTTTCAATCAGTTCCCGCGGAAACCGGGTCCGGTTTTCAAAACTGCCGCCGTAGACATCGGTCCGCAGGTTCCGGATAGGAGACAAAAACTGGGAAACCAGATAGCCGGCGGATGCAATGATTTCGACTCCGTCAAATCCGGCGGCTTTGGCGCGGACAGCCGCCTCGACAAAACGGTTTTGAACCTCCTGAATATCCTCCAGGGTCATTTCCCGCGGGGTCACCCGCGAATAGCTGGTGAACACTGCAGACGGGGCCATGGGCTGTTTGCCGTCAATCAGAATGGGGTGGGAATAGGCCCCGGCATGAAAGAGCTGAACCCAGGCTCTGGCGCCCCCGTCATGGATGATGCCGGATAGCTTCTGAAAAGACGGAACCGCCTCATCGCTTGCCAGGGACAGGGCCAGAAGCCCTGAGCCCAGAAAATCCACCCCGACCGGTCCCACCGTCACCAGCCCGGCCCCGCCCTTTGCGCGCTCCGCAAAATAGGCGTAGTAGCGGTCGTTCAGTTTGCTGTCGTAAGAGTAAAGCAGTCCCAGGGCCGGATAGGCGATCCGGTTTTTGATTTCAACGGTATTGATGCGAATCGGGCTAAACAGTGTTCTGTACATGAAGATTCCTCGCTTGTTCAAAGTCCCATGAATTTGGCGGCAATGCCTTTCATGATTTCATTGGTTCCTGCAAAAATGGACATGACCCGCACATCCCGCCAGGCCCTGGCCATTGGAAATTTTTCCAGCATCCCTTCATTTCCCATAATGTCCAGACTTCTGCCGGCAATCCGGTTGACCATGTCCGTGGTCCAGTACTTGGCCATGGAGGTTTCCACCACCACGTTTTCATGGGCGATATGCTCCAGAACCAGCTTGTCCACAAAGGTTCTGCCGATCTTTACTTCGGTCGCCATTTCCACCAGGCTGAACTGGGTGGCCTGAAACTTGGACAGCGGCTTTCCGGACACCCGGGTATTTTTACAATAATCCGTGATCCATTTGAGGATCATTTCCGCCGCGGTAACGGCGCCAACCGCGCAGGTCAGGCGCTCCTGCTGAAGTTTTTCCATGAGCATGAGAAAGCCCATGCCTTTTTCTCCCAGACGGTTTTTCCGGGGAATCCGGCAGTTCGAAAAAAACAGCTCGGCCGTGTCCTGGCTCCACCAGCCCATTTTCTCAAGATGCCGACCCCGCTTGAACCCAGGGGTACCGCTTTCCAGAAGATAAAGGGATATGGCCTGGTAAGGATTTTCGATGGCCGGGTCCCTGGCGGCCAGCACCACCAGATCCGCATGCACCCCGTTTGAGATGAATGTTTTGGAGCCATTCAGGATGACATCGTCCCCCGATTCCTCGGCGGTCGTCGCCATGCCGGCCAGGTCGCTGCCGGCTCCGGGTTCGGTCATGGCCACGGCTGTAACGATATCCCCCGACACACAGCCCGGCAGATATTTTTGACGGATCTCCTCAGAGCCGAAGGCTTCAATGTAAGGCACCACGACATCGCTGTGAAGGCCGGCGGCAAGCCCCGTATGACAGGTTCTGGCCAGCTCTTCGGCCACGATGACCGAATACCGGAAATCACCGCCCAGCCCCCCGTAATCCGGGGAGACACAGGGGCATAAAAAGCCGGCTTTGCCTGTTTTTCGCCAGATATCCCTGGGGATGATTTTATCCTTTTCCCACTGATCCACGAACGGAATGACCTCGATATCCAGAAACGCCCGCAGGCGCCGGCGAAAATCGGTATGGGCGTCCGTATAGGTTAACAGTTCCACGATATTGCCTCCTTAACCCTGTTTTTTACGAAGTCATTTTTGATTAACTCGTAAAAAGTCAAAATTCGGACGGCTTCGTAAAAAGTTCGCAGGCAAGGCGCGCAAATCCTGAGGAGTGAGGCGTACGACTCAGTACGCCGCAACGACGAAGGATGCCGCGCAACGCAGCATCCGGACTTTTTACGAAGCCGTCATTTTTCATATTTGCCGATAATGGAGATACTGCACACATTCTGGAACGGAAATCCGCCCAGGTTGTGAGTGAGTCCGAAGCGGGGATTTTCAAGCTGCCGCTTGTCCGCCCGTCCATGGAACTGAAGATACATTTCATACAGCATGCGAATCCCGGAAGCGCCGATGGGGTGTCCAAAGCATTTAAGGCCTCCATCCACCTGACAGGGCAGTTTTCCGTCCCGGTCATAAAACCCGTCCATAATATCCGCAACGGCCCGGCCCCTTTCCGAAATATGAAGATCCTCCATGGTCACCAGTTCGGTAATCGAAAAGCAGTCATGAACCTCCATCATGCTGATCTCTTCCCGGGGGTTCTGAATTCCGGCTTCCTGATAGGCTTTGACGCTGCACCGGGTGGTGGTGGCGAAATGGTCCCCGTCCCATTCATTGAATCCGGTCTCCTCGCCGCTGCTGAGGGCCAGTTGAATGGATTTAACGGTGACAAAATCTTTTTTTCCCAGTTTTTTTGCAATTTCCGGCGTGGTGACAATGGCGCAGGCCGACCCATCGCTGACTCCGCAGCAGTCAAACAGGCCCAGAGGATGGGCGATGATGGGCGAATTCAGCACCTGGGCTTCAGTGACCGGTTTTCGCAAATGGGCCTTGGGATTTAAAGCGCCGTTGGCATGACTTTTGACCGAAACATGGGCCATGGCGCGCTTCAGGTCCGCATCCTTGATCCGATATTTTGCGGCATACGCGCTGGCAAGCTGGGCAAAAGATCCCGGAGCCGTCAGATTCGGCCACCACTGCCAGGTCAGGGTTCCGGCATTGGATCCGAAATTGGGAAGCCCGCCGTAACCCGTGTCTTTGAGTTTTTCAACCCCCAGCGCCAGGCAGATGTCATAGGCCCCGGACGCCACAGCATAGCAGGCGCCCCGGAAAGCTTCGGTTCCGGTTGCGCAGAAATTCTCCACCCGCGTTACCGGTATGAACGGCAGCCGCAGGGTCGTGGAAAGCGGCAGCGCGCTTTTCCCCACACTGACCTCTTCCATGCAGGTGCCGAACCAGGCAGCCTCGATCTGTTTTTTTTCAATGCCGGCATCGATCAGGCATTCTTCAAAGGCTTCCACCATCAGCTCTTCGGCGCCCTTGTCCCAGCGTTCCCCAAAACGGGAGCATCCCATTCCGATGATTGCAACTTTATCCTTGATTCCTGTAGCCATAGGAAGGCGTCCTCCTTGGTCATTCGTGTGAAAGCGGCCTTCACAGCCGACTTTCATGATTTGTTATGAGCGGCCGGTCACGGACTCATCATGGCCATCAAAGCTTCCGTCAAATTGGAAGTTTCCTTGGCCCCGGTCAGATCGTTAATGGCATCCCAGCTCCGATGAATCTGCTCCGGGGTCGGGGGATTGCCGCCGTCCGCCAGCTGCACGCCAGGCCCTGTCAAAATGGCGGCCCGGCTGTAATACCCCATGCCGGCATTGTAGATGGCGCCGGTTTGCGTGCAGGTTTCGCTGCACAGATAAAGCGCCATCGGCACCACCAGCTCCGGCTGCGAACGTTCGAAGATTTCCGGCGGCATTACGTCTTCTGTCAGGCGGGATGCCGCCAGGGGCGCAATGGTATTAACCCGGATGTTATATTTCAAGCCTTCCTGCTTTAAGGCGTTCATGAATCCGACCAGGGCCATTTTGGCCGCGGAATAATTGGTCTGTCCGAAATTACCGTAAAGACCGGCGGCGGAAGTGGTCATGAGAATCCGGCCGTACCCGGCATCCTTCATGGCCTGAAATGCCGGGCGGGTCACATGATAAGCCCCGTTCAGGTGAACTGCCAGAACCGCATTCCAGTTATCCGGCTCCATCCGGGCAAAGCTCTTGTCCCGCAGAATTCCGGCGTTGTTGATCAGAATATCCACACGTCCAAAGGCGCTGAGCGCGGTCTGAACAATTCTCTGGCCCCCATCCGGGGTGGCGACATTATCGTAATTGGCCACAGCCTCGGCGCCCAGGGCTTTTATTTCCGCAACCACCCGATCCGCCGGCGTGGATTCGCCGGTTCCGGAGCCATCCCGGGAGCCTCCGAAATCATTGATCACCAGCTTTGCCCCCCGCCGGGCCAGCTCCAGGGCATAAGCCCTTCCCAGCCCGGCCCCGGCACCGGTAATGATGGCCACGCGATCCTTGAAGCTGATGCGGTTCATGGCCTCCCTGGCCCCTGGGATTGGAACAGCCTTCCAGAAATAATTGACAAACCCGCGGGTTTTGTCTTCTCCGCGCTTTCGAAACATCATTTTCATGGGAAGGCCGACCACAAGGTCTTCCATGTCGCAGTCCGTAAAATCGGCCATGAATCTGCCGCCGGCTTCAAACTGGATCATGCCGTATTTGGCCGGCGGATCCACGGATACGGCCAAAAGGTCACTGGTAAAGGTCTTGACAATGGCGGGAAGCTCCGAAAATTCATAATCTTCCTGGGTATGGGAGGCATTGCAGGCCGGATTGACACAGATATCCATCTGGGGAAACTGCGGTGTGCCGCAGGCCTGGCATTTTCCGCCCACCAGCCCCAGAATCATCTTGTTTTTCCGCCACAGCGTGGTCATAGCCGTCTGGTTCGGAGCTTCGGCCCGGATTCCCATTTCCGTCTGAATCAGATTTCTGAATTTCAGGAATTTGGGGTAATTGTCGATGGTTTTCTTGTTGGACAGGCTCCCCTTGACTCCGTTTCTCCGGGATAGACGGGTAATACCTTCGGTCACTACAAAATAGAGGGCATCGCATCCCTGTCCGAACCCGGCGGCCAGAATCCGGTCTCCGGGTTCGGCGCTTTCAAGGGCTGCCGTCAGCATGAGCAGGCTGTGCGCAGCCCCGGTCTCCCCGCAGACCTCATGCAGGGTATCGCCAAGTATATCCGGGGATGCGCCCAGAATTTTGGCGATATTGCGGTGCTCGGCTTTGAACACACAGGGAAAGACGAGCCGATCCACTTCGGAAATGGTGATGCCGAGCTGCTTCATCAGGCCGTTGACAGCTTCCGGAATGATCCTGGAATAGCCTTCGTCTCTGGCCCAGCGTTCTTCCCAGACGTAATCGACGGCATGGCCGGCGCCCCGGTAATGATCCACAAAGTCGCAGGACACGGAATAGGAGCCCTTGAACTCGGCAATGACATCCCTATCGCCGACAGCAAGGGCTGCAGCCCCGTCCCCGAACCACATTTCATAAAAATAGGCGGCCCGGGTTTCCCGCCGATCCGATGCGGCAACCAGAATATGATGTTTGCAGCCGCCCCGAACCGCTTCCAGCGCAGTAATCAGCGCGCTGGTTCCGGCTTTTTGCGAGGCCGTCATATCGAGGGTCATGAGGCTTTTGGGAAGATTCAGGGCTGCAGCCACAATCCCGGCATTCTGCCGGTCGCTGAAAGGCAGGGTGGTGGATGCCAGATAAACGGCATCCAGGGCCTTTTTGTCCTGTCCTTTCAAGCAGTCCCGGCTAGCCTCCACGGCCAGGGTGACAGCGTCTTCATCCCAGTTGCACATGGAGCGCTCTCCCTGAGCCACCATGGCAATGGCCGGGGCAAACCAGCCCATGGCCTGATATATGGACATGCGATCCAGCCGAAGGCGCGGAATATAAGCGCCGTATGATGTAATTCCGATCATAATTCCCCCATTCGAATTAGTGGGTTGAGTGGATTTTCTCCCGTTATCTCATTGCAAAAAGTTTTTCGATCAACTGCGATTTCATGATATCGCCTTCGATCTTGAGCTTGTCTGAAGTATAGGCCTGCATGGGTTTGAGTTTTCCGTTCATCATGTCCAGAAAATCCGCATCGGCGATTTTCAGGGTGCAGGTCGGCTTGTCATGCCGGCCCGATGCAACCTTGCAGGACTGATTCTGGATGACACAGGACCAGTCCCCGCCGTTGGCCCCGGAAATGATGTACTGGAACACCACGCTCACACCGGATGCGGCATCGGGTTTAAAAGCAGTCGGCATGGCTTCAAACACGGCTGAAGCGGTTACAAACCCTTTGGCGTCCTCTTTTTGAACGGTTTTCGGGGCAGCTGCCTTCTGCGGCGTCAGAAGCGCCGAGCAGGCATCCCCGGCCTGGTCGTTGAGCTGGCGGTATTCCTTTCCCCCCTCGAGCGTGGATAGGGTATCGATGTTGGCAATGATATCTTCCACGGTCGGAAATGTTTTGGCGTTTCCCAATGTCAGTCCGGGACCGGTCACCACCGCCGCCCGGTTGAAAAAACCCATGCCGGCATTGTAAACGGACCCGCTGACCGGGCACGCTTCCGAACATAGATACAGGGCCAGCGGCGCCACGAATTCGGGTTTCATCTTCTGAAACAGCTCCGGCGGGGTGACATCCTCGGTCAGCCGGGAGGCAGCCAGCGGAGCGATGGTATTGACCCGGATATTGTATTTTTCGCCTTCCAGCTTCAGGGTGTTCATCAGGCCCACCAGACCCATTTTGGCCGCGGCGTAATTGGTCTGGCCGAAATTGCCGTAAAGTCCGGCAGCGGATGTGGTCATCAGGATCCGGCCATAGCCTTTTTCCTTCATGACCTCAAAGGCGGGCCGGGAAACATGATATGCCCCGTTCAAATGCACATCCATGACCGCCTGCCAGTTTTCCGGCTCCATCTTGAGAATGCTTTTATCCCGCAGAATGCCGGCGTTGTTGATCAGTATGTCAACGGTTCCAAAAGCATCCAGCGCAGTTTGAATGATTGCCCTGCCGCCTTCGGGCGTGGCCACATTGTCGTAGTTGGCCACAGCCTCTCCGCCAAGGGCTGCAATTTCCCTGACCACCTGATCCGCCGGCGCGGATGAGCCCTGGCCCGACCCATCCCGGGCGCTTCCCAGATCATTGACCACCACTTTTGCCCCGCGTCTGGCCAGCTCCAGGGCGTACACCCGGCCCAGTCCTGCCCCTGCACCGGTAATGACCGCAACCCGGCCGTCAAATCGGATACTTTCCTCGGGTACGTCTCCATATTCAAACACCCCGTTATCCATGACCACCGCACCGGACTGGGCATTTACGGTCCGCCACACGGCCTTTCCCTCGCCGGTCTTCCAGATCAGGGTTTGAATGGGAACTCCAGGATAAAGGGTCTTGGTAAACCGGCAGTCCATGCGCCTTACTTTTTCAGGCTCTCCCGGAACCAGACTTTGTATCAAGGCCCGGCACGCATACCCGTGGGTGCAGAGCCCGTGCATGATCGGCTTTTCAAACCCGGCCATTTTTGCAAAATCCGGGTTCACGTGAAGGTCGAAAATATCGCCGGAAAGACGATAAATGAGGGGCTGGCTTGCAGAGGGATGGGCATCCACTTTAAAATCCGGCGCCCGGTCCGGAAACACGACAGCTTCCTTTGGCGCGTTTTCCCCCCCGAATCCACCATCAAGCCTTGAAAATATAGTCATGATGCTGGTAAAGAGCTTCTGACCACCGGAATGGTATGTGTCGCTTTCCGCAACCACCAGGGCGCCTTTTTCAGCACCCTTGTCATAATAATGGGTGATCTTTCCCTGAGTGGTCAACTGGCCTTCAGTGGGAATGGGACGATGAAAGATCAGGCGCTGCTCCCCGTGAAGGATTCCGGCCAGATTGACATTGGAGGTTGCGCCAATATGGGCCAGAAAATCAAAAATGGCCGCAATGGAGAAACTTGGCAATACTTTCAGTTGTTTTTCATAACAGTACTCCAGCTCCGAAGAGCCGGACCCCACCCCAAGGGCATACAAAACCACGTCTTTCCAGGTGTAATCCTTGCTGACAGGGCCGATGAGTTTTCCCACTGCCTCCAGATTTAACGCCATTTTTCCCTCCTTTATATGAAAGTCCAAGAATATTTTTTATGTCTCAATAATCATGGCGGCGCAGCCAATATTTCCGTTAATTGGAGAACGCCGGGACAAGGATAAACTTCAGGGTTTCCTTGACCACAACCAGATACTGGTCCCGTTCAACCTCAAGCATGGGCCGGAAAAAATTTTCTCCGGAAATAAAATTCAGCACGGAATTCCACACGGCCAGAATCCTGGCTTTCGCTTGAACCGAGATGTGTTGTTTATTCTCGGCCAGACCCATGGCCACGGCAATGACGGACACATATTCAGCCATCTTGACGTGAAGGGTCACACCGTGCCGGTCCTTATTGAAATACCCGAACAGAATCAGGTTTGACACCTCCGGGTGTGTAAAGAGATAATCACACATTACATCAATGGCGATTTCAAGGCGGATGGAAACGGACTTCCCTTTGACTTTTCGTTCTACCTCCTGAAATTGGGCGCGGATCTCATCGGTGATATCCGTGATGACCGCCTCGTAGAGATCCTGTTTTTCGCCCCAGTGGTAGTACAGTGTGGAAATATCAATCCCCACGTCCCTGGCAATCAACCGGGTGGTGGTTGCGCCATACCCGTATTCCCCGAATTTTTTTCGGGCCGACGCCAGAATCCGGGCTTTCATGGAGGCCGGATCCTGCCGCGCTTTTTCAAGACGCGATGGCATACCGTCCCTCTCCTTTCATTCCAGCAAACGCAACCTCTGCGCTTTTTCCATCAATATTATTCCAATACATGCTTCCATCATTTGATGGACTCATATGAAAAAATTCCCGCACTGTCAAGTAAAACAGCAGAATTATCTGTTTATGCCGACCTCACATCCTTGCTCATCCATACGACCCTGCCAACGCAGAGTCGATGCCATTCCAAAAGGGAGATGTCCGGCGGATAGCCGGCGTTGTCGCTGATCAGGACAAACCCCTTCCCTTTTTCCCAGCGCCGGACTCGTTTGACGGCAGCCATATCGATTCCACCGTCCGGAATATTCACAACAAATATCCTGCCATCAATCAGTTCCTTGTCGGACTGGTCCACGACCACGATGGCTCCCTGGGGAATGGTCGGGGCCATTGAGTCTCCGCCGACCTTCAACGCGGACAGAATATGCCGGGAGCTTCCCTGAATCTCCGGTTGATAAATGACGACCATCGAAACAGGCGGTTCATACGGATCAAAAGCCATGCCATTTGCACCTGCAGCCAGTTTGCCGGATGCATACAGGGGAATGCCCCGGTAATCATCGACACTGCCGATTAAAAGATTTTTTTCAGATTGAGAATGGACCTGAATGATCAGGCGATGTTCCGGCTCGGGCTCTGCGGCTTTTACCTGGATGGATTTGCCAGCCCGCAACATGTCTTCAAGGGAATGGAAGCCGCAGGCTCCGGCAATGGCGGCCTGTGTTCGGGCAGAAGCCTTGTTCGTCCCTGCCATGATCTGGCTGATGAAGGCCTCGGTCACACCGGCCTGTACGGCGATATTGCGTTGAACGCCATAGCCCTTTGATGAAGCATAATCATTCAGGGCCTGCCAGAAATATTCATAAAGTTTGATTGGAGATTCCATGTCTTTTTTTAACAAGTTATCGTGCAAATGCCAACAAAAATAAATTAACAATATATTTAATTAAGTCTTGACAAATTATTAAGACTTAATATATCATGCCACCATGATGACAGACCTATTTATACGCGTCAATGAGCCCGCACGTCGACAACAGACTAAACAGGAGGCATCAGCGAATGAAAGCACAGATATTGTCAGCCATTGGTTTTGCCACGTCCCTTTACGCCCTCATCTTTCTGGGAATGTTGATGGCTTCGTAAAGAGCTATGAGGCGCCGGTACGTTGCCGTCACAATTTTGACTTCCAAAGTGCAAAATAGTAAAGAAAATATTTTTAGATTCGAAAATACGTAGTATGATAAAAAAATGTTGTCAATAAAACATTTTGCATGCTGAACAGAAGCGCCTGCATTTCATCGGAACCCCTTCACGGGGGAAAATTCATCGCGGGGTCCGTTCAGATGGATCGGAGGCGATCGGTAATCGATCATGGAGAGAGACAAACCCCAAGAAACCCGAATCCACCCTTTTGAAGGCGAAAACGGGTTTTCAGAAAATAAAGATGTTATACAAAGCGCTGCTGTCGATCAGGAACTCTCCGGTTTGAGACAGGATATCGATGCCATAGATGCGCAGATCGTCTCCCTGCTATCTGACCGGCAGAAAGTCGTCGGTCATGTGGCGGCGCTTAAAAAATCCCATAACCTTCCGGTGTATCATCCGGCCCGCGAGGAAGATCTGATTTCCAGGCGCCGGCAGCAGGCCAAGAATATCGGGCTGAACCCGGATTTCATCGAGGAAATCTACCGTACCATCATTCGCCGGTCCCGCGTTGTGCAAACCGGCAGCATGGCCCTCAAGTCCGTTCACTCCGATGGGGTTGTCCTTCTGGTTGGCGGGAAAGGCGGCATGGGGCGCTATTTTCATTCGTGTTTTCGCCGGGCCGGATATCAGGTCCGCATCCTGGATAAGGAAAACTGGCCGGATGCGGACCGATTGTGCGACGGAATTGACCTTGCAATGGTCGGTGTTCCCATTGACGTTTCCTGCGAGGTCATTCGGGACATCGGTCCCTTTATGCCTGCCAAAGCCGTTCTTTGCGATATCACCAGCATCAAGGAACAGCCCCTGGAAGAAATGCTGAAAGCCCACGCCGGGCCGGTGATTGGCCTTCACCCGTTATTCGGACCAAGCACATCCAGCCTGGACAAGCAGATCATCGTGGCAACGCCCGGAAGGGATGACAGCGCATGCCAGTGGGTTCTGGACCAGTTTGCCACATGGGGCGCCGTTGTTGTCCGCTCCGATGCCGGGGAGCATGATGACATCATGGGGATTGTTCAGGCGCTTCGCCATTTTGCCACCTTCGCCTTCGGTCAGTTCCTCAAAAGAAGGCAAATTTCCCTTTCCAGAACGCTGGAGTTTTCCAGCCCCATTTACCGCCTGGAATTGGGGATGGTGGGCCGGCTGTTTGCCCAGGACCCCTCCTTGTATTCCGAGATCATTTTTGCCTCCGAACAGCGCCGGAACCTTCTGAAAGATTATATCCAGTCTCTCCGTGAAAACCTTGAAATGCTGGAAAACGGCAACAAGTGTTTATTCCAGGAAGAATTTCAAAAGATCGCGGAATGGTTCGGCCCTTTTGGCGAACAGGCCATGAGGGAAAGCACATTTCTGATAGATAAACTGATCGAGCGCTTCTGAACGCAGTTGCGCTTACCTGAAAAAAACGATTCTTCCACTTGACAGGCAATAAAATATGATTAAATTTGAAACCGAAGATAAGCAGTTGAATTAATAATAGTAAATATTAATCCGGCCAGTGCGTTTGCAGTTGGCATCATAAACACATCTATCATAGGAGGTGGAATTATGGCACTTGTCAGATGGCAACCTTATGGAGCTGTAGCCAGCTTGCAGGACAGCATCAATCGGCTGTTTCACGATGCTTTCCCCCGTTCGTTAGCGGATGAAGATTTTTCTTTAAGCGCATGGAAGCCTGTTGTGGATATATATGACAAAGCAGATGCGATTGTCATCCATGCTGAACTTCCCGGAGTTACAAAAGACGATGTTTCCATTGAAATCAAGGATAATGTTCTGACCCTGAAAGGGGAACGGGTTGAAGTCAAGGAAGTGAGTGAAGACAAATATTTCAGGAAGGAAAGAAGTTTCGGATCGTTTTACCGGGCGTTTACGCTGCCTTCAGCCATAAATCCGGAAAATATCAAGGCCACTTTTAAAGATGGGGTCCTTGAAATTGAGATTCCCAAACCTGAAGAACAAAAGCCAAAACAGGTTCATATCAAGATCGAATAACGCATTGACTTTAAAATCTGTATCAAAAAAGGGGTTCTTGATGAACCCCTTTTTTATTGATATGATTATGGTTTCAGTGAATCGTCAAGAAAGCAGCCGCCCATGTCAATTTGTATTTAAACCCCATTTTTATTTGTTTTATCAACTTTTTTCATGACATTTGCCTGGCATGGCCATTTGAACGCAGTTACCCTGAAACCGTCCATTATTTTTTTTGCCGGGAGGAAACGTGCTCATTGAGGAATTTAAAGACAAAATCGAAGAAAAGCATCACTTGATCAACAGCATGCGAAATGAAATCAACAAGGTTCTCGTGGGGCAAAGAGACCTCATTGACGGGCTGCTGATGGGGCTGTTCACCAAAGGGCACATTCTCATTGAAGGGGTTCCGGGACTGGCCAAAACCAGCGCGGTCAAGGCGCTGGCTGCCACGGTCCGGGCCGAATTCAAGCGCATTCAGTTTACCCCGGATCTGCTGCCTGCAGACCTGATCGGAACCGAGATTTACCGGCCCGGCACCGGGGATTTCACCATCAAAAAAGGCCCTCTTTTCCACAACATCATTCTTGCCGATGAAATCAACCGGGCACCATCCAAGGTTCAGTCCGCGCTGCTGGAAGCCATGCAGGAAAGGCAAGTGACGATTGGAGAAAACACGTTTACGCTTTCCGATCCGTTTCTGGTTCTGGCAACTCAAAACCCCATCGAGCAGGAAGGAACCTACCCCCTTCCGGAAGCCCAGGTCGATCGTTTCATGTTCAAACTGGTAATTGATTACCCCAGCAAAACCGAAGAAAAGGAAATCATGAACCGGATCGGGTTTGAAACCCTTCCGGAGGTCCGTCAGGTGGTTGATCCTTCCCAGCTCAATGACATTGTGGCGTTGATCCGGTCGGTCTATATGGACGAAAAGCTGAAAGACTATATTGTCAACATCGTGTTTGCCACCCGCAAGCCCAGGGAATACAACATCAATATTTCGGACTATATCCAGTTCGGCGCCTCTCCCCGGGCAACCATCTTTCTGAGCCTGGCTGCCAGAGCTTTTGCCTTTCTCCAGGGAAGGGCGTATGTCACTCCCCAGGACATCAAGACAGTTGCTCCCAGCATTCTGCGCCATCGCATTATTCTGACCTACGAGGCGGAAGCCGAGGATATTACCACGGATAATATTATCGGACAGGTGTTCGATTCGGTTGAGGTGCCGTAATGGAAATGACTGATGCTTTCTCCTGAAATCATAAAAAAAATCAAAAAAGTTCATATCCGAAGCGCCCGCATGGTCAACACCATGATGGCCGGTCAGTACCGATCCGTATTCCGCGGCTCTGGGATAGAGTTTGAAGAAGTGCGGGAATATTCTCCGGGCGATGATGTGAAAAGCATCGACTGGAAAGTCTCTGCCCGGATGGGAAGGCCATATGTCAAGCTGTACCGCGAAGAACGGGAACTCGTGGTCATGCTTCTGGTGGACATGAGCGGCTCGGAAGGCTTTGGAACCACCGAAAATCTTAAAAAGGATATTGCCGCTGAAATGGCGTCGATCCTGGCATTTAACGCCATCCGGAATAATGACAAGGTCGGGGCGATCCTGTTTACGGATCGGGTGGAAAAATACATCCCCCCGAAAAAAGGCTCCGCTCATGTCTGGCGGGTGATAAAAGAGCTGTTTGCCTTTGCGCCGGAACACAAAGGCACGGATATCCGCGAGGCCGTGGCATTTCTGGGAAGGATGTCCCGAAAACGAACGATCTCGTTTTTAATATCCGATTTTCTTTCTCCAGAGCCATCCGCAACCTATATCCGGCAGATGAAATCCATATCCGGCAAACATGAACTTATCGCCGTGATGCTCTCGGACCCCGGAGAATTCCATCTGCCGGAAGCCGGAATTCTGACAGTTCGGGATTCCGAGACCGGCCGGAAATTTGTTCTGGACGTCTCGGATGAATCCACCCGGCGCAGTTATCATGAGCATAAGATCCGGGACTATACCCATACGCTGCAATCCCTGAAAAATGCCGATATGGACTGCATTGAAATCCATACCGCTGGGTCTGTGGTGGATGCGCTGAATCGATATTTTCGAATCCGGGAAAAGAGGAAACGGTAATGCAGGCAACCGGCGCACCCGTTCCGATGACCGATATCCACGATATCAAGCCCCTGGAAATTCTGGCGGCCGACGGGTCATTGTTGGTTTATTTACTGGGCGCGGTCTTGACTCTGGCCATTATCGGGGCAGCCATCTATTATTGGAAAAAGCATCGGAAGCACAAACGGACTCCGGATGCAATTCCGATTCTCCCCCACGAAACGGCGCTAAGACTCCTGGATGCGCTCGGGGATGTGGAAAACATGGATGGCAAAGCATTTTATTTCAGCCTTTCCAACATCCTGAGAACCTATATTCAGGCCCGTTACAATATCAATGCCCTGGAAATGACCACCGAGGAATTGATCCCGAAGATTGACATCCTGGGCCTAAGCAGAGAAATGCACCAGGAACTCAAAGATCTGCTCCGTTCCACCGATCCGGTCAAATTCGCCGGGGTTCCGGCGGCGGCGGGCAAAATGCGGCAGGACCTTGTCTTTGTAAGAACTTTTGTCGAGCAGGCCAAAGAAAAGCAGGCTGTAGACTGATATGTTTCAATTTGCATCTCCCTATTTCTTGTTGCTGCTGGCCCTGTTTCCGGCAGCGATCTATTTCCGGAAACGCCGGCAAATGCGGCCGGTCCTGAACCTGTCTTCCCTGATGCCGGTCCGGGACATTCAGCCATCCGGCACGCTGCGAATCGTAAGGCTCCTGCCCGTATTGAAATATACGGCTCTATGCCTGATGATCGCAGCCATGGCCAGACCCCAGTGGGGAACCAGACAAGTCAACGTGTTGACGGAGGGCATTAACATCGTCCTGGCCGTGGATCTTTCCGAAAGCATGGCGGCGCTTGATTTCAAGTATAAAGGCAAAATCGTCAACCGCCTGGAAGCCATTAAAGGCGTGGTTCAGGACTTTATCACCAAAAGAAACGGCGACCGGATCGCCATGGTGGTGTTTGGGACCCATGCCTATACTCAGTTGCCCCTCACTCGGGATTACAGCACCATTGCATCCATTCTGGACCGGCTGCAGATCGGGGCGGCAGGGCCGAACACGGCCATCGGGGATGCCATCGGCATTTCGCTCAAACGGCTGGAGGATGTCAAAAGCAAATCCAATATTATTATTCTGCTGACCGACGGACAAAGCAATTCCGGCGAACTGTCCCCGCAGATCGCAACGAATTTGGCCGCTCAAAAAGAAATTAAAATCTATACCGTGGGCGTGGGAACTCGCGGCCTGGTGCCATTTTTGATCAAGGACCCGGTTTTGGGGGAACGATATGTGCATCAGCAGGTGGACATCGACGAAGAGGCCCTTAAGGATATTGCGTTGAAAACCGGTGGGTTATATTTCAAGGCGGAAAATACCGAGGGGCTGCAGCAGATTTACAACACCATCGATTCTCTGGAAAAAACCGAGGTAAAGGCCCAGACTTTTGCGGAATACAATGAGCTCTACCGGTATCTTTTGATTCCGGCCTTCATCCTTCTGGGGGCGTGGATCGTGTTGACCCATACAAGGTTTTTGCGGGTGCCATGAAATTCAGTCAGATTGAAATGTTGTTTCTTATCTGGGCAGTCCCGGTTTTTTTTCTGGTGGTTGTCTACGGCATGAAGACCCGGCAAAACATTCTGGCCCGTTTTGCTTCTTCAAAAGGCATTGCTGCCATCGCTCCGGAAACAGACTCCAGGCGGCGGTGGATCAAGGCAGTGCTTGTTCTGTGTTCTCTTTTGTTTATCTGTCTTGCCCTGTCCGGCCCCCAGTATGGTTACAAATGGCAGACCATCGAGCAAAAAGGCGTTGATATCATCGTTGCCATCGATCTTTCCCGCAGTATGCTGGCTACCGATATTCAGCCCACCCGTCTGGACCGGGCCAAGCGGGAAATTTATGATCTGCTGGCCATGCTCAAGGGAGACCGGGTGGGTCTGGTGGCCTTTGCCGGAACCGCATTCCTGCAGTGTCCGTTGACTTTGGATTATGAAGCCTTTCATATTTTTCTGAATTCACTGACGCCAGATTCCATGCCCGTCGGCGGCACGGATATTTCCAGTGCGGTCACGGCTTCTCTTTCCGCCTTTGAGCCGAAGGCAAATTCCCAGAAAGCCATCATCCTGATAACAGACGGAGAGAACACCGGCAAGACCGATCCCCTGGAAGCCGCTGAAAACGCCCGGAAGGCTGGGGTAAAGCTGTTTTGCATCGGCGTGGGAAGCATAGAAGGCGTCCCCGTTCCATCGGAGAGCGGCGGAATCAAAAAGGATCGATCCGGAAACATCATCCTGACGAAAATTGATGAGGAAACTTTGAAAAAAATGGCCGTTCTCACGAGCGGAGCCTATGTGCGCTCCGTTGCCGGCAGTATGGATCTGGATGTAATTTATACAAAAGAAATCCGCGGAAAAATGGAAGCATCAACCCTTTCCACGGATAAAAAACAAATCTGGGAGGATCGTTTTCAGTGGGTGCTTGCACTGGCCGTCATAGCGCTTGGGGTCGAATTGATTGTGCCCGCAGTTCGAAAAAAATCCGCCGTACTGGGGATGATGTTTCTGTTGTTGTGGAGTGTGCCGGTTCAGGCCGGAAATCCCTTGAAGGAAGGCATCGATGCCTATAACCAGGGAGCGTACGACAAGGCGCTGAAGTTCTTTATCGATGCCCAGATTGACCATCCCGACAGACCGGATATCTTATACAACATCGGAAACGCCTATTACCATACCGGTGATTTCGAAGCAGCCGCAAAGAGCTACAAGGAAGCCCTCAAGGCCGAGAATAAACTGCTTCAGCAAAAAGCCTATTACAATCTTGGCAATGCCGATTTTCGAAAAAAGCAATACGAAGATGCCGTGAAAGACTATGAAGAAGCTCTGAAACTGGGACCCGACGATATCCAGGCCAGGCAGAATCTGGAATATGTCAAACAGGTTATGGAACAGGTCAAGGAGCAGCAGAATCAACAGCAAAAAGGTGACAGGGGCGACAAGAAAGAAGATTCCGAATCGAAGGATTCGAAACGGGATTCGTCAAATGAGAACCACGACCCGGAAAAGAAGTCCGATCAGAAAGAACAATCACCCAAAGACCAGTCAGAGCAGTCCGGATCAGATAAAAAGAATGCCGAAAAGGACAAGTCTTCACCGGGTTTTGGCGATGAGACCGATAAGGATGGCCTGGGTTCCGACGTCCCGAAAGAAACTGCCGGAAAAGAGGATGAACAAAAAAAACCCGAAGACAAGAAAGCGCAAGGGGCTGCTATGCCAAAGCCGGCCGGTGATCCAGATAATTCTGAGGAGAAAAAAAAGGCCGAACATATCCTGAACCGCCTGAAGGATCAGCCTGGAAAAGCAATGATTCCCGCTTATGGGAAAACCAATGTGGAGAAAGACTGGTAATGATCGGCAGAAAATGGAATTGCTGGGTATTTGTGACCTTTTTTGCCATTCTGACTCTGTGCGCCTCCGTTCATGCGGCGGAGATTCAGGCGGTTGTGGACCGCACCCGGATCGGACCCGGGGAATCCCTTGAACTCACGGTGTCGGTCAAAGGCGGAGAGGGTACGGTGGACATTTCTCCGATTCGGGATTTCAAAGTGCTGTCCGGCGGTACGAGCACCAGTGTTCAGATCATCAACGGCCGGATGTCCAAAGAAGTGAATCATTCTTACACGCTGATTCCCTTAAAAGAAGGGCGCCTGGTAATTCCCCCCCTCACGGTGATGACGGACAAAACCCCGCGGAAAACAGCAGAAATTATTATTACCGTCAGCCCGAAGACCCAGGATCAAACAGGCGGCCAGGATGTATTTGCCGAAGGGAAGATTTCCAATCCAAGTCCCTATGAAGGCGAGCCGATTATCTATACTTTCAGGCTGTATAATGCGGTTCAGATCGCCAATGCCCAGTTTCAGAAGCCCGAGTTCTCGGGTTTTACGGCCAAAGAAGTGGAAAAAAGCCAAAAAACCTACAGAACCGCCCTGAATGGACGGGAATACAATGTCACGGCCCTCACCATCTTGCTGATTCCCGTTGGTGCAGGCCCAAAAACGATTGATCCGGCCATCCTGGAATGCGATGTGGTTCGGCGTCAAAGCACGCGCAGAAGCCCGTTCGGGATGCTGGATGATCCGTTTTTCGGACAGAACAGTTTGGAGCACCGCGCCATCCGGACAGAACCGTTAAGCGTCACGGTCAAGCCTCTGCCGCCATTTGACGGCAACGGGCAGTTCTCCGGGCTCGTGGGCGAGTTTCAGATTCAATCTCAAGTGGATAAAACCTCTTTAGACGTGGGAGAATCCGCCACTTTGTCCGTGACCGTCAGCGGCACCGGCAATATCATGGATGCGTCAGCTCCGGAAATTGGCATTCCCGATGCATTCAAGAGTTACAAGGATGCCCCCCAGGAGAAGATCCAGCCCGGTGTGAACGGGTATGCGGGAGAAAAAGTCTTTCGTACGGCGCTGGTTCCCTTAAAAGAAGGCCAATATACCCTGGAGCCCATTGCACTCAATTTTTTCGACGTGCCCAGCGGCCGGTATCGAACCCGGCTCACCGCACCTGTTTCCATCAGCGTTCATCCATCCAGGGAAAAGGACAAAATTGAGGTTTATGCTCCTCCGGCCTCCGAAGCCAGACCCCTGAAGAAAAACGTGGAATTTACAGGACGGGATATTCTTCCCCTGAAAGAAGACATGAATGCGCTTGAAACACAAATACCCATGACAACGGTTTGGTTGTGGGCGTTTCTTCTGACTCCGGCGCTGTTTTGTCTGGGAGTTAAAGTCTACCTCACACGCACGACAAAAAAGGATGACCCGTCCAGCCTGATGGCACAGCGTGCGGAACAGGCCCTGAAGGATGCGTCCCAACCCGGGATCCCGGCGGAAGAATTTTTAACCTGCCTGTCCCGGTCTTTGATTTCAATCCTGTTATCCAGGGCAGGCATCAAAGGAGAGTCCCTGACCTATGCCGAAGCCGAATTAATTTTAAAGTCCGGGGGCTTTTCGGAAGAGGCCGCCAGATCAGCCACCCGCCTGCTTGAAAGAATAGATTCCGCCAGGTTCAGCAGCCAGGGAATGGATTTAGAAAGCCGTGAAACCCTTTTGTCGGAAACACGGGAACTGGTAAGGAAAATATCGTGATGAAAGGGTTCAAGCTCATTCTTATATTTTTCCTGCTGATCCTTTGCACGGTCCAGTCAGCCGGCGCCAGTGAAACCGCCAGGACATTTCTGGACGGCATCAAGGATTACAAAGAAAACCGGTTTACTGAATCTGCTGCCGCCTTTTCCAGGGTTGCCGATGAAGGGATAAAAAACGGAAAGCTCTTTTATAATCTTGGGAACGCCTACCTGAAGAACGGGGATATCGGCAATGCCATGTTATGGTATGAGCGAGCGTTGAAGCTCTTGCCTCATGATCCGGACCTCAAATTCAATTTCGAATACGCTGTCTCCCTCACCAAGGATGAAAGAGGAGACAAGGAATATCCACTTGTCCGGATTTTGTTTTTCTGGAAATATCTTTTGTCGCAGACGCAAACACAATGGGCTGCGATTATCTTCAACCTGATTTTCTGGGCCTTGATGACAATCCGGTTGATTCGAAGAAAAAACCGCTTCCAAACGATAGGCCATGTGATGCTGGCCCTGGGGCTCATCTTTACCTTCACAGCCGTCTACAATGATTATGAGACCAACTTTATCAAGGAAGCCGTCATTCTGCCGGCCAGGGTATCGATTCGTTCCGGACTGACCGATGATGCCACGGAGCTTTTTGTGCTTCATGCCGGCGCCAAGGTGAAAATCGATAAGGAAAAGGACGATTATATCCGGATCGCATTTTCAGACGGCAAGATCGGATGGATCAAAAAATCCGATGCCGGTGTGATTTGAATTATTCCCGCGGCTTATTATTGCGCCTGCGAGTCCATCTTGGGTTTTTCCACCGGAACCAGCAGGATCGGTATTCTGCACTGGCTGCATACTTTATGGGCTACGCTTCCGGCCCAGAAAGCATCCATCCCCGATTTTCCGTGAGTTGCCAGGACAATAACATCCGCCTGCAACTGCCGGGCAATGGAAAAGATGACGGTTGATGGATCACCGCGCCGGACATGGGCGCTTGCAGAAAACCCTTTGCTTATCAGCATATCGGCCAGGGACTTGAGATAGGCTTCAGCGCTCTGAACGGACAAATCCAGCATTTTGGACACGGTCCCGGGCAGAAACCGGCTTGTGACCGTCATCTGACCCGAAAGACTTGCGAACCGGGGAACGACCATTGCCAGGCAGATGGCTGCCTGGCAGGCTTGGGCCAGGATTTTTGCAACCGGTAAAGCCTGTTCATGATCCGGTGCGCCATCGAGCGGCGCCAGTACGGTTTTGCATGAAAATGCGGAAATTTCTTCATCTTCACACGGTCGGACAATCAGAACGGGAATCGCTCCCATCGATATGACTTTCTGGGCCATGCTTCCCAGCATTAAATGAAGGGCCCTGCCGCGGCCGTGTGAACACATCACGATCAGGTCATAATCAAATTCACCGGTATGCTGCACGATGCTTTCCGCGACATTGTCAACCTCGGTGGTATGCACGTGACAATCGATACGCATGGCTTGCGGAAACCTTTGCCGGGATATGGTTTTCAGATAGGCTGCTGCTTCCGCAGCATCTCTTAAGTGGGATTGCCCATGGATTTCACTCGGGGCGTTTTTTTCAATGATATGCACGAGGGTGACTCTTGCCAGAAATTTTTCAGACAGAAAAGCGGCTGCCGGAAGCGCAGCCTCGGCCAGAAGCGATCCGTCCAGGGGCACCAGAATGTGTTTGAACATGACATTACCCTGCAGTGAATGTTTGAAAAAGAAGATAGCAATTGAGCACAATGATGATTGCCGCAACCAGACCAGCAAGAAAAGTTGTCAGGGGCTGATTCACCAGCTCTCCCATGATATCCCTGCGGCTGGTAAACATTACCAGGGGGATGACGGCAAACGGAAGTCCGAAACTGAGCACCACCTGGCTCATGACCAGCGTGTGAGTGGGATCCAGACCCACCCCGATAACGATCAGTGAAGGGGCCATGGTAACCAAGCGGCGTACCCAGACCGGAATATGCCGCTTAAGAAATCCCTGCATGATGACCTGGCCGGCGCTGGTTCCCACGGTTGACGACGACAGCCCGGCAACCAGAAGCGACAGGCCGAAAAACCAGCCGGCAGCCTTTCCCAGCAGCGGTTCCAGGGTTCGATAGGCTTCTTCGATGGTGGCGATTTGGGTCAGACCTGTCTGGTGAAACGTAGCCGCCGCCATGATCAGCATGGCGGCATTGACAAAGCTTGCACCTCCAAGAGCGATCACCACATCTACAATCTCGTAATGATACAGGCGCTTTAGCTGGCCGCCGTCCTTGACCACGATGCGGCCCTGAGTCAATGCGGAATGCAGGAAGATGGCGTGAGGCATGACCGTTGCGCCTAAAATTCCGGATGCCAGAACCACGCTTTGAGCGCCCTTGAAATGCGGTACAACGACAAAGTAAAGGACATTGCCCCAATCCGGTTGGACGATAAATGTCTCTATCACATAACACAGCGTTACCACGCCCACCATGCCGGATATCACGGCTTCAAGGGGGCGAAACCCATACCGCTCCAGCCCGAGAATCAAAAACGTGGAAAACGCCGTCAACACCGCTCCTGCAAAAAGAGGTATCCCCAGCAGGAGATTAAAACCCAGGGCCGCACCCAGAAACTCCGCCAGGTCAGTGGCCATTGCCACCATTTCCATCAAAATCCACATGCCGATGACTACCGGCTTGGGGAACGCCCGCCGGCAGTGCTCCGCCAGATTCATGCCGGTTGCAATGCCCAGCTTGGCGGATAGGGTCTGGATGAGCATGGCCATGAGGTTGCTGACCACAATCACCCAGATCAGCATATATCCGAACTGCGCACCGGCTGCGATATTCGTTGCAAAATTTCCCGGATCGATATACGCGACGCTGGCGATAAACGCCGGACCCAGAAAAGGAAGCAGCCGCGTCAGACGGTTCGCATTTTGGGGGCTGTCCAGAACATCCAGGGCTGCAGCTACGGTTCTGGACCCGGACCGATTCCGATTGTCATTCATGCGTTCATTGTTCATATCTAAACAAAACGTTTTGGAATTGGGGGGGAATTGGGGGGACGCCCTTTATTTCTTTATATTTGTATTATCACCCAGTGATAGACCTTCCTGGCACACAAGGTCCTCTCCTTTTGAAACGGCAACGCTCACAGTCGGCACGGATATTCCCAAACGGTTGGCCACCTCGGTCATCGAAAACCCCAGTTTTCGAACCGCCCAATAACAAATCAGTATACGTGCCTTCACGAGATTTCGGGCTTTGTTTGGCCCGACAAGCTCTTGTGGACGAAGCGCCATCAAATCCGACACAATCTGTATCAGTTGATCCAGGCTCACACCCTTTGCCTTCCATGCATATCTTTGTTGCATGTTCTCCTGTGCATCCGCCAACACTGTTTCAACAAAATCACCGCTGCCCAAAATACGCTCATCGCTTTTATTTAAAATGCCGGCTTTTCGCATGGCCTGGACTTCGGTCCAGCCGCCTGCACTACGAATCAATCCGCCGCCAACCAGTTCCGGCCGGCGCCCCTGGTCAACACCGTTACGCATGAATTCACAATAGTTTAATCGTGCTTGGGATATACCCTCACCAAAGAAAGCAATCGTTTGGTCAACCGATTGCCATTCATTTGGATTCTTTCCCATGATCGCACCGTGACCTGCGAACCGGTAACTGTCCAGTCCATTGAGATCCTTGACCAGGCCAGCCCGCAGGGGATTGAGATGAATATAGCGAATAAGCTCTTTTAGATAAACTTCCTCCTGACACAGGATAGACTTGTATCGGTTCTGAAACACATGACCACTGCGCCGGTGCCGGCGGTTAAAGCCAGCAGCATGGCCTGTTAAAAGCCGGCGCATAAGCGTTGCGATGGGGACATTGCCGGTTTTCAGCAACAGATGAAAGTGATTGGGAATCAATGCCCAAGCATAACAAATTGTCTGAGTCTGCAGGGTCAAATCGCCCAAACGCTCCAAAAAGTTTTCCCGGTCAATATCATCCCGAAAAATATTACTCCGCTCGATACCTCTGGCAATAATGTGATGCAGCGCTCCAGGCGCATCTATTCTGGCATGTCTTGGCATAGTGGACTCATATCAGATTTATATCGGACAGTAAATATAAATATATAAAGGGCGTCCCCTTTTTTACTTTATCGGTAACGCTGCAGATAGGCCTTGAGCTTCAGTTTTCGGCGGGTGTTCTCGGAGCTCATGTAGCGGACTTTGCCGAAAATCGGTCTGGCAGGACCCCAGGGCCGGTCATAGCGGCCCAGTATCCAGGAAATCCCCGTGTAGGAATTGGGATCACGGCCATCCAGGGCATAGGTGTTGTTCAGGCGAAGCATGGTCTGCATCGCCTCCCGGGGACAGGAAGACCATTCCAGAATCTTTTTTCCCCAGAGCATCCGCAGATAATTGTGTATCCTGCCTTCACGAACCAGTTGAATCTGCGCGGCATTCCACAGCGGGTCATGGGTTGCGGCATTCTCAATGTCTTCGGCTGAATATTGATAAGCGCGCGGATCGCTCGCATGCTGGTTCAGCTCCTTTTGCGCCCAGCCGGGAAGGGAGCTGAATTGATCATAATCGTCCGGCTTCTGGAAACACATATTGAACCCCAGTTCGCGCCAGGTGATGATCTGGTCGAAAAAAGCCTCTGCGGAAACGCTGAGCTGCCACCATCCGGTCCGCTGCCCCCGCGCCGGACCCTTCAGCCGGTCCATTGTCCAGTTTTCCATTTTCAGGATCTCGGACACAACCTGATGGCTGGAGATATGTCCGAAATGCAGATAAGGTCCCATCCCGCTGGTGGCATCCGCGTCCGGATGGTTTCTTAAATCATTATAAGCTTTGAAATCCTGCGATAAAAATGCCTTCAGCACCTGTCCGCCGGCAGTCTGGCCACCGGAAAAACCAGAAACCGGCCCCGGGTGATGAGAGATGGGCAAGGATTTCAATATCTGCGTACCGGCAGCGAGGGTATCGGGTGAGGCCAAAGGCCATTTCAACAGGATATCCGCGGGCAGCGCCTGCAACATGGGCAGCGAAATCCGGGATAACGGATCGGGCTCCGGAAAGTCCTGAAGATAGTGGGTCATGTTTTTTTGAAGAAATCGCCTGAAGTTGTAGGCCGTGGTAAATACCCGGTCAACAGCCCCAAGTGGCATCAGGCCGTTTGAATCCACGGATTCCAGTTTGACCCGGCACTGATTGGCTGCCGCTTGCAGCATCCGCGGCAGAAAATAACATGGAAATGCATCGGTAATCACCACACACGCGTGGGCGCTGAGAGCCGAAATCAGGCCCTTGCCCTGCCCTGCCCGCTCCTCCACAAAAGGGTAATAGAGAACGGGTTTTCCTTCAAACGATTTCCGGTTGTCGTTCATGCCGCCAAGGATAACGGCGTGAAACCGGTCACAGGCCAGCGGATAATCGCATCGGATCGCCTCGAGGACGACAAGGGGTTTTTGAAGTTTTACGGCCCATTCAACGGCCCGCTGCAGACTGAAATTCCAGCCTGTTCTGCGAAAAGCGACCATCCAGTAAAGCACATAATCGCCGGCTGTCTGAACGGGGACGTCATTAACGGAAACGACACGAAGATCGGGTGTGGGGTTCATATGATCTGTAAGGTCTATTGGGTTTGTATCAAATTAGCCGGGAGCCGGAATTCGGTCCAGTTCCCTGACGCTTCCTGCTCAAATGTTGTTGGTTTATCCTTTATGCGAATGGAGCGCAACCCTTTTATCGGAAATAATCATTTCACCATGCATTTTCGTTGCCGGACATTCAGGTGTTCAGGTTGCTGGAGGATCTGGTGCTCCGCTCCAAAATATCCGGAGAACTCTTCGGTCTTCAATATTTGGTATTTGCATTTGGTGAAAATCATATGATATAAAAAGCGATTAAATATTATGAATAAATGGCCCGGGCAGAGAAGATTTAACGGCTTATGGCTTATCCATAGAATATGACAAAACAAACCGATATCCACGCAACACACCTGACTTTGCCGGACATTCATCTGGCCAGACAGCTTTTTGGGGAACATAACGCCCACCTGAATAAAATTGCGGAATCTCTGGATGTGGCGATCCAGACCCGGGGCAATACGGTCATGATTCGGGGGGAGTCTTATGCGGAAGAGCTTGCCAGAAATATTCTCAATCAGCTCTATGACCTGCTTAAAAGCGGCTATTCCATTTATCCCACAGACATTGACTATGCCATTCGGGTTCTCAGTTCCGATGACAGCGCCAAACTGAAAGATCTCTTTCTGGACACGGTCTTTATGACCTCCAAGAAAACCCCCATCTCCCCCAAGAGCCGATCCCAGAAAGATTACATTGATGCCATGAGAACCCATGACATCGTCTTCGGCATTGGCCCGGCAGGAACCGGCAAAACCTATCTGGCCATGGCCATGGCGGTGTCCGAGCTTTCCAAGGGAACAGTCCGGCGCATCATCCTGACCCGGCCGGCTGTCGAGGCCGGTGAAGCCCTGGGATTTTTGCCAGGAGATTTGTCAGATAAGGTCGATCCTTATCTCAGACCCCTCTATGACGCCCTTCACGACATGATGCGCTTTGAAAAAGCAGCCAGCCTGATTCAGCAGGGCGCCATCGAGGTAGCGCCCATAGCTTTCATGAGGGGCCGTACCCTGAACGATGCCTTCATCATTCTGGATGAAGCCCAAAACACCACTTCGGAGCAGATGAAAATGTTTCTGACCCGGATCGGTTTCAACGCCAAGGCCGTCATTACCGGTGACATCACCCAGATTGATCTGCCTTCCCAAAAACCATCCGGCCTGATCGAAGCCAAAAAAATCCTTCAGGACATTCCCGGCATTCAATTTGTCTTTTTTTCCAAGGAAGATGTCGTCCGGCACCGACTGGTTCAGGACATCATCAAAGCTTATGAAGACCTTGAAATCAGCAGGTCAAAATAATTATGGGGAAAATTAAAGATTCGCTCACTGCCTTTATCAACACCAGTCCATATTTGCGATGGGCCCTGCTTTCCGGTATAACGCTCGTCTTTCTGACTTTGCTTTACCCCAACCTCATCCACAGCCCGCTTTCCTACAGCCTGGGAGATGTGGTTGAAAGGGATGTCAAATCCCCCAAGGATTTTCTGCTCGAAGCTCCCGAAGCCACGGAAACCAACCGCCGGAAAGCCATCGATGAGGTTCTGGCGGTTTATGATTTGGACTCTCCCCTTTCGCCTGCTTTGTCCCAGGGCGTGGGGCAGGCCTTTGAACTGGTTCGACGGGTCATTGAAAGCGGAAAATCCGCAGTAACCGCAAATGTCCCTGCCGGCACAGAATCGCCTGTCTTATCCCATCGCAAGCCCACTCTCCACGATCGCATCTGGGAACAAAAACCCAAATTCGAAGAGACAATCGGTTTTACAGTAAGCGACGGCGCCTACGCCATCCTGGAAAAAGAAGAATTTTCCAAACCCATCGCCGATCTGATTGTCCGCATATTGTCCACGGTTCTTGAAAACGGAGTCGTATCCAATAAAGACGTCCTGCTCAAAGAAATGGACAAGGGAATTATTCTCAGAGACATCGCAACCCTTTCCGAAACCATTATCATCCGCCTGAAATCATTTTACGGGCTGGACCAGGCCAAGACCATGGTCCGGGTGGTCGGCGCCCCGCTTCTGAACGATTTCAATTACAATCTCAGGAACCTGATTGTGGATTTTGTTCAGCAAATGGTTCAACCCAATATCACCTTTAACCGCAAAGAGACCGAAGAGCGGAAAAAGAAGGCTTCAGACAGCATCAAGCCCGTTTTATATAAGATCAAGGCCGGAGAAATGCTGCTCAGGGAAGGCGAACGGGTAACGCCGGAACAGCTTTTTAAAATCAATGCCTTTCGGGCACAGGAAAAGCAGCACCTGAAGCTATCTATCGGCGTCGGCGCCGCCATGATGATGGTCTGCCTGCTGATCATCGTCTTTATTCTCCTCAAATACCACACATATCCGGTCAATCGGGATCTCAACAACAATTTGCTGTTTCTGTCCTGTATGCTGATTGTGTTTTTTCTGGTTGCGCGGGTTTCGGTTACCCTATCTGAAACCCTGGCTCAGAAAACGTCATCCGGCATTTCCTTGTCCGCCATGCTGCTTGGCGTTCCGATGGCATCCGGCGCCATGACGGTCTGCCTGTTCATGGGGTTGAATGTGGCGGCGGCGTTTGCTCTGATCCTTTCCGTAGCCACTGCGTTTATTTTTCAAAACCGGTTCGATATTTTCGTTTATTTTCTTCTGAGCAGCCTGACTGCTGCTTACTGCATGATGCACTGCCGGGAGCGAAAAGTATTTATCAAGGCCGGCATTCGAATCGGCTTGATCAACGTCGTCCTGGCCTCAGCCATGACCTTTCTCATCGCTGATTTTTATATGTTGGAGCTGCTGTGGAACATGGCATTTGCATTTTTGGGCGGAATCGGGTCCGGCATTGTCGCCGCAGGCCTTGCCCCGCTGGTCGAAATCATTTTTGAGTACACAACAGACATCAAACTCCTGGAGCTTTCCAACCTGGACTGCCCCATTCTGCGAAAACTGATGATCGAAGCGCCGGGCACGTATCATCATTCGGTGGTCGTGGGGTCCATGGTGGAAGCCGCCGCATCGGAAATCGGCGCCAACCCCTTGATGGCCAAGGTCTGCGGATATTACCATGACATCGGAAAAGTCAAAAAACCCCTGTATTTCATAGAAAATCAAACCAACGGCAAGAACAAGCACGATAAGCTGGCGCCTTCCATGTCCCGGAGGATCCTGATCGCCCATGTCAAAGACGGCGTAGACATCGCCAGGGAGCACAAACTGGGGCAGATTATTGTGAATACCATTCAGCAATCTCACGGCACCAGCCTGATGAGTTATTTCTATGAAAAAGCCAAACAGCTTAAAGGCGACAAGGAAATCAACGCGGATGACTACCGGTATCCCGGACCCAAGCCGCAGACGCGTGAAGCCGGGCTGCTGATGCTGGCGGATGTGGTGGAGGCAGCCTCCCGAACCCTTGACAATCCCACCCCGGCCAGGATTCAGGGGCTTGTTCAGAATCTGATCAACAAGGTGTTTTCAGACGGACAGTTGAATAACTGCGAGTTGACCCTCAAAGATCTGAACAGCATTGCCAAAACCTTTAACAAGATTTTAAACGGCATTCACCATCACCGGATTGAATACAGCGAGACACTGGTACTGGTTGGCGGAAAGGCTAAAGATGGGCATTCTGATAAGCAACCGGCAAAACCGGAAAAAGATCCCCCGAAAGATCCTCGAACAGACGGCACAGGCCATCTTAAACGACTTGGGCTATCCTGACCATGAACTGTCGCTTCTCATCGTCGATGACCCCCAGATTAAAATCATCAACGGCGAATACCTGCAGCATGAAGGCCCGACCAATGTAATTTCCTTTGCCATGCAGGAAGGCGATTTCCCACAAGTATCCCCTTTTCTGCTGGGAGATGTGGTCATATCGGCGGATACAGCGGAGAAAGAGGCCCATCTTGCCGGCATCTCGTTTCGACAGCGCCTGATCGAGCTTCTGATTCACGGAATACTGCATCTGGCCGGATTCGATCACGAACAGGATGAAACCAAAGCGGAAATCATGGAAACAAAATCCAGAAACCTGCTGGAACGGATCCGGAACACGGTTCCGAAATCCGGCATTCATTTCTTGTGGGAACCGGAAAATGCCCTTTAATACCAACCGCCTTATGCATATTGTCACCGCTTCTGAAATGCAGCAGATGGACCGGGAAACCATTGAATCCTTTGGCCTTCCGGGCAGGGTGCTGATGGAAAACGCCGGCAGGGGCGTTATCGATGTTCTCGTCAGGACATTTCCGGCCATCCAATCTTCGGACTGGAATCAAAGCATCGGTATCATCGCCGGAAGGGGCAACAACGGCGGAGACGGCTTTGTCATCGCCCGCTATCTGTCCGGCATGGGCGCGTCCGTAAGCGTTTATCTCTTTTCTGAACGCGCAGCCGTAAAAGGCGATGCAGCGGCCAATCTGGAGCTGCTGGATGCGCTGAAAGTCCCGGTCTTTGAAATTATGGACCCGGCTTCCCTTTCGCAGCATCATCCGGCCATGCGGCATCACCAGCTCTGGGTGGATGCGCTGCTGGGAACCGGACTCAATGCCGAGGTGAAAGGGCTTTTCAGGGAAGTCATTGAATTTTTGAACAGCCTGAATCGGCCCGTCATCTCCGTTGATATCCCATCGGGTCTAAATGCGGATACGGGAATGATCTGCGGGGCCTGCATTCAGGCTCATACCACCGTTACCTTCGGATTTCCCAAAATCGGCCACATCCTGTATCCAGGGGCCGGGGTCACGGGCCGTCTGGAAACCATCGATATCGGTATCCCGCCGCATATTGTCCAGAGCGTCGGACCCAGACATCACCTCCTGACGCCCGGGACCATCTCCCGCTCGTTTCTCCAGAGAGCGCCGACCAGCCACAAGGGAACGGCCGGGCATGTGCTGGTGGTCGCCGGATCCACCGGAAAAGCCGGGGCAGCCGCCATGTGCGGACTGGGAGCATTGAGATCCGGCGCCGGCCTGGTAACGCTGGCAATCCCCAAAAGCCTCAATGTCATCATCCAGTCCCAGATTCCGGAAATCATGACCGCTCCGATGGATGGCCGGAAGGAAGGCCTCTGGGATGATTCACTCTGTAACGGCATCCGGGAGCAGCTTCAGGGAAAAAAATGCCTGGCCATCGGTCCCGGCATGGGCGACTCGATAGAAACCCGAAAACTCGTACTTGAGATTCTGCGCGGCGTCTCCATTCCGATGGTTCTGGACGCGGATGGCTTAAACTGCATCTGTGGCCGGATTGAGATGCTTAAGCGCCTGAAGGCACCGGCGATTTTAACCCCGCATCCCGGAGAAATGTCCCGGTTGACGGGAGAGAGCATTTCGGATATTCAGGCTGACCGGATCGGAGCCGCCAGACGGTTTTCCCAGGCCCATCATGTCCACCTGGTTTTAAAAGGCGCCAGAACCGTTATTGCGCATCCGGATGGAACCGTGTATATCAACCCGGCCGCAAATCCGGGCATGGCTGCCGGCGGAATGGGTGATGTGCTGACCGGCGTCATCGCAGGACTCCTGGCGCAGGGACTGGGACCCGAAACCGCCTCCCATGCCGGCGTTTATCTTCACGGGAAGGCTGCGGACGCGCTTTGCGAATCGCAGGGGCCATTTGGCTTCCTGGCATCGGAAGTGGCCGGAGCGCTGCCGGGTGTCATCGACAGGATGAACGAATGAATAAAAAGCGTGCATAACCGCTAAAACATGTCAACATCTGAATTGCCTGAATCGTTGAAAATGACCCATACATTTCTTGTATCTTCCCTTAGCGTTGAAGAAACCCGCCATATCGGACAGATCATCGGACAGAGCATCGAACAGATGGCCGCGGTCGGCACCCTCATTTTGCTGAAAGGGGATCTGGGAAGTGGCAAAACAGCCCTGGTTCAAGGGCTTGCCAGGGGGTTGGAAGTTCCGGAGAAATATTATGTCACCAGCCCTTCCTATACCCTGGTCAATGAATATCCCGGCAGGATTGACCTGTTTCATCTTGACCTGTACCGGCTTTCAGATATGGATTTTGAGGATATCGGGCTCTATGATATACTGGACACGCACTCGGCCGTGGTTGCCATCGAATGGGCGGAACGGCTTAGTCTGGATAGCCTCGAATGCCTCACCCTCCGGATGGAAATAACCGGGGAGAACACTCGAAGCATTGTTTTTTCTGCTGATGGGGATCAACAGGTTCAATTGTTGACCCGTATTGAACATCGTCTAAAGGAGAACCTATGGCACTGATCGTCCAAAAATACGGCGGAACTTCCGTCGCGGATCTTGACCGCATTCGAAATGTCGCAAATCGGGTGATAAAAACCTATAATAAGGGAAATGACGTGGTGGTGATTCTCTCGGCAATGGCCGGCATCACCGACAGCCTCATCGATCTGGCGCAGCAGATCACCCATCACCCCGAAAAGCGCGAACTGGACGTGCTGCTGGCTACCGGCGAGCAGACCACTGCCGCGCTTTTGGCCATGACCCTGAATGCCATGCATTATCCGGCCCAGTCACTTCTGGGGTATCAGGCGGAAGTGGTCACGGACTGCACGTTCGGCAATGCCCGAATCATGGATATCGGAGCCAACCGCATCAAGGAGCTTCTGGCTGACCGCTGCATTGTCGTGGTAGCCGGTTTTCAAGGGTGCGATGCCAACGGCAACATTACGACTTTAGGCCGCGGCGGCTCCGACACCTCGGCTGTTGCCATTGCCGCCGCCGTCAAAGCCGATATCTGTGAAATTTACACCGATGTCAACGGCGTTTATACTACAGATCCCAATATCTGCAGCGATGCGAAAAAAATTGACCGGATTTCCTATGAAGAAATGCTGGAGATGGCCAGTCTCGGCGCCAAGGTTCTCCAGATCCGCTCGGTGGAGTTCGCCAAAAAATACAATGTCCCGGTTCACGTCAGATCGTCATTTTCAGAGGAGGAAGGAACCATGGTGGTGAATGAAGACAAAAGCATGGAGCGTCTGGTGGTATCCAGCGTTACCGTCAACAAGAAAGAAGCCCGCATTACCCTGATCAAGGTGCCGGATCAGCCCGGAGTTGCAGCAAAGATTTTCTCACCCATTTCCGAGGCCGGCATCAATGTGGACATGATCATTCAGAACCGGCACTCCGGAAAATTCAATGACTTAACATTTACGGTTCCCACGCCCGATTTTGAACAGGCCATGGAACTGGCGCGCAGAATTGCCGGGGAAATTGGTGCGGAAGATGTCTTGGGCGACACCAACATTGCCAAGGTCTCGGTCATCGGGGTTGGCATGAAGAACCACTCGGGAGTGGCTTCCCGCATGTTTGGCGCGCTTGCCGCCGAAAACATCAACATCCTGATGATCAGCACCTCCGAAATTCGCATCTCCTGCATCATTGCCGAAAAATATGCCGAACTGGCGGTTCGGGCGCTGCACTCGGAATTCGGGCTCGACAAAATCTGAAATGAACCTCACGGACGATGGAAATGCGGAAGACCACAGGAAAGCGATCGAGGAGATGCCACCATGATGAACGCGCGGCAGTATGAGGAAAGCTTACGCAACCTGAATCTTAAAGTTTACATGTTCGGTGAAAGAGTCGCCAACGTGGTGGACGACCCCATTATTCGCCCGTCCATGAATGCCGTGGCCCTGACCTACGAACTGGCCCACAAGTCGGAATTCGAGGACATTATGACCGCCACATCCCACCTTTCGGGCCGGAGAATCAACCGCTTTACCCATATCCACCAAAGCGTGGAAGATCTGGTCAAGAAAAGCAAAATGGGCCGCCTCCTGGGATCCCGGACCGGATGCTGCTTTCAGCGCTGCGTCGGCATGGATGCGTTAAATGCCTTATCGATGACGACGTTTGACATCGATCAAAGATACGGCACCGAATATCACAGCCGCTTTCTAAAATACCTGGCCTTTGTTCAGGAAAACGACTTGACCTGTGATGGCGCAATGACCGACCCCAAAGGCGATCGCAGCCTGCCGCCGCACCAGCAGCATGATCCGGATCTTTATCTGCGGGTGGTGGAGGAACGGCCGGACGGGATCATGGTCAGAGGCGCCAAGGCGCATCAGACGGGCGCGGTGAATTCCCACGAAATCATCATCATGCCGACCATTTCCATGCGCCGGGAAGATATGGATTACGCCGTATCTTTCGCCTTGCCGGCCGACGCCGACGGCATCACCTATATCATGGGCCGGCAATCCTGCGACACCCGGAAACTGGAAGGAAAGACATTCGATATCGGCAACACGCGTTACGGCGGGCATGAAGCCCTGGTGATCTTTGATGATGTATTTGTCCCCTGGGAGCGCGTTTTCATGTTTAAGGAATACGACTTTGCCGGTCAGCTCGTCGAACAGTTTGCATCCTACCATCGCCAAAGCTATGCCTGTAAAGTCGGCGTGGGGGATGTACTGATCGGGGCCGCCCAGACCATCGCCGAATTCAACGGCACAGCCAAGGCCTCCCATATCAAGGACAAGATCATCGAGATGAACCAGCTCAACGAGACATTGTACTGCGGCTGCATCGCTTGCGCGGCTGAAGGCCATCGGGAGCCGTCCGGCACCTGCTATGTCAACACCCTGCTGGCCAATGTGCACAAACAGAACGTCACCCGTTTTCCCTACGAAATCGCCAGACTGGCGCAGGACATCGCCGGCGGGCTCATGGTGACGCTGCCATCTGAAAAAGATCTGACATCACCCGAAGTGGGAAAATGGATCAGGAAGTATTATCAGACCTCTAAAAATGTTCCGTTGGAATCCCGGCTTCGTATCCTGCGCCTGATCGAAAATCTGACCCTGGGAACCGCTGCCGTGGGGTATCTGACCGAATCCATGCACGGCGCCGGCTCCCCTCAGGCTCAGCGGATCATGATCTCACGCCAGGTCAACATGGATGCCAAAAAGAAACTGGCGCAAAAACTGTGCGGCATCACAGATGGCGATTGATATGAATTGGAAAGATTACTATGAATCCCGCCAGATCGGCCTTACGGAAGCCGCCGCTTTGGTGAAATCCGGAGACAGGGTGGTCGCAGCCCATGCCTGCGGATCTCCGGAGCCCCTGCTCGAAGCCCTGGTCCAGCGGGCCGGCGTCTTGAACCAGGTAGAGATCGTTCATATGGTTTCCATGGGCAAAGGCGCTTACTGCACACCGGAGAATGCCGCCTCCTTCCGCCACAACTCGCTTTTTGCCGGTGCGAATACCCGGGCGGCCATCAAGGAAGGACGGGCCGATTATACCCCCTGCTTTTTTTCTGAAATTCCCTGGCTGTTTCGCGATGGCACCCTGCCGGTAGATGTCGCCATGATAACGGTCACGCCGCCGGATAAGGTGGGCAATGTTTCCCTGGGCGTCTCGGTGGATTATACGCGCCAGGCGGCGTTAAGCGCCAAAAAGGTGATTGCCGAAGTGACGCCCCATATGCCAAGGACATCCGGAAGCGCTTTTCTTCACGTAACGGAAATCGACCATTTTGTCCTCAGCCAAAGGCCGATCATCGAAATGAAAATTTCCGCAATCGGTGCGACGGAAAAGGCCATCGGATTCCATGCCGCTGAATTGATCCGGGATGGCGATTGCCTGCAGTTGGGGATCGGCGCCATTCCGGATGCTGTCCTGTCCTTTCTGGACAACAAAAGCGACCTGGGCATTCATTCGGAAATGATATCCGACGGAGTGATGCGACTGACCGAAGCCGGCGTTGTCACCTGCCGCCGGAAAAATCTGCACAATTCAAAGATCATCATCACCTTTGCGATGGGTACCCGAAATTTTTACAACTGGCTGGATAACAACTCCATGATCGAATGTTATCCGGTCGATTACACCAACAACCCTTTCGTCATCGCCCAAAACGACAACATGGTTTCCATCAACTCGGCTATCGCCGTGGATCTTTTGGGCCAGGTGGCGGCCGACACATTGGGAACACAGCAATTCAGCGGCGTCGGCGGACAGGTGGATTTTGTCAGAGGCGCGCGAAGATCCAAAGGCGGAAGAAGCATCATCGCAATGCCCGCCACGGCATCCAGGGGAAAGGTGTCGCGTGTTGTTACACATCTTGAACCCGGACAGGCGGTAACCACTTCCCGAAACGATGTGGACTATGTGGTAACCGAACACGGCTTTGCCCATCTCAGGGGGAAAACCGTCCGGCAAAGAGCTGAGGCCATCATTGAAATAGCTGCCCCGGAATTTCGGGATGCGTTGCGGGAATCCTGGCGAAAAAAAAGTCTATAATCGTTTTTAAAAAACAAACCGGTCAATACTCCCCCTTCTCATGGATGATTCCCCTGTCGATATAGATCGGCCGGATCGTTTTGCGGAGCAGCGGAAGTTGTCTCAAAAAAATTATCCCGCCTGCAAGGCAGCACACTCCTCCGACAAGCACAGTTTCATTTGCGCCGATTCTGCCGGCAAGTGCACCTGCAAGAAGACTCCCGAATGGCGCCATGCCGATAAAAGCCATTGTGAAGAAGCTCATGACACGCCCCCGCTTGTCTTCATCAACGATGGTCTGAATAATGGTGTTGCACGAGGCGACCAGGGTCATGGCCCCAAAGCCCGCCACAACGAGTGAAACCATCGACAGGGTGAAGTTGTTTGAAATGGCAAAGATGGCGATGCCGGTTCCAAAAAAGATTGCGGCGCGGACAATGACCATGCCGAGACCGAGAACGCTCCTGCGGGATGCCAGATAAAAGGCGCCGGCGAATGCCCCGCTGCCGGATGCAGCCATCAGAAAACCGTAAGTGTGAGAGCTTCCGTGAAGGACTTCGCGGGCAAAGACCGGTACCAGAACAGAGTAGGGCATTCCCATCAGGCTGACCAGGGCCAGCAGCAGAAGAATGCTCCGGATCGGCTTGAAGTCAAAAGCATAGCGAACCCCCTCATGGAGTTCTTGCAGAACGTTTTGGCGTTGAAGGCGAGGTGCCATCGGCGTCACCCGCATGGCTACAAGTGCAGCAATAACAGCCAGATAACTGGCGCTGTTGATGGCAAAACAAACGCCTTCTCCGACGCTGGCTACAAGAAGCCCGGCGATGGTGGGTCCGATGAGTCTTGCACCGTGTACCATGGAAGAGTTGAGGGCAATGGCATTGCTCAGGTCCTCCCGGGAATCGACCATCTGCACGACAAATGACTGCCGCACGGGAATATCGAATGCATTGACAATACCGAGGAAAAGGCTCAGCAGAACGATATGCCAGATCTGGACGATTCCGGCCAGAACAATGGCCGCAAGCAGAGCCGCCTGAGTAAGCGCCAGGGTTTGGGTGGCAAGAAGAAGGCGCCGCTTTTCCCAGCGGTCAGCAAGAACGCCGGCCACCGGCGCCAGAAGGAAACTGGGAATCTGGCTGGTGAATCCAACGATTCCCAGAAGCATGGCCGAACCGGTCATGCGGTAAACCAGCCAGCTCATGGCAACCTGCTGCATCCAGGTGCCGATCAGGGAAATGCCCTGACCCGCGACAAAAAGCCGGTAATTTCGGGAACGAAGCGCCCTGAGGAACAAACGGGTGCGGCTTTGTGTGAAGTCACCTTTCAAGAAACCGTCGATACTCCACCATTCTGGAAAAAGCCTTTACAGCACGCTCCGGGCTTTCGTAAAATATCCCCTTATACCGGCTGTCGTTGACCTGGCAAACAGTTCTGTCCTGGCATTCCTTTAAAAGGCTGACCCCGAACACCGGCTTTTCACAGATTTCCATCAAGCCGACGATATGCCGGACATATTCGGTTTCAAACTCCAGCAGTTTCTCGCCCATCATGGCCAGGAACTCCGAAGAATAGGTGGGATCGGATTTGGATATGGATTCGGCCAGTTTATTGGCCAGGATCCTTCGGCCCATGATGCCCAGGTTGATCACCGCATCACAGCCATCCCATTTCATCAGGATTTCCATGATGCGGATGGGGATGGTCATATCATTTTCCCCGACGATATCAACCGGGTTTGAATGGCTCCAGTAGGGCGGCAGAATGGTATTGATATGGTCAATCAGCTCCCTGGAAAGCTCCGGAACCTCAATATGGTATTCCGAGCACAGATCGGCCGTCACAACCCCCCACCCGCCGCCAAGTGTCATGATGGCTGCCCGGTTTCCTTTGGGCAGGGGCAGGGACGAAAATGCAGCCGACAGATCCAGCAGATCCATCGAACGCTCCACCTTGACGACGCCGGCCTGTCGGCAAACAGCGTCAAAGATTCGGGCATCCGAGCTCATGGCTCCGGTATGACTGGCCGCAGCCTTGTTTCCGGCCAGACTCTGCCCGCCTTTTAAAAGGACGATGGGCTTTTTTTTGCCGACGCGACGACAGCTTTCCAGAAACCGCCTGCCGTTTTTGACGCTTTCCACATACAGCATGACGGTCTGGGTCAATGCATCCTTTTCAAAGGCATCCACATAATCCTCTATGGTTACCATGGCTTCATTGCCGGAGCCGCAAAAAGCGCGAATCCCGATGCCCTGCTGCTCGGCAAAGGCCAGAAGCTGGGTGCCCATATTCCCGGACTGGGCAACCACGGCCGTTGCTCCGGGTTCCGGCAGCACGTGGCTTCCGGTACAATAAAGATGAATGTGCGGGTTGCAGATTCCCATGGTATTGGGGCCAATAACCAGAATACCGTTTTGCGCGGCTTTTTGAATGAGTTCTTCTTCCAGGGCCTTTCCGGACGGACCGATTTCTGCAAAACCGGATGAGATCAGCAGCATATTGACAATGCCCTTGGCCTTGAACTGAGGTATCAGGTCCATGACCCCGGCTGCCGGTACCGTTACCACGGCCAGGTCGACTTTACCCGGGATTTCGGCAACCGAACGAAAAACCGGACGGTCTGCAATGGTCCCCCCCTTGGGATTGACCAGGTAAATCTCTCCTTTATACCCCCTGCCGGCGGTGATGGTAAAGAGCGTATGCCCCCATTTTCCGATCGCAGCCGATGCCCCGACAAAGGCAATGGAATGAGGGTAAAACAGGGAGCCAATGGCATAAGGATCAATGGCAGGCAGAAATTTCTGAAATTCAATCTCCGGCTTGAGGACAACCAGGGCATCCACGGCGCATATGCTGCCGTCCGCAGATATCAGCAGGGGATTGATATCGATTTCTGAAATCTGGGGGTGGGCCAGGGCAAGCCTGGAAAGGCCCATCATGGTTTGAACCAGGGCATCCCTGTTGGCGGCGGCCTCTCCCCTGAACGCATCCAGAATCCGTCCGGCTTTGATTTCGCCGATCATCTCCAGGGCGTCGGACTGGGTAAGGGGCGCCACCCGAAACGTAACATCGGAAAGCACTTCGGTAAAAATACCCCCCAGCCCCAGCATGATGACCGGCCCGAACTGCCTGTCCCGGAACAAACCGGCAACCATCTCGCGTTTCCCCTGAATAAACGGCTGAATGAGAAATCCTTCAAGCTCCGGCCCGGCTTTGGCTGCCATGGCCGTTGCCGCATCGAGAACCGCCTGAGAAGAAGACAGGTTCACCCGTACCAGTCCCCGCTCGGTTTTGTGCAGCAGGGTGGATCCCAGGGCTTTAATCACAACAGGAAATCCCATGGCTTCGGCAACCGCAACTGCATCATTCACATTCTGAGCGGTTTTTTCCGGAACCACCGGAACCCCAAAGGCCGACAGCAGGATTTTGGATTCGTATTCGTTCAGGGCATGTTTGCCCAGAGACAAAGCTTTTTCAAGAACTTGCACGGATAGCCTCCTTCATTAAATGTTTTCGGAACTATAACCGAGACATCGGGGATTTGTCAATTTTTCAAAATGAATCGGCTCCAAAGATATTCGGTTGCATTGCATCATGAAGGTGTTTATGGTGATGTGAATGCGGCTGACTCTATCGGTATCAATTCAGCCTCCATGTTTTTACCCATAATCAATAACCTTTTTAGAGCCATTCTGAAACCATGAAGATCTGCAGGAAAAAAAAATTCGGGCCGGTAACCGCCTACCAGCTTGGATACAGCCCGATCGGCCCGCCCCTGATGTCGGTGCATATGTATGTTGTGGACACCGTGGTGATCGATACGGCTCAACGCCGCATGCGTGCGGAAGTGATCGGACTGTTGAAAGACCATAAGACCATCGAGCGGGTTCTCTTGACCCATTACCATGAAGACCACAGCGGGAATGCCGCACCAATCCGCCGAACGTTTTCCGTCGAGGTTCTGGGCCACCCTCTGACTGCCGAAAAAATGAACGGAGAGCTTAACATTCTCCCCTACCAGCATCTGGTGTGGGGAAAAGCCTGCCAGGTACCGGTTACCCCCCTTTCCGGCTGCATCGATACCGGCGGCTACCGTTTTATACCGGTTCACACCCCCGGCCACAGCAAGGACCATACGGTATATCTGGAAACCCGCAACGGCTGGCTGTTTTCCGGCGATCTCTATCTGGGAGACCGCATCAAGTACTTCCGGTCAGACGAAAATTTCAGCGATCAGATCAATTCCCTTAAAACCGTCTTAACCCTTGATTTCAGCGCGCTGTTCTGCGGACATCACCCGATTCCCAAAGGCGGCAAGGCCCGATTGGCCGCCAAACTGGCCTTTCTGGAAGATTTTTATGGGCGAGTTATGGATTTAAACCGGAAAGGACTGACCGAATCCGAAATCATTGCCCGGCTCGACCTGAAGCAGGATCGTCTGGTGAAATGGGTTACGCTGGGAAATGCCTGCTTTGCCAATATGGTTCGATCTGTATTGACCTCATGACCCTAGACTGCCTGAAAAAGCTTTCGGGTGCGTTATCGGCCGGGAATGTCCGAAATAAGGACTATCCCCTCCCTGCCGTCTTCCCAATATCATTTTCTGAAAGTCTATATTCTGCGGGATGGCTTGCTTTTTGAATCAGATGTGGTTATATTTTTATCCGATGCCGGCCCTGAGTAATTTTTTAACGCATTCTTACTTTAGACAATTACAATGACTATCCAAAACGAAACCATACCCAATCCCAAAGAGATTGAAAAAGAAATCGGCGAATTCCTGGCAAAAAAATTCGGGGGTTCGGTGAAGATGGTATCCCAGGAAGTGTTTCCTCAGGAAAACACCCAGGATGCTTCCGGTAAAGCTCCCAAAGCTGAAGATCCGTTTCATTTCAATATGAAACCGGAAGATCTCATAACCTATCTGGATCAATATATCGTCAAGCAGGATCATGCCAAAGCGGTTCTGGCAACCAAGATCTGCACCCATTTCAACCGTATTAAACACGCAAGTTCTGCGTCCGATTCTGCGCACGATATGGTGGGCAGCATCAAAAACAATGTGTTGATGATTGGTCCGACCGGTGTGGGGAAAACCTATCTGATCAAGCTGATCGCCAAAAAAATCGGGGTTCCCTTTGTCAAGGGGGACGCCACCAAGTTCAGTGAAACCGGCTATGTCGGCGGAGATGTGGAAGATCTGGTTCGGGACCTGGTAAGGGAAGCCAACGACAACATTGAACTGGCGCAGTATGGCATCATCTATATTGATGAAATCGACAAAATTGCCGGCAGCCGGAACATGATCGGAGCGGACGTATCCCGGACCGGAGTTCAACGGGCTCTTTTAAAGCCCATGGAAGAAACGGAAGTGGATCTGAAGGTTCCCCATGATCCCATTTCCATGCTTCAGGAAATCGAACGATTCCGTAAAACCGGCAGCCGCGAAAAGCGATCGATCAACACTAAAAACATCCTGTTCATCATGAGCGGGGCTTTTGGCGACCTGACTGAAATCATCCATCGCCGGATGACCAGCCAGAACATCGGCTTTGGGGCTGCCGTCAAAACCCGACAGGATCGCCAGGATATACTGAGTCATGTCAAATCCGAGGATCTGATCGAATTCGGGTTTGAATCCGAATTTGTCGGCCGACTGCCGGTTCGGGCCATATTTGAACGGCTGACCGAAGAGGATCTGATCGAAATACTCAAAAACCCGAACAACCCGGTTATTCTGGGCAAAAAACTCGATTTTGCAGCTTATCACATTGACATCAAATTTGATGATCCGGTTTTAAGGATCCTGGCACAAAATGCATTCATGGAGAATACCGGGGCAAGAGGCCTGGTGAGCGCGGTGGAAAAAGCGCTGCTCTTGTTTGAGCGCTGCCTGCCATCCTCTGATGTAAAAAAATTTCCGGTGACTTTATCCGTCTTGAGAGTCCCAAAGCAGGCACTCTCCAAGCTCATGGACAAAAAAGAATATCATGATGTTCTGGCAGAATTTGACAGACTGGCAAAGAATGAACGCGCCGCCATCAAGGGTTATCTTCATGCCAACCGGAAGAATCTTTCCGAAAAATACGGCCTGACCCTGACCCCATCCAGAATGGATATCGTTACCGCTTTCTATTCCAAAAACGTGATGGATGTCGGGCAGATTATTCAGAAAGTCAAATTTTTGTATGATGAAATCAAAAAAATAGAACTCTCGTTTTACAAAAAACACGATATCAATATCGTGCTGGAAGACGATGCCATTGACTTTATTATCGAACAACTGGCCAATCCCGCGATTCATATTGCGGATTTTGAACGGCAGCTTTCCATCGATTTTGAGCTGGGCCTCAAACTGGTCCGGGAAAAGACCGGTAAAAACCGGTTTTTCATCACCCGCAAAGCCCTGCTGGAACCCGAAACCTTTATCAGCAACCTCATCAAGGATGAGCTGCGGGGCGTTTCGCTGAACCTGCCCGATCACCGGACACGCTGAAACGGCTCCCAACAGCAACCCCATCCTGAAAGACAATTCATGATCGGTATATCCAAGCTCTATTGCGGCACGGTTGAACCTTCAGATGCCCTTCGCTATAACCGGATGTCATCCAGTCTGCCGTCCCATCTGCTCCAGTTTTCAAGCGACAAGAAACCGGTGGTGGTCTGGAACATGACCCGTCAGTGCAATCTGCGCTGTGTCCACTGCTACGCCCACGCCAAAGACCATGCCACATCCGATGAGCTGAGCACCGCCGAAGGCAAGACCTTGATTGATGATCTGGCTGCTTTCGGATCCCCGGTAATCCTGTTTTCCGGAGGAGAACCCCTGGTCCGCGCAGATCTTCCGGAACTGGCGGATTATGCGGTTCAAAAAGGCATGCGCGCCGTCATCTCCACCAACGGCACACTCATCACTGCAGAAATCGCCCGAACTCTCAAAGCCATTGGCCTGTCTTATGTCGGCATCAGCCTGGATGGCATGGAAGAGATCAATGACCGGTTCCGGGGCGTCAAGGGCGCTTTCCAGGCAGCACTGAAAGGCATTCGCAACTGCCAGCAAGCCGGTATCAAGGTCGGCCTGCGGTTTACGATCAACAAATTCAACTCCGGCGAAATCCCCAGCATTTTCAATCTCCTTGAGACCATGAACATTCCCAGAGCCTGTTTTTATCATCTGGTTTATGCCGGCCGGGGCTCCAAACTGGTCGAGGAGGATTCCACCCGCGAAGAAACCCGGGTTATTCTGGATCTGATCATGGATGAGACCAAAAGACTTCATGACCTGGGGCTGTCCAAGGAAATCCTGACCGTGGACAACCATGCCGACGGCCCTTACGTATATCTGAGGCTGCTCAGGGAGAATCCCGGAAGGGCCGGGGAAGTTCTGGAGCTTTTGAAGATGAATGAAGGCAACAGCTCCGGCAGAGGCATCGGCTGCGTCAGTTGGGATGGACAGGTTCATGCCGATCAGTTCTGGCGGCATTACAGTTTCGGCAATATCCGCGAGCGGCCGTTTTCCGAAATCTGGTCCGATCTTTCCAATCCCCTGATGATGCGGCTGAAAGACAAAAAACCCTACGTCAAGGGAAGATGTGCGACCTGCCGCTGGTTGGATGTCTGCGGCGGGAATTTCAGGGTCCGGGCCGAAGCCGTTACCGGCGATGTCTGGGCTCCGGACCCGGCCTGTTATCTGACGGATGCCGAAATCAAAAATTAGGGTGCAGGCATCAGGGAGAGGTAAAAACGATGCACACCGTTCCCTGTTACCCGTTACCCGCACCTTTTAATACATACGAGGTTATTTATGCTTTTTCCCGAATACCGCCCCAGAAGACTCCGGCAGAATGAAGCCTTTCGCCGGATGATCCGCGAAACCGTTCTGACCGCAAGCGATTTCATCCTGCCCCTTTTTGCCATCGAAGGCAAGGATCTGAAGAATCCGATCGCTTCCATGCCCGGACAGTATCAACTGTCCGTTGACCAGATCGTCAAAACCTGTCAGGAAGTTCAGAAACTGGGCATTCCGGCGGTCATGCTCTTTGGGGTCCCGAATAAAAAAGATCCCCTGGCAACCAGCGCCTACGCCAGGGACGGCATCGTTCAACGGGCTGTAAAAGCCGTAAAGAACAAGATCCCGGATCTGGCCGTCATCACCGATGTCTGTCTGTGTGCGTATACGGATCACGGTCATTGCGGGGTGGTTGAAAAAAATGTGGTGGATAACGATGCGTCCCTGGATCTTCTGGCGCGTACCGCCCTGTCCCATGCCAAGGCCGGCGCGGACATGGTGGCGCCTTCGGACATGATGGACGGCCGGGTGGCGGAAATCCGGGAAAGCCTGGATGAAAACGGATTTTCCAACGTACCGATCATGTCCTACGCCGCCAAATACTGCTCGGGCTTTTACGGCCCGTTTCGTCAGGCAGCGGACTCCGCACCCAAATTCGGAGACCGCAGAACCTATCAGATGGATCCGGCCAACGCCCTGGAAGCCATCCGGGAAGTAACGATGGATATCGAAGAAGGCGCGGACATCATCATGGTCAAGCCTGCCCTGGCCTATCTGGACGTCATCTGCCGGGTCCGCCAGGAATTTGATTTGCCGGTCGCTGCTTACAACGTCAGCGGAGAATACGCCATGATCAAGGCAGCCGAACAGCTCGGATGGCTGGACGGCACACGCGTCATGATGGAATCCCTCACTGCCATCAAGCGCGCCGGGGCCGACATGATCCTGACATATTTTGCCATGGACGCCGCCCGGGAGCTTCAATCCCGATGAAACACAGCCACTCCGATACCAAGGGATCGCAGCTTCGCCTGGTTGCCTGGGAAATCACCCGCAACTGCAACCTGTCCTGTGTTCACTGCAGAGCCGCCGCCACAAACGGCCCGTATGAGGGCGAGCTGGATACAGCCGCCTGTTTCCGACTCCTCGATCAAATCGCGGAAGTCGGCCCTGCCATTGTCATTTTGACCGGCGGAGAACCCCTGCTGCGGCCGGATGTTTTTGAAGTTGCCGGCTATGGGACATCCAAAGGCCTCAAAATGGTCATGGCCCCCAACGGCACCCTCATCACCAAAGAGAACGCCGAAAAAATGGCGGCATCCGGAATCAAGCGGATCAGCATCAGCCTGGATGGGGCAACCCGGGAAAAGCACGATCTGTTCAGAGGGGTTGAAGGCGCCTTTGACGGCGCGCTCCGCGGCATCGCCAATGCGAAAGCCGAGGGCATTGAATTTCAGATCAACACCACCATCACCCAGACCAATCTGGAAGAAATACCCCGAATTCAGGAACTTGCCATACAGCTCGGGGCGGTCGCCCATCATATTTTTCTGCTGGTGCCGACGGGCCGGGGAAAATATATCGCCGATAAAGCCATCAATGCCGAAGAATATGAAGAAACCCTTAACTGGTTTTATGATCAGCGGGAGAATACGCCGCTTCAACTGAAAGCCACCTGCGCCCCGCACTATTACCGGATCCTTCGCCAGCGCGCCAGAAAAGACGGCAAAACCGTCACCTTTCAAACCCATGGCCTGGACGCGGTCACCCGCGGCTGCCTGGGCGGAACCGGATTCTGTTTCATCTCCCATACCGGCATTGTTCAGCCCTGCGGCTTTCTGCAGCTCAATTGCGGCGATATCAAACAGACCTCTTTTTTCACGATATGGAACACTTCCGAAGTCTTTCTTTCTTTAAGAAATTATGATAATTTGAAAGGAAAATGCGGGAAGTGCGAATACCGAAAGGTTTGCGGCGGGTGCCGGGCCAGAGCTTTTGAAGCAACCGGAGACTATCTGGCGGAAGAGCCCCTCTGTCTTTATCAGCCAAAGCCCCTTGATGGAAAGGACAGCCCATGAAAATCAAATCCCTGATGATCACGAGTCCGGTTACCGTATCTGAAAATGCCTCGATTCAAAAGGCCATCGAATTGATGAAGGAAAAAGGATTCCGTCATCTTCCCGTTGTATCCAAGGGAAAGAAACTGAAGGGATTTGTTACCCTGTCGGGCCTCAAGCAGGGATTGATTCCGGCCATGGTCGGAGACCTGACCCTGTCGGATCTGATGATACTCGACCCCATCACGGTGGCGCCTGATGATGACCTGGAAACTGCGGCCCGGCTGATTTATGAACACAAAATCAGCGGCATGCCGGTTGTCAAAAACGATAAGGTCGTTGGGATCATCACCGAATCAGACATTTTTCGGGCATTTATCGACATGATGGGGATTCTGACCGGCGGCTCCAGACTGGATGTGGCAGTTGGCGATCTACCCGAGGCGTTCAATCAGGCGGTCGAAATCATCCGCAGTCAAGGCGGCGAAATTGTCAATATCGGCATGACGGCCAAACAGTCCAGCCAGCGGGTTTATACCTTCCGCCTGTCCACCCTGAAAACCACAGCCATTGAAAAGGCCCTTGCCAGGGCCGGGTTCCAAGTCCTGAAAGACAAGGATTGATCCCGATCGATTGCTGCAGGATCTCACTGCAAGTGATTCACTGGCTCAGCCCTTCAGATTCCAACGAATTGAAAAAAAGCGCGCCGTCTGAAGTCAGGATAGAATCTTTCCCAGTTTTCTCGCAAGAGCCATGATCGTCAGCACCGGCGGAAGGCCGGGGGATTTGGGCAATACGCTGCCGTCACAGACATAAAGTTTTTCCACCTCTGTCTGCAGGCGGTTGTCAACAACGCTGCCGATGGCGCACGATGCGCCGTTGTGCCCCCCGTAAAGCCCCTGGCGTTTAAGGATGGAGTCTGGCCTTGCACCGATGGCCAGCAGAAAATCCGCAGCCGCTTTCCCCCCCTTGTCAAGCTTTATCCGATCGGCAGTTGTCGCCGTCTTTGAGAAGGTTCCGTCAGGGTTTATACAGCCAACAGCATCATCGCGAATCTTGACGATTACCGAGACATGCCCCTCCCTTATGTACTCTTCTGCCCGTTCCTTAAGGTAGTAGCGCAGTTTATCCTTATTCTTGATATAGCCTGTCGAGAGGATGAATCCGTCATCTTCAAGGAATTCGGTGTTGACAAGCTGCATGGGTGGTTCATTGGATATGTCGATATCCGGAGTAATGCCGTACCATAGCTCACAAATGTCTATAAACAGGTTTTTACCCGCAGACGTAATGCCTGAGTTCTGTAGAATGATCGGCGATTTAAGACCGCCTGCGGCAAGCACCACTGCGTTTCCGTAATATTCCCTGCTGCTGTCGGGGCCACTGCAGCGCACACCCCTGGCCCTGCCCTTTTCAACAATCACCTGTTCAACTTTTGAATTGCAGATGATCTCAAGCCCCAGCGACTCAGCTTCTTTCAGAAACTCAAGCGGTGTCCATTTGGCCCCTGTTGGACACCCCAGGCTGCAATTGCCGCAGCGGATACAGCGGGTATGGTCAACAAACTTAGGCATCCGCTGCATCCTTATGCCGACCTGCCTGCACATTTCAAGAATCCTCATGGATCCTTCTGCGGAGAGCAGTGATTCATGGATAGGGGCCAGTTTCAGTTCGGTTTCCAGTTCCCGGAACTCATCTTCCAGATCCAGCCCCAAACAGGCCAGTTCCTTTTGCAGACTGCGTACGCCATTGCCGTTCATCAGGACAGCCGCACCGCCCTTACCGTAGGCGGTAAAAACATCTGTCCCCTCAATGGAGTTTTCTACAACAAAAGGCAGCGGGAAAGCCGCATCTCCCATCTCAAGCAATAGTACATGTTTACCCTTTTTGCACAGTTCTCTGGAAAGGGTTGCGCCGCCGGCTCCTGAACCGGCAATGATGTAATCGTATATTTCAGACATTCAGGTTCCCTCCTGTTCCTGCAGATCAGCCAAAAACCCTGATTCTACCAGCCATGCGATCACGGTCTTCATGTAGCTTTTGTAGTTATCGGGATAGCATATTCCCAGTTGTTGCAGTCGTTGTAAGGTTTCTATTGAGTTCCAGCGGGAAAATGGCTTTACATCCCGATGAGCCGATTCTTTCTGCGCTTTGGTGTAAAACCCACGAATCGGATACAGGGCATTTGTTTCGCTGATATTTGACAGATATTTTTCCAGCCAGAGAGTTTCCGGCACGAATTTCAGGCTGAAACCACTGTTTTTAAAGAAGGCGACATACTCGCGCCAGGATATCTCATACGGATTGTTCATATTGTAAATATTCAGCCCTTTTGATGCAGCGGAGAGCTTCACCATGGCCCTGGCCAGCAGGTCAACCGGTACCATCTCGGTGGTACGTTTCCAGTCCGGAGCGACCTTTATCTGTAAACAGCCTTTGATTCTCAGCAAGGTATGGTTGACCTCGGGTTTGCAGATGCCGGTAATACTGTCGCCGGTGATATTGCCCGGCCTGAAGATATTGATCTGCATTCCCTGTGCAGCCGTATGGGTCAGGATCTGTTCGCAAACCCATTTGGAAAGGGTGTAGCCATTGGTTGAGATTGGGCCGGAGCTGACATCTACTTCCATGGTGCGGCCATCTTCGTTGCGGATGCTTGCCGTCCCGAGGGTGGAGATATAATTGAAGTGCTTTTTTCTGCCGGATGCGGCCAGTTTCAGCAGCTCGATGGTAGCCTGTACGTTGGTTTTTCTAAGTCTGCCGTAGTCATACAGATGATGCACCAGCGCTCCGCAATGCCAGATCCCTTCCAGGTTATCCTGCAGCCATGTCAGATTGTCAGGTTCAAGCCCCAATCCCGGCTCTTCCAGATCCGCCTTCAAGAGTTTTATCCGGGGATTGTCCCGCAGATGTCCTTTGCCATAGAAAGCCAGAACATCGTCAAATCTTTGTTCGGGTTCAAAGTTGCTTCTGATCAGGCAGAAAATGTCAGCCGTGGTTTCCGCAAGCAATGTGTCCAGCATATAGATGCCCAGGAACCCGGTTGCGCCGGTCAGCAGCAAACCGCCAGTGGTAGCTGAGTCCGGTACGGACCAGTTCACTTCCACCTTCGTTCTGGCATCACGCAACGCCAGAGTCAGGTTGTTATCAGCCGTGCCTGTGGTGATGCCGGTGCCGTCAATACAGGCTGCAATTCCCCTTATGGTCGGCAGGGCGAACATCTGAGACAGGTTCACCTCTAGACCCAGGCGGCGCTTGATGGCGGAGAGCATCCTCACGGTCATGATCGAGTTGCCGCCGATTTCAAAAAAGCTGTCATTAATGCTGATTCTATCTCGTTTCAGCAATTCTCTCCAGATCTCCTGCACGGCCTGTTCCGTCCGGGTGGTCGGCGCCAGGTACTCACTGCGCGATTCCGACATGTCTTCCAGTCGGGGCGATGGGAGCCTGGTGCGATCGATTTTGTAACTGCTGTTTAATTGAAAGGCAACCATCTTGATAAAAGCTGAAGGAACCATAAAATCAGGCAGGCTTGCGCCAAGAAACGACTTCAGGCTTTCCGTTGTCACAGCCGTATCCGGTTCCTGGGCTACCCAGTAGGCCACCAGATTCTGCTCCCAGGGAATTACGACGCACTGTTTCACCGCATCGTGCCGGAGCAGTGCGGTTTCTATTTCTTCCGGCTCGATCCTGAAACCTCGGATCTTGACCTGAAAGTCCACCCTGCCGAGAAATTCAAGATGGCCATTGTCGCGCCGCAGCATCAGATCACCGGTTTTATAGAGCCGGGTATTGATTCCGGCAGCCCGCTCCGCATCCACAGCAAACGGGTTATTCACAAACCGATCGGCTGTCAATTCCGGCCGGTTCAGGTAGCCCCTGGCAAGACTGTCGCCGCCGATGTATAGTTCTCCCGGCACTCCTACCGGCACGGGATTCATCCGTTCATCCAGCAGATAGGCAGTGTAATTGGACAGGGGCCGGCCGATCGGAATCCGCTCTCCGGCGATATCCTGGGCGGAAAGCAAACAGAGGGTGCTATAGCAGGTACACTCAGTAGGGCCGTACACATTCACCACTGAAAGCGTATCGGGTTTGGCTGTCAGCAGCTTCCGTACACAGGCGGGATTGGCTGCCTCGCCGCCAAAATAGACCCGTCTGAGTCTGGTGATCACTTCCGGATTACAGTCCACAATGGCATTGAAAAGAGCCGTTGTAAAAAAAGCCGTGCTGATCTGATGCTGTTCCATTTCATGCAGCAGCATATCAAAATCTTCTATTGTGGTACTGTCTATGATCACCAGCGTAGCGCCTGTCAGCAAAGCCCCCCATATTTCAAATACGGAGGCATCAAAAGCGTAATTGGCGCACTGGGCGATGACGTCACTGCAGGCAATAAACTCTTTCTGCATCGACTGAACAAAATTATTCACGGCCCGATGTGAAATACAGACGCCCTTGGGGTTGCCGGTTGATCCTGATGTATAAATGATATAGGCGATAGAGTCGGGGTTGCCAGCGCCCTCCGGTTCGGATGCCGGCCACACATCATCCTGATCGTTATCCATCGACAGGAGGATGCGTCCCTGTTCGGCCAGTACGGGTAAAACATCCTTTTCCTGTCCACTGGTAAACACCACCTGTATCCCGGCATCCTCCATGATGTAGCGCAGACGATTGGGAGGGTAGGATGTGGGCAGAGGCAGATAAGCACCGCCGGCCCTGAGGATAGCCAGCATCCCGACAACCATCTCCGGCGACCGTTTACAGCAGAGTCCCACAGGCGTATCCGGCGTTATCTCCATGCCGCATTTCTCCCGATAGCACTGTCGCAACCTGCTGGCAGCCGCATGCACCCGCCGGTTCAATTCCTGATAAGTAAGCACCCTGCCGTTGTGAATGACGGCAGCCTTGTCAGGGCACTGTGCGACCTGTTCCAGAAAGCGTCCATGCACTGTCTTGTCACGGCCGCAGGCAAAAGCCGTGGCATTGAAGCCATAGATCACCTTTTCACGTTCAAAAGGCAGCAGGAAATCTATCTCCATCACCCTTTGTTCAGGATGGCGAATCACCTGTTTCAGCAGGGCGACGTAGTGATCCAGCATTCCCTGCATGGTTTCTCGGTCAAACAGGTCGCTGTTATACTCCCAGAGGATGGACAGTTCCTCATCCTCTGGCCGCCCTTCTTTGTAGGCTGCATGCTGTTCGGCCCGCGGGATGCAGATCACGTTGATATCGGTCTTGGCGGTTGCGTTGTGTTTGATGATGATGCGGCCGTTCAGGCCGGCAAAATCCAGATACGGCACCGCACTGTCATGGAAAGCAAAAAGCGTTTGAAACAATGGGTTCCGCCCCGGGCTGCTGCCTGCCTTCAACCGTTCGACGATATGCTTGAACGGAAGATCATAATGCTCGGCATCCTTCAGCATGGAATCTTTCGTGGTCCTGATCAGATCGATGAAGGTGGGATTGGCGGAGAGATCCGGGCACAGCAGCACCGTGTTCACAAACATGCCGAGCATGATCTCCGTCTCTTTCAAGTTGCGATTGGCTACGCCCGTACCTACAAGAAACTTCTGCTGCCGCGTGTATTTTGCCAGAAGCACTGCAAAGGCCGAGAACATGGTGTCGAAAAGCGTTACCTTGTGCAGTCTGCTAAACTCCCGCAAATGATGGTATCCCTCTTTCATGTCCAGCCGGATCATGGCGCCGTTAAAGCTCTGAACAAGGGGCCGTGAGCGATCCTGTGGCATATTCAGGATATGGGGATAGTCATTGATCCTGTTGATCCAGTAGTCGATCTTATCTTCAAGCCGGGAGCCGGACAGGTAACGATGCTGCCAGATGGCATAATCGGCGTACTGGATCGGCAGCTTGGGAAGCGGAGATGGTTTCGACTCCTTGAATGCGGTGTATAGAATTTTCAGCTCATTGAAGAAGACCGAGACTTCCCAGCCGTCATGCACAAAATGATGTTCCATATGGAGGAGCAGATGTTCCTGTTCACCCATGCGGTAGAGCTTCCATTTGACCAGCGGAAGCCGCGTATAATCAAAGGGGCTGCAGATCTCGACCTCCATCAGACGGTCTGCCTCCTGCTCGCGTGTCTCAGGAGACAGGAAGGCCAGATCAACCAGCGGCGCAGTCGCCTTCCAGGGGGCATGCACCACCTGGACTGGTCCGTAATTACTCTCATGAAAGGTAGTGCGCAATATTTCATGCCGCCGGATGATCTCATCAAGCGTCCGGCAGAGAATCTCGGTATCCAGCTCCCCCAGCAGCCGTATCGCCACCTGGGCGTTGTAAGCCCTGTTGTTGGGAACCAGTCTTGAGAGAAACCAGACCTGTTCCTGTTGAAAAGTGAGTGGTATATAATGGCGATGGGCAGCACGGGGGATGATTACTTCCTCATCATGCCCTTTTTCCGGCGCACAGTAAATACGGACGGAAAGCTTTTCGATGGTGGGGTTTGCAAAGATATCCCTGATCTCTATCTTTATGGCAAACTGTTTGCGGATCTCTGTAGCCATTCGCGCCGCCGTCAGGGAATGAGCACCCAGATCGAACAGATCGTCTGTGACGCTGATCCGCTCCATGTTCATTATCTGGCGGACAATCTGCGCTACCCGCTCTTCCTGTTGAGTACGCGGGGCGCAGTAGTGCCGGGGGGACGTACTATCTTTCAGAATATTGAACTCATCAGGGGCAGGCAGGGCTTGCCGGTCTATCTTGCGGCTCGGGGAAAGGGGCAGGGCTTCCATCTGTACGAAAACAGAAGGAATCATATAATCCGGCAGTTGCTGCTTCAGGTGGGCGCGGAGCTGCGCCAGGGCAGGGGCATGATCGGGAACCGGCACGATATAGGCGGCAAGCCGCTTTTCGCCACCGTCGTCATAGGGTACGACAGCGCATTCCTTGATCTCGCTATGCAGGGAAAGCATCGCTTCGATCTCGCCGGGTTCTATTCTAAATCCTCTGATCTTGACCTGAAAATCCACACGGCCAAGAAAATCGATGGAACCGGACGGCTGCCACCTGACCCTGTCGCCAGTCCGGTACAGCCGCAGATTGCGTTTTTGGTCCCTCTCCTGTCGGGTTGCAAATGGATTGGCGATGAAGCGTTCACGGGTCAACTCCTGACGGTTCAGGTAGCCCCTTCCAACACCCACGCCGCCGATATATAATTCGCCAGCCACTCCCACAGGGACCGGGTTCATGGAACTGTCCAGTATATAGGCCTTCACGTTGGAAATAGGACGACCAATCTCACTGTGGCGGCTATGTTCGTTGAATACCAGCTCCGTTGCAATAACGGTGCACTCTGTTGGGCCATACGCATTGATCAGCTTCCTTCCCTGACTCCAGAACCGGACATCCTCATCGTTGCAAACATCGCCTCCCACAACAATGGCTTTCAGATCCGGAAGGCTTTCCTTAGGCATGGCGTGCAGCACAACCGGGGTGATGGTGGTGCCGGTAAATGCATGTTCGCGGTAATAACGGAACAGAGCCTCCGGGTCCTTGCGGATCTCGTCATGGGCGATATGAAGCGTGGCGCCGCTCAAAAGGGCAGGGTAGATATCGGTCACTGCGGCATCGAAATTGATGGAAGCAAACTCCAGTATCTTGTCGCCCCGTGTGATATTTCTGATCGCAATCTCGTTGCATGTGAAGTTGACGGCGTTCAGGTGAGTGATCATGACACCTTTGGGCCTGCCCGTGGAGCCGGACGTATAGATAATATAGGCCAGGTTCCCCGGCCCGCTGACTGGCTCAGGGTTTGTGTCGGGAAAACGCGAGATGAATTCCCATCCGCCGTCCAGTGATATGACTCCGTAATCCAGTTCATTTAAAAACAGCAGCTTTTCCAGCATATCCAGCTCGGTTATCACCAGTGGAGCCACAGCATCATCCATCATGAAGCGAAGCCGGTCTCTTGGGTAGTCAGGATCCAGCGGAACATAGACAGCGCCCGCCTTCAGTATTCCCAGCATGGTCACTATCATCCCCACCGATCTGCCCATGCAGATACCTATCGGGGTGTCGGGCAGGATATCCCTGTCCCGGAGAGTACGGTAGTAAGCACGAATAGCATGTGCCAGGCGATTTGCCCGGCTGTTCAACTCACGGTAAGTCAAACGCTCATTCCTGCATACCAGGGCGATGGCGTCGGGATTCTTTTCTGCCTGCTCTTCAAACATCCGGTGCAAAGTCGTGTCATCCGGGAAAGGGGTTTCGGTGCGGTTCCATTCATCTAAAATCAGTTCTGATTCCGCATCAGTCAACAGAGGGAAGGAGTAGACTTCGCAGGCAGGCTCTTTCAGCCATTTCAGGAGGATCAGCCGGAGATGTCCGGCAATCTGCTGTACAAACCAGGGTTCATGAAGCATGGAATCGTACTGAAGGCTGAAAGCGCCGCCGCCATCTCCATGCAGGGCAAGATCGTACAGCGTAAACGGGTCGTCCAGTTGCAGATCAGGTTTCACAAGACCCCAATAAAACGGCTCACCATTATCCGGCAGGGCAGCGTTGCCTGCTGTACGCGTAATCAGGGAACAAAACGTATCTCCTTTATCAATATTCACGACAAGGGAGGCGCCATGCTTGCTGCTATCCGGTGCAGGGGCATGCCACACCTCCACCGATTCTTCTCCCGCATAACGGGCGAGTAACACTGCCCATGCCGCGCAGAGTATGTGCTGAAAAGAGATCCTTTCGTGCTGGAGGTAATCCGCCATCTGTTTGACTTCATCATGCTCCAGTGAAAATAAAATAGTTTTAGCCGGCATGTTGTTTCCTCCCGATAGTCATGGATTGAGTGCTCTGGTTTGCAGTAATGCGATATTCACTTCCAGCAGACCGTAAGCAGAGTGCTGTCATTCAGCCACTGCTCATGGATATGCCAGTACTCTATTTTGTTGAACCACACTGACATTATGGAGTCTTGAGGCAGAATAGAAACGGATGACGGCTCACGCAGCATGCCGGCGCCAACCGCTTTAAGCCAGGATTCCTTCAAACACCAGTAACGCAGGAAAAAGCGGCTGCGTTCCATTTCTCCGGAACACTCTTGAAAGGCAGCCTTTTCTTCCGGTGACATAAACAGTTCGGCCATTCCCGGGGTTATTGAGGGCATCTGTTCAACGTCATTGCCCACTGGACCGGTTAAATGAAGTGCACAGACCACCCACGAACCTGAGTGAGAAATTGACAGGAAAATACCGGGAGCCTGGGGCAGAAACGGGCGCCCACCAGGCTTATGGCTTACATTGATGCCGCTCATCCCCAACACTTGCTCGGCAGCATACCGGACAAGCCAGCCTGCAGCAAGACAACGAATCCTGTCATCAACCCGATGATACCGGGCTGCTTTTGCCCGGCGATCGGCCGAACAGGATGTTTCAAACATCCTGCAGACCCTGGTATCAACAGGCCGTACAAGGTCCAGCACAAAGACCGTCGGCCCCTGATCTCCACACGGAATCTGTGCAACATGCATCGTTTTACTCATACCTATTCTTACTGGCTTCCATGCCAGGTTCAGAAACAACTGATTTAGTTTGCAAGCCCAGCGCATACCAGCCTGCCACAATCAGCAATGCCGCCGCCAGTAAAAAACAAGCCCTGAATGCTGCATTCATCGCATCATGGGAGCCTGTTGCGGATGGCAGCAAATCATGCAATTCTGAAAAGAGCGTTTCAAACAGCACGACCCCCATCACCTGTGCAAACAAACGCGCCTGTGAAAAGAGTGCACCACCCGCACCTGCCTGAGCCAGCGGTACCGCGGCCATTACCTGTCCCATGAGCGGACCGTACTGCAGACCAGTGGCAAAGCCTGACAACCCGAACGCCGCTGCAACCGGCATTAGTGTTGGTGACTGGGCAGCAAGCATCAGCAACAATACCGCAAGAAAACGCAGCCCCATGGTCCCTGTGATGGCTGAGCGGTATCCGGCCCAGGCTGCCAGCGGTGCTGCTGCAACGCTGGCCAGTATGGAAAAAGTCGGCTCCAGCCCGAGTATGACACCGGACTGTATGGTTGAAAGCCCTACACTGTTGCTTAGAAAAAAAGGGTAGAGAAATGTCAACCCGGTGCCTGCGCCCATGGCGATAGAAGCCGTCATCAGACCACAGCGGTACGGCCTGATACGCAGCAGACTCAGATCAATCAGAGGATGAGAAAAGCGGAACTGGCGGATGAGAAACAACAGCAGAAAAAAAAGACAACAGCCTGATGCCAGCAGAATCGATGCCGATCTCCACCCCAGTTCTTTTCCCTGGTTCAGGACAAAGATGCTCAGACCAGATGCCAGAAACGAATAAATTGCCCCGGCATAATCAAACGGTGTAGCGGCCTGTCCAGGTTCCGGCACAGCAGCGCAGTTACGAATCAAAACCAGCCCTACGCACACCAGCGGCAGATTCAAGGCAAAGATCCAATGCCACCCCACCAGGGAGGTAATCACCCCCCCCAGCGATGGCCCTGCCAGAACTCCCAGATACGATGCCATCATCAGCAAGGTATAGCCTCGATCGCGCCGGTCTTCCGGCAGAACACGCTTTACCAGCACGGGTGTTACTGTATACAGGACAGCACCGCCGATCCCCTGCACGCAGCGTCCCATACAGAGCCAGAGAATATCCTGCGCCAGCATGCAGCATACCGAACCTGCAGCAAATAGCCAGTATCCCCGACGCAGCAGGGAATAGCAGTCACTTCGGTCCATCAGCCTGCCCACCGGCAAAATAAGCCCGGAAAACATCAGCGTATACAGGACAAAGGTAAGGGATACTTCGGAAAATGTAATTTGTAACTGTATTGCCATGGACGGCATGGCGACGGCCAGCGCCAGCACATCCAGCGCAACCAGCAGCGGCCCCAGGATCAGGGGCGCCATCAACAGATAAAAAGAACGCGCATCAGTTGGACAGGTTGGCATCAGTTTTCATTCACCCCTATCGAAAAATAAATGACAAGATGATAGGAAACCGTCAATACTGCCAGTTCTGCTTCTCGCAGATAGGGAAGCAATAGTCGAACATCTTGTGGAAGTCAATGGCTTTCCGATGCTTCCGCCTTGATTCGGATCTGTCCGGCAAAATCCAGATCAAGCCGATGCTTTATGGGATCGTCTCTGCTCATCCAATCCCACTGTGCTGTTGGAAGGCGACATTTATACGATAGTAATTATTTTGTTTAAGCTGTTGACATCTTCCCTGTCCCGCATTAATCAAACTTTGATGTTATCTCCATTGCCCAATCAATCAAGACGCAACTTGCAGGCTCGTAGAGGGTACAGATGGATGCAATAAAGGATGACGCACCGCAGTTGAAAACTGATATAGGCCTCATCAGCGCGCTGTCCATCGTGGTTGGCATGGTCCTCGGCGCCGGGGCATTCATGAAACCAGCGGCGGTAATGGCCGTATCCAGTGATTCCACATGGGCACTTGCCGCCTGGGTAGTCGGTGCCTTCTTCAGCATAGCCGGCGGCTTGACAATGTGCGAGTTGGGTGTTCTGTTCCCGCGCACGGGCGGAGTCTATGTCTTTCTTGAAGAAACTTACGGTCCCAAGGTGGCCTATCTGTATGGATGGATGCTGACCTTCATTTATGGACCTGCGGCAATTGGTGCACTGTCCGGTTATTTCAGTTCAGTCTTCAGCCTGCTCTTCGGCATTCCGGATCACTATATTGCCGTCGTTGGGCTTGCGGCCATCGCATTTGTCGTTTTCGTGAACAGTGTCGGCGTCAAGCAGGCAGGATACCTGCAGGTCGCGGCCACATTCTGTAAGCTTATCCCCCTTCTCTTTCTGGTCGTTTTCGGCCTGTGGAAAGGCAACGGCCACGTCCTGAACATAGCAACCCACACCCCTGCGGTGACTTCATTTTCGCTGGCCGTCATAGCCACTCTTTTTGCCTACGACGGTTGGGCGCAGGTGGCATGTGTAGCCGGTGAAATGAAAAACCCCGGCAAGATTCTTCCCCAGGCCATCATCGGGGGACTCATTTTTCTAACCACCGTTTACATTACAATCAACATCGCCATCTTCAAGGTTCTTTCTCCGGCTCAAATGGTTGCTCTGGGTCATGATGCGTCTTCCATCGCCGCGCAGAAACTTTTCGGGCTTTATGGCGGCAATCTCGTTTCCGTCGGCATTATGATCTCGATCATCGGTGGCATGAATGGTTACATCATGACTTTGTCACGCATTGTATTCACCATGGCCGAACGCAATCAATTGCCCGTGTCGGGTGTCTGGATCAAGTTAGAAAAAGACAGCAACACACCCGTAAACGCCACCCTGCTTCTGGCGGTTCTGGCTTTTATCTATCTGCAGCTTCTTGACGCCGACCGTCTGTCGGATATAGCCATTTTCGCCGTCTGGATTTTTTACCTGCTGAGTTTCATCGCTGTTTTTATCATCCGCAAAAAAATGCCTCAGGCACAGCGCAGTTACAAAGTGCCCTTTTATCCGTTGACTCCGTTAATCGCTGTCGGCGGCGCCCTCTACATCATATACGGCATGTGCGCAAGCCACCCTTTATACGCCGTTGTTTCCGTGGGGCTCACACTGGCTGGATTTCCGGTATTGTATTTGATATCCCACAGGTTGCCGAGGTTCCACGGATTTGCCGTCAGCAAAAAATACATTGTCCTGGCGGCGGCTTTTTTCGCCTGCGGCGCCCTCCTTCTCTTCCCGCAGATAGAAGACACCAGCCCGGTGTTGCGGGTGGCCATTGAAACATCCAATTCGCCCATCGCCTTCGAGGACGAAACCGGCAAACCGGCCGGTCTGGATATTGATACCATCCAGGCTGTTGCCCGCGAGATGGGCTATCGGGTTTCTTTTCGTGCGACTGCCTTCAGTCTTCTCTTTTCGGCCGTAGAAAATGATCTGGCCGATATTGCCATCGGCGAACTGACGATCACGGAGGAACGCAAGAAAACCGTCGATTTCACGAAAAGCTATTATCAAAGCTCTCTGGCGCTTCTGGTCCGCCCGGAAAGCACGGCCCAAAAGCTGGACGATCTGAAAGGAAAAGCTATTGGAGTCAAGAACCGCTCAACCGGAGATTTTTATATGGAGAAACACCAGGGATATACCGTCCGGCGGCTGAGCATCTTCCCCGATCTGGCTCAACTCTTAAACGACGGTGTGATCGACGGCATTGTTTTTGATAAACCCGTTATTGAACAATGGCTGGCCGGGCGCACAGTCGCCGGGCGCATTATCCTTCTGGAAGGTCAGGAAGAGTATGGCATTGCCTATCAGAAAAAGAATCCCGATCTCGGCCGGAAACTTAACAAGTCCATCGATACGCTGGTTCAAAGCGGAAAGTTTGACGTAATCATCAAAAAATGGCTGAGTCCCCAGCTATGATGGGGAGAGCGGTGACTGGTCTTGTGACAAAATACATCACATGTCAGGCATCCATTTATGGCAATCCCGCGAAGATGCGGATCGTCTGTACACCGGGGAATGGAAAGCGTTTGTGCGCGGAAAATATGGCTCCGACCCCGTAGTGAAATACCTTGAGACCCCGGTTGTTGTGGACAACATGTCAAATGAAATCATCTCAAAGGAAAATGTCGGGTATGAATGAGATCGATATCCGAAAAGGCCATGTTCCCGGTGCAATCGGTCGTATTGTTGAACTGCACGGCACGTATTATCATGCCCATTGGGAGTTTGGTGCTTTTTTTGAAGCCAAAGTTGCAGGCGGACTTGCGGAGTTCATGAATCGCTATGACGATCAGCGTGATGGGTTGTGGACTGCCACGGTCAACGGTCGCATCGAAGGCGGTATTGCCATCGATGCAGCCCACGCGACACAAGAGGGGGCGCATCTCAGATGGTTCATCATTTCCGATGCGCTACGCGGCCAAGGAGTGGGCAAACAACTCATTGACGTTGCCATAAACTTCTGTCGCATGAATAAATACCCGCGTGTTTACCTCTGGACCTTTGCGGGGCTGCACGCAGCACGGCATCTCTATGAACAGGCCGGGTTTGAGCTCGTTGAACAGCATCGCGGCGCCCAGTGGGGAACAGAAGTCGAGGAGCAGCGGTTCGAGCTGTGCATCACATGGCAACTCCAATCTTGAAGAAATGATGGAGATGAAAAAGCAGCCGAATTGAAAGAAAATTATGCGAGATAACAGGTACACAATCAGAACGATGTCTCGGCGGGAAGTCGATATCGCAATCGACTGGGCTGCGGCAGAAGGATGGAACCCGGGGTTGTACGATGCGGATTGTTTCTACGCCGCTGATCCAAACGGTTTTCTTGTCGGATTGCTTGGGAATGAACCTGTCGCAACAATTTCAGTCGTGAAATATGGCGACTCCTTTGGTTTCCTTGGTTTTTACATTGTCAAACCGGAGTATCGTGGCAAGGGCTACGGCATTCAGATATGGAACGCCGGCCTTGCGTACCTGAGAAGCCGCGCTATCGGTCTTGATGGCGTCGTCGCACAACAGAGCAACTACAGGAAGTCCGGGTTTACATTGGCTTATGGAAATATCAGATATCAGGGAACCGGCGGCGGGGATGTTGCCGCTGACCCTGGAATCGTCCGGTTGTCCACAATCCCATTTGATGAGATTTGCGAATACGATATCCCGTTTTTCCCCGACGATCGCATGCAATTCCTGAAACGCTGGATCGATCAACCCGAAAGTACGGCAATAGGGATCCTGCAAAACCGCAAGCTGGCAGGTTACGGGGTCCTTCGCATTTGTCGATCCGGATACAAGGTCGGTCCGTTGTTTGCGGACAGTCCCGAATTTGCAGAACATCTGTTCCAGGCGTTGAAGGCGCATGTTCCGGAAGGGATACCCATATTCCTGGATACGCCGGCAGTGAATTCAGCGGCAGTTGAATTGGCAAAGCGTCACGATATGATTGTTGCGTTTGAGACGGCTCGCATGTATTCGGGAAAATGCCCTGATTTGCCGATAAACCGGTTGTTCGGCGTCACGACTTTTGAACTGGGGTGATCACAATCCATAGCAGTTGCGCCACGGTAAACTCCGGCGAAAGGCGCTTAAGGGCGACCAGGATCATCTCTGTTTTGGAACCTCTGGGCGCCTGGATGTCGCCGTCCTTGGACTGGTAACAGCCGGCATTCCAAATCCGGCCGCGCGTCAGACGATGCAGTCGGCGAATTGTCTCTTCCGATATGAAAAGGCCTGTTGCGTTTTCATGGATAAGGCAGAGCGCCTCGCGATAACCGCGGACTTCCTCCTCATCCCGATCCCGGAAAAGGGGCTTTGGAGATGCCAGGACATTACGCACGCGCTGTGGATCGACAATTCCTCGCATACCGGAAAGACAGACATCGGGTTATTTTGTTGATTCATGGGGATATGAGAGTTGCTGAAAACCGGACCCAATCCTTTTCCGCCCCTTCTGTCCCGTCATCCGCAATCCCGCTGGTCCGCCTGATACTGCCTGCTTCCTCAAGATACCGCAGATGCGAAAGAGCCTCCCCGGTGGCAAACCATTTCTGGGCGACCGGGAATTCCTCCCAGGCGCCGCGGATGTCCCATGTCATCCGGGAAGCAACCGTATATGCCGTAAGAGAAGAACCATCCAGAATGCTCAGGACTTCATCCAGTCGCTGTTTGTGATGTTTTTCGAGTTCCTGAATTCTTTGATTGCAGTTGGAAAACAGCGAGCGGTGCCCCGGAAGCACCCGATCCACGGCAAGGCGCCGGACCTTGTCGAGGCTTGCAAGATAATGCCGAAGGGGGTTTTCGGCATCTGACCAGCATTGTATATTGGGCGTGATATCCCCCAGGATGTGGTCGCCGGCGATCAGCAGCCGCTGCTCCGGTTCATACAGGCAGATATGCCCCAGGGTATGGCCCGGCGTTTCGACGCATTCAAATCCATATTCCCCCACATCGATCCGGTCCCCGTCCGCCAGAATGTGAAATGCCGGTATCCAGTCCGAGCCGAATCGGTTCCCGGGATGCTGCTCAATCGCCGTACGAAGCTCATTTTCCGGAAATCCGTTTTTGCCTGCAAAAGCGATCATGGGTTCAAATCCTTCCCAGGACTCCATGATTTCAGCATCCGGCCGGCTGAAAAAAATCCGACTGGTTCGGGTCGCCAGACGGTTCACCAGACCAAAATGATCGGCATGCAGGTGGGTGATAAAAAAATCCGTCCGCGACAGATCGATCCCCAGAGCGCTCAGCCCTGTCTGCATGGCAGCCAGGCATATTTTTCGATTGAACCCCGTATCGACGACCAGATTCCGGTCTTTTCCTTTAATGACATAGGAGTTCAGGGACTTCAGCGGACTATCGGGAAGGGGAACCTCGATGCGATAGAGATTCCGGCATATTTCTTCGGGCATCATATCCTCCTGTTGTTCATCTCACAATTTCTGAATATCCAAGGCCAGGAAACGAAGCCAAAAAAACGAAACGTCGTCGCCCAGCCATACAGTCCAACGTGACATAATCCCATCGCAATAACAATATTAAAAAAATGACGACATGGAATCTCGGCTTTCCATGGCATGCGGTTCTGTTGTATAATCCCCCGGCCATGAAATCATCCCCCCAAGCACCACCAACCGAGAATCTGGACCGCCTTTCCGGAATCGTGGAAAGAGTCACCTTCCACAATGCGGAAAATGGCTGGTCGGTACTGAAGGTCTCGCCCTTTAATGAACCGCATAAACTTGTAACCGTTATCATCCATCAGGCCAAGGTTTTTGCAGGCAGCTCGATGGATTTTTACGGCACCTGGGGCTATCATGCAAAGCACGGTGAACAGTTCAAGGCAGAGCGGGTTATTGAAAAAAAACCGTCAACCAGTGCGGCTCTGGAAAAGTATCTTGGCTCCGGACTGATCAAGAACGTCGGCCCCAAAACCGCGCACAAAATCGTCAAGTTCTTCCACGAACGGACCCTGCAGGTCTTTGAGGAGACCATCGAGGACCTTCTGAAAGTGCCGGGAATCGCAGAAAAGAAACTGACCGATATCAAAAACAGCTGGCAGGAACACCGGGCGATCCGGGATGTGATGATATTCCTGCAAGGGTACGGCATCAGCACCCTCTATGCCGTCAAGATATTCAAAACCTACGGCAACGATGCCATCCGAAAGGTTTCGGGCAATCCGTATCAGCTTGCACGGGACATCTACGGAATCGGATTCTTTTCCGCGGACAAGATTGCGCTCAACATGGGATTCGAGAAAGACGGGGTTCCCCGTATTGAGGCCGGCATCAAACATGTCCTGGCAGCAGCACGGGACAACGGGCACTGCTATCTGCTCGAATCCCAGATTATCCAGAACACTCAGGTATTGCTTGAAACGGGAACGCCGGAGCAGATAACGGGCATACTGCTGTCCCTGATTACCGCCAATGAAATCAAAAAAAGGGTTCTTCCTGATGAAAAGGGGCAGCCGGTTTCAGTCTATTATTCCAATTCCATATTCTTCGATGAACAGTACGTTGCCAGAAGAGTCAAGCAATGGATTGCCCAGCCGGTCGTGGTTGACCAGACCCGGATAAACGACTGGCTGGAGCGGTATTGCCGGAATCAGCGCATTGTCCTTTCCGATGAGCAGCAGGCATCGGTTGCGGGGATTGCAGGCAAGTCGTTTTCCATCCTGACGGGGGGGCCCGGCTGTGGCAAAACCACCACCACCCGGGTTCTGGTCAAGCTGCTTCAAGCCATGCAAAAGCGGGTTATCCTGGCCGCACCGACCGGACGCGCAGCCCAGCGGATGAGCGAGGTGATCGAATACGAGGCCAAAACCATTCACCGGCTGCTTGAATGGACACCCGGAAAAAACGGCTTTAAAAAAGGTGAAGACGATCCGCTTCAACTCGATTGGCTGATTATCGATGAATGCTCCATGCTGGACATCAACCTGGCGGCGGCGCTTCTTAAAGCCGTCCCACAGCATGCGCAGGTGCTCTTTATCGGCGACCCGGACCAATTGCCGTCAGTCGGGGCCGGCAATGTGCTGCAGGATCTTCTGCAGGCAACCTGTGTTCCGGGGTTCAGGCTCACCCGGGTGTTCCGGCAGGCCGAGGAATCCATGATTGTCCGCTTTGCCCACCAGATCAACAAGGGCCAGATCCCCAGAATCGAATCCCCGTTTCACAAACCGGACCTGTGGAAAGAAAAGGCCGGATGCCTATTTATCGATGCCGATGAAGCAACGCAGGAACAATTGCAGTTTCTGGGAAGGGCAAAGGCGGCCATCCGGCATACGGTCACCACGGGAGAAGAACAGATGGTTCAATCGGGTGATAAATTCACCGGGGTGATGAAGCGTGAAGAAGACACCCTGATGATCGACAGCCTTCTTGTTCAGGAGTTCCGGGATGCATCGGAAATCCATGCCCCGATATTCAACATTCCCGAGAAGTTCAAGCATGTCGATTTGCTCAAGGTTCATCAGGCGCGGGGAATCATCGAGGAGCTCAAAACCCTCATCAAGTCGATTCACCCCTGGTCGGCCCTTCATCACGGCGTAACGGGACTTGACATGGTGCTGAGGCTCTATACCCGATCCATCCCCGAATACTTCGGCAAGAACATAGAAATACAAATCCTGTCTCCCCAGGTTCGGGGCAGCCTGGGAACGCTCAACCTGAATCAGTCCATTCAGCAGGCTGTCAATCCCGAGAAGCCGGGGAAGAAACAGATAAAAATAGGGGATCGGGTCTACCGGGAAGGCGACCGGGTGATTCAGACCCGCAACAACTATGACCTGGGTGTATTCAACGGGGACATCGGCAGGATCACGAACGTTGACCTGGAAAACTTCTCATGCCTGATTCAATTCGGGAAACAGGCTCCCATTGCTTATGCGCGCGAGGACCTGACCGAAATATCGCTTGCCTACGGGATTACCATCCACAAATCCCAGGGCAGTGAATTCGATGCCGTGATCATTCCCGTTGCCACGCAGCATTTCAAGATGCTGTTCAGAAATCTCATTTATACGGGGTTGACAAGAGCAAAGCAGTTGTGCGTATTTGTCGGCAGCAGAAAAGCGCTTTCAATGGCCGTCAAGCAGATGGACAACCGGAAGCGGCAGACGGCATTGAGTTTTCTGGTGATGAATTGATGGATTCAATATATGGCATTTTCTATTGAGCAGGAGTGATGCGATGATCAGCGGACATGGCGGGAATATCTTTGACAAGGCGACAGAACTGGGCTGCGATCCCATGGATATTCTGGACATGAGCAGCAATGTGAATCCGCTGGGTCCCATGCCCGGCCTGATGAATCATCTTCATGAACATCTTGACCGGATCATTGCGCTTCCGGAAGCCGGGGCCGGGGGCATTATCCGGGCATTTTCAAGCCATCACGATATCGACCCGAAAAAAGTGCTGGCGGGCAACGGCACAACGCAGTTGATTTACACCCTGCCCGTTGCCCTTAAAATCAGACAGGCCCTGATCCTGGGGCCGACCTACTCGGATTATGCTGATGCCTGCCGCATGCACGGCGTCGACTTCCGGTTCGCGCTTTCAGACGAAAAAACATCCTTTTGCCATACCCTGGATGCCATGAATATCGAGCCAAGCGATGCGGTCTTTATCTGCAACCCGAATAACCCGACCGGAACCCTGATTCCTCCTGAAACCATTGAGTCCCTGTGCCGGAGATATCCGAATATCCGCTTCATCATCGATGAATCGTATCTGCCTTTTGTCCCGGAAGGCGATGCAACAAGCCTGATCGGGTCCACCCTGCCCAACGTCATCGTTCTGAATTCCATGTCCAAGATCTTTCGCATTCCCGGCCTCAGGATCGGTTTTGCTGCGGCACATCCGGACATCATCGAAAAGATCAGCCCTTACATGCTGCCCTGGAGCGTCAACACCCTGGCGCAGGCCGCCGTGAGTTACCTGATGGCCCAAAAACAGGATGTCTCTGAATTCATCGAAAAGACCCGGAATTATCTTGCAGAAGAAAGACAATTTGTCATAACAGGGCTTCACTCTGCTCCGGGAATCAGACTCTTTCCCAGCGCCACCTCGTTTATTCTGGCAAAACTGGACAGGCTCACCGCCGAAGCCGTCTCCCGCCACCTCCTGATCTACCGGATACTGATCCGGGACTGCGGCAATTTTCAGGGGCTGTCCCGTCAATTCATCCGAATTTCGCTGAAAACCCGCGACGTCAATCAAATACTGACGGACAGGCTGCGTGCGTGCTGTGAAAATGCATTTTCCTGATATGGCCCTTGTTCTTACCTGCCGGATTGTCAGATCTGGGCGTTTTTTATGGCCACTTCCGCAAATGTCTTGATGTCCGCAAGAATCCGCGTGGCGGCATCGAGAAGCTCCATGGCAATTGCGGCCCCCGTACCCTCTCCCAGGCGAAAACCCAGGTCCAGCAGGGGTTCGATGCCGAGCCTCTCGTGCATGTACCGGTGACCCACTTCAACGGACCGGTGGCTCGTAAATAGATACGCCTTTGCGGCCGGCGCCAGCTCGCAGGCGATCAGCGCCCCCGCGGTGGAGATGAAGCCGTCGCAGACCACGGGAACTCCCCTTGCCGCGGCGCCGATCACGAGCCCCGCCAGTCCGCCGATTTCAAACCCGCCCACCTTGGCAAGGACATCGACAGGGTCACGGGGGTCGGGCGCGTGCATCAACAAGGCTTTTTCGATGACGGCAACCTTGTTTTTAAGGGCGGCGTCACCAATCCCGGTGCCCCGGCCCGTCAGCTTTTCAACCAAAATCCCCGAAAACGCCGCAATGACCGCCGTCGATGGCGTGGTGTTGCCGATTCCCATGTCGCCGGTACCCAGAATATCCACCGGCCCCTGTTCGAAAAGTTCCTCGACGATCTCGATGCCGGCAACGATGGAACGGATCGCATCCCTGCGCGTCATGGCCGGTCCTTTGGCAAAATTCGCCGTTCCCTTTCCGACCTTTTTGTGGAAGATGGGAAGAGCCGGATCGAAGTCGTAATTGACACCCAGATCGGCTGCAATAACCCTGGCGCCGGCATGCTTTCCGAGCACATTGATCGATGCCCCGCCAGCAACAAAATTCAAAACCATCTGCGGGGTCACTTCCTGGGGAAAGAGGCTGACCCCTTCTGCGACAATCCCGTGATCGCCCGCACAGGTTACGATAACCTTGTTCTGAAGACGGACGTCAAGAGTTCCTGCAATGGCTGCAAGCCGGGCAGAAACATCCTCGAGAAGACCCAGGCTTCCGGCCGGGCGCGCCTGATCCGCAAGCCTTGCAAGCGCCTTTTCATAAACCGATCTGTCGGGGGTCCGAATGGAACCGATGGTACGCTTTAATTTCTCCATTTTCAAAACTCCTTTATGTGAAAGCGGTCAGTAATCAATGGTCAGTGTCATCTTCAAGCCAGGGGATGAGCTGACAAAACAGGGTGGCCAATCGGACAAAACGGTTCAGTCCACGCGTGAGATTTTATCGCCCCGGATATCATCCTTGAAAACCTCCATCCCCTTTTTCATGGCGCAAAAATCACCGCACATGGTGCAGGTCATTTCCTCCTGGGGCGCCCGCTCCGCTCTTTTTTTCCTGGCGATCTCCGGAAAGAGAAGCTCCTTTTCCAGATCGTTCCAGCGCATGTCCCGTCTTGCCAGACCGGCCCGCTTCTCCCGCTGCCGCCTTTCCGGATATTTGGCGATATCACCGACCCGCACGGCCAGCCGGGTGACCCGGACACCCTCACGGACATCGGCCTCCGTGGGCAGCGCAAGATGCTCCGCAGGCGTGATGTAGCAGATCAGGTCCGCGCCGTACCGCGCCGAATGAGCCGCACCGATGGCAGCTCCGACATGGTCGTAACCGGCTCCGGTATCCAGTGGGATCGGACCGAGAACATAATACGGGGCATTGCCGCTCATCCGCTTTTCCAGCATGATGTTCCCTTCGATCTCATCCAGGGGAACATGACCGGGACCTTCCACCATCATCTGGCATCCCATCTGGCGACCCAGCTCGGCAAGTTCGCAGTTGATGATCATCTCCGCCATCTGCGCCCGGTCGTGGCTGTCGTGAATCGCACCGGCCCGGATGCCGTTTCCAAGGGAGAGAACCGCATCATATTTTTTCATGAGACCGCAAACCCGATCGAACTGCTCGTACAGGGGGTTTTCCTTTCCGGTTGCATCCATCCACGCCACCATGAAGGTTCCGCCCTTGGATGCCAGCCCGCCGTAACGGTAGCCCTGCTTTCGGAGGCGCTCGATGGTGTACTGGTTGATTCCGCAGTGGATCGCCATGAAACTGAGACCGTCGCTGAGTTGCTGTTCGATGAGATCGAAAAGATACCCGGGATCGAGCCGGCTGGGGTCTTTGTATCGCCTGGCAGTCTCCTTGAACGCCTGATACAGGGGAACATTGCCGACAGGAAGGCGGGTAGCTGCCAGGACTTCCCTTCTGACCCGGTCGAGATTTCCCCCCGCGGAGAGCTCCATGAGCGTGTCCGCCCCTTCTTCCTCGGCAGCGATAGCCTTCCGCACCTCATCCTCGATATTACAGATATCCGAAGACGTGCCGATGGATGCGTTGACTTTTGTCCTGAGCCCGGTGCCGATTCCCCTGACAATCTGGCCGGGCCGGTTGGGATTGTTCGGAATGACGATCTCCCCTTTTGCAACGCGCTGCCGGATCACCTCCGGAGAATAATCCTCGTCGATCGCCACTTTTTCCATCTGGCCGGTAACCACGCCTTCGCGGGCCAATTCAATCTGGGTCTTCATGAAACACTCCTATGCCTGTCCGATCATTTCGCCAAAAAAAAGGGCTCTGAGAAGATCAAATCTTCTCAGAGCCCTTTGCCATCGTGCCCTTGAATCAGATCGCCCAGTCCGTCTTCTGACTTCCGGATGGCGCCTCTCCTTGCTGCCTTCCCGGCCCAAAAGAGCCAGTGGCCGCCTCCACAAAAATCCGGGGAAGCAAATGCAAGGGATATTCCGGTTACAGCGGTGGGACCGTCACGGAATTCAACCGTGTTCCGATAACCGGGCGATCGTCTTTTATCGAATTGTTACCGACAGTGTTATAAAATCACCGGCGGATAGTCAAGATCTTTTCCGGAAGTCGCCATAAAAAGCCAAGTTATTCCAATATATCTAACGCCCATGCCCGTCAGGTTAAGAATTTATTTTGCTTGTCTGGATGAATAACAGTATACTGCCGGAAACAGGGGTTGTCTCACCTGGACTCACCGCGTTGACGTCGCAGAAATTCGGAGCCGGATGCGGCTCCTCCCGCTGGTCTCTTCGTTGGATTTTTGTAGCATTCCATGAAAGGAGTTAAACCATGAAAAAATTCGCCTTGTTTGTATTTAACGGAGACCCGATGTGTTTCATCCATGTGCTTTTGAACGCACTGGACATGAAAGCCAAAGGACATGAAGCGAAAATCATCATTGAAGGGGCTTCGGTCAAACTGATTCCAGAGCTGGTGAAACCCGGAAATCCCCTGAACGGATTGTGGAAAAAGAATCTTGAGTCGGGTCTGGTTGAAGGGGTCTGCAAAGCATGTTCCAACAAACTGGGAACCCTTGAGGCGGCAAAAGAGCAAGGTCTGACCCTTCTTGACGGTGTATCCGGCCATCCCGGCATGGCATCATACCGGGACAACGGATACGAAATCATTACCTTCTGATCCGGGAAAAACTCTGATAAACAGATCACCAATGCCGTGAATATCACTTGACAAAAGTGCCGATTTTCCCGAGAATAGGGCATCAGGTGCAGCCTGGGCTGCATAATAGGGAATCCCGTGAAAACCGGGAGCGGTCCCGCCTCTGTAATCAGGGACGAACGCTGCAAAATGTCACTGCAAGGCATGAGCTTTGTGGGAAGGCGCAGTCAGTAGGATGATCTGAAAGCCAGAAGACCTGCCTGATCATGAATGGCCGGAATTTGCGGTAACAAATGACGGCAGTGGTCAATTCCACGGGCAAAGAAGCCGGGTGCAGCCCTTCAGATTCTTCCGAATTTGAAGGGCTTTTTTTATTTGAATGGCAAGCCATGAAAATGAATCGGATTGTGGGGTTGTGTCCCATGGTGAAAAAGGAATCCTGAATGGCAACAGACCGCTCATCCCCTGTAAAAAGAAGCATTCTGATGGTCGCTTTTGGTACGCACACAGCGCAGGCGCAGGCTGCCTACCGGCATGTTGGGCCGAAAGTTCAGACTGCCTTTCCGGATATTCCGGTTCGATGGGCTTTTACCTCGGCCATCATGCGAAAAAAACTGGCAGGGGCCGGACAATTGGTGGATTCCGTGGAAATGTCCCTGGCGCGGATGATGGGTGGTGGCATCACCCATGTGGCGGTTCAGGCCCTTCATGTCATTTCGGGAAAAGAGCACCATGACCTGACAATCAACTGCCGTCTTTTTGGCCGGATGCGCGGCGGGTTCCAGCAGGTGCTGATGGGATTACCACTGCTCGGGGCCAGAGACGACATGGAAAAAGTCGCAGCCGCCCTGCTTTCGGCAGTCCCCTGCGAGAGAGAACCGCAGGAAGCCGTCATTTTCATGGGCCATGGTTCTCCGCATCCGGCAAATGCCTGTTATACGGCCATGATGTATCATCTTCAGCAGACGGATGCCAACATCTTTGTGGGAACAATGAGCGGCTTGCCGGGTATTGCCGGCATTTGCGCCAGGCTCCGGAAACAGAACATCACGTCGGCATATCTGCTGCCCTGCCTGGCCGTTGTCGGAAATCACGCGCTGAAAGACATGGCCGGAGACAATGAAGATTCCTGGAAATCCATTCTTGAAAAAAGCGGCATTTCCTGCAAGCCGGTTTTAAAGGGCCTTGCCGAATACGATGCCATCGTCGATATCTGGGTGGACCATCTGAAAACAGCCATTGGCGCCTTTTCATGAAACGCATTTTTCGAACCATCAGCCAGGGGATCTTCTGGCAGATTCTGATCCTTTTCCTGATGCTCGCATCGCTGGTGGTGCTTTCCAGCGGCCTGGGATATATGCGGATTTCATTTTCCGATGTACTGCGGATCGTTCTGGCAAAACTGCCGGGAATGGATTCTCTTCTGGATGGCGTCAATACGCTTTTTCCGGTTGTGATCACCGATGTCCGGCTGCCACGGATTCTGACAGCCGCGTCAGTGGGCGCAGGACTGGCCCTTTCCGGTGTCGTGTTTCAGGCAATCCTGCTGAATCCGCTTGCCGATCCTTACACGCTGGGGGTATCTGCAGGCGCAGCCCTGGGGGCATCCGTTGCCTTGTGGCTGAACATCGGCATCTGGGGAATCTGGTCCGTCCCGCTTTTTGCCTTTATCGGATCCGGCCTGACCCTGATGGCGGTCATTTATCTGGCCTCTTCCAGCGCAGGACTTTCTTCCAGCAACCTGATCCTGTCCGGTATCATCGTTTCTGCTATTCTGTCCGCAGGCGTCAGCTTTATCAAGTACATGGTCGATGAACAGGTCAGCGTGATCATTTTCTGGCTGATGGGCAGTTTCGGCTCCAAAACCTGGACCGATGTCTGGCTGACCCTTGGCGCCCTTGCGGCAGGTCTGGGCGTCTGCGGGTATTTTTCCAGAGAGATGAACGTGATGGCCCTTGGGTCCCGCACCGCCACATCCCTGGGAGTGGATACGAAAAAGGTCCGGATGGTCCTTCTGATCACCGCTTCACTGGTTTCGGCTGTCTGCGTGTCGGTATCAGGTATTATCGGGTTTGTGGGGCTGCTGGTGCCCCATATCATGCGCACGCTGACCGGACCGGACAACCAGCGGCTGATACTGGTCTCGATATTCGCCGGGGCCATTCTGCTGCTGGGTGCGGACACCCTGACCCGGGCCGTGCTGCCGCATGAAATCCCCATCGGGGTGCTGACCGCGCTCACCGGAGGTCCTTTTTTCTGCTATATTTACCGGAAACGGCAGACGGGTGGAATTCATGACGATTGACACGGAACAGGTCAGCTTCGGCTATGGCAGACAACCGGCTGTCAGCGACGTGTCCCTGAAACTCAAATCCGGCGTGTTTTACGGCATACTGGGCCCGAACGGCTGCGGCAAGACAACGCTGGTGGATCTGTTGATCCGGCACCGGACACCGGATGCGGGCGTCATCCGCTATCAGGGCAAACCGCTGGCGAAATACAGCAGAAAACAGATTGCCCGCAGGTTTGCGCTGGTTCCCCAGCAGTATGCCGTCAATTTTCCGTTTACATCGCGCCAGGTCGTCATGATGGGCCGGTATCCCCACCTGGACCGGTTTGCATTTCCGGACAGGGAAGATCACCGGCAAGTGGACCAAATCATGGAACAGACCGGCACCCGCGAATTTGAAAGCCGGTTTATCTCGGAGCTGAGCGGCGGGGAACGGCAGCGGGTGATATTCGCCCGGGCCCTGGTTCAGGACACGCCGGTGATGATTCTGGATGAAGCCACATCCAACCTGGATATTTCCCATGCGATTTCGCTGTTCAGCCTGGCGCACAAGCGGGTGATGAATGAAGGCAAAACGGTGATTGCGGTCATGCAGGATATCAACCTGGCCGCCTTGTTCTGCCAGCACCTGATCCTGATGAAAAGCGGCCGGGTGGTTCATTACGGCCCCTGCGATCAGGTGCTGACCGAAAGCACGATTCAATCGGTATTTCAGGTAAAATCCAAAGTCTATGAAGACACCTATGCCAACGCCAGACAGGTCGTGTTCAACCGGAGCTCCCATGTCTCATTTTAAGCGGCAAAGTGCAGGGTGCTGGCTGCAGGGTTTCTTTGCCTGCCCCCTACCCTATTCCCTTTTTTCCACGGCATGGATGCTGATTTTTCTGGCAGCCTCGGTTACCGGCGGAGCTGGCGCCGGCGTGATTACGGATGACATGGGCCGAAAGATCACCGTAAAAGCCCCATTCACGCGAATCATTTCGCTGTATGCCGGCCACACGGAAAACCTTTTTTCACTGGGGCTGGGGTCCGAAATCATCGGGGTCTCCCCAAGCGAGACCTATCCGGAAAAAGCCCTGACAAAACCGGTTTATTCCTATCACGATGATCTGGAGAAATTTCTGGAAGCGCGGCCGGATCTGGTATTGATCCGGCCCATGATCGACCGGGGATATGCCCGGCTTCTGGCAGGTCTCGAGAAAAACGGCATCACGGTGGTTTCGCTTCAGCCCGGAAATCTGGATGAGATTTACCGCTACTGGCAGACGCTCGGCGCCCTGTCCGGCAAAGAAGCGGAATCCGACCGGCTTATTGCCGGTTTCAAGTCATCGCTTGAAGCCTTCCGCGAGAGCGTCCGGAAAATCAGTCCCCGGAAAAAAGTATATTTTGAGGCCATTCATGACCGGATGAAAACTTTTTCACCGGGGTCCATGGCGATTTTTGCCGTCGAGACCGCAGGCGGAATCAATATTGCAGCAGACGCTGAACCGGTTCGTGACACCAATATTGCGGCATACGGAAAAGAGCGGATTCTCTCCCATGCCGCTGAAATGGATGTCTTTCTGGCCCAATCCGGGCCCATGAATCATGTTACGATCGATTTGATTCAAAACGAGCCGGGGTTTTCCGCAATCAAGGCGGTTCAGACCCATCAGATTTATCTGATTGATGAAGTGCTGGTATCGAGGCCGACCGTAAGGCTCCTTGAAGGCATTCGAACCATTTTAAAAATTCTGTATCCAGACCGGTAGCCAAGGGGTCATGGAGGTGTCCGATTAAAGGAATTGTTGTTGCAGGAACACAGAGCGGGTCCGGGAAAACCACCCTTACGCTGGCCATACTGGCCGCGTTGATGCGCCGGGGATTCCGGGTGGTATCGTTCAAGATTGGCCCGGACTTTATCGATCCGGGCCATCATACCCGGATTACCGGTACAGCCTGTCGCAATCTGGATGGATGGATGCTTTCAAAATCCTACAATCAGCGAATCTTTAACCGCCATATCAAATCTGCGGATCTGGCGGTTGTTGAAGGCGTCATGGGACTTTTTGACGGATATGACGGAAAAAGCGAAGCAGGCTCGACCGCGCAAATGGCCAAATGGCTGAACCTTCCGGTGCTCCTGGCGGTCAATGCCGAAAGCATGGCCAGAAGCGCGGCTGCCGTGGTCTATGGATTTGAAAAATTTGATCCCGATTTGCAGTTCGGCGGAGTCATCTTTAACCAGTTGGGAAGCACGCGGCACCTGAATTATCTGAAAGAAGCCCTTTCAGGCCATGTTCAAATGCCCTGCCTGGGAGGCTTGCGTAAAAATGCGGACATTGCCATTCCGGAAAGGCATCTGGGACTGGTGACCCTTCAGGATCACCCCCTGTCCCCGAGTGCCATCAACCGGCTGGCTGATTTCATCGAATCTGCAGTGGATATGGAGGCGCTGCTGGCCTGCTTTTCAAACATCCATGCCGATCCGGAAACAGCGCCTCCCCCCCGCCCGCCGGAATCCGCCAGGGTCAGAATCGGAGTGGCCATGGATCAGGCCTTCTGTTTTTATTATCCGGACAACCTGGATGCCCTGATCGAAGCAGGCGCCGAACTCGTTCCATTTTCCCCCATTGCGGATTCCCGCCTGCCCGAAGGACTGGGCGGCCTCTATCTGGGCGGCGGTTATCCGGAACTTCATGCGGAGAGGCTGGCTGCAAATTCGCAGCTCCGATCCCAGGTTCTGGCTTCCAGCCTGAAGGGAATGCCTATCTATGCGGAATGCGGCGGACTCATGTATCTTTGCACACATCTGACGGATATGGATGGCCGGAACCATCCCATGACCGGATGCTTTTCATTTTCCACCCGGATGCTGCAGCGCCTGAAAACCCTGGGTTACCGGGAAATCACCCTGAAAAAAAATACGATCCTGGGGCAGTCAGGCCTGAAGATTCGCGGGCATGAATTTCATTATTCGGAAATCATTGCCGGAGCGAAGGTTCCCGGCGTGTATGGGGTGACGTCCCGATTCGGCGAACCCGAGGCCGAGGAAGGATTTCAAGTGAATAACACCCTCGGCAGCTACATTCACCTGCATTTCGGCAGTCAGTCGAAAGCTGCCGCAGCGTTTGTTGAGGCGTGTTTACAACACCGTTACCCATCACCCATTACCCAACAGGAAAATCATGACCCCCACTGAAATCGAAGCCCGAAGCTTTACCATCATCGATATTGAGGCCGGCCCCCATTGCTTTTCCTCTGATGAATGGCAGATAGTCCGAAGAATGATTCATACTTCGGCCGATTTTGACTATATGAAAACCGTCCGGTTTCACCCGGATGCCATTATTCAGGGGATCATGGCCATCGGTAAAGGCAGGACCATCATTACCGATACCACCATGGCCATGAGCGGCATCAATGCTGCAGACCTTGCACGTTTTGGATGCCGCGTCACTTGCCTGATTCAGGATTTCCAGGTATCCCGGAACGCTCAGAATGAGGGGAATACGCGGTCCGCAGCAGCCGTGGACGCCGCACTGTCCGAAATGGAAGACGGTATCTATGTTGTCGGAAACGCCCCGACCGCGCTTCTGAGGCTGATCAAACTGATTAAAGCGGGTCAGGCGCGCCCGGCCCTCGTCATCGGTCTTCCGGTCGGCTTTGTGAACGCCGCGGAATCCAAGGATGAACTCATGGCCATGGACTATCCCAGTATCTCCAATGTCGGCAGAAAAGGCGGGTCCACGGTTGCCGCCAGCATCGTGAATGCGCTGGTTAAACTGGCAACTGCGAAATTGCCGTAAAAGCGGCGCTAAAACTTTTTTTACAAATTTTCATATTCATCAAGGTATCGGAATGAAACAACAAACAGGAACATTATATGGTATCGGGGTTGGTCCCGGAGATCCGGAACTGCTGACGGTAAAATCAGCACGGATTCTCTCCGAGGTTGACGTTGTTTTTGCCGCGGCATCCACCAAAAACGATTACAGCCTGGCGGTCAATATCGCCGGCCCGCACATCCCCAAAGGAACATCGGTGCGGATGCTTCAGTTTCCCATGACCAAAGACAAAGAGGAAACCCGCAAGGCATGGAAAACCCATGCAAAAACGATCATTTCGGAGCTGGAACTGGGGAATAATGCGGCATTTCTGACCCTCGGTGATCCCATGACCTACTCTACCTATGGATATATTCTTAAAAATATTCAGGAAATCGCCCCCCATATTCCCATCACGACCATTCCCGGCATCACGTCCTACCAGGCGGCTGCGGCCTGCATCAATACGCCGCTGGTGGAAGGCGAAGAATGTCTCCTGGTGGTTTCCGGGGTCAACGGCGGAGATCGCCTGCGGCAGATGACGGTGAAGCCGGAAAATATCGTTTTCATGAAGGCGTATCGCAACATTCAAGACATTAATGCCGCCCTTGAAGCCGCTTCCGGTTTTACCCGATGCGTCGGGGTCTCCAACTGCAGCCTTCCGGATCAAAAAATTTACCCGGACATTCGGGAATTCAATGGCCGCAGCCCGGAATACTGGACCCTGATCATCGCAAAGCAATCCAAAAACCATGCTTAAATCCGGCTTTACTACCGGAACCGCAGCCGCGGCTGCAGTCAAAGCCGCCTTGACCCGGATTGTTACCGGCGCTGATCCGGGTTCCGTGGATATTTTGCTTTTGACCGGTGACCGGATCCGGATTCCGGTTTATTGCTGCAAGCAGATATCCGGCTGCCGGGCAAGTGCGACCGTCATCAAGGATGCCGGCGATGACCCGGATGTCACACACGGGGCGGAAATCGGTGCTATGGTGACACTTTGCCATGCCGCTGAATTTCAAGAAAACCGAATCGCTGAAAAGGGCAAAGAGCCTCTGAATATCTCGATCACCGGCGGTGAAGGCGTCGGGCAGGTCACGCTTCCAGGACTCGAAATTCCGCCGGGCCAGGCCGCCATCAACTTGGGCCCCCGAAAGATGATCGTCCAGGCCATAAAAGATGTCCTGGGGGAACAGCCCGTTATGCCAACGGTATCTGTTGAAGTCTTTGTACCCAATGGAAGGCTTCTGGCAGAAAAAACCCTGAACGCCAGACTCGGCATCATCGGCGGCATCTCCATTCTGGGAACCACCGGCATTGTCAGACCCATGTCCCATGATGCCTATGAGGCGACCATCGCCTCGTCCCTGTCGGTGGCACGGGCAGGCGGCTGTACGCAGGTGGTCCTGACCACCGGCAGAAGAAGCGAGCGCTTTGCCCAGGCGTCGATTCCGGGGCTGCCTGAAATTGCCTTCATCCAGATCGGAGATTTCTTTAAAATCTCACTGGAAGCGGCGAAACAAAAAGAATTTTCCACGATAACGCTTGCCGTCTTATTCGGAAAAGCACTGAAAATGGCCCAGGGCCATGCTCACACCCATGCCGCCAAATCCGATCTGTCTCTGGCAGTCCTGTCCGAATGGGCCATGGCGGCTGCCTGCGGCAGGGAATTCGGCAGGCGCCTGAGGCTGGCCAATACGGCCCGCGAAGCCTTATCCATGATTACCCAAACCCATCCGGCCCTGATTTCGGATGTCGGCAGGCGCATGATTCTTTCTGCCCGACGGTTTGCCGGAACGCATATCGCGCTTCAGGGATTGATTTTTGACTATACCGGCAAGGTGTTATATAGTGACCTGATGGAAAGGCCGCTCCGTTAAAATTTGACCTCCTATGGACCATTTATGCCCTATTCATCTTCATCGGATCACCCCAAAGTCATTGTCATCGGAATGGGACTGTCACCGGATGACCTGACGGCAAGACACATTGATATCATCCGAGGAGCGGACATCCTGATTGGCGGCAAACGCCACCTGGCCTGTTTCAAGGATCATCCCGGAATTCAAAAGGAAATTAACCGGGATATTCAGGAACTGACGTCATTGATTCAGCAGAACTACAAGACGCATCAGATTGTCGTGCTGGCCTCGGGGGATCCGCTCCTGTTCGGCATCGGGTCCGCTATCATCCATGCGCTGGGTCCGGAACACGTGGAGATCCATCCCAACATTTCCTCGGTTGCGGCCGCATTTGCGCGCATCAAGGAGCCCTGGCAGGATGCCCGCGTGATCAGCATGCACGGGAAAATAGCGGAAAACAGCCTGCTGACCGCCACCGCAGAATCGCCTCTTGTGGCGGTATTGACAGATCCGATCCGAAGTCCGGCATGGATTGCGGCGCTTTTGCTCCGCCACCAGTTTCACCGGACAGCTATCTGCATTCTGGAGCAACTGGGCACGCCATCCGAGAACATATCCTGGCATTCCCTGGAAGAGGCGGCGGGGAAAACCTTTTCCGAGCCCAATATTGTTGTTCTGAAACGAACTTCCACCCCGCAGGCGTTGCCCGGTTTTCACCTGGGCATGCCGGACGAGGCGTACGATCATGAAAACGGACTGATCACCAAAGCGGAAATACGGGCCATCAGCCTGGCCAAACTAGAACTTCTGCCCCATCACGTCCTGTGGGATCTGGGCGCGGGAAGCGGTTCCGTCGGCATCGAAGCTTCGCTGCTGGCGCCCCGGGGAAGAATCGTGTCCATTGAAAAGCATCCGGAACGTATCCGGAATATCGAATGCAACCGATTGCGCCACGGCGTCAGGAACATGGAAATCCGGCAGGCGGTTCTTCCCGACGGGCTTCACGATCTGCCGGCCCCGGACCGCATTTTCATCGGCGGCGGAGGCAGGAATCTTGAAACCATCATCCGTTCGGCAGCCGGATATTTAAAACCCGATGGCATACTGGTCCTGAATACCGTTCTGATGGACAATCTGACAACGGCCCTGGCCACGTTGAAAGAACTGGGCTTTTCCACCGAAACAACCCAGATTCAGGTCTGCCGCAGCAAGGACATGCCCTGGAGCCGGCGGTTTGAAGCCCAGAATCCGGTGTGGATCATTACCGGAATCCGGCAAAATCCCTGTTGAATGATTAAACCTTAAATCTGTTTTTGAGGATATTTCTGTGAAATCCGCTTCAGTTGTTCAATATCCGGTTCAGTTTGTCGGCGCAGGGCCGGGTGATCCGGATCTGATCACGGTCAAAGGCCAGAAGGCATTGATGCTGGCCGATGTCGTCATTTATGCGGGTTCGCTGGTCCCGGAAGCGCTTTTGAAATGGACCCGGCCGCAAACCCTCTCCATCGACAGCGCCTCCCTGAACCTGGAGCAAATTGTCGATATCATCGCCGGAAACTGGGAGACCGGAAAGCAGGTGGTTCGCCTCCATACCGGAGATCCCAGCCTCTATGGCGCCATTTTCGAACAGATGGCGGCCCTTGAAGCTAAAAACATCCCGTTTACCGTCGTTCCCGGAGTGACGGCGGCTTTTGCCGCAGCCGCAGCCATGGGCCTGGAATATACGCTCCCGGAGATTTCCCAGACCCTGATTCTGACGCGAATGGCTGGCAGAACGCCGGTTCCGGATTTGGAAAACCTGGAAGCGATGGCCGGTCATCAGGCATCCATGGCGATTTATCTCAGCATTTCCCTTGTTGATGAAGTGCAGGCCACGCTGTCCCGGGCATACGGCCCCGATGCAACCTGCGCCATTGCCTATAAAATCAGCCATCCGGAAGAGCGGATTTTCTATACGCGAATCAGCCAACTGAGCGAAACCGTCCGAAAAGAAAACATCACCCGGCAGGCCCTGATTATTGTCGGCAAGGTACTCGAAGTCACTCTGGGCAGCCTGAAACACCGCTCCAAGCTCTACGACAAAGCCTTTTCGCACGGATTCAGGGAAAAAGATCCGCAGTGAACTTACCCGACCCCCGACAACTTGCCATCTGGGCAATCACCCCCGAAGGCCTTTCCCTGGCGCTGAAGCTAAGGAATGTTTTCCCGGGGAGCCTGCATGTTTCCGAAAGCCTGTTGCCCTGCCCTGCCCCCTGTTTTTCCTTTACCCGGCTGGCAGACTGCGTAAAAGATCGCTTTTTCCTGTTCGGCAAACATGTGTTTATCATGTCCACCGGGATCGTGGTGCGGGTCATTGCCCCCTGCATTGCCTCGAAAACCAGAGATCCGGCAGTGGTTGTCATGGATGAAAAAGGCAGACATGTCATCAGCCTGCTTTCAGGACATATCGGCGGGGCCAATCGCCTGGCAGTGGCTATTTCCGAAAAACTCCTGGCAACGCCGGTCATCACCACGGCGACGGATCTTCATCAGGTCCCTGCCATTGATGTCATTGCGATCGACAATGGCCTATTCATCGAAAACCCCGACGCCATCAAAACCATCAGCATGGCCTTTCTGAACCGGAATCCTGTTTATCTGCATGATCCGTATCATCGGCTGGATAACGTATCGGAACTTGATAATATGGTTCCACTGACAGTTGTTTCAACAACCGGTAAGGCATCTTCTCCTGCTGTTGCGGTCGACGATCGTCTGACGGTCTTTGCAAATCCCTGCCTGATCCTGCGGCCCAAATCCCTGATCGCCGGAATGGGGTGCAACCGCAACACCGGCGCCGATGAAATCCGGGAGTTTCTGGTGAATAAACTGCTTCAGTTCGGGTTGGCCCTGAACAGCCTCAACTGTATCGCCACGATTGATATCAAATCCGACGAGTCCGGGTTGCTGGAAGCGGCCCGAAGCCTTCACATTCCCATCCGGTTTTTCACGAGGGAGGAATTGTCCGGCATAGACAGCCCGAACCCCTCGGAAATCGTTAATCAACACATAGGAGTACCCAGCGTATGCGAAGCCGCAGCAGTTCTGGCATCGGAAAAGGGGGAACTGATTGTTCCCAAGCAGATCAGTCCGAATGTCACCCTGGCTATTGCCCGAATCAACTTTTCGTTGTCGGATTAGGGCCCGGCAGTCCGGATTATCTGTCAAAACGGGCCTGTGACGTTCTGGAAGCCGTTGACACAGTTGCCGGATACACGACATACCTTGACCTGATCCGGCCGCTGATCACAGGCAAGCGGATCATCAGCTCCGCCATGACCCAGGAAGTGGACCGGGTCGAGGCCGCCATTAATGAGGCCCTGTCGGGCAAATCCTGCGCCATCGTATCGAGCGGTGATTCCGGAATATATGCCATGGCCGGCCTGGTTCTGGAGATCTGCGCCGTCCGCCAAATTCCGGTCCTGAAGCCGGACACCCGGGCCGCCGTGCATCCAAAGATGCTTCAAGTCGAAATCGTTCCCGGAATCCCGGCGGTCTGCGCCGGCGCATCGCTCCTGGGCGCGCCCCTGACCCATGACTTTGCCTGCATCAGCCTCAGCGACCTGCTGACGCCCTGGGAGGTCATTGAAAAGCGTCTGAATGCCGCAGCTCTTGCAGATTTTGTAATTGTCCTCTACAATCCCAAAAGCAAGCGCCGATCCACCCAACTGGAAAGGGCCCAGCAGATCATTTTAACACATCGGGATAAACATACGCCGGTCGGCATCGTGACCAGCGCCATGCGCCAGGAGCAGGAAATCGGCCTGACCACGCTTGAACACCTTCATCTGGCCAGGGTCACCATGCTCACCACGGTTTTTATCGGAAACAGTTCAACCTTCGACTATCAGGGGTTGATGATCACCCCGCGAGGCTACAGCAAAAAATATGATATCCGGTAAATCTTTGGCCCCCTGCCTAGCAGTGCTCGGAACCGGCTCCGACGTGGGAAAAAGTATCGTGGCAACGGCCCTGTGCCGGATTTTTTCCAATCGCGGCATCCGGGTCGCCCCCTATAAATCCCAGAACATGTCCAACAATTCCGGTGTCACCCCGGAAGGGCTGGAAATGGGCCGGGCCCAGATTGTTCAGGCAGAGGCCGGCCGGACCCCCCCCCACGTGGACATGAATCCGATTCTCTTAAAACCCACCAGCGATGTCGGCTCCCAGGTCGTTGTGCTGGGAGAGGCTGTGGCCAATCGGACAGCGCGTGAATACCACCATCAGAAGGAATCGTTGTTTTCAACGGCGTGCCTGGCGCTCGACCGGCTTCGGGAATCTTATGATCTGGTGATTCTGGAAGGGGCCGGGTCCTGCGCGGAAGTCAATCTCATGCCGCATGACATCGTGAATTTTCGAATGGCCGAATATGCCCTGGCGCCGGTGATCCTGGTCGGCGATATTCACCGGGGCGGCATATTCGGCCAGCTCATCGGCACACTGGCCTGTCTGCCCCCGGACTGCCGGGACCGGATCGCGGGATTTATCATCAACCGGTTTCGCGGGGACATCTCCCTGTTTCAGGATGGCATCCAGTGGATCGAATCCCGGTCCGGAAAACCCGTTTTCGGCGTGCTTCCCTGGATGAACAATCTGGCGGTGGAGGCGGAAGATTCGGTTGTGGTTGAAAACCCAAGGAATCCGGCGCTTGACAAGGATTCCGGGCCGGCCATCGCCATCATCCGCATACCGCATATCTCCAATTTTACGGATTTTGATCCCTTGACCCGGATTTCAGGCATTTCGGCCGCGTTTATTGAAAATCCTCAAGACCTGTCGCATTTCAAGGCCATCATCCTTCCCGGGTCCAAAAACACCTGTTTCGATCTGAGATGGCTTCACCGGACCGGATGGTCCGAGATACTCAAAACATACACCGCCAAAGGCGGCCATGTTCTGGGAATCTGCGGCGGGTATCAGATGCTGGGAACCCGGGTTCATGATCCGGAAGGTCTGGAAGGCCATCCGGGCTCAACCGACGGGCTGGGCCTGCTGCCCGTCGAAACGGTATTGAAAGCGCCAAAAACCACGACGCTGAGCGCCTTTGAATGGCAGGGCGTCCCCGGCAAAGGCTATGAAATCCACATGGGACAGACCCGGCTTTTTGAAGGAACCCCTCTGTTGACCATTACGGAACGTAACGGCCAGGACTGCAACGAAGCCGACGGCGCTCAGAGCGGTATTTTTTCGGTCATGGGTACATATATCCACGGCCTTTTTGACTCCCCGGGGATCACCCGGCTCTGGCTTGATCAGATCGGTCTTTCCCATGTTCCGGTTTCCCTTGACCACGGTCCCGTGGAACGGGATCAAGCATATGACCGGCTGGCAGCATATTTTGAAACCCACGTGAATGTTGAGGCTATTTTGTCAACCCTCAAAGCCGCGCCAGGTAACCCATAACGCATTGATCACGTTGATTCATCACAATTTACTTGTCACCAGTCGCATTTTTGAATCAGGAAACGATACATGAGCTCAACCCTAGTCATTGGCGGATGCCGAAGCGGCAAAAGCAGCCACGCCCTGCATCTGGCGGACGGAATGGGAAATGCCGGAAAAATCTTTCTGGCGACCTGTATTCCCCGGGACGATGAAATGCACCAGCGGGTTTCCAGGCACCAGGCTGAACGGGGACCAGGTTGGATTGCCGTGGAAACGCCGGTTTTTCTTCCCGAAGCCATTCGGGACATCGGCCCCAGCGCAGGGGTTTTGCTGGTGGACTGCCTGACGCTCTGGGTGAGCAATCTGATGATGGAAGATGCTGTTCCCGATGCGCCAGGAGATCTCCTGGCAATGCAGACCCGCCGCCTGATTGAAAGCCTGCGCGCCGCTGCATGCCCGGTCATACTGGTTACCAATGAAGTCGGGGCCGGGATTGTTCCGGACAACCCACTCGCCAGACAGTTCCGGGATGCTGTGGGACAGGTCAATCAACAGATCGCAGCCTGCGCTGACCAGGTGATCTGGATGGTGGCCGGCATTCCGGTAACAATCAAGCCGGTGAACGGGCCAATCTGAGACTGGATGACGGAATGAGAATCCATACGATCATATATCGATATATTTTCAGAGAGTTGCTTCCACCTTTCGGAATCAACCTAGTTTTTTTCTCTTTTATTTTTTTGATGACCCAGATCATTCAGATCATGAATCTGGTTGTGAATCACCGGGTCGGTCTATCTGTTGTCGGATGGATGATTCTCTATACCTTGCCGTTTTTCTTGGAATTCATCATTCCCATGTCGGTCATGATGTCGGTGCTGCTGACCTTCCTGCGATTATCCGGCGATAATGAAATCCTGGCATTGAAGAACGGAGGACTGAGTGTCTATGACATGATGCCGCCGGTCATGCTGTTTTGCCTGATAGGGGCGCTCCTTACGGCGTCCATGGCTTTATACGGCCTTCCCTGGGGAAGGATGTCCATTAAAAATCTGACCGCTCAGGTCGCCTCGGCCAACCTGGACATCGGCATCAAAGAGCGAACCTTCATTGACAGCTTTAAAGGGGTGATGCTTTACGTCAACAAAATGGACGCCAATTCCAGAACCCTCCGCGATATATTTATCGAGGATCAGCGGACCCAGGACGCAATCATCACGGTTGTGGCGCCCAAAGGCCAGATGGAAAGCAATCCGGACACTCACCAGTTTCTGCTCAGACTGAATGACGGAACCATCAACCAGGTGGATGTCAAAAGCCGTGCCGTCAATACCGTGAGGTTTACCACTTACGACCTTTATCTGGATACCCGTCAGGCCCTTGCGGCCGTGGCATCCGGTCCAAAGCATCCGGAGGAAATGTCCCTGTCGGAGATCCGGCAGTATCTGGCTGCTGCCACTGAAAAAAATTCGAAATATTACCTGACGCTGATGGAATTTCATAAAAAATTTTCCCTGCCATTTGCCTGCTTGGCATTGGGCCTTCTGGCAGTTCCACTGGGTATTCAGTCCAGGTCCAGCAGACGCTCCTTTGGCATCAGCCTGGGAATTTTCTTTTTTCTCTTGTATTATATGCTGCTTTCCGCAGGCTGGGTTTTTGGTGAAAAAGGGATATATCCGCCGCTTCTGGGAATGTGGGTTCCCAATCTGATTACAGCAGGGGCCGGATTCGTGTTGATCCATCGCGCAAACCAGGAAATGCCATCTCCTTATTCAACTGTGGCGGCAGGCCTGGCGCGACTATTTCGGCGTTTTCGAAAAACGCCGGTTAAGACGACTGATATATGACTTATGACCATACTTGACAAATATCTCATCCGTGAAATTTTTCGATACTTCTTCATGGTATTGATACTGGTGGTTGCCATTTATCTGGCAGTCGATTTCTTTGAAAAGATCGATAATTTCATGGAAGCCGGCCTTCCCTTTTCCCGGATGATCGACTTTTTACTGCACACCATTCCCTTTGTGCTGTCACAGATTATTCCGGTCGGTATTTTGCTGTCCGTGCTCATCTGTTTTGGAATGATGAATAAGCACAATGAACTGACAGCTCTCCGAAGTTGCGGAATCAGTGTTTATTTGCTGACCAAACCCGTTCTGGCCCTGGGGCTGGGTTTTACATTCGCGCTGTTTTTTCTTTCAGAAGCCATCGTTCCCATTACCATGACCACCGCAAACCGGATCTGGCTGAATGAAGTCCGAAAGGAAAAAGCCATCACAACCCGGGAGAACGATATCTGGATGAAAAGCCATAATGGCATTATGCATATCCGTCATTACAACCCCGCCGAAAAAACCCTGTACAAATTGACTCTGAACACTTTTGATGATCAGTTCAGGCTGATTCGGCGAATCGATGCGGAACGCGGCGTATTTTCCAACGGCCAATGGATGTTATCCGAAATTCTGGAGCAAAAGCTGGATGACACGGGATTCAGCTATAACATCGTTTTTCACGATTCGATGACCGTTCAGCTTGACATGAACCCGGAAAGGCTTCAACAGGTGACCAAAAGATCTTTGGAAATGGATATCAAGGAGCTTCTGGAATATATTCACGCCATCGAGGATGAAGGATATTCCGCCACGCAGTACCGGGTGGATTTTCACTCCAAGATCGCATTCCCCTTTGTCTGCGTCATTCTGGTTCTGGCAGGAGTCGGCATTGCCTCCAAAAACCAGTTGAAAGATGGTCTTCCAGCCGGTATTGCCTATGGCATCGGTATTGCTTTTTTTTATTGGGTTCTGAATAGCTTCTGTATTTCACTGGGCTATGGAGAAATGCTGCCGCCGATTATCGCCGCCTGGACAACAAACGCCGTTTTTTTGTGTTTCGGCGTGATCATGCTGATGCACACGGAACAGATTTGACGGCTTTGTAAAATGACGGATCAGCTGGTCAGGATCGGCAGAAAAACGGAAAACGTGCTGCCTTCTCCTTGCTGACTTTCGATCTTGATGCGACCCTGATGGGATTCCAGAATGCTTTTTACGATGGCCAGGCCCAGACCCGTGCCGGTGATGTGCCGGGTTGTTTCATCTTTTACCCGGTAAAACCGCTGAAAGATCCGGTGTTGATCTTCCGCGCTGATCCCCATGCCGGTGTCCTTAACCTGAATACGCAGATAGTCATTGACAATGGCGGCGGCAATCATGATCCGACCGCCCCCCGTGCTGTACTTGATCGCATTGGTGATCAGGTTGGACAGCACTTCTTCCATGTTCCGGCGGTTCGCCAGAACAAGCGGCAGCGTTTCAGGGATATCGACAACCATCTCGATGGATGCGGATGCGGCCAAAGGGAAGTGAAATGCGACCTGATCCCGGATAACATCGGCCATGGCCACGGGCTCCCGCTCCAGGGCGATCAGACCGGATTCAATCCGCGCCAGGTCGAGCAGCTCTGTCGTCATACGGGCGAGATTTTCAATTTTCAGATGCGCCCGGGTCAGGATGTCCCGCTGTTTTTCGGTCAATTCCCCGGCCAGCCCATCCAGAATGACCTGAATCTGCATCAGCACCGAGTTCATCGGGCTTCGAATCTCGTGGCTCACCATGGACACAAATTCCGATTTCATCCGGTCCATTTTCTTGAGCGCGGTGATATCGTGCAGCACAGTAATGACGCCTATATTTCTGCCGCTGCGATCCCGGAATGGGGCGCACCGGGCACTCAGAATCCTCTCATCGGACTGTCCATGGCCGTTAACCGATATTTCTTCTGTCAATTCAGTGGGTTGAGAATCATTCATGTCGAGCGATTCCTGAATCATCTCCCGGATCCGGGAAATGTCTAAAAAATCGTCCACACCGTTTCCGATCACCGATTCCGCCGCACATCCAATCATCCGTAAAAACGCGGGATTGGCCAGCGCAACCCGATGCTCGTGATTGGTGCACATCACGCCGTCCGAAATCCGGTTCACCAGGGTCCGAAGCCGTGAACGGGTATCTGCGATATCCCGCAGGGTCCGGGTATAGTCGATGGCCTTGGCGATGGTGACCCGCAGATGCTCCGGCGTAAAAGGCTTGGGAATAAAATCAAATGCCCCTTTTTTCATGGCGTCAACCGAATGCTCCAGCGTCGCATATCCGGTGATCACGATGACCACGGTATCCGGATGCAGGGCCTTGACCTGCGCCAGCACATCAAAGCCGGACAGCTCGGGCATCATCAGATCCAGCAGAATGATGTCGAAATGATGGTCCCGTATCAACTCAAGGCCTGTTGCGCCGGTCGCCGCCAGGGAAACCCCGTATCCGCAGTCCTCCAGAACCACCCGGCAGGCTTCCCGGATACGCACCTCGTCATCCACGACCAGGATTCTGGGCGTATAATTTATTTGAATCGCTGCTTCAGTTGTCATTCCAGTCCTTTTGCTTTCCGTTGTCTATCCAATCGACTCCATACATTCCATCGAATCCATGTCCAGCGGCAACTCCATCAGAAATGTGGTTCCTCCGGGACCGGTTTCCTTGATGATGATATCGCCGCTGTTGTCTTTGACAATACCATATGCGGTGCTGAGTCCCAGGCCGGTTCCTTTGCCGAGTTCCTTGGTCGTGAAAAACGGATCAAATATCCGGGATCGATTTTCTTCCGGTATGCCGCATCCGGTATCCGATACTTCCAGACATGCTGTTTTTCGATCGTCATCGCGATAGGTTTTCAGGGTCAAAATTCCGCTGCGATTCATGGCGTCAATGGCGTTCATGACCAGATTGATGACAACCTGGCTCATTTTGTTCCGGTCCGCCTTCACCAGCATCCACGTATCCGACAACTCTTTTTCAGTGGAGATGTTCAAAAACAGGCTTTGATCCCGAATCAGGCGAAGGCTTTCTTCTACGAGGGAATTCAACGAAAAATGATCCCGGGACATGCTGGATTGCCGGCTGTAGGCCAAAAGGTTCTTTACGATATCCCGGCACCGTTCCGCATCCTCCAGAATACAGGTGAGGCTGGACAGGAACGGGTGGTCTGCATCCATTTTTTCCTTCATCAGGTTGCCGTACATGAGGATTCCGGTCAAGGGATTGTTGATTTCATGCGCAACACCGGCTGCCAGTCTGCCCAAAGAAGCCATTTTTTCGGATTGATCCAACTGGGACTGGGCATCCTGCAGTTTTTTCCGTACTGCCAGCCGCTCCCGAATATCATTGTAAATCCCCATGGTCGCGGCTTCGGTATTATCCCCTTCATAAATAATGGCGCCAGTCATTTCCACGGGAATCGCCTCTCCCCAGGCCGTCAGAATGTTGACCCGGGTTAGCGGGAGTTTCCCTCTCCCCCCGAAATCGTCATCCCGCAATTTTTTCATGATTTCACGGGCCACTCCCTGTGGATACAGATCGGTGACGTTGATACTCTCGGCATTCTTGAAGTCGTAGCAGAACAATTCCTCGGCAGCCTGATTCATCAGCAGAATGCGTCCTGACCGGTCTGCAGCCACGATCGCACTGGTTGAGCTCTGAACGACCCGGTTAAGGAATTCCCGAATGTCGTGGATAATATTTTCCAGCGCCTTGGTCCGGGTGACATCCCGAATCGACTCCACCACATAGATGACATTTCCCGCATCGTCCAGAATGGGTGAAAAAACCCGATCCTCCCAGTACATGCTCCCGTCCTGCCGCTGAATCTGTTTCAAAACGGAATGTCCCACACCCTCGGCGATGGTTTTATCCAGGGGACAGGTATCCCGGTTGCAGGGAAGGTCCGGATCATCGAACAACGCATGAAATATTTCCCGGCAGGATTTTCCGACAACTTGTTGTTTTAATATATGATATTTTTCCAGCAGTTTCTGATTGACCGACACGACGGTGCCGTTACGGTCCATGATCAGGGTGGGAAAAGACAGCGAGTCAAAGACCCGCAGCCGCCAGTCAATTTCCTGAGGCAGGTTCGAATTCATGAGTTTGTTGGGTTTTCAGCAGCGTCTGGCGTACTGAATGCCTTTCCGAGAGCATTGCGTGCCGCACATGCCATTCCTTTGGGTGTGACCAGATATACGGATGCCCCGGTGCAGACAACCGCCAAAAGCGGCACACCGTGTTCCACCAGGGCTGTTACAGCCGCACTGGCAATGCCATAGCGGTCGCCGTAATGAGGACCCTGGAAATATACCAGTTCAACCGGGTTGTCAACCCGCAGCCCCGAACAAAACCCGCCGAAAGCAGCCAGATTCACATCCACGGGTTGAACGGGCTGGACATTATTCTCGATCGCATCCGCTTTCCGGACCCTCTCAGCTTTTTCAGGCTCGACTTTTTCCGGAAGTCGGTCCAGAAGCAGGTGAAGGCGCAGACCGGACGGCGATGTCGGTCTTGAAAAAATCAGTACCAATGAGCCGCCAAATCGGGATGGAAAATGGGTCAGCCAATCCCCGCCATCACTGATCCGGCTAAACGGCAAATCCAGGGTGATCAAACACAGCCCGGTGCGTTCAGCAATTCCGTAAGTCTTGATAACTGGTTCCCAGTAAACTGCAAAAGTTTCCATCAAAGTTGTTTTACCCGAAATTCAGGCCGAAACGGCGCGTGGTTTTCCGGCAGCGATACAATGCGGCAAACTGCGGAAACCGCATCATCCAGTCGGCGGTAATCGGTGGTCAGGGTCAGCGCCGAATGGGAGGAAGCCATGCCATAAACCGGCAATCCGTCCCGACCCAAGGCCGATAGTATCTTTCCGATGAGCAGCATCCGGGCCTGGTGCGGGAAAATGGTCATCGCACCAACCGGTGAAATCATGTCGATGGCACAGCCGATAGGCTGAAGCGCAGCTTCGGCCAGCCTGCGGTCTTCGGCAAAAATACAGCCGATGCCCGTCAGTTCGCCGTCCGTGGCGTCCAGCGAGACCATCGTCACATTGATCCGATGGTCCGCCAGACGACGAAGCATCTCATGGACGAAAAAACCCGAGTTCGGAAGCAGTCGAATCTGGACCAGTTCCGAACTCAGCTTCAGGCCGCCGATGGGCAATCTGGATAGGGATGAATCCATCGCTCAGGAAAGATAATCCCTGACAATTTCCATCAGCTTTGCCAAATCCACCGGCTTTGGGATATAGTCATCGGCCAGTGTGCTTTTGCCTTCCCAGTGGGTATAGTTGGTGGATGTGACAGCCTCGGCCACCGCAGTGAGCAGCAGGATCACAATGCCTTTGGTTTCCTCGGATTTCTTCAACTCCTCGCAGAGCTGATAACCGGTTTTTCTCGGCATCATGACATCGAGAATGATCAGAGCCGGCCGTTCCTTTTTGATCTGATCCATTGCTTCCACGCCATCATAGGCTTTTGCCACCCGGAAATTCTCGCTTTCCAGCTTCATCGCCACGGATTCAACCAGATCCGGATCATCGTCCACTACCAGAACAAGATTTTTATCAGTCATGTTTCCATCTCCTTTAAATCATCAAGTATTCAATTATTATTATTCTCGATTATTGACAAACCTGTATCAGGTAAAAATACGAATTCGAATTTTTACCTGAACGGACATTCCTTTCAGGTACTGCTTAAATTCCGACATTCGGACGGGGATAGAGTCCTGCCCGTTCCACGATCTCCGGCACTTTCTGCTCCCACTCGATGGCCATGATATGAAATCCGGCAACACCCTTGACCTGCTTGAGACGCTCGATGGTCTCCACACAGATTTTGATGCCTTCATCGGACTGTTTCTCTTTGGGCACCCCGGCCATGCGGTCTACCACTTCCTGGGGAACATCCATGCCCGGCACCTTGTTTTTCATGTACCGGGCCATGCCCACAGTTTTAATGGGTGTGACACCAGCCAGAATCGCGCATTTTTCATGAAGGCCCCGGTTTCGAACCCCTTCCATCCATTTTTCAAACTTGTCCAGATTATAGATGCACTGGGTCTGAATAAAATCGGCGCCGGCAGCCACTTTTTTGGCCAGTCGCGCAACCCGGAGCTCAAAAGGATCGGCAAAGGGATTGGCCGCGGCGCCGATGAACATTTTGGGCGCATTTTCAATATCCGCCCCGCCCTGGAATTTACCCTCATCCCGCATTTTTTTCACCATCTGGACAAACTGGATGGAATCGATGTCATGAACGCTGGCGGCCATGGGATGATCGCCAAACTGCGGATGATCGCCGGAAAGACACATCATGGTATTGATGTCATGGGAATACGCCCCGATAATGTCGGACTGCATGGCCAGCCGGTTGCGGTCCCGGGTGACCATCTGCAGGATCGGGTGCAGACCCATCTGCCGCAGGATCACCGCAGCTGCAAAACTGGACATGCGAACCATGGCGGTCTGGTTGTCCGTGACATTGACCGCATCCACATACCCCCTCAACAGTTCGGCTTTCTGGCGGACTTTTTCCGGCACGGCGCCCCGCGGGGGGCCGCACTCCGAAGTAACTGCCAGGCTGCCGGATTTCAACACTTTTTCAAGCACGCTTTCGGTTTTCATTCTGCCAAATCCTCTCTGATGATTTTGCGGGGGCCGGCGCCCCGTCCAGGTCTCCAATCCTTGGCCGGAATGATCCGTTCATACCGGTCTTCCAATCCCAGGGCCTTGAGCCGATCCCAGATCAACTGCCAGGCGCAGTCCACGTCCGGGCTGATTTCACATTTGCCGGTCGTGGAACCGCCGCAGGGGCCGTTCATCAACTGTTTGGAACACCGGGAAATCGGGCAGATGCCGCCGGTAATGCCCAGCAGACAGTCGCCGCATCCCTGGCACCGCTCGGCCCACACACCCTGGCGTTCCGAAGCACCCATGAACTTGGTGTTGACCGCAGGGAACACCGGCTTATTCTTGAACCGGCGGCTGATCTCCTGAACCCCGCACCCACAGGCCATGGACAGGATGGCATCCACACCATCGATCAGGGGTGTCAGCTCTTCAATGTATTCCGGATCGCACTGGCGTTCCAGGGTGTGTTCCCGAATCTGTAGATTTTTCCCCTGCTTCAGAAATGACATCTGCAGTGATGAGGACAGGATACCGACTTCCTTGCGGCCGCCGGCGGCACAGACCGTCACGCATTCGTTGCACCCGACCAGCAGAATTCTCTGAAATGGCCGGATATACTCAATGATTTCTTCCAGGGGTTTACGTTCCGCTGTAATCATTGTGATGGTTGCTCCTTTGATATCTGGACCGCGGCTTCAGACAACGGCCGGGTCAAATTGCGGATTGGGTTGGGTCCCAGCTTCCGGATTTTTTCAGTGATTTGCCGGGCAATTTCGGCAAAGCGCTCCCCCATGCCGGCGGACAGATTGACCATTTCCAGTCTGTTGCCGCCGATGCCGATATCGTCCAGCAATTTTTGGGCATAGGTCACCCGTTTGGCTGCCCGGACATTGCCGTTTTTAAAATGACAGTCTCCTTCCAGGCACCCGGCCACATAGACGCCATCGGCGCCGCCTTCAAATGCCTTCAGAATATGGATCGTATCCACTTTTCCGGAACAGGGAACACGGACGATTTTCACATTGGCCGGATAACAGAGCCGCAGGCTTCCGGCCATATCCGCGGCAGTATAGGCGCAGAAATGGCAGCAAAATGCGACGATGACCGGTTCGAATTCTTCCATTATGCCACCATCCTTTCCAGCAATCCGTTCAGCTTCGCCAGAATCTGGTCGTCTTCAAACTGCATCAATTGAATGGCCTTGGCCGGGCACTCGGAAGCGCACACACCGCAGCCGTGACATTTGGACGGATCGATTTCCGAGTATCCGTCCGCATTGATAAACGGCACGCCAAAGGGGCAGATCCGGACACAAACCAAACAGGCCGCGCATTTTTTGGAATCGACCCGGGCAACGGCCGCCCCCAGGTTGATGCAGTCGCGGCTGAGAAGGGTCTGGGCTCTGGCTGCCGATGCTTCGGCCTGAGCAATACTTTCCCGGATGGACCGGGGAGAATGCGCGGTTCCGGCCATGAAAAACCCGGGCTTGGAAAAATCAACGGGCCTCAGCTTGATATGGTCTTCCAGAAAATACCCATCCGGGGTTCGGGGAATTTTAAAAATGGCTGCCAGATCTTCGCTGGATTCATCATCACTGACAAAACCGGTGCTCAGCAGCAATGCATCCGCGGTCACTTCCATGCGGCGGCCCAGTATGGGGTCGGTAAAGGCGACTGCCACCTGGTTTTGCACTTCCGTGACTTCGGGAGGTTGCGCCGCTTCATACCGGACAAAGATGACGCCGCGTTTCCGGGCTGCCTGATAATAGTCTTCCTGAAATCCATAGGTCCGCATATCCCGGTACAGAATGAAAATACGGGCTTCCGGTTGGATATCCAGAATCCTGAGTGCGTTTTTGACGGCCGCCTGGCAGCAGATCCGGGAACAGTTGGGATTATCCGGCTGCCGGGAGCCCACGCACTGGATCATGACCACATTGTTCCAGTTGAACATCTTGGCCGGCGAATCCTCCAGCAGCGCATCCGCGTCGAGCTGGGTCATCACTGCCGCATGCCGGCCGAGCAGATACCCGTCCGGACGATTGGGCAGCGCTCCGGTCGCCAGTATCGTCACGCCGTGGGTGATCTGCCGGTAGAACATCTGGGGCCCGACCTGCATGCCGGTTTTGAACAAACCCGGCATGCCGCTGTGATCCACGATAAAGGCGCTGCGAATCACCTGGATATTGGAATGGGAGAGCGTTTTTTGAATCAGATCCTGAACAAAAAACTGAACATCTTCGCCTTCCAGGGTTCTACGGACAAGATTGGCCACGCCGCCGAGCATGGAGTGCCGCTCTGCCAGAAAAACCTTGAACCCTTGATCGGCAAGTCGCAACGAAGCGCTCATACCGGCCACGCCGCCGCCCACTACCAGGATATCCCGATTGATGGGCAACCGGTTATCCGCCAGGGGTCTGGACTTTTTAACCGATAGGACCGCTGCCCAAATCAACTGCTTTGCCTTGGCATTGGCGTCTTTTGGCTGATCCAGATGCACCCACGAATCCTGATCCCGCAGGTTGGCGATTTCCACCAGATATTTGTTCAGTCCACAGCGGCGCAGTACATCCTGAAACCGCGTTTCATGGGTTCGGGGCGAGCATCCGCCGATCACAACGCGATTGAGTTTATGGCTGACAATCGCCTCCTCGATATGCTTCATGGACTCCCGGCTGCACCCATGTCCCACGCCCTCGGCAATGGCTACTGCCGGCAGTTTCGCGGCAAATGCCGCCAGTTGCGGGATATCGATCACGCCGCCGATGTTCTCTCCGCAATCACAGATAAACACCCCGACCCGAGGCGCTTCTTCGGTCACATCCCGTTCGGGAATAAACTCGCTGTCACTGTCGGAGACCAATGCCGATGCCGCCACATGGGCCGAAGCCCGGCAGGCGGCGGCGCTGGCCTGAATCATGGTTTCCGGAATATCCTTGGGGCCTTCAAACATTCCGCAGACATAAACGCCGCTTCGGGATGTGGCGACCGGATCGAAACCGCCGGCCTGCGCAAACCCGTGCGCATTCAGCCCGATGCCCAGACATTCTGCGGTCTGGCGGAGGTCATCGGTGACCCGAAAGCCGGTGGACAGCACCACGAGATCAAACAACTCTTCTTTCAGCTCGCTTGTTTCCTCACCCGAAAAGGTGACGCTCAACCGATCCTGTCCGGGTTTCCGGAACACGCTGTGGGGGCGGCTTCGGACAAACCGCACGCCGGAAACACTGCGACTGCGCTCATAATAGCGTTCATAGTCCTTACCGAAAGTCCGCATGTCCATATAAAATACCGCGGTATCGATGCTGTCCTGAAAGCGCTCCTTGGTCACCACGGCCTCTTTGAGCGCAAACATGCAGCAAACGCCCGAGCAATAGGACACCGCACCTTTTTGCAGCCCCCGGGAACCCACGCACTGAATCCATGCGATCTTCGCCGGAACACGGCCGTCGGAAGGACAGACCAGGCTGCCCTGGGTAGGCCCGGAAGCCGACAGAACCCGCTCGTATTCCAGGCTGGTCAGCACATCGGGATCCTTGCCGTAACTGAAACTATCCAGCCCGGCCGGATCGAAAATGGCTGCGCCCTGCGCCAGCACCACCGAGGCAACCTGCAGCCTGACTTCCCGCTCCGGGTCATCAGTCAGAATGGCGCCTGCCGGACAGCACGCAACCAGTGCCCGGGGATCGGAACAACGGCTCATGTCAATGGAAAATGCCTGAGGGGTGGCCTGGGGATAGCGCATGCAGGTCGGCGCCCGGTGATCCAGGCCCGGATTGAAATCCACACATTCCGGAAACTGCTTTCGGCACTGTCCGCAGGCCGTGCACCGCTCCATGTCGATATGGCGGGGCGATGTGATGAGCGTTGCGGTAAAATTACCGGGCTCACCATCCAGACGGACGATTCGCGTCAGGGTCATCAACTGAATATACTGGTTGCGGCTGCTCTCCGACAGGGTCGGAGAAAGGGTGCAGAGGTCGCAGTTATTGGTCGGAAACGTCCGGTCCAGAAGCGTCATCAGTCCGCCGATGGCGTTGGCCTTGTCGATCAGAACGACATTTTTCCGGGCTTCAGCCAGATCCAGAGCCGTGCGAATACCCCCGACCCCGCCGCCGATCACCAGAACCCTGTCACTGATTTGAGTTGGGTCTGCTGTTTTCATAGCTCTCTTTTTCTTTTTGAGGGTTGCACGTCAAATACCCGCCGCGTCCAGAATGGCTGACAGGCGGTGCTCCCATCCCATGGCTTGAATGAGAACGCCCTGCGCGGTTTTGCGAAGCTGGGAAATGGTCTCTCCGGCGATTTTGACGCCTTCCATTTCGCGGTCCGAGGATTTTCGAATGCGCCGGATAAGCTCTTCGGAAATGTGCGCCCCCGGCTCATGTGTCGCGATATACCGGGCAACCGCCACCGATTTGATCAAAAAAACCGTGGGAATCACCGGCACACCCAGGTTTGAGGCTTTGTGCATGAATTTCTGGAACTGACTCATATCAAACACCGGCGGGGTCACGATAAAAGCGGCGCCTGCGGCAATTTTATCCTTTGCCAGCGCCAGTTCACGGATCATTTCGGATTCGTCCGCAAACGGCGCAAGCTGGCATCCGACATGAAATTCGGGCTGTCCGTCCAGATCAAAACCCGCCAGATCCTTTCCGCCCTGAAGGGACCGGATGGCGGCCAGCAACCCCAGTTCATCCAGATCTTCCACTGGAACCGCCGTCCGGTGATCGCTGTTGGCCATGTCATCTCCATGAACCACAATCAGATTCTGGATACCCAGAACGTGGGCCGCCAGCAAATCACCTTGAAGGGCCATGCGGTTCCGATCCCGTCCATAGACATGGATGATTGCCTCGATTCCCTGCTGCTGAATCAGAGCACCGCCCGCCAGTGCGCTCATTCGCATCACACCATTGTCCATGTCCGGAATAACAATGCCGTCGATTCGCCCCTTGATGCGCCTGGCGTCTGTCATAAACCGGGAAATATCCACGCCTTTCGGGGTATTCATTTCCGCCAGAACGACAAATTCTCTGTTTTGCAATCGTTTTTGAATGGTCATGTTTTTTTCCTTTTTATTATTCGGCCGTCTCCGGATGGAATATATTCACTTCTTTCAGATCATCTCCCAGGTATTCCCGTTCGTTCGGTCCGAGTATCCCCAGAGAAAGGCAGATGAGGGTCCAGAGGTGGACGACCGGATAGTGTCCGCCGTAATGCTCGCTCAGCTCGTGAATCTGGGCATGGCAGTTGTGGCATCCGGCAATGCAGTAGTCCGCGCCGGTCGCCTTGATCTGCTGATCTTTCAGCCTGCCGTACTCCAGGCGCTGCTCCTTGAACCCGGACTGCAGGAATCCGCCGCCACCGCCGCAGCAGTAGTTATTGGACCGGTTGGGCTGCATATCGATGAAATTTTCTTCGCCCACCACGGATTTGACCACAAACCGCAGATCCTCGGCAATGGGATCGCCATAGCTCTTCCGGACGATCTGGCAGGGATCCTGAACCGTGAACTTGATTTTCAGGTCCTTGTTCCAGTCGGAATTGACTTTCAGTTTCCCTTCACGAATCCACTTGGCATAGTATTCATAGATGTTCTTGACTTCAAAACTGTGCTCGAGGTTGAATTTTTTCAGTCCGGCCCGGACTGAGAATGTCACGTGCCCTCACTCGGTGTTGAGAAAGATCTTGCACCCGAGTTTATTGGCCTGATTCACCGTGGTCCGAGTCACTTTTTCCCAGGAGTCATTGTCCGCCAGAAACATGCAGTAATTCTCCCCGGCCCAGCCGTGGCTTCCGTATGTCCAGTCCGCACCGGCCAGATGCAAAATCTTCCACAGCGGAATCAATTCATTGGGCTCGGTCACCGGCTCCCTGGAATTCTGGTTCAAAAAGAACTCCGCGCCTTCCTTGTCAATGGGGGCTTCCATCTCGGCGAATTCCGGCTGCGCTTCCCGCACTTCTTCCAGCACATCCTGCACCACAAAGACAAAATCGTCCGGGGACGTCCCCATGGCGCTGGTGCTCTCGTTTCGAAGCGCCATGTCGCAGGATCCCAGTATGCCTTTGGGCCGCTGATCCCTGGGCCGCAGGCCGCGGGCATTGTAAACGAGCTGCGGGATATCGATCTTCATGGGGCAGACATAGATACACCGCTGGCACATCGTACACATCCAGGGCCAGTCCGATTTTGCGATTTCCGCATCCATCCCGAGCGCCGCCACGCGCAGGAATTTCCGGGGATCCATCCCGTCAAGTCCCGTGGCCGGGCACCCGGAAGAGCAGGCCCCGCAGGTTAAACATAAATTCAGATTACCGCCTTCCGGCAGCAATTCACCGACCAGGTCCAAAAACCGGCTTTTCTTCTTGCCTGTAATTCTTATGGGTTCTACCGTCATTGGGATTTCCTTTTCAGCGACATGACGTCTATCGGGTTTCTTTTTTCAAACGCAATTTCGAGATTTCCATATTTGTTGTTTGATGTTCCGTGCAGACAACTTCATAAGATGCCTCCGGCAATATTCGAAGCAGGTCCCGCTGCATGTCCGGATCACAGCCGGTAATCTCCATCACCTGAAAGGGTTTCATCTGCTGAAATACCAGAGACACCTTCAATAAAGAGAAGGGAGAGATCATTCCTCGAACGTCCAGCATGTAGTCGACTTTTCCCTTCACCTTGAAGTTACTCCCATTTCCGATCATGGTCAGCGGATAAAGCAAAAGCCGGGCCAACCAGGAAAAGGTTTCCCATCGGTTCTTCTTGTTTTATCTGATATTTCTGCAAGTTAAAGTGCGGTTCAGGATGATTCCAGAAAATACATTATCTATTTGCGCAAGCCGGACAAATGATCCAATTCATAAAAAATCTATTTGATATCATTTAGTTATCTATCACAATTCCAGACTCAGCCTTACAAACTGCTTGCCCTGAAATTGTTAAACTGATAAAATTTTATCCTTTACATGTATCAAACCTTTACAGGATGCTTTACAGTTATGTCTGAACAGGAATTGGACCGGTATTGGAAAACGGTGGTCAACACCATTCAAGATGGCATCATGATCGTCAGCACATTGGGCGCCATTGTATCTGTAAACCGGGCTTTTGAAAAAATGACGGGCTATAACCAGGATGAACTGCTCGGCAGGGAATGCAGCCTTCTCGAATGCAACGCATGCAACCGAAAGGATCGTTCAGTCGGCAAACCATGGTGCGATCTGTTCCGTTTTGGCGAGTTGGGTACGCGAAAATGCACCATCCGCGCCAGAGATGGCCGAATCATTCATGTGGTGCAGAATGCATCGCTGCTGAAAGACAGCTCCGGAAGCGTGATCGGCGCCGTGGGCACACTCACGGATATTTCCGATCTAATCGAAAAGGATATTCAGATCGAGGCATTCCGCCAGGAATTGCGTTCCCGGGACGGATTCCACGGTATTATCGGGGCCAGCCCGGCCATGCGCCAGACATTTGATATGATTGAAAATGCGGCTTTTTCAGATGCGCCGGTCATTATTTACGGGGAAAGCGGCGCCGGAAAAGAGCTGGTAGCCCAGGCCATCCATGAAATCGGAGAACGCCGCAATGGCCCGTTTGTCAAAGTCAACTGCGCCAGTCTGACAGATTCCCTGCTGGAAAGCGAGCTGTTCGGACATGTGCGGGGTGCTTATACGGGCGCGATCCGGGACCGGCTCGGCCGATTTGAAATTGCGTCCGGCGGCGATATTTTTCTGGATGAAATCGGGGATCTTCCGCTGGCCACCCAGATCAAACTGCTGCGTGTGCTGGAGGAGAAAAGCATTGAACGGGTCGGCACCAACGAACCGATTCCCGTGGATGTGCGAATCATTTCCGCCACGAACTGGGATTTGCCCAGGCTGGTGGAAATGGGCAGGTTTCGAAAGGATTTCTTTTTTCGCATCAATGTCATTCCGATTCATTTGCCTCCCCTGCGCGACCGCATGGAAGACATCCCCCTTCTGGCTGAAACTTTTTTTCAGAAAATCCGGATGAAAAGCGACAAGAATGTCAAGGGAATCAGCAAACAGGCCATGGATGCCTTAATGGACTATGACTGGCCGGGCAATGTCCGGGAACTGAAAAGCGCTTTTGAATATGCTTTTGTAGCCTGTCACGATGCGCTCATTCTGCCCGGCCACCTGCCTCCGGCCCTTTATCGGGGAAAGCGCCCCGCCCTGCCCGAACCCAAACGACACGCTTTCGACTTGCGGGGAATCGAAAAACAGGAACTGATCGAAGCTCTTAAAAAAACCGGCAGCAATCAATCGAAAGCCGCGGATTTACTCGGAGTTTCCAGAGTGACCATTTACAACCGGATGAAGCGATACGGCATCAACGCCGCCAAACATGTTGAAGTCTCCTGAAACGGCTGACGCTAACGTTTATTCGGCACCAAGTGAATCTGGACAGGAAAAAATCGCGTGATCCTGGCATATAACCTGTTATGGATGTTCGGAGGTTTTCTGGCGCTTCCCTGGCTGGTTGTTTCGGTAACCGCCTCCCGAAAGCGGCGAAAGACCGCGCTTCAGCGTCTGGGAGTCGCAGTTGCACCCGGGCTGCAGGATCTGAAGCGATCTGCTTTGGACCTTCAGCCCCTGTGGGTTCACGCCCTGTCCGTGGGGGAGGTTTTATCCGCGGTTTCGCTTGCCAGAGCGCTCAAACAGAAATATCCGGGCCGACCGGTCGTCTTTTCAGCATCAACCCTGACGGGGTATGAAACCGCCTCCCGACTTCTCCAGAACGATCTGGATGCGGTGTTTTATTTTCCCTATGACCTGATATTTTCAGTCCGCTCCGTGATCAACCGGATCCGCCCCGCCCTGGTCGTTATCGTTGAAACCGATATCTGGCCCAATTTTTTGTTTGAGATGAAACGACGTTTGATTCCGGTCATTCTGGTAAACGCCAGGCTTTCAGACCGTTCGTATTCGGGATACCGGCGTTTTTCAAAATTTACTTCCCCCTTATTTCATTGTTTTTCTTTCGTTTGCACCCAGAGCGGGGAAGATGCCCGCCGGTTTTTGGGCATGGGTTTTCCCGCAGACAAGGTGACGATGGCCGGCAACCTGAAATATGATTCTCCGCCGGATCTGGTTTCTGAAAATACAATCCGATATCTGCGGCGGATTCTTTCCGGAATCATCCATCAGCAATGCCTGGTTGCCGGCAGCACGCACCCCGGTGAGGAAGCCATTCTCCTTCATGTCTGTTCCCTTCTGAGGGACCGGATACCGGCGGTTTGCCTGATCCTTGCACCCAGGGATGCTGATCGGGCCAACGAGATTTGCAGCCTGGCAGCTTCACATGGATTGACAGCGGAATTGCTGACAGAGATGGAAGACTCATCGGTATCGAATCCGCCAAATGTGGTCGTGGTGAATACCATCGGCCATCTGAAAGCCCTGTATGCGCTTTGTGATGTGGCCTTTGTGGGAGGCAGCCTGATCAATTTCGGCGGCCACAATCCGCTGGAGCCCGCTGCATTTGCAAAGCCGGTTCTAATGGGCCCCCATACCGGCGATGTTGCGGAAAGCTGTCATCGACTGCTGGACTCGGGCGGCGCCTGGGTGGTTCATGACAGCGACGAACTGTTTCAGGCGGCCCTGACCCTGTTTAACAGTCCCGAACGCGCTCAGGAAATGGGCAAAAATGCATTTCAAGTCTTAAAGGAAAATCAGGGGGCATTGGAAAAGACCCTGAACGCGATCGGACGGTTCATTCGAGATGATATCCCTTAAACACGCAATCGAATCCATTATGACCGGGAAGACCGATCCCCATTTCCCGTTGAATCTGCTCCTGACGCTGCTGTCCAAGGCCTATGGCACGGGTGTTCGGCTGAGGAGAGACGGCTATGCATCGGGTTTTCTGAAACCGAAAAAACTGCCCTGTACCATCATTTCGATTGGCAACCTGACAACAGGCGGAACCGGAAAGACACCGATGACCATTTACGTGGCCGAACGCGTGCGGCAATTGGGATACCGGGTTGCCGTCATCAGCAGGGGATATAAAGGCGTTGCCGAACAGAGCGGCGGCATTGTCAGCGATGGAAACGCGATATGGATGGACCCGAGCACCGCCGGCGATGAACCGTTTCTACTGGCAGCATCGCTTATGGGCATTCCGGTTCTGGTCGGACAGGATCGGTACCAATCCGGCATGCTTGCCATCAACCGGTTTCAGACAGAGGTCGTGATCCTGGATGATGCGTTTCAGCATCTGGCGCTTTTCCGGGACCTGAATCTGCTGCTGCTGGACAGCACGATGCCCTTTGGCAATGGTTACCTTTTGCCCCGTGGAACGCTGCGGGAGCCGGCTTCTGCGCTGCGCTTCAGCGATGCGATGATCATGACCCGCGCTGCCCAGCCATTTCGCCGCCCTGAAGAGCCCTGGGCTCTGACCCGCCCGGTTTTCTCCGCAATTCATGAGCCCTTTTTCTCCTGCAGATTTGCCGCCGGAGAAAAACTGTCATTTCAAACCCATGAACCCTTTTCAGGAGACGTGTCTTTAATTGGAAAACGCTGTTATGCATTTTCCGGCATTGCCCGCAATGATGATTTTCTGAAAACCCTCAAAAAAATGGGCGTCGATGTCTGCGGGTTTCAGGGATTTTCCGACCACCATTTCTATTCCAATGAAGACGTTCAGGCAATCCTGAACGCCGCTGTCAAGGCCGGCGCAACTGCTCTTGCCACCACCGAAAAAGACCTTGCCAGGCTGCATGGACGGTTTCAGTTTCCCATGGAATGCGTGGTTATCGGGATTCGCATGTCCATAGATAATGCAATGGCGTTTGACAGACTCATCCAAAATCGGATATCCTTGTCCCCATGATCAGTGTCGTTGTCATCACTTTGAATGAAGCGGACCGGATTCCGGCCCTGCTGAAAAGCGCGGCTTTCGCCGATGAAGTAGTCGTGGTGGATTCCGGCAGTACCGACGGCACGCTGGAAATCTGCAGAGCCGGCGGCGCCAGGGTCGTTTCGCACCCCTGGCAGGGATTTGCGGCGCAAAAACAATACGCCATGGAACTGGCTTCATGTGAGTGGATTTTGAATCTGGATGCGGATGAACGGATCTCGGATCCCCTGGCCGCGGAACTCCGGAAAGCGATTCAGAGCGCATCGCAGGAAGTCTGCGGGTTTTCCATGCCCCGGCTCTCCCGGTACCTGGGCACCTGGATCCGTCATGGCGGCTGGTATCCGGATCGAAAGGTCCGGCTGGTACGAAAAGGCAGCGGCCAGTGGAAAGGCAGCGGCCTTCATGAAAAACTGGAAATTTCCGGCAAGGTCCTTTCACTGTCCAGCCCCATTCTGCATGAGGTCTACCGGAACATCTCGGATCAGGTGAAGACCATCGACCGGTTTTCTGGCGTCTATGCCGAAGAACATCCGGCAACCGGAGCCTGGTATACGGCAGCCGGCGTATTTCATGGCCTGGGAAAATTTGTGGAATGCTATCTGTGGAAACTGGGAGCCCTGGATGGCACCGCCGGTTTAGTCATTGCCATGAATTCAGCCTGGTATGTATTTCTCAAACACGCCAAAGTCTGGGAAAAAGGACTGTTAGACGGAAAACCATGAACGCTTTCGCCTCCTTTCTGACCGCTCTCATAACGGCCCTGTTTCGAATGATCGGACGCATTCCCGCTCCCATCGCTGATTCTCTGGCAAAAGCCGGAGCCGGTCTGTGGTTTCGAATCGATAAAAAGCACCGCAACATCGCCATTCAGAATCTGACACGCGCATTTGGCCATGAAAAAAGCCCGGATCAGATTCGGGTGCTGGCATTTCAGTCTTTTTGCAACATCATGCGCATCCCGTTTGAAATCGGATGGAGCGATCGGTTGACATTGCCGGAGCTGCATCGGCATGCGGAGTTACGCGGATTGCATCACATCCAGACAGCGCTGGCAAAAGGAAAAGGCGTTCTGGCATTGACCGCCCACATGGGGAACTGGGAACTGCTGCCGATAGTGGCGCCGCTGGCCGGCTTTTCAGCCGATATTATTTATCGGCCTCTGGATTTTTTGCCGTTGGATGCTTTTTTTCTCCGCCTCAGAACCCGTTTTGGCGCAGGACTCATCCCCAATGCTCATGCCATGCGAAAAATTCTCCGACAATTGAAGAACGGACATGTGGTTGCCCTGCTGATGGACCAGAACGTGGACTGGTACGAAGGCGTATTCATGGAGTTTTTCAATCACAGGGCCTGTACCAACAAGGGGTTTGCACTGCTGGCGCTGAAAACCCGTGCACCGGTTGTACCGGTTTTTCTGATAAGGAATCAGCACCGATATATCATTGAATTCTGCGCGGAGCTGGAACGGGTCCAAACCGGGGACCGGACCCATGATATCGAAGCCAACACCCTTCGTTACAATCAGGCCATAGAAGCCGTGATCCGGCGATATCCGGACCAGTGGTTCTGGGTTCACCAGCGATGGAAGACCCGGCCATTCTGCCCCTGGCCCCGGGAAGTCGAAAAATGAGAGCATTCCGTCCTTCGTTCGTCCACCGCATGGTCATTCGAACCCCCAACTGGGTGGGAGATGCCGTAATGAGCACCCCTTTTTTGCGGACAGCGCGAAAAAACTTTCCGCATGCCCACATCACCCTTCTGGCCAAGCCCTGGGTTGCACCGGTATACGAAAACAATCCGCACATCGACCGCATCCTTTCTTATGATGTCGCAGGCCGTCACAGTGGAATTGCCGGGAAATTCCGGCTGGCCAAAGACCTGCGCAAACAAGACTTCGATCTGGCCCTGTTGCTGCAAAATGCATTTGAGGCAGCATTCCTTGCATGGTTGGCCGGTATTCCCATTCGGCTGGGATATGACACGGATGCCCGCAAAATGCTGCTCACCCATCCGGTTCACCGGTACCCGTCTCTGAAACGGCTGCATCAGACAGACTATTACCTGGAGATTCTCAACGGTGCAAAACTGATAGCCAATCCTGCTGAAATGGAGATTTTCATATCCGATGCGGAGAAAATCCAGGCCATCCGGCGCATCAGAACCAGCGGATGTCCGGACAGCGCCTGCGTGATCGGCATCAATCCCGGCGCCGCCTTTGGAACCGCCAAAAGATGGTTTGCAAATCGGTTTGCCGAACTCTGCAACCGCCTGAAATCCATTCCAGATGCCTGTTTTCTGGTCTTTGGCGGCCCGGGCGAAGAAGAGCTGGGCAATCATATCGCCGGCTCTGTCGGCAGCGCCTGCATCAATTTATGCGGAAAAACCTCATTAAGAGAGGCCATTTCCCTGATTGACCAGTGCCGTCTGTTTATCACAAACGACTCCGGACTGATGCATGTGGCAGCGGCCCTGAATATTCCGCAAATCGCCATCTTCGGATCCACGGACCCCACCACCACATCTCCCAGGAGCCGTCTCAGCCACATCATTCGCATGCCCGTCGCATGCAGCCCCTGCATGAAGCCGGACTGCCCGATTGATCACCGATGCATGGATGCCATCACCGTCGATCACGTCCTAGGCCTTGCCCTGGAACTTCTCTCCGGCAGGCGTTTATCATGAATATTTTGATTGTCAAGTTGAGCGCCATCGGCGACGTCATCCACACCCTTCCGGCCTTGAACGCCATTCGCTCGGCCTATCCATCGGCTCGCATCACCTGGCTGGTTGAAGAAGCAGCCGCACCGCTGATTACCGGACATCCGGCTCTGGACCGGGTCATCATCTCCAGAAGAAAAAGCTGGATCCGGGATTTTCGGAAAGGGCAGTGGAAATCCACTGTCCTGGAGGCCGCCGGTTTGGTTCAGACGCTCCGGGACACTGCTTATGACATGGTATTTGATTTTCAGGCCTTGATAAAAAGCGGGGTTCTGATCGCCCTTTCCCGAGGCCGGCGAAAAATCGGGTTTGATCGGGGAATGGAACATCAGGAACACAGCCATCTGTTTTTAAATGAGCGCGTTGCACCGGTAGGCATGAATTGCCATGCTATTCTGCGCAGCTTGATGATGCTGAATGCCGCGGATATCCATTGCCGGGATATCACATACCGGCTGCCGATTCATGATGATGACCGCAACGCAGTCGCCCGTCTCCTTGAGCTTGAAGGGATAAACCAGACCCGCCCCCTGATATGCATCAACCCGGTTGCCAAATGGACAACCAAGCTCTGGCCGAATGGACGTTTCGCGGAACTGGCAGATCGCCTTTCAGAGCGCTATCGGATTTCTCCTGTTTTCACCGGAGCCCCGGAAGATCAGGAAACGGTTCAGGACATTCTATCCGTCATGACATCCCGGGCCGTGGATCTGACCGGAAGAACAAGCCTGAAAACCCTTGCAGCCCTTTATGAAACTGCCGACATGCTGATATCCACGGACACCGGCCCCATGCACCTTGGTGCTGCTGTGAATACGCCGGTTGTCGCACTGTTCGGGCCGACAGCACCCTGGCGGACCGGCCCCATGGGTGATCCGCATCAGGTCATTCGTGCCGGCCTGCCGTGCAGCCCCTGCTTCAAGCGCCAGTGCCCAACATGCGACTGCATGAACCACATCCGGGTGGACCAGGTCCTGGAAGGCGTTGCCCGGGTTATGGAAGCTCAAAGTATCTAGCCGTTTATGAAAGCATTCATCATGGACATCTCTGTCATTATCGTCAACTGGAACACCCGGGATCTTTTGATGAACTGCATCCGTTCCGTCTATGGAACGGTTCAGGGAATGACTTTCGAGATCTGGGTGGTGGATAACGGATCCACAGACGGAAGCCAGAAAGCTGTAAAGACTGCTTTTCCGGAGATTCAGCTGATTGAAAACACGCAAAACAGGGGATTTGCGGCTGCCAACAATCAGGCATTGAAACGAATAAACGGGCGTTATGCCCTGCTGCTCAATTCCGATGCCGCTTTGACGGACGGCGCTGCCCAACAGCTTCTGGCGTTCATGGAATCCACGCCGACAGCGGGCATGGCCTGCGGCCAGCTTCTGAACCCGGATGACTCCCGGCAGAATTCCATTGCCAACTTCCCGACCCTGCTGACCCTGATTTCCAACGAAACCCTTTTACGAATCCTGTTTCCAAAAAAATTTCCCAGCAAACGCCGGAATTACACCCACCCCATCCCGATTGAATCGGGAATCGGCGCCTGCCTGATGGTCCGAAAAACCGCCATGAATACAGTCGGTATTTTTGATGAAAATTTCTTTTTTTTCTTTGAAGAAACCGACTGGGCATATCGCATGCGACTGGCCAACTGGCAAATCTTTTTTATTCCTTCGGCCCGCATCATTCACGCCCAGGGGAAAAGCGCCGGAAACAGCGTTGCATCCCGAATCCTGTTTTACAGATCACGCTACATCTACCTGAAAAAATGGCATCCCAAAAGCTATTTTCTGATGGTCATGATCCTTTTTATCCGCCTTTGGGTCAATGCCCTGCTATCTTTACTGGGGTCCGGGCTCACGATGGGACTCGCCCCGCGTCTTTTCGACAAAACGCTTGTTTACTTTCAACTCATTGCATGGCATTTTAAGGGATGCCCCTGATCTTTAAGCAATAGACAACCGGACTCGGTAAAGGCGACGTTTCAGTCAGGCCAATTCTTTTCTCTCAGATGGGAGAATCAGAAAATGCGAATCGTCCTGTTATATGCTCCGCCCTGGAAAATTGCACGATACGGCGATCCACCTTATCCCCCTGAAGAAGGCCCCCCGCACAACTTCGATCCGACAGCCATTACCGAAGGGGATTTCATCCAGGCGCCCTATGGGTTGCTGTCGCTGGCCGCACAAGCCATAAGAAGCGGACTCAGCGTTCAGACTTTGAATATTTCCGATTTCTCCTGGCCGAATATCGAAAATCTCATCCGCCGCCTTGATGCGGATCTCTTCGGGCTTTCCTGCATGACGGAAAACCGGCGCGGCGTTGCGATGCTGGCGGAACTGATTCGAAACATGCATCCCGGATCCCACATTGTTGTCGGCGGGCCCCATGTAACGGCCCTGCCGATCGAAACCCTCCAGCATGTCCCCGCCATCGACACCGTTGTGGTTGGAGAAGGCGAACAAACCTTTCTGGATATCGTTCGATGCCTTCAGGAAAACAAACCGGTTCTGGGGATTCCCGGAACAGCATGGCGCGATGCCGGCGACTGTCGGATTGGTCTTCCTCGAAAACGAATTGCAGATCTGGATGCCCTGGCCCCACCAATTGACTATTTTGAGCTGCACACGCTGCTGACCTCCCGGGGATGTCCGATGCATTGCACATTCTGCGGCAGCCGCCTGATGTGGGGAAAGCAGGTGCGGTTCCATTCCGCGGAATATGTGCTGGATATGCTGGAAACGGCAGTCAACCGGGGGGGGCAGCGGATCCTGTCGATCAAGGACGATACGTTTACGGCGGATAAAGCCCGGGCGCTGGCCATCTGTGAGGGCATCCGGAAAAGGCGCCTGGAATTCATCTGGAGCTGCGATACCCGGGCCGACTATCTGGATGATGAACTTCTGTCCGGGATGCGGCAGTCCGGTTGCACCCGGATCAGCATGGGGGTGGAATCCGCCTCAACTGTCATTTTGAGAAATATCAACAAACAGCTGTCCCTGGAGCAGCTCTTTGGAGTGACCCAGGCCGCCAAAAAATACGGCATCCAAACCCGATACTACATGATGGCCGGAAACCGGGGAGAAACCCGGGAAACCTTCAACCAGAGCCTGGATTTTATCCGCAGGGCCCAACCCAATCAATTTGTTTTTTCACAACTCCACCTGTATCCGGGCACGGAAGAATTCAACATCTTTTTGCGGCACGGGCTGGTATCCCCTGAAATTTTTTTCACACGTAATTTTTTCTGCCTCACCTGCTTTGCGGGCGACAAAGACGATGAGAAAAGCATCCGAAAGTCTTTGAGCGCCATTTCCGGAGTCCAGGACTTCTGGGAATACGGCGTTGCGGATTACCAGGCGGCCTTGAGCCACATGCCGGAAATGCATTCGCTTCATGTGGACCTGTGCCGGGCTTATCTGCGGGAAGGAAATGCAAATGCCGCAGAACAGCACCTGCACCGTGCCGTCGAGCTGGGTTTTTTTCTGCCGGGACTGGTTCATAATTTATATGCATGCATTGCCGCAGCACGCACCGATATCGACGGGAGCCGGTTCCATCTGGATGAGGCCCTGGCCATTCATCCGCACCAGGTCGTCATCGAAAACCTGGAGCGATTGGAGTCCTGGCTGAACAGCAGCGACCTGCAGAACATCACGCCGCTGAAACTGGCGCCGGGGAATGGATTTGAAAGCACGTTTATCTGCAGGCAGCCGGAATATCCGGATCCTTTCAACATGAATTAAATCAGCGTGAGGATCCCATGATGAAATTCTCTTCTGACAACTGGGAGTCGGCGGTCGTTTCACCGGAAACGGCGATTGAGAAAATCAGGCCAGGAATGCTCATTTTTCTTGGAACGGCGATGGCCGAACCCCGGACCATGGTTCGGCACCTGATGACTTCTGATGCCAAAAACATGGAAGACCTCGAGCTGATCCAGCTGATCAGTTTCGGGGATGCAGTAACCCTGCATACTATTCAATCCCAGAATTTTCGCCTGAAAACCTTTTTTTCCGGCTGGGTGGCCAATGAGGCCATTGAAGAGGGCCGGGTGGATCTGATCCCCAGCCGGCATGCGAAGATTCCCCAGTTGATCGAATCCCGCCAGATCCCCGTGGATGTTGCCATTGTCCAGATTACACCGCCCAATGCGGCAGGCTTCTGCAGCCTGGGAATAGCGGTGGATGTGGCAAGAGAAGCCATGGAACAAGCCTCGATTTGCATCGGCGAAATCAGCACGCAGATGCCCAGAACATTCGGGGATACATTTGTTCAAATAACGGATTTTGATTTCTTGATCCGCTCGACGGATCCGCCCATTTATTTCGAACGCCCAAAAACAGACGATTGCTGGGATCAGGTGGCCCAGCACGTGGCATCTTTGATTGAAGACAGAAGCTGCCTGGCCTTTTCCATCGGCCCTTTCTATGAATCGCTGGCCCGATGCCTGACAATCAAGCGCCATCTGGGAATACACTCGCCTGTTTTCACGGATCCGCTGATGGATCTGATGAAAAGCGGGGCTGTCTCCAATCGGTACAAGGATACACACCGCGGAAAATCACTGACATCCTATGCCCTGGGCACGGCAGAGCTGCTGGAATGGCTGGACAACAATCCCCTGGTGGAGTTTCAACGAATCGACAAAGTGTTCAATCCCTTGATTATCGGACGAAACCCCCGTTTTGTCACCTTGATCGCCGCCAGAAAAGTGGATCTGTACGGCCGCATCGGCTTGCACATGGGTAAAAGCAATCTGGCCTCCGGACCTGCCGAGGTCATGGATTTCATCAATGGCGCGGAATTATCCGAAGGCGGACGCGCCATCTTTGCCCTGACCAGCCGGGACCAGAACGGAGAGCCGAACTTGTTGGCATCCATAGCCGACCTGCCCAATCAGTTTGGCGCGTTTGAATCCGTGAGCGCGGTGGTTACGGAATACGGTGTAGCCTATCTGGAGGGCCGCACCGTCAGAGAGCGGGCCCAGGCTCTTATCGACATCGCCCATCCCGACGACCGGGCCGGCCTTGTGGAAGCTGCCAGAAAGCGAAAAATCGTTTATCCCAACCAGATTTTCATCGCAGAGAGCGCCCGCCTCTATCCAGCGGACATCGCCGCCATTCATACGTTCCGAGGCGACATCAAGATCCGGTTCCGGGCCATCCGGCCCTCAGATGAAGAAGGCATGCGGCATCTGTTTTACCGGTTTTCTGACGAAGCGGTTTACTACCGGTATTTTCATTCCGTCCGTAGCATGCCGCATATAAAAATGCAGGAATATGTCAATGTGGACTGGAACCAGGTCATCTCCATCGTCGGGCTGGTCGGTGAAGAGAAAAAAGGCCGCATTATTGCAGAAACCCGGTATATCAAGATTCCGGGCAGCACTTATGCAGAAATCGTTTTTGTGGTGGACGAAACCTATCAGCGGCTTGGTATTGCCTCATTTCTTTACAGCATGCTGATCCGGCTAGCCAGGGAACGGGGTGTCAAGGGATTCGTAGCGGATGTATTATTCTCAAATACCGGCATGATGCATGTTTTTCAAAAAGGCGATCTGCCGGTAAAGGCGCACCTGGAAGGCGGGGTCTTTAACCTGATCATCCCTTTTGCTGCGGCGTAATTCTCGGCGTCATTAATCAAAATACAGCAATGCATATTGACGGATGTCGAATATTTGCGGTCAAAACCCTATAGGCATGTAGAATACTTCTTCATATACTCGCCATACAGAAAAAAGTTCTTTTGGTATCCATTTTCCGTGCCTGACCGGAAAGCATCACGTCTGCACGAAATGCGTTGCCTGTGGCAGAAGCAGATCCTTATCCTGCTTTAGCAGGATTTTGACCGGGCTTGGAGGGCTGAATCCGCCGGGTGAAAATCGGTGAAAACAGGTACAGCAGCAGATACAACAAGCAGATATAACCCAGATACGGACTGAAAACCGCCACCAGCAACAAGACAATGCTGGTGCGCCGGAACCAGGTGCTCTGATCCATGAACCGCCCGAGGTGAAGATACCGGATCGGGTAAATATTCATCGCCGCCGCAGTCAGCACCATGGCGGCAGTGGCGATACATCCCCAGAAGGAGACGGAGTCCTGACTCTCCTGAACGGCCTGGCTGAACATGATCAGGGGAGCGGTTACCAGAAGCGCTGCCGCCGGTGTGGGCATCCCCTTGAAAAAGCCCGGAATGGGGGATGTATCCAGGGTAAAATAAATCAATCTGGTGATACCCATCACCGCATAAATCAGGGCGATCCAGGCAATGGTCGGATCGGAGATGAACGGAACATCCGAACGGGACAGGACCAGGTAATAAATCCATGCCGGTACGATGCAAAAGCTGATGCCATCGGATATATCGTCCAGAATCCCGCCCAATTGAAAGCGGGGAGGCTTTACATTGCTGGCCGGCGGCTCGGTAAGCCCGAGTTTACGGGCCATGGCGCCGTCCAGTTTATCGAAAATCGCCGCACCGATCAAAAGCAGATAGGCTTCCCGGACCCGGCCCTGATTGGCGAACCAGACTGACAGCAGCCCCATGATGGCATTCATCACCGTCAACCCGTTCGGGAAGGTGGACAGAATACGGCGACGCAGGATTTCGTTGCCCAGACACAGCTCATCCAGGAAAGCCGTTCCGTATTTGCGGCAGTACCTGGCGATGGAGCCGAAATTGATCACCAGAAAAATAATTTCGATGACGAACAGTCCCTTCAGCGGCAGGTTGCCCAGCCAGGAAATCCAGAAATAAAGCCTGGAGGGAGGTCCTTCGGGGATGTAAAAGGCGGTGGCATAAAGCAGGGCAGCCACCGGAGCCGCCACGACCGTCCGCAACCGGGTGAACTCGCTGTTCTCTGGCTCCGGCCCTTTCCCCTGAGTGAATCCGCGGATAAAATGGGCAAAGCTGTCACGGATCAACACGATGATGCATAAAATCAGGATAAAGATGGCATGCAACAGATCGGTTTTCTGGTAATCAGGTGTGACGTAAACCAGGCGCCACATCATTCCCACGGCCACCAGCGGGAAAATGATGGCGTACACCACCTTGTCCATGATGCGATCGGCAAGGTGCGCCAGGGTGGGATGGGGCTGGAATCGGGCGGCAAACCAGCCGTCCATCAGGTCAAAGGCCATGGCCGTGAACAGAAAGACAACTCCCAGGGTATACAGAACCGGATTCTGGGTCCACATCACGGCAATGGCGCAACACAATCCCCCAAAAACCAGAGGCGGTCTTCCGTAGACCAGAATGGCAGTTACTTTTTTGGAAATCTGAAGTTTTTTCATGAATTATCTTTTAACGAAAACCGCCCCCAAGTGTCAAGCAAGGATAAAAAAACAATCCTCACCAATCGATGGGCTGGTAGTCCTTAAGAAATTTCCCGCACCAATGGGTATCGGTCAGAATCCCGTGGAAAAACGGATCGCAAATTCTGGCAGCGCCATCCACGATATCCAGGGGCGGCTGAAAATCATGCAGTTCCTGTTTCAAAGCGGCCAGTTTTGCCGGGTCTTCGTCCGTCACCCATCCGGTGTCCACGGCATTCATAAAAATTCCGTCCCTGGCAAGGTCTGCGGCAGATGCATGTGTCAGCATGTTGAGGGCTGCTTTGGCCATATTGGTATGCGGATGACGGCCCGTTGTCTTAAAACGGAAAAACTTTCCCTCCATGGCTGTTACGTTCACAATATGCTTCTTTCCGGTATAGTCGCGCCGCATCATCGGCACCAGCCGGTTGCACAGCACAAAAGGCGCCACGGCATTCACCAGTTGAATCTCAAGCATCTCGGAAGTCTGAATTTCGCCCAGCCGCAGGCGCCAGCTGTTGGTTTCCCTTAAATCCACCTGCTGAAGATCGGCATCCAGCTCCCCTTTTGGGAAAACAGCGTCTGCAACCAGGCTGTGGTCATATGCATAAGGAATCTGCGACAGTTGTGCAGAGGCTCGCAGACCGATTCCGGGGGTTTTTCCGTTCCAGGTTATTGGAAGCGCCGGCTCCAGTCCGATGGTCGGCGCGGAAAATGGGCCGAGTTGATTGATGCAGTGATGATACCGGCCCAGAAGCGACCGGACATTCTCCGGCAGTGCATCAATGGCTCTGGTTTCGTCAGCCATCAGATGCGTGTAAAAGCCGGGTGGCCTTCGAACGGTCTGGGCCGCGTTATTGATCAAAATATCCAGGCGATCATAATTCTGTTCAATGTAGCTTGAAAATATCTCGACGCTTGGCGTATGCCGCAAGTCCATGCCGTAAATATGCAAGCGGTCGCCCCACTCGGAAAAATCCTTTTCGCCCGCAAAGCGCATCGCAGCATCCACGGGAAATCGGGTGGTGGCAATGACTCTGGCGCCTGCACGCAACATCATCAGTGTTGCCTGGTATCCGATTTTTACGCGGGCACCGGTAATCAGCGCCACCTGACCGTGAAGGGATGCGGACTGAAATCGTTTTTGATAGTTGAACTCAGCACAACTCGGACACATGGCATCGTAAAAAAAATGCAGCTTTGTAAATTCCGCTTTGCAGACATAGCAATTGCGGGGGGATTTTAAATCATTATTTTCTGAATTCAGATCTGCCGTCAAATCCGGAATCTTCACCGGCGCGGAAAACACACTGGCCTGCCGGGCAAGGCGAATGCCTGTGGCTGCCCGGACACTGCGCTCATGCTGAACAACCGCCTGGCGCTGGACCCGGTTCTTTTCCTTGTTTCGTTTTTTAAGCTCGCGCCGATCCGGGCGGGAGAGTTGTCCGGCTGCAGTCATGAGGGCAATTCTCTGCGCTTCGGATAGATTTACGATCTGGCCGCTGTTTTTAGCCAGGTTTTCCAGAAAATAAATGCAGTTTTGTATTTCTTCGGAAGAGTACGCTTTCTCGTTGCTTTGGTTCACTGTCTGACACCCTGAAGTTATATTGCCGACGACCGAGTCATAGTAAATGATTATACCGCATTTTTGTTTCAAATTCTATTGGTTTATACACAATCCCGACCGTTGGGAATGCTTTATCGTTCCTGAAGGCAGGCTGCACAATTTTCATCGCTGAATAATATCGCATATCAAGGGCATCAATATTGACGAGACCGGACAAGTCAAGTATGATAATTTTCATATATTACTTTCACATTCAGTCAAATGTTTTGTCGAAAGTGCATTTGTCTTGTCTGGTTTTGATTTCCGGCTTTGATTTCCGGCTTATTTTTCAGGATCCCATGCGAAAAGAACTTATCGGCATACTGCTTTTTTTTCTAGTGGTTTTCACCTTGTTCAGTCTGTTTTCATTTGATCCGAAAGATTTTTTCTTCCATCATTCAGGCGTCAACACCCAGATCCACAATTTTTTCGGCTACGCGGGCGCCACGGTTTCGGGTCATTTAATCAGCCTGTTCGGACTGGGATCTTACTGGATTCCGATCTTTCTGCTCATCTCCAGCATCCACTTTTTCAATGCCAGGCCGGGAGCCACCATTGCCGTCACCATCACCGGCGGCATGATTCTGGCCATTACCACCGGCGGACTGGTATCGTTCAGGGACCATTATATCCTGATCTGGGGAAGCGCTTTTCCTTCCGGCGGGCAGATCGGGCTTTCCTTTCACAAATTCCTGATCGCTTATACCAATATATCGGGATCACTGGTGATTCTGTTTCTGCTGTGGATTATCGGACTGATTCTGACAACCGGATTTTCTCTGGTCGGGTTTGCAAAACGTTTATGGATGGCTATCCTGTTCGTGTTTTCCAGAAAACCCGTTGAAACCAAACCGGAAAGTCCGCCCAGAGATCCTTCGAAAAAAGTTCCGATCAAAAAGCGTTCTAAGCCTGCCAGGGGAAAACCCGCCGATTCTCCGTCTCTGCCGATTTCACAGCCGCACCCCGTCTTCGAGATGGTTCAGGAAGAACTTCCCCTGCAGGTCGAATCTTCGAAAAATGAGAGCGGGTTTAAACTGCCGTCCATTTCGTTTCTGGATGATCCTGAGACACGTGCTTCCCAGTTTGACTCAGAACGACTACAGTCTCAGGCCAGGCTTCTGGAAAAAACACTTGAGGATTTCGGTGTCAAGGGATCGGTGTCCGCCATCACGCCAGGTCCGGTGATTACGACATTTGAATATGAACCGGCTCCGGGGGTGAAAATCAATAAAATCGTTAACCTCTCCGACGATCTGTCCCTGGCGCTGAAGGCCCTCAGTATTCGAATCGTTGCGCCGATTCCCGGAAAGGCGGTGATCGGCATTGAAATTCCCAATATTGACCGTCAGGTCGTCCGGTTCAAGGAGATTGTGGTCTCTCCCGCCTTTGAAAAGTCCCGATCCTTCCTGACCCTGTGCCTGGGAAAAGACATTGTGGGAAATCCCGTTGTGGCGGAATTGGATCGGATGCCCCATCTGCTGATTGCCGGGGCAACCGGAACCGGAAAAAGCGTGGGCCTGAATGCCATGATCTGTAGCCTGCTGTATAAGTCAACGCCGGATCAGGTCAAGCTGATCATGATCGACCCCAAACGCATCGAGCTTTCCATGTATGACGGCATTTCGCATCTGATCACGCCGGTGGTGACAGACGTTAAAAAGGCCACCAACGCCCTGTTCTGGGCCGTCCGGGAAATGGAACGGCGCTATCAGCTTCTCTCCGAGCACAAGGCCAGAAACATCACCCAGTTCAACCAGAAAATGGAAAAAGCAAAACCCGGACCGGACGCTGTCAAACCTGAAAAATTGCCGCTTATCGTCATTATCATTGATGAGTTGGCGGATTTAATGATGGTGGCATCCCGGGATGTGGAAGTGGCTCTGACCCGGCTGGCGCAGATGGCCAGGGCTTCGGGAATCCATCTGATTCTGGCCACTCAGCGGCCCTCGGTGGATGTGCTGACCGGCATCATCAAAGCCAATTTCCCGACCCGGCTGTCCTTTCAGGTGTCTTCTCGAACCGATTCCCGAACCATCATCGATTCCAATGGCGCGGAAAGCCTTTTGGGAAACGGGGACATGCTGCTCCTTCCGCCGGGAACCGCCAAGCTTCAGCGCATTCACGGGGCCTACATTTCCGAAGAAGAGTTGACCCGGATTGTCGAGTTCTTAAAAGAGCAGAAACCACCCGAATACAATACCATGATCACGGAAGCGACCGTAGAGGACGAAAACGGATCTGCCGCCGAAGACCATGACGAGCGTTACGACGACGCGGTCGCCCTGGTGACCAAAACCCGCCAGGCTTCCATTTCGATGGTTCAGCGCCACCTTCGCATCGGCTATAACCGGGCGGCGCGCATCATCGAGACCATGGAAAAGGAAGGGGTCATCGGTCCATCTGACGGCGTCAAGGCCCGCGAAGTCCTTGCGCGCGGTTATGATGACATGTCTTGAGGAATAGGATGCAACCGGACATCCAACGGGTCAATCAGATTATAGGGCAGACCAAGGGTTTCTTGGACTCTGAAGAAGGCATGAGGCTTTTTGACACGGCCCTGAAAGCCTCACGGCTCGGCCCCTGTCTCGAAATCGGAAGTTATTGCGGAAAGTCGGCCGTTTATCTAGGAACTGCCTGCAAAGCCGGCAACACGGTCCTGTTTTCCGTGGATCATCACCGGGGGTCCGAAGAGCAGCAGCCCGGTGAGGAATACTTCGATCCGGAGCTCTTTGATGGACGATCCTATCAGATGGATACCTTTCCCCTGTTTCGAAAGACCCTTGACCTGGCTGGACTGGAGGATGCGGTCGTGCCAATGGTCTGTCGATCTGAAATTGCAGCCCGGGCCTGGCAAACACCGCTGGGGCTGGTCTTTATTGACGGCGGCCATGCATTTGAAACCGCCTTGACGGATTACCGCAGCTGGGCTGTGCACATTGTTCCACAAGGGTATCTGCTGATTCATGATATTTTTCAGGATCCCAAGGACGGGGGACAGGCCCCCTATCGGGTTTACCAGATTGCAAAGGCATCCGGTCTGTTTCAGGAGCTTCCGATGACAAAAACCTTGGGCGTGCTGCAGCGCATCAAATAGCCGGCCTGAAAAACCGCAATATTGTTACCACGCAGGGAACCCATATGGATCATCTCAAATCAGCGCTTCAGTTCTTAACCCTTTTGCCGCTTGGCAAATCCGAAACATTTGACACGCGGAGCATGACCCCTTATTTCCCGCTTGCAGGAATGATAGTCGGGGTTCTGGTTTCCATTTTTGACAAAATCGCCCTGCTTTTCTGGCCGCTTCCGGCCGTGGCAGCCATGGATGTGGTGTTTCTGGCAATTCTCACAGGGGCATTTCACCTGGATGGCCTGGGAGATGCGGCCGACGGACTGCTGGGACACCGCCCCCGGGAAAAGGCCCTTGAAATCATGAAAGACAGCCGCATCGGCGCCATGGGACTCATGGCCGTTTTCTGCTGCCTGTTCATCAAGTGGGCGGGCATCCAGAGCCTGGATATCCATCAACGCACCCTGATCCTTATCCTGATTCCGGCCTATTCCCGATCCGGAATGCTGTTCGGCATGCGATTTCTCCCTTACGGCAGATCCGGCGGCACCGGCCTGGCCTTTTTCCAGAACGCCCTCGAACCCACGGACTTCAAATGGATGATCGTGCCAGTCGTGTTTTCGATTTTTCTGGGCTGGCGGGGAGTCTGGCTGAACATGGTGTTTGCACTGATCCTTGCCGCAATTCTTGGATACTATCGAAACCGCATGGGCTGTATTACCGGGGATATGCTGGGCGCCATGACGGAAGTGATCGAATCCGCCCTGTTTCTCCTGGTAGCGGCAGGATGGATTTTTTGACAAAACCTTCTCCTGCCGGCATTTACATTCATATCCCATTCTGCGCCCAAAAATGCCTGTACTGCGATTTTTATTCCATAACGGATCTGTCCCTGCAGGATACTTTTCTGGAGGCGCTTTTCCGTGAAATCACCGCCACAAAAAGCCTCCTGCATTTTGATTCACTTTATATCGGCGGCGGAACGCCGTCGATTCTTCCCGCTCGTCAAATCGGCCGGATCATCGAGCGGATATCCGGTCAGTTCCATCTCGATGAATCGGCCGAGATAACGCTTGAGGTCAATCCTGGAACCGTTACGCTCGAATCATTGAAAACCTATCGGCAAATGGGCGTCACACGGCTTAATATCGGAATTCAGTCATTTCAGGACAATCACCTTCAGTGGCTGGGGCGGATGCATTCGGCTGATGCGGCAAAAGGCAGCATTTTGTGGGCCAGAGCGGCAGGCTTTGATCAAATCGGCATGGATCTGATATACGGCCTTCCCGGACAGAGCCGGCAGGTGTGGCTTGCCGATTTGTTCCAGGCGCTCTCCTTTGATCCGGAGCACCTGTCCTGTTACATGTTGACCTGTGAGCCTGAAACACCGCTGGACCGCATGCGACAGCATCAGGAGTTTAAAGCCATGGCGGATGGGGATGTCTGTGATCTGTTTGAGGCCACGGTCACGGAATTGTCCGGAAAGGGTTACCCGTTGTATGAAATCTCCAATTTTGCCCGAAAGAGCAGCAATCCCCCCGAAGTCAACCGGTCCCGCCACAATCAGAAATACTGGACCGATGCCCCTTATCTGGGTTTTGGCCCGGCCGCCCATTCCTATCTGAATCCGGTTCGATATCGCAATCACAGGGATATCGCCTCATATTTGGCGGATTTAAACAATGGAACGTTTCCCATAGCGGAAAAAGAAACATTAAGCCTGGAACAGCAACTGATGGAGACTGTTTTTCTACGACTTCGAACCCTGGAAGGCATTTCGATCAGGCAGTTTGAAAAAAAATCCGGCAGACCCTTCTACATCCTTTTTCAGGATATTTTGACTGACCCGGAACTAAAAGAATTCATCACACTGACACCTGATTACTGTTCCCTGACCTTTCAGGGCATGATGGTCCTGGATTCCATCGCAGGCATGTTCGTGGACAGAATATGAGGATTGATTATCCGCAGTAGCTATGGTAAGCAAATCAGAATAATGGCATACGATACATTTAAAAATATTACGATTCAGCAGATCGAATCCCTCGTTCATCTGGTGGCGGAAAGAAATTTCAGCCGGGCTGCCAGGAAAATGGTGCTGACACAGCCGTCTCTCAGTAAACATATCAAAAACCTTGAAGAAGCAGTCGGTACCAGGCTTGTCAATCGCGAAGGGACGGGGGTTTCGCTCACGCCCGAAGGCAAGCTCATATTTGAATTTGCCCGAAAAGTCCTCTATCTGAGGGAAGACGTCAAGGAGCGGATGGTCCGGCTTCAGGACAAGTCTTCGGGCAGCATTCGCATCAGCGCCAGCACCCTGCCTGCAACCTATATTCTGCCTTACATATTGAGCCAGTTTCAGAAATCATACCCCCTGATTCAGACTTTTGTGCAGTCCACCAACAGCGAAGACGCCATTGACATGATTGTGAGCCAGCAGTCGGAAATGGGGTTTATCGGCAAAAACCCGCTCAACAAAAAACTGCACAGTGAACCCTTGTGGCAGGACAGGCTGATACTGGCGGTTCCTGCGGGTCATCACTGGGACGGAGCTGAAGTGGTTTCCGTTAAAGACCTTCTGGAAGCGCCTTTCGTAATGCGGGAAAAAGGCTCCGCCACACGTGAAATCCTCGGAGAATTCCTCTCGGAACACGCCGGAATAGACTTGACTCAGTTGAACATCGTTTCGGAAATGGGGAGTTCGGAAGCCGTAAAGGAAGCGGTTATCGCGGGTCTGGGCGTATCCGTGCTTTCACTTCATGCCGTCAAGCGGGAACTGAACCAGGGAATTATTGTTGAAATCCCGATTCAGGGCTGGCGGATCGTGCGGCAGGTGTATCTCATTTACCGGCATCAGTTGGGAATCATGAGACACCATCAGTTGTTTCTGGATTATGTCAGGAAAAGCGTGGCTTCGGCTCTGGACAGCAGACTCGGTGATCGGTCCCCTGAATGACCAGAATGCCGCTGAACAGCGCAATCAAGAACCGCCTCCGGCAATGGGTATTGCCGGAGGCGGGATTCAGGCGAAATAAAATCAGGTAACTCTGATCTTGTACACCTGGTTGGATTCGGGGTCGATGATATGAACGCCGCAGGCAATACAGGGATCAAAGGAATGAACGGTTCTTAACACTTCGATCGGCCGCTTGGGATCAGCGATCGGGGTGCCGATCAGGGCTTCTTCGACCGGTCCGCGGATGCCTTTTTCGCATCTTGGGCCTAAATTCCAGGTTGAAGGTACGACGTACTGGTAGTTCTTGATCTTCTTGTTTTCAATCTGGATCCAGTGACCCAGGGCGCCTCTGGGAACGTCATTGAGGCCATACCCCATGCCCTTGTCCGGCATGGTCCAGGACTGATAAGTCTTGGTATCGCCGTTTTTCACGTTTTCAATCAGCTCGACAATCCAGCCTTCCATGGCATCGCCGATGGCCACGGTTTCAAGGCCTCTGGCAGCGGTTCTTCCCAGGGTCGAGAAAAGGGCCGTCACGGGGATATCCAGTTTTTTCAGGGTGCCATCGACCAGTGCCTTGACTCCGGCATGACCTTTGGCATAGGCCACCAGCACTCTGGCCAGGGGGCCGACTTCGCAGGATGCACCCTCATACCGGGGAGCCTTCATCCAGGAATATTTGCCGCCGGTCAGATAATCACCGTGCTTGGGTTTGGTTTCGCCCTCATACGGATGCTTGGCCTTGCCGTCTTCATACCAGGCATGCTTCACATGCTCGGTGACTTTTTCCTGCTGAGCCATGGCAACGCCGGCCAGATCCCGTTTCAGAATCACGCCTCTGGGCATAAGCAGGCTGTCCGGCTCTTTTTCGGTTGTGGGGAACTCTCCCCAAGCCAGGAAATTGGTGGTGCCGCCAATGGCGCCCCAGTCCTTGTAAAAAGAGGCGACAGCCAGCAGGTCCGGAATATAGACGTTTTTAATGAATTCCTGAGTTTCTTTCCAGAGATACAGGAATTCGGCGATCCGATCCGGAGAAAGATCCTTTACGCAAGTGACGCCGCCGACAACCAGAGACTGGGGATGCGGGTTTTTGCCGCCGAAAACGGCATGAAGCCTTGCGGTTCTGGCCTGAAGCTTGAGAGCTTCGATATAGTGAGCCGCAGCCATCAGGTTGGCTTCCGGCGGCAGCTTGTATTCGGGGTGTCCCCAGTAGGCGTTGGCAAATGGCCCAAGCTGTCCACTGTCCACAAAGGTTTGCAGGCGCTGCTGGACAGCCTTGAAATAAACCGCACCGCCCACGGATGCATTGCTGAGATTATCGGACAGCGCAGCGGTCTTGGCCGGATCTGCTTTTAAGGCGCTGACGATATCCACCCAGTCCAGCGCATGGAGATGATAGAAGTGAACCAGATGGTCGTGCTGGAACTGCGCACCGTGAAGAAGGTTACGAATGATACGAGCATTTGGAGGGATAGTAACTTTGACGGCGTCTTCAACAGCTCTTACCGAAGACAAGGCGTGTGTGTATGTGCAGACCCCGCAGGATCGCTGTACAAAATGGTGGGCATCCCGGGGATCCCTGCCCTGAAGAATGAGTTCGATACCTCTGAACATCTGACCTGAACTCCAGGCATCTTTGACCTTTCCGCCCTCAACCTCGACTTCGATGCGAAGATGGCCTTCAATCCTGGTAATGGGATCAATCATTATTTTGTTACCCATATATGTCTCTCCTCTTATCTACAGATAATATTGTCATCGTCGTTTGATTCGCTAATTGCTGAAACGGCTTTCTGGAAACAACCATCAAGTAGGTTCATAAAATGGAGTCATTTTATCCCAGAATGCGGGTTCGCTGCAACCCAGACAGGGATGTCCGGCCTGAACCGGCCAACTGGTGCCGTCGTTGAATTTCGCAGTCGGGCAGTTGTTATAGGTGTCCGGACCTTTGCAACCCATTTTATACAGACAGTATCCCATTGCAGCTTCTTTGGATCCGAATTCCAGCACGAATTCATTGTTTTCAAAATGAGACCGTCTCTGGCATTGATCATGAATGGTTTTTCCATAAGCGAACAGAGGCCTGCCCAGACTGTCCAGGGCCGGCAGTTTGCCTAAGAGAAGATAGTTGACGACGGTTCCCACAAAATTAATGGGATTGGGAGGACAACCGGAGATATTCAGGGTTTTAATGCCAATGGCCTCGCCAACGCCCACATATCCGCCGGGGTTCGGGGCTGCCGCCTGAACCCCGCCGAAAGTGGCGCAGGTTCCGATGGCGATAACGGCGGCTGCTTTGGGGCAGACGTCCTTGGCAATCTGCAGAAAGGTTTTTCCGCCGACTTTGCCGTATGCGCCGTCATATTTGGTGGCCACAGCGCCTTCCACCACACAGATGAATTTGCCTTCGTACTTTTTAATGGCGTTGTGAAGCTGTTCCTCAGCCTGTTCACCGGCTGCAGCCATGATGGTCTCGTGGTATTCCACGGACAGCAATTCCAGGACGAGATCGTCAATATAGGGATACTGGGACCTCAGCAGGGCCTCGGAACATCCCGTACACTCGCCGAAATGCAGCCAGATTACCGGCGGGCGTTGTTTGGGAGCTGCAAAAACCTCGGCCACCCTGGGAACAAATGAAGATGAAAGCCCCATGGTTGCTGTCAGGAAGGTACAGTACTTCATGAAGTCTCTTCGTGAAACTCCTTTCTGTTCTAGCTTGTCGAAAAACGCTTTCTCATTTTCCATTGGCACCTCCAGATGCAATTGTTGAAAATACGCTCACCCAACATAAAGAAACGATTGATTATTTGCCTGTGCTGCAACGTCCATAAAAAAACAGTGAAATAATGGCGACACATTATATTTTTTTTATAACATGAGTTTTGGCGGATTGTAAATGATGAATTTCGTTCATCCTCACAAAACGCCGGGGAAAACCTTTTTTTTGAGCAAAGCGCGTCGACCGGAAGCTTCAATAATAGCTAAAATGCATGACAGGCCTGTGTTTATAACTATTATGAATTTGTATTGTACAATCAACTTGACTATATGACGAGAATAACTATTTGATCTTTGTTCACACCCGTCTACAAAACTTCAATAGACCAGAGGAGGATAGGATGAAATCATTTTACAGATCTTTTGGCGCATTTTGTTTTACAACCCTTGTGATGCTTTCCGTGGTTGGCCCCGAGAACGTGTCTGCCACTTCTCTGGACAGCTTTACAGGCCTGGAGGGAACGATTGCAATAGCAGGCGGTACGGCGCATATTCCGGTGATGAACGATGCCGCCAAGGCCATCATGACAGCTCATCCCAAAATCCGAATTACAATTGAAGGAGGAGGCTCCGGGATCGGGGTACAGAAAGTCGGCGAGGGACTGGTGGAGATCGGCAACACCGGACGCCCGCTTTCAGAGGCGGAAATCGCCAAATATGGCCTCAAGTCCTTTCCCTTTGCTCTGGACGGGGTGGCTGTCGTGATTCATCCGGAAAATTCGATTTCAGGGCTGACTTCTCAGCAGGTGAGGGACATCTTCAGCGGATCTGTCCTTAACTGGAAGGACGTGGGGGGAAAAGACGCTGCCATTCATCTTTTTACCCGGGATGAAGCCAGCGGCACCCGCGAAGTTTTCTGGGAAAAGCTGCTCAATAAAGGGACAATCGCAACCGCCGCCAATGTCGTTGCTTCCAACGGCGCCATGAAGGTGGCGGTCTCACAGGATAAGGACGCCATCGGCTATGCGGGTATCGGGCATGTGGATAACAGTGTGAAAGCGGTTGTTTTAAACGGTGTGGCAGCTTCTCAGGAAAACGCCATGAACGGAAGCTACCCGGTGGTTCGCAAGCTATACATGAACACCAAGGGAGAGCCCTCCAAACTGGTGAAAGCGTTTATCGACTATATCCTGAGTCCGGAAGGGACGGCGCTTTCCTTGAAGTACGGATATTTGCCTCTGAAGTAGAAACCCCAGACGTATCGAATGACAAGGACCAGCCTTTTGTTTCATCCGCCAGACAACCCGTCCGAAAAATGGATTGAACGGAGCCTTTTGATGGCCACTGCGGTTTCCGCTGTGGCCATCTTGTCCATTCTTCTGCTGCTTATTTACTTCTGCCTGCCCTTGTTCACATGGGATCGCCTGTCCCAGGTTCTCTCCTGGCACTGGCAGCCTGTTGCGGGAAAATTCGGCATTCTACCCATGTGCGCCGGTTCTCTCGCGATTTCGATTCTGGCGCTTGCCCTTGCATTTCCTCCCGCCATCGGCATTTGCACCTTGGTTCATGTCCTTTCACGGGGTCTCATAGCACGTTTTCTGTTGATACTGGTCCATTTCATGACGAGCATTCCAACGGTCATCCTCGGTTTCGTGTCGGTTTTTGTGCTCGTTCCGCTGCTGCGGGAGTGGCATACGGCGGGAACGGGTTTTTCTCTTATAACCGCGGCCCTGACACTGAGTGTACTCATCCTGCCCACCATCGTGCTCGTCTTCCATGCCCGCCTGGAACGGCTCGATCCGCTTCTTCGTCTGTCCGCGGAAGCCATGGGGTTTACGCCCATCCAGCAGATGCGATATGTGTTGCTTCCCGCCGCTTCCAGAGATCTGGTTGTCGCCGCAGTTCTGGGATTTGGAAGGGCCATTGGCGATACGCTCATTTCCCTGATGCTGGCCGGAAATGCAGCGCAATTTCCCGGCTCCTTTTTTGCTTCCATTCGCACGCTTACCGCTCACATCGCACTGGTTCTGGCAACAGACAGCCAGAGCATGGCATACCAGTCCGTTTTTGCCTCGGGGCTTCTTCTTTTTCTGCTCATGGGGGCATTCACTTTTATCCTCCAGAAATCAGCCCAAAAAACAGGAGACCGCTACCGTGAAAAAGATTTTTGACGGATTTTTCACAGGGCTTGCCTGGCTGTCCGGTCTGGGCGTCATACTGGTCGTGACACTGCTGCTGGGATTTTTGTTTTTGCATGGGATGAAAAGCATTACTCTCACACTTTTTTTTGGGGAAATCCCCTGGCTTGAGGCCATCACCGGTCAAGCGCCCGTCTTTGACGGGATATGGCCGGCCCTCGTCGGAACAGCTTTGCTCGTTCTCCTGTCATCCATCCTTGCCATTCCCGTGGGAATAGCCAGCGGAATTTATCTGTCGGAGTATGCCTCCCGGCGCCAGCGGGCCTTTCTGGGATGGATGGTGGATTTTTTGTCCGGCACGCCATCCATCGTGATGGGACTTTTCGGATTTGCAATGATCCTGTTGCTCCGGAAAACCTTGGTCCCTAAAGCTCAAACAAGCCTGCTTCTCGCCGCTTTCTGCATCGCACTGCTCATTTTGCCTTACCTGATCCGCACGACCCAAGCGGCCATTGAAGGCATCCCCGAACATCTGCGCCTGCTCGGCCCCGGCATCGGGTTCAGCAAATGGCAAAATATCCGGCACATCCTGCTGCCCATCGCCGGTCGCGGCATATTCAGCGGCATCATTCTCGCCATCGGACGCGCATCGGAAGATACGGCCGTTATTCTGCTCACCGGCGTGGTGGCGCATGCGGGAATTCCCCGCAACCTGTGGGATAAATTCGAAGCCCTGCCCTTTCGCATCTATTATCTGGCTGCGGAACACAGGAGTGCAAGCGAGCTGGAACAAGGATTTGGAACGGCGCTTGTCCTTTTATCCATTACCGGGCTGATTTTTCTTACGGTTTTTTTCCTGCAACGGCGTGCTGAAAAATGGTGGCAGACCCGATGACATCCGGAAATCAGCCTATGGTCAGTATCGAGAATTTATGGGTAAGGTTTTCACAAAAAACCGTGCTGAAAGATGTCTCGCTTTCTCTCTGGCCCGGCCAACTGACCGTACTGGTGGGGCCTTCTGGATCGGGAAAATCGACATTGCTCAGGTCCATCAACCGATTGAACACATCCGCGGAATGCCAGACCGAGGGAACCGTGCGCATCCGGCTTCATGAAAAGGTCATAGATGTTTACCGGGATCCCTTTCCGCTTTCGGATCTGCGAAGGCGTGTGGGCATGGTCTTCCAGACGCCCGCGGTATTGCCTTTTTCCATCGAAAAAAACCTCGCCATGCCGCTTCAAGTGACCCTGGGTCTATCCGGCGCTGTTCTGTCCGAGCGGGTGGTGTGGGCGTTCCAGGAAGTATCTCTGTGGGATGAGGTCAAAGACAGGCTCAGGGAACCGGCGCCAACGCTCTCCGGCGGGCAGCAGCAACGCCTCTGCCTGGCGCGGGTGCTGGCTTTGGAGCCGCAGGTGCTGCTGCTGGACGAGCCAACGGCATCTCTTGATTTCAGGGCGGCAGCCAGAATCGAAGCGCTTCTGGCCAGGCTCAAGCAGCGCTACACCATTCTGGCCGTGTCTCACAGTTTAAGCCAAACAAGGCGGATTGCGGACAGGGTCTGCGTGCTGAAGGAAGGACAACTGGTTCAGGATTTGGCCAGGCATCAGCTTGAAGACGCCGATGCTTTCCGTCAGCTCATGGAATCCGCTTTTTAAATTGTAAACGAGGATATAAAATCGTGCTTGAAATCAATATCCCGGGTCATGGAACACTGAAACTCTCCCATCTGATACTGGATTATAACGGTACCATTGCCTGTGACGGACACATCCTGCCAGGCGTGAAGAAACGCCTCGTCGATTTGTCCGCATCCCTCAGCGTCCATATCCTGACCGCCGACACATTCGGCAGCGTCAGAGAAGCGCTTTCTGACGTTTTCTGCCATGTTGAAGTCATTTCGCAGAAAGACCAGGCAGAGGCTAAGCTGGAATATGTTAAACGGCTCGGCCTTGAAAACTGCGTCTGCATGGGAAACGGCCGCAATGACAGGTTGATGCTAAAAAACGCAGCCCTTGGCATAGCCGTGGTGCAGGCAGAAGGCAGCGCCGTGGATACCGTTCTGGCGGCGGATATTGTTGTCACCGACATCCTGAACGCGCTGGATCTGTTGCGCCAGCCATTACGCCTGACCGCAACGCTGCGTTCCTGACATTTAATGAGAGCCAAAGTATCGTATCCAAACGATTGGAAAATTGGGGCGGTTGGTTCGGCAAAAGCAGACGGGACATGACAGCGTCCATTTGCCCGCCTTGATTTCAATTACCACATAGCATCGCAGCTCTGGCTCTGACCCTTCCTGTCAATCTTGAATGTCTTGTTGGCCTTTTACTTACTGTAGGCTGGTCTGAGGCCCTTCAACATCGGGTAGTGTTTAATATTGAGCGTTTTCAATTCTGCATCTTCGACTTCAGCAGCAGCGACCAATATAGCATCTGCAAGACCAACGCCGTGAGACTTGCCATAATCCCTTTTATACAGGCCTCCGGCCCTCCCGATTTCGGCGGTTACAGGAACAACACGGAAGAGGGATATAAAGTCCTTTAGAGCAGCTTGCTCCGTATCTCCCTTCACTCCGGCATACAATTCCGCCACAACTATGGACGACAGGATGATGCAGGCATTGTACGTATTAATGAAGGCCACCGCTTTCTCCCGGCCCCGAAAAAAATCAACAAGAATATCCGTATCTAAAAGGATGGGTCTATCCATGATCAGTCCCTATCCCATTCAACACGAATTGAACTGAAATCGGGAAGATCCGTGCGATCTTTCCAGATTCCGGCAGTCTCGCGCAACACTAATGCTCTGCGGCCGCTACTGGCTTGATCGATAAGCCGATCGATGGCATCCCGAATGAGTTCACTCTGCTTCTTACCGACGGTCTTGGCGATAGCAGCCAATTTGTCACGCTGTTGTTCCGTTAAATATACTTGCGTTCGTACCATGACTCGCCTCCTACTGTATACATTAGTCTTATACATCATATATCAAACTATCCTCATGTCAAGATGAATGAAAAGCTGACCTGCGTAAAGCTTTTTGTACAGACGGTTTGAGCGTGTTTGATTTTCAGATGACCATTGTTGATCATTACTTGGGCTATACCTAATTTTCTGTTATATGAAACAGCAATCTATAACTTTTTTGAATTTGATTTATTCTCATCAATAAGTTAGAGATTACAATTATATCTCATGCCCTCATTCGAAGATGAGGGCATGAAAAAGGTTCGGGTAATTTTCGTTTAACATTATCCGGATTCTGTAAACTGCCGGGTGAATATCCCGGATTTAGCTTTTGCTTTCGACAATTTTTTAGGCGCTCACGATGAAATTATTTTTCGGCTTTACCTGAAGGAGTTTGAATGCCCCCGGGCTGGCGGGCGCAGGAAAAGACCGAAAGATCATGTCCTTTAATACCCCGTAATCGGCTGTCATTTTTTTTCTTTCCGTCTTTTCCCAGAATGTTTTCATGTGTTTTTAGTACCAGTCCGGTGGTGTTCCTACTTGGGCAGTCCTCCGGGGAACGCCAAATATCCGTTAAAGTCGGACTGCCCTTTATTTCATACCGGCAATTGTTGCCGGAAAAGTCAATAAACTATCTATCGGAGGTTAAGTTTATGAAATTAAACCGTTATTTGCAATTTATTCTCTTGACATGCCTTGTGGCTCTTCCCCTGATCTCCCTGTCTGAAGATAAGCATGAGGAAACCCGGGTCTTCATGCCGGAAACTCAGTTTACTTTTCAACCGGTTGTGGAAGGTACGGAAGTTGTCCATGATTTTGCCGTCATGAATAAGGGAACCGAGGCCCTATCCATTCTGAACGTCAAAACAAGTTGTGGCTGCACGGCAGTCTCTTATACAAGACAGATCCCCGCCGGCGGCGAGGGAAAAATTACCCTCAAAGTGAACACCACCGGATATGGCGGAACCTTACTGAAAAAGAGCGTCCAGGTGGAAACCAGCGCTGAAAAGCAGCCCGGCTTGACGCTTGAGATCACGGGCAATGTTGAAAGATTCGCCAACATCACTCCGAATAAACTGATTTTGCGGGGAAACGCCGGCGAGTCCGTCAGCGGGTCTGTTACCATTGCGCCAGACCCCAAATTTCCATTCCGGGTTTTGGAAACCAAAGCGAAAAATGGAACCGATATTCTGGTGAAAATTGAAGACAAACAGGAAAACAACACGACAACATACATTTTAACCGTTGAGAACCTGAAAAAAATCCCGGAAGGTATTACGACGTCATTTTGTTGAAAACGGACAGCCCCATCAGGCCGGAGATTCAGCTCAGCGTCTATGGACAGATTCTGGAATCTCAAAAAAAGACACAGTGATGACCGCTATAACCGGGACAAATGCGTTTCCTGCGGCGAGTGCGTGCAAGTATGTCCCGTGGCGGCATGCTCGAGAACAAATCCTCATTTCGCTGGCGGTCGTGGGAAACGACCCAGGTACGTACCACCTGCCCCTATTGCGGCGTCGGTTGCCAGCAATTGCTGCATGTGAAAAACGGCAAGGTTGTCCAGGTAACCGGTGTAGATGATGCCGAGCCCAACAAGGGGAGCTTATGTGTCAAGGGAAGATACGGATTTGATTTCATTCATTCCCCGGAGCGCCTGACCACCCCCCTGATCAAGGAAAATGGCAAGTTCCGACTGGCATTCGTCGAAGCCATCACCGGAATTCCGGCCAAAGATCTGATCGATACGGCCAGGCTCTACGCCGGTGCTGCCCTGGATCCAATTGCAAAGATTCCAGAATACAAGGTGTGTGCAGTAAAGCTTTCCAAAGTTGCCTGATGGCGACGGACACAGTTCGGAAAGATGCGATAAACTTATATTTTGTAGGGGCTCAATGTTTAGAACCCCTACAAAGTGCATTCTGTGTTTGCCGCGGAGTGTTTTTTGTGGAGATGTCCCAGACACATATCAACGCTTGGGATTCTCTTGTCTGTTGATTATCGGTCAATCAGAGCAACAGGACCCGGCAGTTCCACAACTGGAGCACCCTGAAGAAAACTTAATGGCGCAATTCAGCTTGAAGCCATTCACCAGGAAATCGACTTTAATAGGTTTTGCTTTCTCCATGAATTGCTTGTCAACAATATAGGTGAACCCATCAATTTCAAACACGTCATCCGTGGTTTTTTGCTCATCCAGCGCCATTGCAATGCTTGGCCCGCCGCAACCGCCTTCATTTAAGAAAATACGAATAGGAGTAATTTTTTTGTCTTTGAAATATTCAGTGATCTGGCTTGTCGCTGAAGCTGTTACCTCAACCATGATGTCCTCCAATAGAATTATTGAATAATATCACTGCTGTCCGGTTAACTTTCTTAGAAACGTTATAACTTACTATATTAACATATAATAATTGATAAATATTTTTTTGGGATTAAATTTTCATTCTTCACAAAATCGGGGGGTTCTGCTATGTCT
>Ga0268283_1000021_pt1 | contig 163992 bp, 180 predicted proteins | sample saktaG_13_FD_190140 | JGI IMG/M metagenome (GOLD analysis project Ga0268283, IMG submission 190140) | Saline water microbial communities from Sakinaw Lake, British Columbia, Canada - sak_2013_06_06_36m | ecosystem: Environmental > Aquatic > Non-marine Saline and Alkaline > Saline ...
TTTGGAACCCATGAAAAAGGTTTTTCAGGCATACAGTATTGGCATCTAAAATTACATCGTTCTGTGACTGAGACGCGGATATAGTCTACTACTCTGTCGTAACTATCTATTAGCAAAAAAAATCCTTGATTTTAATAAGTCTTGGATTATATCAGTATGAAGTTTGCAAAGAGTTGATGTTTTAAGAAATCAGAGGGTTTTTAATAATGGATATATAATAAAGTGACAAGGCAAGAGAAAAAGCTAAAGGAGAGCTCTCCTTTAGCTTGAAAGACTAGTGTAAATCTTTCCAGATAGAACGTTTCCATAAGTAAGAGAATAGTGCAAATATTACGATGAATATCATCACTTTTTTACCAACTTCATCACGCTCAAAACGTTTAGTATCACCAGCATCTGCTAAGTGTTCTATAACTTTATCAGCACTTGCGGCAGTTACACCAACACGTGGCATTGCTGTTCCAGCAAGAAGATTTTGTGGATCTTCTACAAATGTACTTATATAATGCTCACCACGTGAACGGATATACATTGAAAGATCTGGAGGTAATTTACCCATATATTTAGTTAATGCATCTTGATAATCTATAACTTGAATATCAAAAGCCAACTCATCTTTTTTCATTTTGAACGCAGGTTTTTCACCTATTTGTGTCCAGTTTTCATATTTCATCGCATGACAACGTCCACAAGCTGTTTCAAAAGCCATTTTTGGAGTCAATTTATCTTGTTTAACAGCGATTGACTGTAAGTAAGCAACCATATCAGCTATTTCTTGATCGATATCTCCACCAGCACCGGCAAAAGACGCCATCGGGTGTACTTTTCCACTTTCAGGAGTATATTTATGCTCAACTTTTAGGGCATGCGCAGGGTTTTTGATAAGTGCTGCTAAAAATTTAGCATCATATACAACACCTACATTGCTTAAGTCTGGAGGGTTAACACCATAACTTTGTGCACTAGTAACAGCGTCCATTGGAGCTGGCATTCCAGCAGCTGAGATAGCGTGACAACCACTACATGCACCAGCACCCATAACTAAATCTTTACCACGAGCGGCGTCGCCAGTTTTAGTTAAAGCTGGAAGATCAGCGTAAGCAAAATGCTCACTCTCTACATGTTTGTGCATTACTGAATGCGCAAACGGCTCTACAAGATAGTATGTAACAAGCGTAAAAACTGTAACAACAGCTAATATAAATAATTCTTTCATTTTCTATTCCCCTTACGCTTTTTTCTCTAGCATAGTGATTATTGGAAGTGCAATCCATAAACCAATAAACGTTAATGCCGCATAAAAACCTATTGAACCATATGGTTCTATTGGTGGCACTTTACCCATAGATGTTAAGACAATCATGTCAATGAGCATAGCCCAAAACCATATAAAGAACAATCCACGGCGACTTGCAGGAACAGCGTTTGGACTTCTGTCTAAAAACGGTAACAAGAAGAAAATAACTTGTGCAAAACCAAATGCCATTAGACCAACGTTCGTAGAGAATGGACGTAAAATCTCATAAGACCATAGGAAATACCACTCAGGATAGATGTGTTCTGGTGTTTTTAGTCCATCAGCTGGATCAAAGTTTACCGGGTCCATCGCAAAATCATAGTGGAAAAACACTAGGTAAAAGAAGAAAATCAAAAAGATTCCAACAACAAACATATCTTTACTCATAAAGTCATTAGCAAATGCGATAACTTTTGAATGTTTTTTATCACCCGCTTTGTATTTTGCAGCTTCTGCTTCAAAATCAAGCTCTTCACCATCTTGATTGTTAACGTGAGGGATACGAAGTGCTCCAAAGTGAAGACCGATAACACCCATAATAGCCAACGGTAATAGCAAAACGTGTAACATAAAGAAACGATTCAAGAATGCTTGAGCAGGAACATAATCCCCACGAATCCATTCTACTAAACCATCTGCATGTAATCCGCCAAGACTAAAAAGGTTCGTAATAACCATACCAGCCCAGTAGCTCATTTGACCCCATGGAAGCATATAACCAGAAAACGCTTCAGCAGAGAAAGTAACAAATAAAAGCATACCTGAGATCCAGATTAGCTCACGACCTTTTTTATATGAACCATAATAAATACCTGTAAACATGTGGATATAAATTACTAAAAATACAACAGATGCCGCAACACCGTGTACATGTCTCCATAACCATCCAAAATCCACTTCACGCATAATAGTGTAGTTTACACTGTCAAATGCCGTATTGACGTTTGGTTGATAATACATCAACAGGAAAATTCCTGAAACTAATAAAAGAGCGAAAGTAATAGCCAAGACCATACCCATTGCCCACAAAAAGTTTATATTTTTTGGAATCCAATACTCAGTTGCCATAACACGACGAACTGTGTCAATCCCAAGGCGTTGGTTCAGCCAATCATGAACACTTGTTGCTTTTGTAAAATGTGCCATTTATTACTCCTCCTTACAGCGTTATGCCAGTTTCTTTCATTTTTTTGTACTCTGGACCCTCTTCACCAAGAACCAATTTATTTCCATCTATTTTAAAAGGAGGAATATCAAGGCCACGCGGAGGTGGAGCTTTTGTAACCATACCGGTAAAGTCATACATACCACCATGACATGCACATAAGAAGCTTTCTCCTTTAGGGTCATATCCTGGAATACATCCAAGGTGAGTACAAAGACCGATACAAACCATATAATGTTCGCCATTTACAAGAACATCACGTGCTTTGTCTGCTTCATTTTGTTTAGCAATCATCTCTGCTGTTTTCTTTAAAACGAAGATAGGCTTCCCTCTCCATTTTTCTACCACAAGTTCATTCTCTTTATATGCTGACATATCCAGAGTCGTGAAACCCGCAGAACGTACGCTTGGAAGTGGATCCCAAGATTTTTTCATAGCATAAAGAGAGGCGACTGCTCCGACACCTGCAACGGCACCGAAGGCTTTTCCCATAAAACCTCTTCTTCCATTTTTCATAGTATTTCCTCACTACATTTAGAATTGTAAGCTTAATGCTATATCAATCTCTCTTAAAACTCTATAAATAGAACTTATCTTTAAGATAATTTACAAGTTTAATACTGTTTTGTGGCACTTGGTTATAAGAATGTGATAAATTTTGAGAGATTGCAGTGCTTAAAAGAGTTTTATCAAAATCGTTTATCACAGGAATATTAAGTTCTAAGAAAAGTTGAAGAAATTCATTGGAATAATCAGGACGTATCAAGTATATTGGCCTTCCACCGCTTGCAAGAGAATCCAACACAGCTTGTGGAGATGATGTAATTAAGATTTTTGAAGCAGTGATAAACTCATCGTATTCTTCAAATTCATAGTACTTTTTGAATTTTTTCTTTAGCATCTCTTCATAATCAAAAAAGTAGTAAAACCCGAGTAAAAGCTCTGCATTGAACCCTTCTAATATATCAAGATGTTTTTCTAAGTCCTTTTCATAATCATCATCACCGAAGAAAAATCCTATCTCGATTGTTTTTTCAAATGTTCCAAAATACTTATCTGCAACGATAACACTCTTACATGTAAGCGCCTCATCCACATAAGGCGATATCAGAAATTCATTTTTGGCACGACTATCTTCTGGATCATCACTTACTCTGACAAACTTTGAAAAGTAAGATCTCATATCTTCAAGCATCAAAGGATTTGCCTCAGCGCTGTCGAAAATAAGCGCATCACCATGATGGGTGATATTGACGATATTTCTTACCAAGTCTATGCCAACACTATTTTTGATCCCGAAATGTCTTGCTTCATGGGCAATGCGAAAATCTGAACACAAAAGTGTTACCTCATCATCACCAAGTGCATTTAAAATCGCCACAGCACGTCTAAATCTATCTAGTCCGACTCTGTGACCTGTATCTACATAATAAAATTTTTTCATCTGTGCTAACCTTTTAAACTATTTTTGTGATTCTACACAATAGTCAATAAAAAGCTTCCTATGACCTGTAAGAGATAACTTTTTAGCATATCTCTACTTCGATGCGATTCTCATCGCTAGCTTACGCGCAAACGGGAATACTATCAGTATGGAGGGAAAAGCAATAGCATACGCAACCACCCATGCATGTAACCAAATCCCGAGAAAATGATCCACATATCCCAGATTTATAAGCGTGATCGCTCCTGACATGATGAAACTCATAAATCCCGAGAGAAGTAAAGCTTGAACTTGATGTAAATATTTGATAGAAACCATAGAACTCCTTTGTTTAAAAATGCTTACATGTAAGCGAATTTTTTTATTGCTTATTTTGTAAATATTCATAAGCGATACGCTCAGCTTCTTTCCCGCTGGCTCCATCGCCTTTTATGTTAAAAGCGAAGAGTTTTGTCTTGTTATCTTGCTTCACAAATCCTACAAACCAGCCGACATTGGCACAACTGCCAGTTTTTCCTGCAAGCTGATAATCTCCATGCTTTTTTAAAGTGATAATATCTTTAGCGATATTCATGGCACGAGATGAAAACGGCAAATCATTACGAACAAGACGGGAGAGAAAATCTACTTGCTCGTTTGGCGATATTTTCAAACTTCCATGACCAAGCCAAAAGTCCGTCAATGTACGCGAAGTGTCCTCATTTCCATAATGTGCTTTTCTTACATTTTCCTGCATTTGTTTTACTCCGATGCGTCGCGCCATCTCTTGATAAAACCAAACAGCAGAGACAGCGATAGCCGTGCGCATAGAATGGTCATGATTCCACACTGGATATTCACGAACCACGCCATCCCATTTTAAAGTTTCATTTTCATCTTTAAGGGCACCTGCATCAAGGGCTATCATCGTATTTAAGATTTTGAATGTAGAACAAGGATTTTGACGTTCATCTGCATGTGTTCCAAAAACAGTTCGTTTTGAACTATTCAAATCCATAATAACCGCACTTCCATCATACTTGCCAAAGTTTGGTTCTTGTGCGAACAAAGGTAAAATCAGTAGACACAAAATCAGTAGTTTTGACATTTTTTATCCTTTATAGTCGGGGAAATTATAAATCATCTCAACTTAAGTTTTATTATTTTAGTGCTTTGGCCGGCTTAATCTTCTATTTGTATATTCTCAAATTGTGTATCCAACAACTCTTCTAAATCACTCGGGGAAAGTTCCACTTCCAAGCCTCTCTTGCCAGCGCTTACAAAGATACTTTCATAGTTTTTTGCACTTGTATCTATAACCGTTCTTAGCTTTTTTTTTTGTCCTAATGGACTCACACCGCCAAGGACATAGCCGGTTGTTTTTTCTACATCTTTGGCATCTGCCATTGAAACTTTTTTTGCACCTAGTAGCTTTGCCATCGCTTTGAGACTCAGTTTACTTGAGACAGCAACGATGCCTACTGCTAGTTCTTGTTTATCCGTAGAAACTATCAATGTTTTAAAAATTTGTTCTTGTGCAACACCTAGCTTAACTGCCGCCTCTTCTCCATACGAACTCCATGTGCTCTCGTGCACATACTGATGAAGTTTATATTTTTTCTTTAATTTTTTTAATATTTTAATACACGGTGTCATCAATCCCTACTCATTTACTGTTGTAAACTCTTATATTTTTTCTTACATGTAAGAACTTTTTTTCAGTTTTTATTGTTTACAAAAACAATCATTTTCATGGTCATCCACCATCCCGCAAGCCTGCATAAATGCGTAGATAGTCACTGAACCTACAAATTTAAAGCCTCGTTTTTTGAGATCTTTGGTTATTTCATCGGAGATATTTGAAGTTGTCATAGCTCGTTTATAATCAGCAACATCATGGCTTATCGGTTTCCCATCCACTTTACTCCAAAAATAGTTATCTATTGAGCCAAACTCAGTGACTATCTCTACAAAACCTTTGGCATTTTGGATGATCGCTTCTATCTTTTTTCTGTGTTTGATAACTAATCCGCTTTGGATGATTCGCTCTATATCTGTTTGTGAATATAAAGCCACTTTTTGCAGATCAAAGTTATCAAAAACTTCGCGATACCCTTCACGTTTTTTCAAAACCGTAAGCCAGCTCAGCCCTGCACTTTGGGTTTCAAGAGAGAAAAGCTCAAAGAGTGCTTTCTCACCATGCAAAGGTTTTCCCCACTCATTATCGTGGTAAGAAATATAAATCGTCTCACTCAGTTTGACCCAAGCGCATCTTTTTTGACTGATATTCATTTTGATTGATTCGTATGCTATGAGTATCTTTTTACGTTCTATGCCCCATCTATATCCGCTCATCGCTCCACTTTTTGCGATGACTCTGTGACATGGAATGAGAAAGCCGATATGGTTTTTACCAATGGCACTTGCCACGGCGCGTACAGCTTTTGGTTTATCTAAAAAATTTGCAATATCTTGATAAGTAGAAACCACGCCATTTGGCAAATTTAATAGTGCTTTCCAGACGTTAATCTGAAAATTTGTACCTTTTACAACCAGAGGGTATCGTATATTTTTAATGAAGATATTGTCTAAATACTCTTTGGCTCTTAAATCATCATGTAAACGATCAGCGTTTTCCCAATGCTCTTGAAAGTGATTGAATATCTGATCTCTGTTTGCATCTATAAATCCAAGATAACACACACCCTTACATGTAAAGCCAATCAATGCTTCACCAAACGGAGTCTCGCCATAACCATAAGTGATATGAACATCTTTTTCAAGCTCGCGATAATTACTTAAGGAGATTTCAGGCGTGTCCATATTTTGCAGACCTCACAAATTTTTTAAAAGTATATCTCTTACATGTAAGAAATACAATCCAAAAATTACAACTTTACTTCATTTTGGTTTAAACTTTTTAAATATTATTCTACAGATATGGGCGTAATAAAATAAGTTTTTACTACGCCAAAATTGTTTACTTTGATTTTTTCGTAGACATGTGAGATACAAAAGTAAATGAGAAAATCATAGCCAAAACCTCTTATATTTTTAATTTTTTACAAAACAAGTTGAGAATACTCATAAAACTTGTTGACAATAAAGTGACTTTTACAAAAATATGTGAGAGTAAATTGATCTTGATTGTAATCATTAGTATTTTAGCCTTTTTACTGTGTATTTATATCCTGTATATTACGTCTCAATTCTGGCAAATACATTTTACTCAACTGTTCCGATGTGCATTCAATTACTATATACTTCCCGTCTACTTCAAAAGGAATAGTTAGATTATGCTTCAAGTTTTCTCTTTCATTCTGAAATAATTTAATCCAATCTTCGTTTGGAATTTGATTTAGTTCAATATAGAAAAAACATACCGCCGTGCCTCTATTTGATTTTTTAGTTTTATTTGAATCTTGCCCTATTATTTGGATTTCTCTTGGCATCCAATCCTCCTTATTTAATTTTTCTATAGTCACAAAATTCCGATCATATCACACATTTTCATTTTATGGTTCCCCATGCTGCAAGTATAAATTGTAAAATATATGTGACCCAACAAACATTCCTAAGCTTTTAGATAGGCTTGATTTGGGTGATTTGGCTTATTTGGAAAAGCCATTCTTAAAGTATGTTCTTCTTTTACCATAGGATTTAGATAATTAATTAGTAACGAATCTTCTGCTCTTTTTAATAAAATCCCTAAAACGGGCAAAGTCAATGTATATTTATTACAAAGCTCTAAAATTGTATTTTTAACAATTTCTATATCTTTTACTCTGGCATTATTAAAAACAGGCTGTGCAATTAACTGTAGTTGTCTAATTTGTTCCTCGTCTAGTTGTTCAAGTGAACTTATTATATTCGGAGTTCCTTCATTTATATTCGAAGCTAAATAATCTCCTGATATAACTGTTGAAAACTCATCTGGGTCATCAAAATGTGTATTTGGAAGAAAATACACTTTGCCTCTTCCATTTCCCTCAGAATTTAGATATCCCTCACTTGTAAGACGTTTTAAGTACATTGTAAGATCATGAGAATGCTCATTAAAAGAAATACGATAATTGTCATTTTGGTATGACAATTTATTCCATTCAAAAAAATATTGAAAGAGATAAAGAAGTAAACAAATACTTAGGGGAAAATGGCTGGACCGTTCTCAGATTTTGGCAAAAAGATATTGAAGACAATCTGGATGAATGTATAAATAAAATCGAATATGCTTTTTATACTAATTGTAATCAAAGTTAGATAAAATAATTTCATAATTACAACAGGTGCTTTTAAGAAGCCGCCTGTTATAATCTCGTTTATGATTATACTAGATTTATTCTCTGGTGCTGGTGGCTTATCTGAAGGTTTCTTTCGTGTTGGCAGTACTTTTGTCGGACATGTTGAAGCTGATAAATATGCATCAGATACTTTACGCACCAGAACTGCTTATTGGAATTTAAAAAAAGAAAACAAATTATCAATATATGAAGATTACCTTTTAAAAAATATTACCCGTGATGAACTTTGGGAAAAAGCAAATGTCACAAACTCTAACGATGTCATCAATACTAAAATTTCCAATGACACATTTGATGAAATAACTAAAACTATTAAACAAAATCTCAAAGATAAAAATTTAAAAAAAGTTGATCTTATTATAGGCGGACCTCCTTGTCAAGCATATTCTGTGGTTGGAAGAGCTAGAATGAAGGACTCTGTTACATGTGATCCAAGAAACTTTCTTTATCAATATTATGTAAGATTTTTAGAAATCTTTAAACCAAAAATGTTCATATTCGAGAATGTACCTGGTTTGCTAAGTGCTGCGAATGGAGAACATTTTGAAAATATAAAAAAAGCTATTGAGAAAGCTGGTTATCATATGGAACTTGATGAACTCATAGCTTCTGATTATGGTGTACTTCAGGCAAGAAAAAGAATTATTATTGTTGGCTGGAAAAAGAATAAGAAGAAAAAGAATTATAAGTACCCTGACTTTGAAAAGATATTACATGATTATCGGGTTAAAGATCTTCTTGATGACCTGCCCATAACTGCACCAGCTAAAATAATTGAAGGCAAAGGTGCATACAGAACGAAAACACACCAATACTTAATTGACGCAAATATAAGAGAAGCAGGTTTTGACATATTAACCCAGCATGAGACCAGAATGCATAATAAACAAGATTTGGAAATTTACAAAGAGGCAATTGACTCTTGGGATAATGACAAAAAACGCTTATGTTATAAAGAGTTAGCAAACAAACGTCCTGAATTGATTTCACATAAAAATACTACTTCATTTACAAACAGGTTCAATGTAATTAAAGCGGATGAGAAAGCTTCACATACGATTTTGGCACATATGGCAATGGATGGCCACTACTATATACATCCAGATATTAAACAGCTTAGGTCTCTATCCGTAAGAGAGGCTGCGCGATTGCAGTCATTTCCTGATGATTTTTATTTTGAAGGTCCACGAACTGCGCAGTTTAGACAAATAGGAAATGCTGTTCCGCCCAAGATGGCAGAGCAGATTGCTAAAAAAATAAAAGAAATTCTGAAATAATTAAAATCCATCTACACTCGAAATACCTATGCGAGATATATGATTTGCTATTGCATGTTGTAAGTCTGTGGCAAACTCCTTTCTCGCTCTAATCATAGGTTCTATTTGTTTTATTTTTTCAGGGTTCACCGCAAAAATATTTTTTATGAAAAATACTAACCTATAGTTCCCAGCAAGACTTCGTTTAGAGTCTTGATATTTAAAGTGAAAACTTGTCATATATAAGCTTTCACTTTTATTTTTGATACATTTTATTCTTGAATCAAACAAGTAACCAAATATTAGTCTGGATTTAGTGTATTTATTGTTTGCAATATCACATGATGGAGTAAACTCCATTAAAACTGGATAAGTATTTTCTTTAGTAAAGTCCTTGCATTCTCGGCCAAATTTCTTTTTACCTAATAGTTCATCTTCACCTTTATCTCGGCATAAGGATTTACAAATTCTTCCGATAATACTTCCATCATTTTCATCTACTTTATCTTCTGTATTATGTTGAAAAAAATCATTATTGAAAACACTATCAATATCATGCCCACAAATTTCTTGGATTACTTGTTCAGAGAATCTACTTTTAAAATCTTCAAAACTATAAATATTGCCAGTTTTTAGTGCTTTATCATTACAGTCTTCAAATAATGTTTTTCTGTTGATGATTGCATTCATATCTGAATCAATATCTTCTAGCTCTAATGTATTTAAAAAGGCATCGTGTTTGCTATCAGGTGCTACATTGTTATCAATGGAGTCAGCTAATATAGAGTTTAAAGTATGATAAAAAGCATCTAATTTATCTTTGGAGTTTGGAGATACTTTTTCTCCTAGAGTCGATTTTATTGTGGATGAAACAACTTTTTCCACATTCACTTTATCTTCAATTTTTTCCAAGAAGCTATTTAAGACTTTTGACGTAGAGTTTCTTGCATCTTGCTCCCACTCGAAGAATATTTCTAGATGTTCTAAATCTTTTAGTTGTTCTTTTATTGCTGATATTATATTTTTAAAATCAACACCTTCTTTTAATTTCCATTTGTTTTCATCATTTTGTTTAAAATAGTCATTTTTACTTAATTCTACTGTCACAAAATTCAACCCAGGTTCGACCTCTAATATTCTTTGCTGTAAGGTAGTTACTAGTGAGCTATGTTTAGACCACGCAACGAGTATAAACGGACCATTATTAGGTGATATATTATCTAGTATACTAGTTCTGATTGCTTCAACAGCTTTTGTCTCATCACCGTCCATATATGCCCCTACAATTAGATCACTAAAGACAATTCTGATGTTTTGTACTTTTTTAGCATCTCCTCTATCATCATCTTTAAAATTAATATATATGTTTGGTATTCTTTCATAATTTAAAGCTTCAATTAAAGGTTTGGCTTCTTCTTCAACATCATCAAATACTAAAGCTTTTAAATTATAATCTGCTATCATCATTATTGCCTTTAAAAAATTCTAATATTACTATTGCCCCACTAAACTCTTTATCAAGACCAAGCTTTTCAATTTCATGTGGACTTGTAACTATTTTTAAATTTCCATTATGCATTTTCATAATTTCATTTACAAAATACAATCCCAGTCCCATGCCCTCGCCTGCTAATTTAGTAGTTTTAAACGGCAGTATTGAAGTTTCAGCTGGTATAGAAAATCCAAAGCCACTATCAGCTACTAAAATCCCAACAGTCTCATCAGTTTCAACTATATCAATTAAAATTTTTCTTGGTTTATTCTCTTGGAGTAACCTTTTTTCATGATATTTAAACCAGTATATACTATTGTCAACTAAATTCATTAAAGCATTTATTATGTAATTTTCAGAACATTGAATTTTTAAATCACTATTTAAATACTTATGAATAATTTCTACATTATGTGCTTTTGATCTATATTTAAAAAATTTCATAGATTTACTAATTACTTCTTTTACTGATGTTAGAGATATCTTACTGTTTAAAAATAAATTAGTAATACTTTCAACGGTATGATCTAGCTTTGTTGTCAAATCTTTCAATTCAACTATATCTGTTTTATCGGCTCTTAGTTTTAATTCAGAAATCATCTTACCTATTTCATGTATTACTAAACTGTAAGCAAGTCCTGAACCTGCACTTTTTAAAAGGGTTTCTTTCATTTCAGTATAATTTACTTCTATCTTTTTTAGATTTGTAATGATCTGTGTTCTATCATTCTCTAAAGGAACTACATCTTCACTACTTACTTTTTTCTCTATATTATGAATAAGCGATACAGTGCTTTCTTCTACATCAATTTCTTTTTTGTAAATTTTTCTAATTTTATCTTTATCAATATTTCTTAAAAAATTAACTTTATTTAGTATAAAAATAACACTGTCTCTAAAATTGTCAAGTACTTCATTATCAATAAAGCCTTCACGATTAGTTTTTTCTTCTAATCCTCTACTGTCTTTTCTTGATATTGAGATTGAAGATAATATAAGTCTATTTCCTATTTTTGCTGTTGGAGCATTAATCCTAGCTTGGTCAAGTCCTAACCAGTCATTTCCAAATTCACCATAATCATAAATTCTCATTCCATCTCTATAAACTCTTACTCCGCCATTCTCTCTAACATAATCTTTTATGCCTTTTTTATCATTAATATCAGAAAGATCGAGTGATGTTTTATCAAAATCAAAAATGTATCCTTCTATAGTCATATTGCCAAATCCATCATTGGAGATTATCTCAAATTCTTTTTCTATTTTTCTTTTTATTTCATTATCTTTTAAAATATATTCGTCTTTTTCTATAACCGTTCTAAGTTGCAGTTTGTTCATATATTTATATGGTCTGAATTCATATGTAAATGTATCAATTTTGGAATCTTTAGTAGTCACTTTAAAGTACCATAATGCTTGTTTTTTAATATGCTCTATGTCAATTAATCCATGCTCCCAATTTAAATTAGATTTAATATTAATTTTGAAGTCATCTTTTGAAGAAAATGGAGATACCAGTGACATTCCATTTCGATAAAACGTTCTAAAATCTCGTTTTTCCCATTCTTTTCTTAATGAGGTGATTCTCATATAGGTACCAGACTCATCTTTGCCAAAGAAGTTATTTGCAGTTGTTTGCTTTTCAATTATTTCAACTGCTTCTTCATCAAGATATTTATCAGTATTGAAGTTATTCCAATTGATATATAGCTTTACTTCTTTTTCATTCTTTTTTTTACTTATTAATTCTATTTTATTACCAAGCTTATGCACTCCAAAGCGACCTATGCCTTTTTCACCTATAGGTATTCTGTTGAATTTTGATATGACCTCATTTGTTAAGATATTTTCTTTGTAATTAGTACCAGGTTCCATCCAAACATTTTCAAGTATGTCTAGGTTCATTCCAAAGCCATCGTCTAATATGATTATTTCCCCTTTATCAATGTCGTTGATATCATTCATTTCAACAAATACATTTCTGGCATCAGCATCATATGAATTTTTAATTATTTCAGAAACTGCAATTTTTTCATTAGCAATTAGCCTATCTCCAACTTGTAATATTAACCTTGCTTTTGGTTTAAAAACAACATCTTTTTTAATTACATCTTTATTATTCATGTTATTTATCCTTACAATAAATATTTTTGGAAAAACTTATCAATTTATTTGAATATGATAGATTCCATGCCTGCATACGGCTATGCCATTTTTTATTTTCCATAAATTCATCCCATGTTAATTCTAAAATTCGTTCCAATTCAAAGTCATCAGTCAGTTTCACAATAACAGCATACTCAAATTTTTGAGTTGGAATCTTTATAGAACCTTGAGGTGGCAATCCATAAAAAACTCCTGTCGAGCCTTTATTTGTAATGGTTTTAATAGAGTAACGTTCACCCTTACGGCTAATAGCATCAATATTTTCTGTACTTGGTGGAGCAAATTGTAGATTTGGCAATGTTGTATTGTTATTATAATACTCTAGTGCAATATATTCGCCGAGTTCACCAGTGATATTTTTTGTACGAATAATTTCTCGCAGCTTTAACTCTTTAATTGATTGACTATATAAAGAAACAATATCTGCATTAGATAATTTACTTAGATCCAACTTAGTTTCCTTTGAGAGTATATTTAGTTAGTATTTTGGCACTATTAAGACTAGCCATAAATATTGCTATTTCTTTACAGTCTTTAATACTTATCCAAAGCTCTTGCTTCTTGGAATATTCACCAAGGTCATCACTTTGTGCATATTGCTTAATCAAACTGTTCATTAAAAACATAAGATTATACAGGTAACTTTCCAAATCTTCCTCTAAACCTTGATTTTTCCAAATCTTTTCCATATTAAACTTATTGTTTACAGCATCAGTATATTGGTATAAAACTGATAGCGAGTAAGGTATTACGGCAGCTCTCATTTGTCCAATTGACTTTTTGCCTTGACCATGAACTCTTTCCATTTCTCTAAACATAATTATTTTTGAAATCATGTTTTCATAGTATGCTCTATCTATTTCAGGAGGCAAAGTTGGCTCTTCTGGACTTATTTGCTCAAGAAAATGTCTGAAAATACGCTCTCCGCCTTTTTTAACCATATAGGGTTCATTGCCCCATGCACAAAAGAATTTTGCCATCTGTTCTTTTGAAAAACGCTTATCCTTGGGATACTCTTTTTCGATTCTATTTCTATTATTGGCTATTTTTAGTTTTGTATTAAACTCACCTTTTGAACGTTCGAAAAACCATTTTAAATTATTTGGAGTTAATACACTTTCACTAAGTGCCTTTATTTTTTGAAGTTGTATATTCCTTGAATTTAAGTCAACCTTTGACACTTTTGACTGTGCATTGGAAAATTCACTGATATTGTTAATGAGCTCTTCCAGCTCTTTTTCATTTGTTTGCTTGACAACATTGATTTTTGCCATGACGCTTACATTGCTTATATCAATTCCATCTTTCTTAGAAAAGTATATAGTTGCTGTCGTTTGACCGCCATTTACAATTTGAAAATCAGTGAGCGATTCTATATGAAGTTTATGGTTTTCTTCAAAAGTTTTAATACCGGTAGCAGTAATAGTTAGACCATTGTTATAGGCAATAAATTTTTCAGGCTCATTTTTAATGGTCTCCCTGATGCCTTTGTTGACTCCCTTAAAGTCTAAAAAGGAACGGACATTTTTTTCCAACAGTCTACTGCTGTACTGTTTATACAGTGCTGCCAATATCTCTGCATTCAGCACACATAAATACGATTCAAAATTTCTATTGTCGACAGCTTGTATCGCTTCTATACTGTAGTTAAAGTCTTTTTTTAAATCGATTGTTAAAACTTCTCTGTGTCCTTGTGAAACCATGACATTAAATAAGAAGTTCAGATCTACCAATCTTTTCAATATCAAAACTTCTTTTTTCTTGTTCTGCCCAGGAACTTTAATAGTTCGTATTATTTTTTCATCATTAAAATTAATGTTTTTTGGCTGAGGAGTTTTACCCAAATTGGAAATAGTCACCGTTAAAGAAATAAGAAAAATTTCTATGACATCAAATTCATTAAATCCTTCCAGTGACTCTAGCTTGGAAGCCAGTACTGTTACTTTGCTGGAGTCTTGGAGAATATTGAATAATTGACCGTTAAATGCTTTTTTCACCATCTTTTCAACACGGTTAAATTGACTTTCATAATCAGCTTTTGTTGAGACGAGTAATGTTTCGATTTTAGATGTTTCATCAATAGTATTCTCATCAATAATAAAGAGCTGTAACCGCTCTCCGGAAGCATTTACAGTGTATGCATTCAATTTTAAATTATCATGCTTGTCGTCCAAATATGCTTCATTGTAATCTTCCGAATCTACAAGCTTAGCATCAAGCATTGACAAAGTGACCTGCGATAAAAGATTGGTCTGTGAAATAAAACCTTCTTCGTCACGACTGTCGTTAAGAAGACTTTTTCGAAAGTCAATACGCTCTTGTATGTCAGTCATTGTGTTTCTTTGTAGATAAGATAAAATCATCTAAGTAGCTTAAATGGAGTGTATACTGAATACTGCCGATGGCTTTCGACGTATTTGACTTTGTAAGTTTAGGGAATTCAGCATTATTGCAATTGTAAGTAACTTTTTCAAGAACTTCAAAACGATAATTGTCATACTGATATATGTTTTGTACAGTAATATTTTTTTGAGACAATGCAGTAAGTACTATAGACACATCTCCAAGTTTGTTGATAATCATATCTTTTACATCAGCCAATAACAAACGAAGAGACTGTCCTTTTACAGGATTTGATTCTACGGATAAAACCAGAAGTTCCAAAGCTTTGTCAGCTTCCGTTTCCAGCTGATATTCGCTTGATATTTTTACAGACAGTTTTGATACTTCTTTGGTTTTGACTTCAATGTTCTTTTGATCAAGCACAAAGTCATGTCCCTCATCGTAAGGACCTTTCCATGAATATAATAAATCGTTGAGATGAGATGAACTGCTGTCTTCAATCAGTGTCTTAAGGACAAAGAGCTCTCCAAAAAGACCTTTTACAATATCCTGTGATAATTTTTCCGACTTCTTGTCATCAAAGAATTCGCTCCATTTATAAAACATTTGGATAAATATTTTTGAATATTCATCTACATTAGCCAATTGGTATATACGTTGATAAATTGAAATGATAAGATCATTAAAAAGGTCGGTATAACTACTGTCCGTCAGCTCCAGGATTATATATCCAGTGTCACTGAAAAAACTCAGCGTTAGGTTCTGCTTGAGAGAAGTTTGGAAATCAACATTATGAACTTTTGGAAGCTCCAAAAGCAGACATCTGTTCAGCTTCGAGTTAAATCCCAGACTTATTTCAGGAATAGAGTCACCATTATCTATTCTTGTATATTCAAATTCACTGCTTCCTGTATAGGTCAGTCCTGTCCAAAGCACATCTAAATTATCTGATTGTATCATTCCAAAACCTCTGCATAGTCCTCAAACTCTTCATTGTCTTCCTCTTGCTCCGGCTCTATATGGAATTTGCTTTCCAAGTAATTTCCGCCGATTTTACTGTCAACTTCGGGAATTCCTATAGCGTAACCAATCAATGGAATATTTGTATCTAATGTTTCTTTTAGCACATTTAATTCAGGAACTTCTTTTCCATCATATTTAAAGACAGACTCTAAATCCATCAGATAGATAATCAAGACACCTTCTTCATCGGTCATTTTCCTGCGAAATGCTTTTTCAGGAACTCCGGTTTTGTTAACCTTTTTTTGAATATCAGCATCTGACAGGTCTTTATATTTCTTTTTTAAATCTATAAATAGTTGCTCTTTAAACTCTTTGGTAGCTGAAACGATTTCTGCGTTATCCAAGCGTACCTGCATATCTTTGCCGCCGCCTAAAATATTTGATGAGCCACCACCAGCCGCAAAAATATGATTGTGTAAAAGTTCGTCGGCCCATCTTGATTTTGGCTTCAAGCCACTTCTTACAGCTTTATTGACATCCAGAGGCAGCCCTGATTCGGATGCTTTAATTTTTGCACCTTTACCAGACACTTTAATTACTATTGACCATTTTGTAAGTTTCTTTTCTTTGGAACAGAGCTTGATATATTCCTCTAAATCTGCAAAATGATTTATGCCTTCTTTGTCTAAAGGATCATAAAAAGTATTTGGCAGTTTAAAAAAGTTGAAGAGCTGATTGATATTCTCAATTTGGTATTCCAAGTAATCCGGTTTGTTTTTATCATCATATTTAATTTCAAACTTGTCTTTGATTTTTGAAATATGAGACACTAGAGCCTCCCACGATCTTTTTATCTTCTTATTATCTAAGTGAAATTTAGTCGTTTGTACCAAATGATCAGAATATGACCAATTTACCTCTCTCGCATTTTTTAAAATTGACGGACGTGTCAATTTCAGGACACCGGGATGCTTCAGTACGCGCAGAGCAAAATTGGCAGGTGTGTTTGCAGGATTTCTATTCATCTCAATAAATTTTTGCTCTAGGTCTTCAATGGTAGATGTAGTTTGGTCAAACTTGTCCAATCCGTCCTGCGTAGCAAAAACTTTGCAACAGTCAATATAGCCAGGACGATAACCGAACCACCTTCCCATCTGTAACAAGGTATCAGAATAGTTGGTATTTCGAATAAAGTAATTTATTGTCAGGCCTTCAAGAGTAAATCCACGGGATAGCCTGTTTCCGCCAATTGCAATGTATTTTTTTGCATGCTTTTCAGGATAGGTCAAAGAGTCTTTTGTTTCACTGTTGATTGCTTTTACTTCTATATCACTAATAGCATTGATGAGTAATGGTTGAATGTCTTTAAAGGTCCTTGGACTTAAAAAGTCATCTTCATAATCATCCGGCAAATAACTCCAAATATTTTCCATAATATATGCATAATACTTATTCCATATAATTTCAAAATTTGCATAAATTCCATTTTTGTCTGATGGAGAATCGTTATTTAACAAGCTTGTCAGTTCATTAACATAAGTTTGCACATTATTCTTAGTTTTAGTTTGCCATGTTGTAAATCTTGATATATGTATTAACATTGTGTTGTTCGGCTGAAACATTTTTGATTGATACATTTCTTTCTCTCTGCTTGTACGAATTGCTGTTGAGATTATGAAGCATTTGATCGCATCTTTCAGAGAGTTTGGAAGAATCCCATCAGGCGGAAAATTATCCTCTTTCTTTGCAGCTCTGGTATCTGAATCTATGATAAGTGTCGGCTGTAAATCATCCTTGTTTACTCTATGTGGAAAAGATTGTAAATAATCATCAATGGCAGACGGAACCAGTGGATCTATCTTTTTAACTTCATTAAGTCTTGTTTCAAAAAAATGTTTGGCTCCTATGTAGTTTGGAGGCGGGAAAAGAAGCTCTATAAAATCATGAGGGAAAAGGCTAGCTTCCTGATCAAATTCTTTGGTTTGACCTGCATCTGTTATCTTCCATTTCATTAACGGTTTTTCATTCCTGTCCTGCAGTACATTACTAAAAGGTGTTGCTGTGTACCCAAGATAGGTTTTTTTGTTGAACAAAGCAAGAAGAGCACGTATGTGCCCATTTATGATCGATGCATATTCTACTCCTCTATGTCCAAGGTTATTTAATGAAGCATTATCTGCTTCATCATCAATAATCAGAAAAGGAATTTCAATTTTGTCTTTATTTTCATTCAGATAGTTATCCAGCCACAATATAAGGTTCTTCAGAACACTGGTATTTTTTTTACAAACGAGAATATTTGTATGATTTAAATTAAAGTCGGCTTCTTTCATTGTTTTTTTAAAATCAGTATTCACTGATGTCGGTATAATCACCTGGTTTACATCCCGGTGTTTTCCCAATGTTCCGAATGAATGAGGATCACCAACTCCAATAAAGGTTCCGTTGATATATTTCCCTTCAACTTCTTTCTCTATTCTTATTTGTGTCTGTATTCTCAAATCTTCCATTATCCCGGATAAGACTATAACCAAATCATAACCGACATCTACTGCACTGTTAATGACAGCATTAAAATTTGATGTTTTTCCTGACTGAACACTTCCGACAACCAAACCTCTTGTAAAATACGGCTCTTCAGACTGCGGATTTCCAAATTTTTTTATAATTTCAAGACTTGATCGTTTGGTCTCGTCTATGTAGTCATTTGAACGTCCTATTTTTTTTAGATAGGCCATATATCTTGCTCTGTATGTATTTATTTCATCTCTATCCCAGCCAAGCTCTTTAATTTTTTCTTTGGTCAGCCATAAATTTTTTTTAGCATCCTGGCTAGATAGAGATATACTGGGTGTCATACCGGCTTGATTCTGATGTCTTGACTCTTTTATTGCTGTTTCATAAAGTTTATTGAACTTATCTTCACTCAATGAAGGCATAGCACCGCTATTTGACAACAAATCGATTATTGATTTGACTTTCAATTTCAGAGATTGAGATTCAAAAAATTCTCTACTTACAAAGCCTTGCGATTCCTTCTCTTTATTGAAATTATTATTTATAAATATGTTTATTTGATCTATGTAGTCTCTATTTGTCATTTAATACCTTTAAAATTTCTTCTGGAAACGAGTCCATTTTGTATCCAAGTTTTGGCAACATTTCTGTTTTAATTACTTTTATATCAATACCTGCAAGAATAAGACTGTTGATTGTTTCTAGTAATTCTTCAGTTGAAAGACTATTATTCCTTTCGATCCCCAGAAATACTTGATCCTCATGTGTTTCTCTAATATCGCTAATTTGTGTATTAATCATTCTCAACAATACTTTCAATTGTGCCTGCCCGGAAGATGACAGTTCATTATTCAATGCCTGCAATATTGGAAAGTCAGGGTTTACCTCAAGCAACATCCCTTTGTTTGAAGCAGTGCGTTCAAACAAGCTGCTGCTGTTTTTATTTTTTACAGGAAACTTCTTAGTATCTCTGTTAAAAAATTCTTTAGAAGCTTCATCTTTTAGATCATTAATGTAATTTTCAAAAGCATCTTTTAAATCATGAGGAATTATGACTTGTGATTTTGCAACATTTAAATGCAGAAGGTGATCTACACTATTGCCGATTTCGACTCTCAGTCTGGCAAGCTGAAGCCTAGGTGCTTTTTTAATAAGACCGTTCCATCCTCCGAATAAGATTATCCGATCAGCTCTATAGATATAAATACCTTCCATGTCTATAAGACTACGATACTTGGTGGTCCAGAGGGTGAAATTGCTTTCTTTTGTCTCGTCAATACTTCTTGCGGGTAAAACAAATCCTTCCAGCTTTATTGAGTCTGAACCAAAACTTTTCTGTTTAAATTCAACAGAGCGAAGACCGTTTTCATCTGTAGGAAAAGGATTAAATGCTTTTAAGCGGAGATTATTTACACGCACCTGCAAAGGTGACTTCTTTCGTTCCATAAAGCGGTGAAAGACTAAAGACAAATGGTCAGTAGCAACTTCAGTAATTTCGCGCTTTAAAGCCTTTCTACGATTGTCTTCTTCTAGGTATTCTTCATATTTGTATAAACCGTACCAAACTACAATAACATTAGGTTCATAATTTTCAAACTCTCCAAGGTTATCTTGACTTTGGGTTTTATAGGCACGAATTATTTGTTCAATTTCTTCTTTGGAGTTAACTATTAATTGCCATTTATTCGTTCTCAACGCATTTAAATCCCAAGTTCTGCCAAAATACTCACTTGTGCCTTTTTTTCTGGAAAGAACAGTAAATTTTCTAGTTTGTGAAAACGAAGCTGTCTTCATTCCTAAACCAAAACGGCCTAAATCTAAAGTAGCACGCTGGCTGTCAGGTGAGTTACTGGGAAAATGCATACTGGATTTAAGAGCTTCTTCATCCATTCCATCACCGTTATCAGCTAAGAACAGCGTGAATGGCTCTTCGTCCATTTTAATTAATATTTCTATTTTATCGGCATACGCAGATATAGAGTTGTCCATTAAGTCAGCAAGTGCTGTTTCCAATCTATAGCCTTGCTCGGCAATAGATTTGATAAGATATTCTGGATTTGGTGTGACATCTTCATATTCAATCATCACTTTCCTTTCCAATAAAATACATTACTACTATTAAATTTGCATACTCACCATGGATTATATTTAAAATAATCTTATAGAACTATTTTTAATAGTTATTTTCCCACTTAACTCATATTTAAAAACCTTAGTACCAAATTTTGCTATAGTATCATCATACATTGAATTAGTTTTACAATACTCCTAAAAGTATCGTTAAATTTCTCTTCTAATATTGTTCTTTTTGACTTCTAAACTTTGACACTTTGGATAACTTTTAGCATTTTTTTAAAACTAATTTTAGATAATCCTTTATAAACCACGATAGCAATAAAGTTTGTAAAGGATTTCAGCCTCTATTTTTTTTCATTACGCCAAATATATTGACGATATCTTTTTTAACGACATTATCAAGAAGATTGAAATTTCAAGTATTTTTGCTTAAACATTCTTTGATTTGAGTTTGGCTGTTTTTATTACTAAGTATCGGTAAAGTATCCGTCGGCAGTTTTTCATCAAATAATAATTAGAGAGTTTAAATCTTCCCCAAAGCTCCAGCACACCATCTGATTTTATCGCTATCTGTCAAAACTGTTGTTCCTTCATGATATTTAATTTTCACTTTAACACTGGAACTTCCGTCATATTTTTTTTTCATTTCATTGATTGAATGGTTTGCATCAACATAGTATTCTAATAATTCATCAAATATTTGAGCTTTTAAAGGATTTTTTGAAGATATAACCCATGTACTACTCGAACCAATATTTTCCAATTCTAGTAATCCAAAAAAGGTTTCTTCAAATTGAAAAGTTGCAATCATATATTCTCTTTCTCGCCCACTTACTACACATTTTGGATTTGCACTTTCATCCTTACCATTCATGACAGTTTTCATCTTTTGTACTTCGTAAATTTGGAGTTGTTTAATACTCTCTTGAATGGCCATAAACACAAGATATTGTCTAAACTCATCAAAGTTGCTTGTATATTCTTTGATTTTTTTGACAAGCTCTACTCCGTTGGTAGAAATCCTACATTTTCGAACTTTATTGTTTTCTCCGTCTTTTGAATCACTTCCACTCTGATCCACGGTATCATCGGATAGTATTTCGTCAATAATTTTTAGTTTTTTTTGGAACTCTTCCAAAGCTAATTTTTCCGTTGAACGTTGAACTTTTTCTAAACTGCCACATAATTTCTTTCGTTTACCTATAACAGCACTTTGTTTATATTTTTTACTTCCAGATTCAGGCTTTAATCTTTCTGTAGTATTTGCTGGATTTTTAACCGGAACTCTTGGAAGTTTATCAAGCTCTTCTCCATCTAAAACTATCTTAAAAGCTGGATAATAAGTGGTGAGCTTCGAAAACCCGATATTAGAATCATCATTAGTTATTTCGTGGATATATTGATAATGGTTTTTGCTTATTTCATCATAGAACGAACTGTATCTCACCCAAATAGAAAACCGATCTCTTTGAGGAAACTTAGCTTTGATGGGAAGATGTTCTTCAATATTTTTTTCGGGATCATTTTTGTATTTATTGATATATGTCAGTAAATATGTCCCTATTCGTTCAAAAGCTTCTGTAGAATCAGGCTGACATAAAAAGCGATGAATGAAAGGGGCGTCATCGTCTACTACCATGGTGTGGAATAAGAATTGAAGCATTATCGGGATCGCATTCAGCTTGGAGATATAAATCATCTATTTTACAACGCAGTGTAGCCTCTCTCAGCAACGTTGAACGAAAATAATAATAACTTGCTATCGCATAATGAGGGATTATAATTTTGATAGCTCCAACATCTATTAGACAACATCCAATTTCTTTGGCTTTTTCAAGATAAGTATATTTCCATCCTGTGAGCTGACCAATCAATTTATCGCTTAGCACATCACTTAATTTGGCATCATAGTGTCTTCTATCTAATCTCGTATCGATAGGTATTTTATTTTCCGAAAGATTTCTTTTTTTATTCCACTTTTTATCAATTTTTCCGTTTTTATAGGCTTGATGAAATTTATAATGGGTGAAAAACACTTCCGGAGGTATAAGAGTCTCAAGAAATCCTTTTGTGGTGAGATTTTGGACAAGTACATTGAAGTAGCTGTTACCAAGATCTTCTTTTAAATCTGGCTTTAAATCTATAGGCATCAAAAATATAAAAGAATCGTCAGGATTGTCCATCATAAAATCTGGAATCAAGCTGTTTGATTTAGACATATATTAAAACCTATTATCAAGCTTTATTGTGCATAATATCAAACTTTATTGCTTAATATCATTTTTTTTTGCTTTTGACAAGACATTTTTATATAAATATGTAAGATTTCTAATGCGGCAGGAGTCATTCCGCTTATCTGTAATGCGGCTTGTAAAGTCGGTGGATTGAAACGATTTAGCTTTTCAACTATCTCTTTTGAAAGTCCGCTGACAGAAGAGAAATCAAAACCTTCTGGAATCGCCACCAATAGGTATTTTTTCATCTTTTCGATCTCTTGACTTTGCTTGTCGACATATCTTGAGTATTTTGCTTCTACCAAGATTTCCTCTTTGATATAATCATCAAATTTGCTAAGTTCTGGAACAAGGGCAACCATTTTTTCTATAGTAAAACTTTTTCTCGCCACCAACTGCTCTGCCAAGATCGTATCATTCACTTTCTCTTCATCAATGCTCTCTAAAAGAGCGATGAACTCTTTGTTTGGAGTGAATTTCGTATTTTGTAAAAGTTGCATACCCTCGTCTATCTGTGCTTTTTTAAGGATCACTTTTTTATATGATTCTTCATCTATAAGTCCAAGTTCAAATCCATAACCGCTAAGTCTCACATCAGCTGATTCTTCGCGTAAAAGTAAACGATATTCAGCGCGAGAAGTAAACATACGGTATGGTTCTTTCGTTCCTTTTGTAACCAAATCATCAATAAGCACACCAATGTACGCTTCATCACGGCGAAGGACAAGCGGCTCTTTTCCTTGAAGTGAAAGTGAAGCGTTGATCCCAGCCATCAAGCCTTGCGCGGCCGCTTCTTCATAGCCTGTCGTGCCGTTTATCTGTCCTGCGAGGTAAAGATATTTGATTTTTTTTGTCTCTAATGAATGTTTGAGTTCTGTCGGATCGACATAATCATACTCTATCGCATAACCATAACGCACGATTCTTGCGTTTTCCATCCCTTTTACAGAGTGGATCATCTGCTCTTGAACATCCACTGGAAGTGAAGTACTCATCCCGTTGATGTAACACTCGGTATTGTCACCCGTTTGCGGTTCTATGAAAAGATGATGCTGTTCTTTATCGCGAAAGCGGTTCACTTTATCTTCGATACTTGGACAATATCTCGGTCCAACACCTTCAATCTGTCCTGTAAAAAGTGGCGCTCTGTGAAAGTTCCCTTCTATAATAGAGTGAGTATCAATATTTGTGTAAGTGATATAACATGGAAGCTGTTTTTTGCTGCGTGCAAACTCCGCGCGGTCTGTTCTAAAGCTAAACGGAGTCGGCAAAACATCACCGTCTTGGATCTCCATAACACTGAGATCAATGCTTGAAGTATCGATTCTCGCGCAAGTCCCAGTTTTTAAACGTCCAACTCTTAAACCCTTACATGTAAGCGATTCTGAAAGATTTTCAGCACTAAATTCACCAAAACGCCCAGCTGATTTTTTATACTCGCCGATGTGAATAACACCTTTTAAAAATGTTCCTGTTGTGAGGACTACACGAGAAGCTTTGTACTCATGCATCAGATCCGTTTTCACACCCACAACTGTGTCGCCATCAAATATCAGCGCATCAGCCGTTTCTTGTTTGAGGGAGAGATTTGGAGTCGTTAAAATAGTGTTTCGAGCGATAATGCGATACTTGTCCATATCTATCTGAGCGCGAGTTCCACGAACTGCGGGACCTTTTGTCTGGTTGAGTATGCGAAACTGTATTCCAGCTTCATCCGTGATAAGTCCCATCTCTCCACCAAGTGCGTCAAGTTCTTTAACAAGATGCCCTTTTGCAAGTCCGCCAACTGCGGGATTACAGCTTGTCGCACCCACTTGCTCGGCTAACATAGAGATTAAAAGTGTTTTGTGACCCATTCTTGCACACGCCAAAGAAGCCTCAACACCCGCATGTCCGCCGCCAACTACGATTACATCATATTTCATACTATTTGTCCAAATTTAGATAATTATTTTCGCAATTATACCCTTTTATATTTGCTAAAATAATTAGATATAATTTCGCCAAAAAAAGGTAAAAAAATGTCAAAATTTACAAATGTAGACGTAGTAAAAGAAGCAAATATCTATTTTGGCGGAAAAGTTACTAGCCGCACAATCGAGTTTTCCAATGGAGAGAAAAAAACTTTAGGCATTATGCTTGAGGGCGATTATACTTTTGGCACTGCGGATGCAGAGATCATGGAGATACTAGTAGGCGAGATTTCAATCAAACTTCCTGGGAGTGATGCATTTGTCGATATGCAAGCACCTTGCGTGTTTGAAGTACCAGCTAACAGCTCATTTGATATCAAAGTAAAAACTATAACCGACTACTGCTGTTCATACATAGCTTAAGTTTTAGAGGAGATTTACTCCTCTAATAGTTCAAACATATCTTTAGACACACCACAATCCGGACAAACCCAATCATCGGGAATATCTTCAAATGGAGTTCCAGCCGCGATACCGCCATCTTCATCTCCAACCTCAGGATCATAAATATAATCACATACAGTACAAATATATTTTTTCATAACAACCACCTCGTCAATAAATATCCCTCATTATAAAAAAGGCAAGATAAGAAAGAACATATTTCTTAAATTAGTGCATTTTTTAGAGCTTCGCTTTAGCTTTTATCCCTTTATAATGAGACTCTGTATAAAATAAGCCTTATTGAGTAAAGAGAAATAACATGACAGATCCATTTAAAGATTATAAACCTGAAGTCGTTGAGTATGACGAAGAGCTTGATGGCGGTGGTGAACACCTTATTCGTGATGATCTCATGAGCGAAAAAGAGATGCTCAAAGCAAAAATAACAAAAGCAAAAGCGGCTAGAAAAGGCAATCAAACCAATTTCAGATCGCCAATACGCACAGAAAATGGGGTAAAATGATACAAGAAGCACACAATGCTTACAACAGCAAAGATTATGCAAAAGCATTTGAACTTTATACAAAACTCTCTAGTTTAAACAACGAAGAAGCACAGACATCTTTGGCTTACATGTACCAAAATGCTCAAGGGTGTGAGCGAGATATGGACAAAGCAATCGCACTTTATTGGGCGGCGGCAGAAAAAAAACAGCCTTATGCACTTTATAACTTGGCACTTTTTTACGCAAACGGTCAACATGGAGTTCCATTTGATCAATATAAAGCGCATGAGCTCTTTTTAGAGTCGGCAGTTCGCGAAGCAGTACCAGCGATGTACGAAGTGGGCGTAATGTTTGAAAAAGGTCTAGGCTGCATCTGTAACTTCAGCGAAGCCGCATTTTGGTATGAAGAAGCCGCAAAACGCGGACATCCTGAAGCTTTTAATAATCTCGGCGTTTTATATAAAGATGGACATGGCGTATCTCAAGATGAAAAACGTGCATTTATCTGCTTTTCCCGTTCAGCAGATGCAGGACTCAAAGAGGGAATTTACAATCTAGGTCTCATGTATGACCAAGGTCTTGGATGTGAAGAAGATCATGACAAGGCGCTCGATCTTTGTCGCAAAGCCGCATATCTAGGACATGAAAAAGCAAAAGAGATCATCAAATCTTTGCAAGAAGATGGAAAAATAGTTTTTTAAAAGGACGCATTTGTTCACAGGACTCATACGCGAAATGGCAGAAGTCAAAGCTTTTGCAAACAACACTCTCACTCTTCGTGCAAAATACAAGGCAGGCATCGGTGATTCTATCGCCATAAACGGTGCTTGTCTCACAGTAACTGCTCTTCATAGTGATGGTTTTAGTGTCGAACTCTCACCTGAAAGCCAAAAGATTTTAGCTTTAGAAAATTACAAAAACAAAGTTCATATAGAACCCGCTATGAGTATGGGCGATAAGTTTGAAGGACACATTGTTCAAGGGCATGTGGACACACTTGGAACCGTTACATCCATCAAAAACAGTGGTAACAGCTATGATGTTTTTATCTCAGTTGAAGCAAAATTTATCCCTTACATTGTCCCAAAAGGTTCTATCACTATTGATGGTGTGAGCTTGACTGTCAATGAAGTTTTTAAAGATTCTTTTCGTCTGACTATTATCCCACACACGATGAAGGAAACACTTTTTAGCACTTACAAAAGTGGCTCACATGTAAACATCGAGACCGATATGTTTGCACGCTACATTGCGCACATCTTGGCACATAAAAGTTCACCTGCCGCGTCATGGGATGAAGTAGATAAAATAAGTTCACTCTATTAAGATGAGTGATAAAGCTGTCGCCCTTAAATACGACAAGGAGCAAGACGGCGCGCCACGCGTTATCGCATCGGGTAAAGGTGAGATTGCACAAAAGATCATTGAAAAGGCGCAAGAGTTTCATGTGCCCATCTTTTGTAACCAAGAGCTTGTCAATTCTTTGATAAACTTGGAAATCGACAAAGAGGTACCTCCACAACTTTACAATGCTTTAGTTGATGTATTTCTCTGGCTGATGAAGAATGAATCAAAACTCTAAAGGAGTATTTATATCATGAGCGACAAAAAGATAATTGGAAGAAAAGAGCTGATCTCTATTGCAGATCTTCAGCTCTACGACCTTGATGCCAAAGTAGATACGGGTGCTGATTCCAACGCTCTGCACTGTGATGACATTATTATCGATGAAAATGGATTTGTGACTTTTACTCTTTTAGATGAAGTTCACACCTCTTATCATGGAAAAAGAATCACCTTGCCAATCTACAAGATAAAGAAGATAAAAAGCTCCAACGGCATCGTTCAACATAGACCATCCATTCAAGTGATGGTGACTTTTTTTGGAAAGAGTTATAAAACCGTTATCTCACTCACAAATAGGGCAGATATGAAATATCCTATGCTTATCGGCAGAAGATTTCTGTCAAATAAATTTTTAGTTGATGTCTCAAAAGAGTATCTTGCAAAGCCCCAAACTAATGAAGGAAAAATATGAGACTCTATATACTATCAAGAAACAAAAATCTTTACTCAACAAGAAGACTGCTAGAAGCAGCTAAAGCCAAAGGCTGGGAAGTTCAAGTAGTTGATTATCTCAAATGTTCTATCGAAATTATGAAGGGAGAACTTCGCGTCATCTACAATGGAAAAGAGCTTCCAGCCCCTGATGCCATCATCCCTCGCATTGGTGCGAGCCGCACATTTTTTGGCACTGCCATGGTGCGTCACTTTGAGATGATGGGCGCATTTTCAACCTCTGGAAATTTGGCTATTGCAAGAAGCCGTGACAAACTTAGAAGCCTTCAGATTCTTTCAAAAAACGGTGTCGATCTGCCAAAAACAATCTTTGCATCCAATAAATCAAGTGCGAAAGATGTGATTGAGCTCAGTGGCGGAGCACCCTTGGTACTTAAAATTTTAGAGGGCACACAAGGCGTTGGCGTTGTTTTAGTTGACAGCGAAAAAGCGGCAAAATCAGTCCTCGACGCATTTTATGGCATGAATGTCAACCTTCTTGTTCAAGAATATATAGAAGAAGCAGGAGGCGCTGACATACGAGCTTTTGTCGTTGGCGGCGAAGTTGTCGGAGCTATGAAACGCCAAGGTGCGGAGGGAGATTTTAGATCAAACCTGCATCAAGGCGGAAGTGCGAGTGCTCATAAACTTACAAGAAAAGAGAAAGCCACAGCCCTTGCGGCGGCAAAATCAATGGGACTTGGAGTTTGTGGCGTTGATATGATCCCCTCTTCTCGCGGTCCGCTTGTGATGGAAGTCAACTCTTCTCCTGGACTCGAGGGAATAGAAAAATCGACAAATATCGATATTGCAACTAAAATCATGGAATACATAGAAAAAAATGTCACTCCCAAAAGTGATACAAATACAAAACGCAAAAAGATCAAAAAGGATATCATTGGAGCCTAAATGCTAAATGAGCCGTTTATCATAGCTGGCACAAAAATAGAAAAAAACTCTGATGTGCTTATCAACATCGATCTGCCAAAACTCTATAATACGCCTACAGAGCTTCCAATCAGAGTGATCCGTGGTAAAAAAAATGGTCCTGTTGTCTTTATCAGTGCAGCTATCCATGGAGATGAACTCAACGGCATCGAGATCATCAGACGTTTGGGAAAATTAGAAATCTTACAAAAACTGCGTGGTACACTGATCTTAGTGCCCATCGTCAATGTATATGGGATTATGACACTTTCTCGCTATCTTCCAGACAGACGTGATTTGAACCGTAGTTTTCCAGGGAGTGCCAAAGGCTCACTCACAAGCAGAGTTGCAAAGATATTTTTTGATGAGATCGTAAGTAAATGTACTCTTGGTATAGACCTGCATACTGCATCCATTCATAAATCAAATCTCCCACAAGTTCGTACAAATATAGAAAATGAGCATACATTTAAGTTAGCCCTTGCCTTTGAAGCACCTGTCATCTTGCATTCAGAACTTCGAGACGGTTCCCTTCGCGCCGTTGCACAAGACAATGGCGTTCCCATACTTTTATATGAAGCGGGAGAAGCTTTGAGATTTGATGAGACGAGTATTCGTATCGGTGTAAGAGGGCTCATAAATGTCTTACGAGAGAATGAGATGCTCCCAAAAACAAAAGTGAAAAAAGGTCTCAGAGCGTCAATCATCACACGAACAAGCCAATGGGTACGCGCAGGCGAAAGCGGAGTACTCAGAACAATCAAATCTCTTGGAAGCACGGTTATAAAAGATGAAATTATCGCCTACATAGATAACCCTCTTGAAGATGGAGGGTTTGAAATTTTAGCACCATATGATGGCGTTATCATCGGTAAATCTGAGATTCCTCTTGTCCAAGAGGGAGACGCTGTTTTTCACATCGCAAAACTCAGAGATATCGAGAGTGCGGAAGAGAAAATCGAATATTATAATGAAGAGATTTTAGAACAAAGCGAATTTTTAGAACTGCATGAAGAGGACACGATAGAATGATACAAGAAGAGTTTTTTGATATTTTAAAACAGTTGATCAGGATGCCGAGCGTTGTTGGAGAAGAGCATCCTTTTTTTATGTTTGTAAGACGTGAACTTGAAGAGATGGAGATCACTGTTGAGTATTATGATGGTGTTCTAGTAGCAAAAGGGATCAATCCCAACAGCGGTTATATCTCAGCGCATGCAGATAGAAACGGGCTTATTTGCACAGGTCATAATGAATTTCAGTACGCCGCATTCATCGCAAAAAATAGAGCCGATCTTACGGGAAACTCCTCTTCAGAACAGTGGCTCTACAACTTTACAGAAAGATTTGTAGATGAAAAGGTGCAAGCGTATGAACCTTGGTCGGGAAACTACCTTGGACTAGGACGCATTACCGAGGCAAGGCTTTGTAAACGTCGGAATAATATCATCTTCAAAGTCGAGGGATTTGAACACCTTTTCCCCGGAACGCCCATCGCATTTATAGATAAACTAGATGTCAAAAAGAACCTCATCTCCGCGCAGCTTGACAATGTGCTTTCTGTCGCTATCATCCTTTATATGTATTCAAAAGGATATCAGGGAACGGCATTTTTTACCTCATCTGAAGAGGCTGGAAAAAGCTGGAGATTTTTGCTTGAATGGTTTAAACGTTTTGATATCTCAACAAATGAACTTCTTGTTTTGGATACAAGTCCTTACAAAACACTCGAAGAGATCCAAAATATTGATATCGTAGTGAGAAACAGAGATGCAAATGCCATCTTTCGCTCTCCTTTAAAAAAGAGGATCAAAGATATCGCCAAAAAAGAGAAGATTCGCTTTGATTATAAAGATGTTTATCTTAAAAAAAGGATGGAACAAAACGGGGGCAAAGGCTCCATTGGAGTCACGGAACTTGGACGTTTGATCCACGCGACTAAAGGCGCGATCCAAGGCGCGACACTTCAGATTCCAACCATAGGTTATCACACCGTCAATGAGACTACCACCACCAAAGCGGTCGAGAGTATTATCACGGTCTTGAAAAAACTATATCTCTAAATCATAGAGAGGCTTTGCCTCGGGATTGCAAGATATTTTATGCGCCATATCCACTTTTTCATAGCCGCTTAGTTCTTTGAGTGAAGCCAAAGTTGAACTTCTACAACCCTCTGGTTTATAAAGATAAATATAAAATCCGCTTCCATGCAAGGCCAAACGAGTCGCCAAAGAGATAGAGTAAGTGGTCAAAATCCCATCCTCTTTTATTAACCTTGCAATATCTGCAAAATACTCTTTTGTCCAAAGAATGGGATTTGACGCTGGCGAAAAAGCATCTTGATACACGATGTCAAATTTTTCTTTACATGTAAGCAAGAACTCTCTCGCATCACCCAAATAAAGGCTTACATGTAAGTGCTCATCTCTATACTCGCCAGTGGTCGAAAGAGCATAAATAATCTCTTTAAACTCATCGAAAATTTCAGGGTATTGGAAGTATTGAAGTGAGCTGATTAACGCTTTATCAAACTCAGGCGAGTAGATAGTAAGCTTCTTTTGAATTTCCTCTTTTTTCATATAATACAGTGTAGCGAGGGTGTTAAAGCCTAAACCAAAGCAGATATCTAAGATAGATATTTCATCCTTTTGGCTTACATGGTAGAGTGCAGGAATCACATGTTTTTGTAAAGATTCCTGCAATGCTCCATCTTTTGTGGAGTGATAATGCTCATCAAACTCTTTTGAATAAGCCGTAAAACTCCCATCTTCGCTTTGTACCATTGTATGCTTATCAGTTAAAAATCGGTTATCTAAATGAGATTTTTGTGTATACATCAGCGCACCGGAAAGTCAAAATAAGTTGTAGGATATGGCTCATTTGCAAGTGTAAAATGCCACCACTCTTCGGCTAATGATCGAAATCTGTGACGAAGCATAATGGAGTGTAGCAGTAAGCGATTTGCACGCTGTTGCGAGGTTACGTCCATACTTGTTGGCCAAGAGAGTGGACTAAAGAAATCAAAACCAGTTCCCATATCCAGTTCTTTCCCCGTTGCAAGATCGATCAAAGTCAGATCAACTGTGCTCCCGCGTGAATGACCTGAACGCGCGGCAATATATCCTTTATCAAAAAGCTCGGATTTTGAAACATCAGGGTAATAGGATACTTTCATTTTCGTATCATTCAAATCTTTCGCCCAGCGAACGAAGTGGTTAACGCCACGCTGCGGACGATAGGCGTCAAACACTTTGAGTCCAAATCCAAAAGATGACAACTCCTCTTGCACACTTTTAAGCGCAACTGCGGCGGGAGTGCTAATATAGCAAATACGAGCCTCATAGCCATCAATCGGTTTACCGACAAAGTTGTTTTCACCGCTGTAACGAAGCTCTACCACAAGACTCGGAACTGCTTTTTTAAGATCAACAAATCCCGATGGCACATTATGTGCCAAAACGATTGTGGCGCTAATCAGAAGCGCCATTACAGCTTTATGAAGTTTCATAGTTACTCGCCTTTCATAGTTCAAAACTTTTTTTCGGTAATAAAAGACCTATTTTATCATAATCCATTACCCCACATATGCATCTTTTTTGCGATGACAAGATCATAGCCTTCGAGTAGATCTATCTCATTTGATGCACGAAATTCATGCTTTTCTAGATACTCTTTTATCTCTTCTACTCCCATTACCCCTTTTTTTTCTATAATGACTATCTGACCTGCATTTGCTAAAGTCGTGTAAGCATTTTTTAGTATTCTCTCTTTTTGGTGATGCTGACTAAAAAGATTATGAAAAATGACTATGTCATTATCTCGAGGGAGTGTTCGGGGAATCTCATCAAAATTTTCAAGATTTTGAATACGTACGTTTCCACCGAGTTGAGGATTTTCACTATTATTATAAAGTGCAAGATTGAGCCTTCCACCCACTTTTTCTAAAATATCATTTAACGTCAAAGTTATATCATCTACATGTAAGCTTACATGTAAGATCGTATATCCCGGAAGCGGACTCAGCAGCTCTTTAATACGCGAGTTCATGAAGTTCTTTAAACAGATATGCTTCTACGATATCATCCACATAGCGCTGGGTATGTCCCACAAGCACTTGCATCTGCTCCTCTATAAATGGCCAAATGTATTCATTATCATCAATCACAACAACTGTTTCACCAAGTATTGTAAAATCTTCACGTTTATCTTCAAATAAAACTTCGACAACTTCACCCGCTTCGACTACGATCATCGCCCATTTCTGCACGTCGTTTAGCTTACAAAGCTTTGCTTCCTCGACATCATCACTATCCATTGCAACAAGTATATTCATATTATAAATCCTCATATTTTTAATGATTTTATCATTATTTACATGTAAGCATTGCTGAGAGAAGAGGTTAATCAAAGAAAAAAAAGAAAGTTTAAAAAAGAGAATAAAGTGTAGGAAATATTGTAAAAATTTTAAATTTAGTGTAGATTGTGTTCAACGCAGACCGAAGGCGTACTAAAAGTACGTCGAGCGTGTCTGAGTTGGGCGCAAGATGCGCTGAAGCTAAAAAGCTTTTAAACGCGAGCTTCTTCACGACGTTGTAGATATGCCCACTGAGCATCTACTCTCTCTTGCCACTCTTTGATAAGGTATTTGTACTGATCTTTAAAAAGATGTTTGAAACGGCCTTGAGCTGCAAGATATTCCTCAACAGGAACAACATTTTTTGGACGGTAAGTGATGTTTAACTCATGTCCGTCAATGATTTCATACAATGGGAAAACTAGAGAATCTGTTGCCAAATCTGTAATTGCCATCGTATCTTTAGGATCAAATTTCCACTCAGTTGTACAAGCAGAGATAGCATTGATAAAAGATGGACCCTCAACACTTAAACCATGTTGGATCTTTTTAACCATATCTTTCCACTTGTTTGGAGAAACTTGTGCAGCATAAGGAATCCCATGAGAAGCCATGATAGAAACCATATCTTTTTTATTTTTCTTCTCACCGTAACTTTTACGTCCAGCTGGAGAAGTTGTAGCACTTGAACCAATCGGCGTAGAAGATGAACGTTGCCCACCTGTATTTGCGTATACTTCGTTGTCTAGAACAACGTGCATCATTGTGTGTCCACGTTCCATACAACCAGAGATCCACTGAAAACCGATATCATAAGAAGCGCCATCGCCTGCGAAAGATACAAACTTAGGCTTACGATCTGGTTGTTTTAGACGACCTTTTGTTTTAAGCGCTTTGTACATTGACTCAGCACCTGCAACTGCAGTAGAACCATTTTCAAATCCGATATGGATCCAAGAAGCATCCCATGAAGTGTATGGATAAACTGCCGTACAAACTTCCAAACATCCAGTAGATGCAGAAAGGATAAGATCATCATTTGTCGCATTTAAGACTTCACGTACAATGATAGAGTGTGCACAACCCGGACAAAGAAGGTTTGCACCTTCAAAACGGTCCGCTGATGTTGAAAACTCTTTTAAGTTTTTAATTTTTTTCATTTCACTCATAAGAATCTCCTATAAAAATGCCAGTTTCGGACCGCGAACGCCGATAAACTGTTGTAATTGAGTTGTCACTTTACCAGCGTCAACATTAGCCTGAAGCTCTTTATAAAGATCTCTTAAATGAGCTTTAGTAAGGTCACGACCGCCTAGACCATAAACATAACCTGAAAGCAATGCTTTTGTATCTGTATTGAAAAGTGCGCCTGCAATTTCGTTAAAAAGCATTCCTGGAGCACCATTTGGTGATGAACGATCAAGTGCAGCAATCGCTTTAATATCTTTTAGAGCTGCCGCTATATCCATAAATGGGAAAGGTCTAAGAACACGAATACCAACTACTCCTGCTTTTATCCCCTCTTTTCTCATCTCTAGAGCCACTTCACGAGCAGTTTCGACAGATGTTCCAAGACATACAACTGCGACATCAGCATCTTCCATAGAATACTGTTCTACCATATTGTATTTGCGTCCGCTTAATTTTTCAAATGCATCAAAAGCTGCTTGAATTTTTGGAGCTACATTTAACATAAGATCTCTGTGTTGACGAGCTTTATGTTCAAAGTGCCAATCTTCTTCAGTTTGAACACCATGAGATACTGGGTGATCAAGATCAAGCATATCGTTCATCGGTTTAAAATCACCAACAAATCCATAAGCAGTATCATCATCCAAAGTTTTTACACCTTGCGCAGTATGGGATGTCATAAATCCATCTTGGTGAACCATAGATGGAAGACGCACATCATGATCTTCTGAAACTCTAAAAGCGATGAAGTTTAAATCATAAGCTTCTTGAGGACTATAAGCATCAAACTGTATCCAACCGCTATCACGTCCAAGATACATATCTGAGTGGTCACCGTTAACATTTAGTGGAGCAGCAAGTGCACGGTTTACAACATTTAAAATAATCGGTAAACGCATACCAGAAGCCTGATATAGTGTCTCAACCATAAGTGCAAAACCTTGAGACGAAGTTGCAGTCGCAACACGCCCACCCGCAGCTGAAGCACCAATACATCCAGACATTGCTGCATGTTCAGACTCAACCATTACGAATTCACCCTCAACATAACCATCTGCTAAAAACTTAGCATAGCCCTCAACAATTGGAGTCGAAGGAGTAATAGGATATGCAGCTACAACGTCGATTTGACATTGTCTTAAAGCTTGAGCAGCAGCAAAATTGCCATCCCAAACTTCGATATCACGTAGTTCTAGTTTATCAAATGCCATTATTCATCTCCTTTTGTTTCAGGTTTGCTTGTGTCTTTAGCAGGCCAACCAGCTAATGCTTCTTCTTCATCTGTTTGTTCTGAAAACATGAGTAACGATTTTGGATTAGTAGGACAAACCTCAACACAAATCGCACATCCTTTACAATGATCCATATCTACACCGATCATCTTTTTATCACGAGAGATAATAGACATATCTGGACAAAATATCCAGCAAAACTGACAATCAATACAATAATCTTTATTGAAAACAGGTTTTTCTATACGCCAGTCAGCGACACTTGCCGTAAAAGAGTTGCTGCTAGAGTATGCTCTATCTTCTTGGTGAGTTGTTGCAATATCTTTTATTGGACCATCAAACGAACGAAGCATTGCGCCAATTTCGAATTCATCCCATCCTTTATTTGCCATCATTCGCTCCTTATTTCACTTCATCATATGCACGTTGGATAGCCAACATATTTGCATCGATGATTTTTTGAGGTAATTTACCTAAGATACGTTGCATATTATCTTTAAAAAATTCTATGTCATACATTTTAGAAATCTTCATAAATGCACCAAGCATCGGGGTATTTGGAATAGCACGACCAATAGTTTCTTGAGCTATTTTGATACAGTCTACTGTATATACTTTTTTCCCCTCAAGTCTTGGTTGAGAAGCTATAAGTTCATCCGTACTCATATGAGTTGTAATAATATAAACCGTATCATCTTTATCATTGATAGTTACATCAGTCGTATAAACTAAAGCAGGATCTATAACAAAAACATAATCTGGTCTCATATATTTTTCATGATTCATAATCGGTTGATCATCAACGCGGTTATAAGCAGTCATTGCTGCTCCACGTTTAGCAGATCCGTAAAATGCAAAAGCTTGTACATCTTTCCCTGTTGTCGCAACAACATCCGCTAAACCTTTTGCCCCAGTAACAGCACCCTGTCCTGCACGGCTGTGCCATCTGATTTCTAGCATAAAGTCTCCCTAAAAATTAAAATTCCAAAAGAATTATCTTACGTTTGATGTATTTTATGAAAGTTGCTCTTAAATATAGCTTGTTTTATTGATGTTGTTTGTTAAGGTGATAAAACTGTGTGATATCTACCTATTTTAGGATAGTTTGCACAGCTTCAAATGCATTTGTTTTGATTATATCTGTATGTTTTTTTAGCTCTTCTAAAGGCTCATATTCACTCACTACTGCCACACTTTTAATACCTGCACTTTTTGCAGCTATAAGGTCCATTCGAGTATCGCCAATCATCCAGCAATCCTCTTTGTTTACCTTTAAGAATTCAATCGCTTTATTGATCGGTTCTGGGTGAGGTTTTGGATTTTGAACATCTTCTCGTCCAATCAAAACTTCAAAGTGTTGCATCAGCTCAAAGTGCTCCATTAAGATTTTTGAGTATCTTCCAGTTTTAGTTGTCACAATACCAAGCCTTGCATTTTTACTTGCAAGCTCTACGGCTTCTTTTGCAAATGGTAAAAGCTCTGTTTTTTGAGTTGAAATCTTTCTGTAATGTTGTTTGTAAGTATTAACCATCTCCCAAACTTTTTGCCCCTCTACACCAAGAGAAGCATACATTACATCCAGTGGATGACCTATGAGCAGTTTTATCTCTTCATCACTTGGATGAATCATTTTAAACACATCATACGAGTTATGAAAGCTCTCTAAAATAGCCTCCGTTGAGTCTATAAGCGTACCGTCAAGATCAAAAAGTATCGTCATTTTTTAGCTGTCAATAAAAAGATACCAAAAGGCTCTTTTCGCTCTTTAGTGACATCAAATATTCTTTGATATTTCACATCGCTAAACCCATGATTTTGCGCTAAAAGAATCAAATGTTCTTCATCAAATCCAAAGTGGTGGACACCATCATTATCATTATGAAAAGTTCCATCTTCGCCCATAAGATCGGCTATTGCAAGAAATCCATCCTCTTTTAAAAGCGTATGCATTTTCGTAAACAATGCATCTAAATGCTCAACATGGTGCATCGTCATAGAACTGACAATTCCGTCATACTTTTTTCCAGTTTCATACGCGCAGATATCCACATGTAATGTACTGATATTATCACGTCCAAGGTCGTTTAGTTTTGCAAGCATTCCACTTGATGTATCAATGCCTAATAAACTCTTTACATGCAAGGCAATATTACGGCTCAAAAGTCCTGTTCCAGCACCAAAATCGATCACTTCCATATCTTCTTGCAGTTCTATATTTTTCACTATGGCATCATAAATATTTTGTGCAAGCATCACTCTTGTATCTGATGTATCCCAAGTTTCAGCACTTTTATCAAAACGGTTTTCTTTATTCATTTGTAATCTCCCAATCTTTATAGTTGTACCAAATACCGCTAGGGCTTGGAACAATATTTTTTATTTTTTTATTTGCAACGCTAATATCATTTGGTATAAACAAAAACAAGTATACATTATCTGCTACGATATCTGCGAAGATAGTTTTCCAAAACTTCGAGAGTTGCGTTGTATCTACGCTGTCTTGCATCAATTCGATCTCTTTGTCAACTTTTTTATTATGATACCCTATAAAGTTAAACCCACCCGGTTTGTCGTTATCACTGTGCCACAAAAGATAGGGATCAGGCGTTGAAGAAAGTGACCAGCCAAGAAGGACAGTTTCAAACTTTCTAGGGAAAACCACCATATTTAAAAACGCCTGCCATTCCATAATGCGAAGGCTTACATGTACGCCTACTTTTTGTAATTGATACTGCATAATCTCTGCAGCATAAGGGCGAATAGAATCTGAATTTGACGTAGCAATCTCAAAGGAAAGCGGATGTTTCTCATCATATCCAGCTTGTTTTAACAGCTCTTTTGCTTTTTTGATATTCTGCGTTGGAGCTTTGACATCTTTGTTAAAAGCCGTACCTGTTGGTAAAAATGGTCCAGTACAAACTCTAGCGTGACCTAAAAATAGAATTTTTACTAGCTCATCTCTGTTAATGGCAAGTGAAAGCGCTTCTCTAACGCGAGGGTCTTGAAACTTTTTATTTCTGAGATTAAAACCCAGATAAGTGTAGGCATGAGCAATATCTTCATACTTGTTAAACAGATTAAAAAAATCCTTATCCAGCTGTCGTTCATACTCCATTGCACCAAGTGAGCCCACATCAATTTTCGCAGACTTCAACATCAAAAAGCGTGTCATCGGATCGGGAATCACATGAAAGATGATTGTATCTATTTTGGGTTTACCTAAAAAATAGTTCTCGTTTGCAGTTAAAATAATATCTTTTGAGTGTTCAAGTTGCGTGAGTTTATAAGCTCCTGTCCCAACTGGATGAGTGTTAAAAGATGCGCTCATCAAATTTTTTTCATTCTTTAAAATGTGCTCTGGTAAGATTCCCATCATCCAAGTTTCCAAAGCCTTAAAATAGGGCTTTTTATAGACTACTTTTATAGTTCTCTCATCAAGTGCGGTAACACTTTTGACCATACGAAACTCTGCTGTGTATGGCGAAACCACATCTTTAGAATTGATAAGATTGTAAGTAAAAACGACATCCTTTGCAGTGAATTTCACACCATCTTGCCACGTGATATTTGGACGAAGTTTAAAGATAAGTGTTGTGTTGTTTTCATACTTGAAACTCTCGGCAAGATCACCGATGACAGTTGATGAATCTTTGTCATATTTTACAAGAGCATTAAAAATAAAATCGCTTATCTCTGCCGAACTTGAATCAGTCGCTAAAAGAGGGTTAAGACGTGAAGGATTTGTAGAAGTTGCTAGATGCAGTGTCGAGGCGTGTAATGAAACAAATAAAAATAGCAAATAAAAATAGCGCATTTAAAATCTTTTTTTGAGGCAATTATATCAGGGAAATCTTGAAGAAAATTTTGAAATATTTTAAAGAAGAAAAATATGGAAAAACCCAAGGGTTTTTGCCATAAAAACGATTAACGTTTTGAGAATTGAGGTGAACGACGTGCTTTTCTAAGACCTGGCTTTTTACGTTCTACTGTACGTGAATCACGAGTCATCATGCCTTCTGGTTTCAAAATAGCTCTGAAAGATGCATCAAATTTTACTAGTGCACGAGAAATACCGTGACGTAGTGCATCTGATTGACCACCAAAACCACCACCTAAAGTAGTAGCTACGATATCAACTGATGTATCTTGTTTTGTTAATGATAAAGGTTGTTTAACACGAAGTTTTTTCGCTTCAAGTCCACCCAACCATGCGTCTAATGAAAGACCGTTGATTGTAATTTTACCTGTACCTGGAGTTAACCATACTTTTGCTATTGAAGACTTACGGCGTCCTGTTGCATATATTCTGTTAGCCATCTATATCCCCTTACTTCGATAGTTGAGCAGAGTGAGGATGTTCCGCACCTGCATAAACTTTTAGTTTTTTGATCATTTTTGCACCAAGTTTTGTTTTTGGTAACATACCACGAGTTGCTAATCTAAATAGTTTCTCAGGATTTTTTTCTAAAAGTTCAGTCATTTTAACACTTTTTGTAGAACCGAAGTAACCACTGTGAGTAAAATACTCTTTGTTAGCTATCTTGCCAGCACCTTTAAAAGCTGCTTTAGAAGCGTTCACTACTACCACGAAATCACCACAATCAAGGTTTGGTGTATAACATGGCTTATCTTTTCCACGAAGACGAGTAGCGATCTCAGTTACGATACGCCCAAATGTCTTCCCTTCAGCATCAATCAAAATCCATTTTTGATCGATTTGTTCAGGAGTTGCAATTTTTGTAAATTTCATTCTCGAACCTTTCATCGAATTAAAGTGCGAAATTATAGCTACATAAACTTATAAGCAGCTTAATTTAAGTTTTATTCAAGGATTATTTTCAGTTCACAACTTTCAGCAGAATCGCATCTTCGCGTAGATAACAAAGATAACCTTTAACTTCCTTACATGTAATGTTTTTTACAGCTTTGATGTAACCTCTAACTTGCTTTACATGTAGGTCGCTAAGATGTTCAGAACTCTTATAATCGATGATGTTGTATCCACCATCTTCTCGCTCTACAAGCAAGTCCATATATCTAAGTTCTCCATTTACGAGCATCGCTTTTTCTCGCATACATTTTCCCTCTGTAAGTGCTAAAAACTCTTTATTTTCCAAAAGCATTTTCACTCGTTTTTGAATGCTTACAAGTTCTTCTTCATCCAAAAGTGAGCCGTATCTGTTCAGCATCGCGCCGTAAGCTTTTTTTGCGCTCTCTTGGTCAAATGATTGCATCATCTCTAAATTATAATGAAGTGCCAAACCAAAATTAATCGCTCGAAGATCCTCTTCTTGCTCTTTTGCCACAGCGAGAATATCGCTTTGCGTTCCGTAATATTGTGCTCTGTATGAAAATGGCTCACTCTTCTCTTTTTTCTTTGCCTCATGAAGCTCTACATGTAAGACTCCATAACTCGCCGCGGCAAGATCAAGCTGAGCAAATGTGGAGTCTTTCTCTTTAGAGACTACAAAAAGATTTTCTCTTGCTCTTGTAAATGCAACATACAAAGCGTTAAGATTGTCCTCTGAACTTAGTTCTTTATCTTTTTCTAACGCTCTTGCATACGAGGCATCAAGGACGTCACGTCCGCTCATGCGAAGATAAATATTTTTGAGTTCAATGCCCTCATATTCATAGATAATCGGCGCGCGTGAAGCGGGTGCTTTTTTAAGTCTGTCCATTACGATAACGTGTTCGTATTCAAGCCCTTTGGATTTGTGCACCGTCAAAACCCGCACTCCATTTAAGTCAGATGCTGCGGCGGTCGTATCATCTCTTTCATACTCAAATAAAAACTGCTCGATATCATCATAATTTCCAAGCATCTCCATAAAACGAAGCAGATGAAATTCGCCATCAAACAGAGCATATCTGTCAACAGCATCTTTGACAATTTGTCTTAGTGAAAGGACACTGACATCTTGTTTTGCAAGGGCAAACTCCTCACGCCCCAGAAGCGCAAAGAAGTTTTGTTTATACAGTTCTTCATTAAAATAAAGGAATTTGAGATATTCTATAAGCGCTTTTACAACATTTTGATTGATAAGTTTTGTCGTCGTTTCTGTGACAACATCGATCCCATTTTGTCGCAGTTGTACTTCAATCTCTCCGCCATCACCGTTGGTTGCGCTCAGAATTGCTATCTCATTGATATCTGCACCGAGTTCTATAAGTTTTTGCACTTTTATCAGCGTTGTTTGGAGAATATCATCAGTTTTTAGCACCTCTACATAACCGCCTTTTGCACTCTCTTTGACGCTTTGATCTTTATAGCCCTTTATCTTTTCACGAAAGGCGCTATTGACAAAATCTACGATCTCTTTTTGAGAACGGTAATTGACCACCAATGGAGCGACTTCGACATCGTTGTCTGCTCTTACAAAATCAAAAAGCGCGCTCACACCTCCGCGAAATCTATAAATAGACTGTTTGACATCGCCCACAAAAAAGAAACTTCCGTTTTCGTGCAAGCCTTGACCTGAAGTTATCTCTTTGATAAGCGGACGCAATATCTCATACTGAAGCACGCTTGTATCTTGGAACTCATCGAGTAAAATATGCTCGATCTTAGAATCAAGTCTAAAGTACAAAAATTCACTGTCTACACGAGTTGTTAAAAGTTCGTGCACAAGTGCTGAAATATCATCAAACCCAAGCTCACCTATCTCTTTTGCCAAAGCTTTTTTACTCTTCACATAAGTGTCAAGTAGAGCGTAAAGCGAACTAAAAAAGCTCTGCTCTTTTGCTTGCATATAGAGCGCGCAGTTCTCTTTCACAATTGCTAGCTCATAATCCATCGAAGGCTGATAGCATTTTTTAAATGTTGAATAGTCCAAAGAGTCTCGTGAAAGCCACGCTTTAGTTAATAATGCTTCAAAATCCTCCGCATCAACGCCATTTTTGACTGTAGTTGAAGCATCCTTACATGTAAGCACCATTTCACGTATTTTATAAAATGCTTCCATTGCTTTTTTTTCATACTCAAGGTAGGGCGCATAAGTAAATGAGAGCTTTTTTATCTCTGTGAGTTTTGCATAAAGTTCATTTAAAAGTGAAAATATGTCGCTCACACGCTTATCCATCATCAGTGAAAGATCTATAAGCGTTTCATCTTTTGAAGCAACACTCACTTCATCAAGAAATCTTGCAAAAAGTTTTTGTTGATGTTGAGACGCGAATGTCGTAAAGTTTGGCATCAACCCCGCGTAGAGCGAGAATTTTCTAAGTATCTTTGCAAAGAACTTATCTAGTGTCATAATCTTCACATCTGCATTTAAATACTGCGCTAAAATCTCTTTTTTTTGCAAAAGAATCTGCTCTTTTGAAATTTCTGTCACTTCTGATATAACACCGAGTTCATCTCTATTTTCAAGCTCTTTAAGCGTTTCGACGATCCGTTCTTGCATCTCCGAAGCGGCTTTGTTTGTAAAGGTCAGCGCCAAAACTTTTGAGGGCGATGCACCCATAAAAAGCAAACTCAAATATCGCACGACCAGATTAAAAGTCTTTCCGCTTCCCGCACTTGCTTCATAGGCCAATTTATTTTTAAACATCAATCACGTCCACAAAGAGTTGAAAATTCACAGTATTTGCATTTGCTCTCATCTTCAGTCTTACAAAAATCAAAACTTTTTTGCTCTTGCAACTCTTGAATGTGCGTTTGTAGGAGTTCAAGTTTTTCATGTAAAAAGGTCTCATCAACAATCTGCCCAGATGAAAGATCATAATATCCACATCCCGCCACTTTCCCAAGTTCTGTAGCTAACAAATAGTAAAACTCTAGCTGAAAATCTGTGGCTTTTTCTAATGTTTTTGCAGTGAACGAAGGATATTTTCCACTTTTATAATCAAGCACATAGAGTCCATTTTCTTGGGTATCTATTCTGTCTATCTGACCTGTGAGCTCCATGCCACCGAACTTGCATGTAAGCCCTTTTTCACACTCTAATACTTTCACTCCCTCGGCAAATCTTTCTATCTCATTTGCCACGAAAGAGCTGAGTTTTTTGTTCCAAAGTTTGAGTTGATATGCCTCTAAAGAGCTCGCTCCTGAGATGCGTTCAAGTTCTTTATAAATTTTACTATGAAGCTCTTTAGCATCACTAAAAGCAGATTTCTTTAGATACACATTTTTAAGTGCTTCGTGAAGATCTAAGCCTATCTGATATTCCGTTGGAAAATCTTGAGGTAACTCATGAGATTTAATATGCATAATATATCGATAATAATATTTTCTTGGACAGTCCAAAAATGTTTTCAAAGAGGTCGCAGAAAGTTTAGCACGACTAAAATCATAATCTAAGATTATCGTTTCTTCTGGCTTCTCTTTCTCTTGTTGAAACGACTTATGAAGTATGTCTACGTATGCAAGTTCATTTTCAGCCGCTTTAGTTTTAATGCCTAGTTCTGTTAAAAATCTTGATGGGTTTGTGGCACTTGATTTAATATAAGAGATACTTACATGTAGAGCTCTATTCATAAGTAGTGCATAGTAATGTTTTTGCAAATTTTCTCTGTCATTTTGAGTTGGTAGGTTTGCCAAAGCTCGAATATCCGAGTTTAAAAAGAGATCTTTTTCACTTCTTTTTGGAACATTTGAATCATTAAAATCTACAATGATTATCCCCTTATAATCTACATGACGACTTTCCAAAACTCCCATAACAGTTATCTTTCCGCCTCGTACATCATCAAGCGCACTTTGTGAAACTCTTTGTAAAAATAGATGTAGAGTTGATTTTAGATTTAATTCACTGTAGATATTTTTGAGTTTAACAAAACTGTAGAGTTCCTTTTCGAGAATCTTTTTCTGCGCTCTTACATGTAAGCCCTTGATATATATTTGCATCAACTCAGAAAAATCTATCTCTTTCATACTTTTGTAATACAAAGGAAACAACACTTCATAAAACGCTGATTTGTATCTTTTGAGTCTCGCGGCATTTTGTACGGTTGGAGTTTCTATATATTCACACACTGCATTTAAATGCATATAAGCTTGTGTTTGAGTAAATTTTTGCCCCATCGCAAAATTGAAGTTTCCCTCTTTGTCATAAAGCTTTAAAAGTGGAGCAAAAGATTCATTTGGCAAGATCACTACGATCTCTTCACACTTCAAACCATTTTGTAGATATTCATACACTTTTTGCTTTACAAAAGCGACTTGTAAAATCTGCTCACTAAAACTAAAGCACTCGATATTTTTATTTTCTTGCATCTCTTCTTGTTCAAGAATCTCTGAAGAATTGAGATCTAAAAGATATCTCTCGCCGCTCTCAAGATTAAATCCTAAAGCCTCAAATCTCTCTCTTACTTTTTTATTGAAATTTGTAGTTGTGAGTTCTATTTTTACATTTGTGACTTGGGTACATTTTTGTAGTATTTCGATTTCAAAAGCTGTAAGATAGCCTTCAACAATAAGCTTTATCTTTCCAAGAGATTGCACATATTCACTGTTGAACGTGTACCATTTTGCCAAAAATATCGGATCAAAGATTTTTCGCTCAATACAAAGTTTTTCATACCTACTATGTAAGGCTTTTAGTATGGAGATATGCTCTTCATAATCGCCATAAGTATCTACCAACTCCAAATCTTCAAGCTCAACTTTTTCTCCGCTGAGTTCTGTAAAAAGTGTAAATACATAAGTGCTGTTTTGTGTAAAAGTGAAGAAATTTCTCTCTATTTGCAGGGCGTCAAACTCTTTAAAATCAGAAGCTTCTAAAAGAAGTAAAATTCTTGTATCGTTATCTATTTTTTTAAATCCATCAACAAGGCAGACACGTTCGATAAATTCTGACATAGTGATATAGTTTGGTAAAAAGAGAGTTGATTTTTCAAGGGAGAGAAGCTCGTGCCGAATGGCACGAGAGGTTGGAAAGATAATGGTCTGCGTTTGCATAACCTACTAATAAACTACTGGTTTAAGATCAAATCTTGTATCAACTTTTAAGTTATAGTAACGTTTTAAAGGTCCTACTTCTACGAAAGCCATAATATCCCATCTTCCAATACCTGGAAGTTTCGTATCAAAACTGTACACACCATCATTCACCTTTGGATTTTCAAGTGTAATATCTTCGTCATGAACTTGAGGTCTTGTTATGATAATTTTTAACTTTGCATCATTAACCGGTTTACCATCTTTTGCCGTGATTTTATATTCTATTTTCGCATCATCTACATTCAGTTGTTTGCTTATATACTCAATTTTATATTGATTATTAAAAGCGATTTTCGCATTAATAAGCTTGTTTGCATCTGTATCAGCATCTTGATAATTCGTCATATAGATATCACTCTCTTGAACACCCTCTTTTGACGTTTCAACAATCGTCCACGCGCCCATTCCTATAACTAATACAAGGGCTACTGCTATGCCGATAGGCCATTGAAGACCTCTACTTTTTTTCATTGGCACTCTTTTTCATATAGATTTTTCTTTTTATATATAAATAAAGTCCAGACAAGACACCTAGATAAAATACAATTTTTACTATCTCTATGACATTTCGATTACTATTTCCAACAGCAGTATCCAATTTCACATTTTTTGATTCTGCAACCTGCTCTGCAATATCTGCATAGCCATTAAAAAGCGCAGCACTGTACTTATTGATCGTTTCATTGCCTTTTGATTTTTCAGCAAGCAAAGGAATGATTGACCCGCCATAGTCAGTCAAATTATTTTTAAAATCATCAAAACTTGAGCTAAAGAAAACAGCCATAAAAAATGCCTGTACACCAGTAGCTGTCGGAGATAAAATCTGCTTTTTATCAAAGTATTTATATAAAGATTCTGGACGACAAAGTATATCAACTTTTTGGTTTAACTCAGAAAACGTTAACAGTATAGTTGGCTCATTAAAATTCTTTATAAGGGTTTTTTCATAATCCACTATCGTTTGATTTTGATCAAACTCTTTTATGACAACCAAGCGTAAAGCAATTCCCGTCTTATCATGTAGCTCTTTTCCCATCTTTTCGACATCTTCTGTCAATTTAGGGTTAAATAAAACTTCATCTTTATATAAATACTCTGCAGAAAGTGAAGAAAACGTAGAAAACAGAAGGATGAGGGCACAAAGCCCTCGATTAAACTTATTCAAGCTCAATTAACCTAGATATAGGTGATTTGGAGTTATAACTGCCCACAATGTAAATGCAGCTAAAAGAACCAATCCCCATGATAAAATTTTATCCATAACTAACTCCTTAGTTTAATACACGGTGTGTACCGCTTGTAGGATCAATCATTTTAATAGACTTTTCGTCAACAACTTTATAAAACTTTTGTTGATTCGCTTGTTGAACACCCAAGCCCCATATAGTTAAACCGGCTAAGATAGATAGTAACAATACAGTAGCAATTAACATACCCGTAATTCCATCAAGTGAAAATACACCAGAACCTTTGAAATTATTATCTACCATAACTATTCTCCTTTACTTATATCAGTGATGTAAGTCGAAACAGCTTTTACTTGAGTAGCATTTAGGTTTGTAAACGCTGGCATTGCACCAATAGCGCCTTTTTTACCATGTGACAAGATATCTGAAACAAAAGCAGGTGTAAAATCAGCTATGTTTGGTGCAACCATATCCATACCTTTACCATCAGCCCCATGACATGATGAACAAGTACTAGCGAAAATATCAGCACCATCACCTTTCATACCATTTGCGACATATGTAGCAACTTTTTCAATCTCTGCGTCTGTAATCAATGCATTTGTAGCTGAGTTGAACAATCCGTTACGATCAGGCATAGCACTTGTAGTTTTACTTCCATTATCATCAGTGTGAACTGCGATATTATTCATAGAACCATGGTTGATAACATACACAACACTTTTAGCTTCTAAACGTTTTGTAAGATTAGCCGCTTTTCCATCCATACCATCAGCTGCAAGGCCATGACATGGTGCACAATTTACCAAGAAAACAGATTCACCCATACTATGGAGTTCTTCTGCTGATAAGTTTTTATACTTTTCTTCAAACTTTGCATTCACTTTTGCTGAATCTTCATTATACTCACCATATTGAGAGTATGCATTTACTGGATATCCAGCTATAAAGTACCATGCTGCCCAAACCATTGTGCCCAAAAATATAATTGCCCATCCCATTGGAAGTGGATTTTTATATTCACCAATGCTATCCCATTTTTCTTCTGCAAGATCACCAGTTGCAGTGTCAGATTGCATTTGACGAACATATTTTGTAACAACAAAAACTGTTGCGATTACAAGTACGATAGCACCAGCGATAGCCAACATGTTGACTATGTCACCATTAAGACCACCCTTGATATCCATCGCAACATATGTAAAACCTAGCATCGCAGCAACAAAAACTACACCCGCTAAATAAAGCTTATTCATATATGCCTCCTACTTATTTTTTTTCATCTTTAGAGATTTTTTCAACCGGAGTATCATCAATCTCATCGTTTAAGGCCATATTTCCATACTTCTCGAAATCTTTTGTCCCTTTTTTTTCACTACTGTAAAGATGATAGATATAACTATAAAGTATAACCACCATCAATGTAACAAGTCCAAAATAAGCGTACCCTTGAAGTTGAAAAATATCCACCTTACACCCCTATTTTAAACTGTTTAAGTATGCAATTAAAGCTACGATTTCAGGGATTTTACCTGCTGCAACCATATCTTGAACATTTTTATCTTTCATATCAGCAGCAATCGCTTTTGCTTCTTCTAAAGCCATTGCATTTGCTTCTGCTACTGATTTTGCCATAGGCACTGTTAAAGTTGTTCCATCTTTCATAGGTACCGGTTTATTGTATGGTACATTGAAAAACTCTGCATTTGTTAGCTGATCTGCATATGCAGTATTGACATCAGCCAAGTTTGTGAACATCCAAGCGTAAGCTGGCATAATAGAACCAGGAACAACCCCTGCAGGATCTTTCATATGGTTTTCATGCCAGTCAGTCGTACGGTAATCACCAACACGGTGAAGATCTGGACCTATACGTTTTGAACCCCAAAGGAATGGACGATCATAAGCATACTCTCCACTTAAAGAGTAGTGACCATAACGGTCAGTTTCAGCCTTAAATGGACGAATAAGTTGTGAGTGACAAGCATTACAACTATTTTTTATATAAATTTCACGTCCTGTCATCTCTAACAAAGTATATGGTTTTGTACCAACAACTGGCTGAGAAGCCTGTGCAAAGTTTGGAAGGATTTCAATCAAACCTGCAAACGCAATTACTAAAAATACACCTACCGCAAAAAAGAACGGATGTTTTTCTAACCAATGAAACATATTATTTTCCCCCTCTTTCTATGCTGCCATAGGAGAAGCGCTTTGTAACTCGCTCTCTTCAACACGACGACCTGATGTCATAGTTTTATAAATGTTATAAGCAAACATAAAGAAACCTATTAGATATAAAAGACCACCGACAGCACGGATTGTATAGTAAGGGTGAAGAGCTGTTACTGTATCGATAAAAGAGTAAGCTAAGTTACCGTATTCATCGTGAGCACGCCACATCATACCTTGTGTTATACCAGCGATCCACATTGAAGTGAAATATAAAACAACACCTAAAGTTTGAATCCAGAACTGTGTTCCCATCAATGATTTAGAATATAGTTCACGTTTAAATACACGTGGTGCCATATGAAATAATGCTGCCATAATCATAAATCCAACCCATCCAAGAGTTCCATCATGTACGTGACCAACGATCCAGTCAGTAAAGTGTGCAATTGCATTTACAGATTTGATAGCTTGAATTGGTCCTTCTAGTGTTGAGAACATATAGAAAGTAGAAGCTAAAACCATGAATTTAATCAATGGAGATGTTGCAACTTGTTGCCACTCGCCCTTCATTGTTAGAAGCATGTTGATCGCAGAACCCCATGAAGGCAAAATAAGAACTACAGAGAAAACAGATCCCATAGTTTGCATCCAGTCTGGAACAGTAGAGAAAAGAAGGTGGTGTCCACCTGCCCATAAATAAACAAACATTAATCCCCAAAAAGAAAGTAAAGAAAGCTTATATGAATAAACAGCTTGACCAGACTCTTTTGGTAGAAAATAGTAGATCATGGCAACGATAGGCACTGTAAAACCAAATGCAACTGCATTATGACCATACCACCATTGAACTAGAGCATCATTTGTACCTGAGTACATTGAAATCGAGTGATACCATGCACCAATATTTGTTTCACCAGCTGGTGATGTCGCAAGTATAGTAGGGATTTCCATATTATTAAATAGGTAAAGCATAGCTACACCTAAGAAAGTAGCAATATAGTACCAAATTGAGATATATAAAGATCTTTCACGACGAATACCGATAAGACCAAAAATACCAAGACCCCATGTTACCCATACGACAACAACAGCAATGTCTATCGGCCATTCAAATTCTGCATACTCTTTTGAGCTTGTAATACCCATAAATAAAGATACAACCGCAGCTGCAACAACTAGTATATATAACCAAAAATGCATTTTTCCAAGAAACATTAGTAACTTAGACTCTGCCATTGAGACTTTCAATACACGTTGACCAACGTAATACCAAGTAGCAAAAATACCACTTAACGTAAAACCAAAAATAACACTATCCGTATGTAACGGACGCAAACGACTAAAGTTTGTGTATTCGTTCAGACCTAAGCTCCCTAGCATTGTATTAATACCAGGAAAAGCCATTTCCGAAGCCAAAATTACACCGATAAGCATACCCACAGCTCCTAAAAGAACTGTTGTAAGCATGAACATCTTAGCAACTGTATAGTCATACTCTAATGGACGATTTTCCATATATAGCCTCCTTAAAGATTCAAAGCGTAACAATCTATACATAATGTATAGACTATAGACGCTGTATCATAGCAGAAGAAATATAAAAATTTAATTATTTATATGTAAGAAGTTTATAGAAGTAATATTTAAGCTTAAATTTATTTTTTTGTATATTTTAGTAACATCCACGCAGCTAACCTCTGATTTAGCTATTGCTTCGCGCCACATTTACCCATACCGCATTTGCCTGCGGCACATTTCATGGCTGGGCCACACTTCATCTGAGTCGGTTCGACTTTTTGTACCTCTTTTTTTGTGTTATACCAAAAATCAAATTGAAGGTACGCTTTATAAATTGTCCAAATTCCAAAAATAATCACGGTTAATGCAGCAAGCTGGATCATCAGTGCTCGAAATTTTTGTCCAGAAAACAAGCTGACAACAAAAGCAAAAGTAAAAAGTGTTGGTATTGTAAATATTCCAAAAATAAACATGACCAGCGCACCATAAAATGCCGAAGATGTCGTTGCAGCAGTCACCAACATTGTATATACTAAGCCACATGGAAAGAGACCATTGAGCATACCCAAAATAAAAAAGCTGCTTTTATTGCCAGAATTCATCTGATACATAAACATTTTTTTAAACCAGCTATAGTTGCTAATTGGCACTTCTATCGAATTAAGGAACTTCAGTTTTCCTGCAAAAGAAAGTCCCATCACAACCATCAAAATACCAGCTAAAGAAAACATTATTGATCTTACAAGTGGATTTATTTCCCATAACGATCCAAAATATCCAAAAAGAGCACCCAATATAGTGTATGTTGTAACGCGACCAAGATTATATGAAAGATGATAGAGAGATTGTACAAATTTTGAATCCGTAGGTTTTACTTTTGCCATCGTGTATGTCATAATAAAACCGCCGCACATCCCAATACAGTGACCAATGGAACCTAAAAATGCAAAACTGATAATTGCTGTTAATTCTATAGCATTCATGAAATTCTCTTTTTTGGATAATTATAATAAGAAAGTGTTAATTTAGTGTTAAGTAGAAAGATAAGAGAAAACTCTTATCTATTTGATTTCATAAGTGAAAGAAATTCTCCGAAGATATATCTACTTTCTTTTGGTCCTGGACTTGACTCAGGGTGATGTTGCACTGAAAATACAGGCTCGTCTTTATAATAAAGACCTTCGATAGTATCATCAAAAAGATTGACATGTGTCACTTCTGCTATCTCTACGATACTTTCTGGAACATTATAATTATGGTTTTGTGCTGTTATCTCTACTACACCTGTTTTTTCATTTTTAACAGGATGATTTCCACCATGGTGGCCAAATTTCAGTTTAAATGTATCATATCCATGAGAGATAGAAAGCAATTGATGCCCAAGACATATTCCAAATATAGGTACTTTTGCTGCAAGAAGTTTTTTAATCTGTTCTTGCTCATACTTTAAAACAAGAGGATCTCCTGGACCATTTGATAAAAAGACACCATCAATCTCTTTATTTTGATATCTTGTTACAAGTTCATCACCACTTATAGTGTTGGGTACAACTTCAACTTGCATACCCGCTTCTGTAAGTTCATTTAAAATATTTTTTTTTACACCAAAGTCTATAGCTACTATTTTAGCTTGAACACTTGGCACATCATTATATTTAAAATGAAATGGATCATAGATCCCATTTTGATGTATATAACTCTCTTTTGTACTCACTTGTTCTATATAGTTAACATCTTCAATACGTGGTGAGTTTTCAAGAATTTTTTTAAGTTCCTCTTTGTCGCTTACCTCTGTAGAAGCGACCATCATCATAGAACCTTGTTCTCTTAACATTTTTGTTAAATATCTTGTGTCAATATCACAGATACCAATAACGTTATGCTTTTTTAGAAAATCTGAAAGTGAACCCTCAGCTCTAAAGTTTGAATAGCGATCTTGATACTGACGTACAATCATCCCTTTCGCATGAGCAGCTTTACTTTCCATATCTTCATCATTAACACCGACATTGCCAATCTCAGTCATAGTAAATGTTACAAACTGTCCTGCATAAGAGGGATCAGACATAATCTCCTGGTATCCACTCATAGAAGTGTTGAAAACTATTTCGCCGACACTTGTCGTGTTTGCACCAAAACTGTTTGCTTCTAAAAAAGTTCCATTTTCAAGATATAACCAAGCTTTTTGCATCATGCCATTCCTCTTCTTTGTATCTCTTCATGAAAAAGTTTTTCATAAAGAATATCATAATCATCCGTACCTGGAAAGATATTACGCTTATAAGAACTAATCTTTTCTCTAACTGCTTTTTCGATCTCATCATTATCAGCTATAAACGAAGTCATAGAATTGTAAATAATGTTTTTTATACGATTTTCCGCTACATCAAAATGGATAAGATCCTCTTCATAAAGCTCATCTAAAATTTTATGTGCTATATCTGAATAACGCTCTTCATAATTTAATATAACTCCAAATTCTGGAGCAAGTTTTTTCTTTATCATATAAAACAATTGTCGTTCATCTGCTAAATAAAACTCAATTTGGTCTTCATTATCATCTACAATATCATGTACTTTTTCTTCTAAAGCCAACTCTTGTTTGATATTAGCTATTAAAATTTTTTCTGCCTCATGCGCTACGTTTTCAAGGCCTTTTGTCATAGTTACAAAACCACTTTTATTTAAATCGATCGCTATTTTATTTGATATATGTGGTACAGTTTTTAGTGAAACTTTCATATTAAGCCCTGTTTAAAATTTTATTATTTTACAATAAATAAAGTAAAGATTTGATTATACGAGTCTGCGTCTCTAACTCTTTTTTCTTCTACAATAACGATTACCCTCTTTGACTGTCGGCATAAATCCATTCATAACCAACAAGATCAAACTCCCAAGATATGGTATGAGCGTAAGTAGATAAAACCATCCTGACTTGTTATTGTCATGAAAACGCTTAATCGACGTTACGATACTGATGTATATCATCGGAAGCAATATAAACATAACAATTGCCACCGTGACGATAACATTTTCATCTGGAATCTCATTACTACCCGAATTTGACATGACCATATAAAGTCCAAATAACATCCATACTACAAAAGTTATAAGGGTTATCTTCCAAAATTGAGCTCTTGTATAACATCCCTTTGCAGAAAAAAGCTCTTTGAAACCATATTTTTGTTCTTCATAAAAAGGAAGGCCATCATCACAAAAATGAGTACTATTTTCTGTAATATAGATCTCTTTTGCATCATGAAGCTCTGCAATAAACTCTGCGTACATCCCTTTTTGAATTTGAATAATACTTTTTATGTCATTCTTTTTAAAACTGTAACGATTCCCATCATTTGCGGAAATGATCCCATCTTGTGTTGTACTGTCGTAATGGAGTATTGTGCCTCTCATACCTATTCACCTTTTACTTTGCTTAGTGATGTTGTTATTTTGGAAGCCTTCAAAGGCTCCATCTTAGATAAAATTTTACCAATGACACTTGGTTTTAAACCTGTTAAAATTTTTACGGCATCTGCTTCATCCATGCCAGAGAGTACATCTGCTGCAGCATTTGGTTTCATCTTTGCATATGTTTGTGTTATTTTGTCCATTTTGAGACTTTTTATTTGTGCAAGCAGTTTCTTATTTTCTTCAAGCATTGCTTTGACTGATTTTGCTTTTGCATCAGCATCTTTTGACTTTACATTTACTGCACTTTCTCTTGCATTTAGGTCATTCTGCTTTTTCTTTAAAAGATCTTCGGTTGCTATCTTTAGAGCATCAAGAGCCTGTTTTTGCTCATCAATCCGTTCTAATTCGACTAAAAGTTCATTTTTTCTATTTTCGAATATTTTTGTACACTCATACATTTTACTATCAGCACTGAAGAGATCCATAAAAATTAACATAAATAAAAATATAACTTTCATTCATTTCCCTTTTTATTATGTGTCATGAGAGCGATCTCATCTAGATCTTTTGCTTCTCTAAGAGCGCGAAGTTTTATAATCTTTTTTATCTCTTCAAAATCAAGATACTTAAACTTTTCATATTCAATATTTGATAACTTTAGTTTCCCAATAGCAAGAGTAACTTGTTCTTGTGCAAACTCAACCCAATTTTTTCTATCTTTTACAATCTCTCTTTGAGTAGAAATAAAACTTCTAGCAGAGAGCATCTCTTGTATTGTACCGCTACATGGTAACTCCAAAGTTGCAAGAAGCAAATATGCCTCATGCAGAGAGTTTTTTGCACTTAAAAGCGTATGATTAGCTTTTTGAAGCTCACGTTCACACCTATCTAGCTCACTTTTTTTCACTTTGAGAAGAGGTGTATAACGAGTTTTCATACTCTTTCCTAGTCCTTTAAACTCTTTTTATAAAAGAATTGTATCGTTTCTATCCGGAGAAGTTGAGATCATTCCTATTTTCGTTTGTGTTAACTCTTCTAGAAAATTAAGATACTCTCTTGCCTCTTTTGGAAGTTCTTCTAAAGTTCTAGCACCTACAGATTTGTCCCAACCTTTGAAAGTTTTATAAACAGGTTTAACATTATCCAAATCAATCGGCATATAATCAATCTCTACACCATCTACTTCATACGCTACACATACTTTTATCTCTTCAAAACCATCTAAAACATCAAGTTTCATGATACTTAAAGTGTCACAGCCATTGAGACGGCTAGCAAATTTACATGCAACACCATCAAACCAACCACAACGTCTTGGACGACCTGTCGTCGTTCCAAACTCACGTCCATTTGTTCTAAGGATTTCACCCGCTTGCCCAAAATCCTCAGTAGGAAATGGGCCATTACCAACACGTGTACAATATGCTTTTACGATACCTGTGATATGTCCGATATCTTTAGGATTGATACCAAGACCTGTACAAGCACCCGCACTAATTGTTGAAGATGAAGTTACAAACGGATATGTTCCATGATCGATATCAAGCAAAGTTCCTTGTGCCCCTTCTAAAAGAACTTTTTTATTCTCATCTAAAAGTTTCCAAGTCATCTGCGTTGTATTTGCTAAAAATGGAAGAAGTTTTTTTGCGTAACCTTCAAGTTCAGCTCTTAGTGAAGCTTCACCTTGGCATTCAACACCAAGTGCATCAAAAACAGCTTTATTTTGCTCAAAATACTCCATCGCTTTTGCAACAAGTTTATCGATATTACGAAGTTCACCAAGTCTAAAACCTTGACGTGCAACTTTTTCACTGTATGCAGGTCCTATTCCACGACCAGTTGTGCCGATAGCTTTGTCACCGCGAAGTTTCTCTTTTGCCTGATCTATAGCGATGTGAAAGCTCAAAATCATATGAGCAGATTCACTTACAAATAAGCGTCCAAGAAGATTTTCAAACTGCTTCATCTCTTTGATTAAAGCTTCAGGAGAAACAACAACACCGTTACCGATAATGTTGATAGCTTTTGGATTTAATATTCCAGATGGGATAAGGTGAAGTGCGTGAGTTTTGCCATCAACTACGATAGTGTGTCCCGCATTATGTCCACCTTGATAACGTGCTACTGCATCATACTTTTGTGCCAAAAGGTCAACAATCTTGCCTTTTCCTTCATCGCCCCATTGTATTCCTACTATTAAATCTGCTTTCATTTTTTCTCTTCCTTACTCAAAGTTTCTATTAAATTGTCCGTATATATCGCAAAACCTACCGAAGTTAGTTCATCATTTTTATATCTTCCGCCATTTGCAAACACTTCATTTTTCTCAATCACTCTAAAATAGAGCTCATCATAATAAAGCATACTTGCATAGTATAAAGGCGACAAAACAGTGTTCTTACACGTAAGCTCTCCACAAAGCTCTTTCATCTTTAAAAGTTCTACTTTTATAGACTCAGGCACTAGTTCGATGACCTCATCTATTTCTTCAAAATACTGAAGATAGACCAATTTACTCAGCCATTCTACTTTCAAATTGAGCATCTTTTCGATATTAATATGACGAAAATCATCCAAAGTAAGATCAAACATCTCACATAAGATCATCGGGATTCTCATATTTGAGATCTGTACAAGTGGCTGGAGTTCAAGCGCTTTAAAAATATTCATCGCACTGCTCATCACGCGAGAAAGTGAACTCTCACCTAAAAACTCTGCACCTACTTGATAGCGCTCAGTCGAGGGATAACGAAACACAGGCTGGATATAAAACCATTTTTTATGTGAAGTGTTACGTCCAAGTCTTTTATCGATAATATGCACAACATCTATCGTCGAATCAGCACGAAGCGTCATCTTGTGGTTTTGCTTGTCATTAACACGAACAAGTTTACGCTCATCAGAGATACTTAAGTGCTGATGGTATGAAAACAGTGGAGTTACTATCTCATCAAACCCCTCCGCATAAAGTATATCTGATGCAATTTTTTCTATTTGGCGCTTTTTCTTTGCAGACTCACCAAAGTAGAGTTTGCTTCCATCAGGAATTTCATGTTCAAAAATCATAATTGAAAAAACACCTCATTAAAGATTTTGTTCGCCGTTCCATCATATTTTCTGCGTCCAAGTTTATCAAGAGCCAGTTCTACACTGTTTACCACCCAAGCCGCTTCGTAAGGAGCGATTAAACCCATTTGATTGATTCTAAAAATCTTGCCTGCTAAATGGTCTTGACCGCCTGCAACATTGATATCAAAATCTTTTTGTAAGATTTTTCTGATCTCATTTGCATTTTCATCATCGATCGTCGTCATCGATTTTGCCGGATTTTTCGGATATACATGTAAGCCTAAAGCTTCTAATGCTTTAATGTTTGCATCTGCGCGGCGGGCAGTGTCTGAGTAGAGTTTTTCTAAACCGCCCTCATCTTTGATACGTTGAAGCACTGATTCCAAACCGATGATCAAAGTCGTTGCCGCAGTCCAAGCTGTCGTATTTTTCTTTTGGTTTTTGATCTCAGTCGCAAGGTTAAAATAGTATCCTTTTCCACTGCCGATTTTATCGAGTGCAAGTTGGCTCAATCCCATAATTGCAAGCCCAGGAGGAAGCATCAATGCTTTTTGACTTCCAGCTAAAAGACAATCAATATTTGTAGTATCTAGCTTTTCAACACCAACAGCCGTGATGCCATCAGCGATAACAATAATATCCTTCTTAATTCCCTTAACAGCTGCTGCAATCTCTTCGACATTGTGACGAAGTCCGCCTGCAGATTCACTAATCTGAATTGCGATAGCATCGATAGAAGGGTTTGCTTTGAGTGCAGCTACAACCTCTTCAACAGTTGCAGGCGTATTCCAATCATTTTTGATAGTGACATTTTTAAGTCCGAATGCAAGTGCGATCTTTCCAAAACGCTCACCAAATTTTCCTGAATCAATGTTGAGTAAAGTGTCTTTACAAAGATTTGTCACAGCAGCTTCCATCGCTCCCGTTCCACTAGATGAAAGCATAATAACCTCATCCATATCAAAAAGTTCAAATAAAAGTCCACGAGTTCTCTCGAAAATAGCTTCAAATTCTGGAGTTCTGTGGTGAAGAGTCTCATCACTCATAGCGTTTCTAACACTTTGAGGAACTGGTGTAGGCCCTGGCGTAAAAAGTAACATTTGATGTCCTATGTTTAATAATTTAAAAAACCGTGTATTATAACGAAAGAAGTATAAATCTTAAATTTAATGGCTTACATGTAAGAGATTTTTTTGAAGTTTTCGGCTTAATTCTAAGCCGAAATTAAAAGACTAATGCGCTACCTTGACTAAAGATTCATCAAGTGCTAATTCTTCGTTGCTCATCACGCCTATTCCACGATCAAGAACTTGTTTTGATATCGCTTTTGCTTCATCTAAAGAGTGCATTTCATAAGTACCACACTGATAAATATTGAGTTCTGGAATCTCTTCTTGACTCTTTACATGTAAGACATCTTCCATACTCTTTGCCCAAGCAGCTGCCACAGTTTTTTCATCTGGAGTTCCAAAAAGACTCATATAAAAACCAGTACGACAACCCATTGGCGAGATATCAATGATCTCTACATTTTCACTGTTTAAATGATCTCTCATAAATCCAGCAAAAAGGTGTTCTAAGGTATGAATTCCGCGCGGAGGAATATTATCTTCAGCATTTGGACGTGTGAAGCGAAGGTCAAAAACTGTCACATCATCTCCACTTTTACTCTTCATAGATTTTGCAAAACGCACTGCTGGTGCAGTCATCTTCGTATGATCAACTTTAAAACTGTCTAATAATGGCATAGATATTTCCTCGAAATTAATTTTGTAAAATTGTAACAAACCAATACTTAACAACGATGATGGTAGAATTTTACTTTTTAAAATAAAGGATAGACTCAAATGACAATTTTTGATTCCGTAATACTTGGCATAGTAGAAGGCTTTACAGAGTTTCTACCCGTTTCCTCCACAGGTCATATGATCGTAGCGAGCCAGTTTTTAGGCATTGGCCAGACAGATGTAACAAAAGCTTACGAAGTTATCATACAGTTTGCAGCTATTTTAGCAGTTGTCTTTAATTATAAAGATAAATTCTCCATGCAACATATTTCCCTATGGGTCAAACTTTTCGTGGCATTTTTACCTATCGGGATCATTGGATTTATATTTTCACACCAGATCAAAGATATGTTCAATTTACAAATAGTTGCCATCATGTTTATCATAGGCGGTATCGTTTTTTTAATCGTCGAAAAATTCTTTATCAAAGATGACGCCCATATGATTCAAAATGTGGAAGATATAACGATGAAACAGTCACTCATCGTCGGGCTTGCTCAGGTTTTTGCGCTTATCCCAGGAACAAGCCGTGCAGGTTCTACCATCATTGGAGCGTTACTCGTAGGATTAAGTAGAAAAGCAAGTGCAGAGTTTAGTTTTTTACTCGCGCTTCCTGTGATGAGTGCTGTCACCGCTTTTGATCTACTCAAACATTACAAAGAATTTAGTGATGCAAATTTGATGGTTTTAGCTGTAGGATTTGTGGTCGCTTTTATCGTGGCATACGCAACTGTAAAGCTATTTTTAAAATTTTTGGATAACTTTACATTCGTAAGTTTTGGAATATATCGTATCCTCTTTGGTATCACTCTTTTAACGTTTTTTAACTAGTGGAATAGTTCTTGCTAAACCTTTTATATATGCCTCTCAAGATAAAGAGAGACAGCTAAAAGGAGAGCACATGAAAACATGTACAGGCATCAGTTGTAGAGTTACAAGCTTTTTTCAACGTCTTGAAATCTCGTTATACCGTTTAAGTCAAAAGATCTTATAAAAAAATTTATGAATTATGCATGCTTTGAAATGGAATGAAGCACAGACTTTGTGTGTTTCAAAGCTTGCGAACGGTGAGAAAGAGATTTTTTTATCTCACCATCCATTTCACCTAAAGTTGTATCATATCCCTCAGGCATAAAAATCGGGTCATAGCCAAACCCATTTTCTCCTCTTGGAGTTGTTATTACACTTCCATACATCCAACCATGAATCGTAAACTCAGCATTTTTTGTCACAATGGCAATAGACGCCGTATAATGTGCTTTTGAACTTGTAAGCCCTTTTTCTTTGAGTGATTCAACTAATTTATTGAGATTATCTTTATCACTTGCGTCTACTCCGGCATATCTTGCACTGTAAATCCCCGGTTCGCCACCAAGCGCATCGACGCTGATACCACTGTCATCTGCTATCACGATGAGATTTTCATCATGAAGTGCTTCATAAACAGCTCTTGCTTTGATAAGTGCATTTTCTTTAAAAGTCAGACCATTTTCTTCTATCTCAAAAGGCTCTATCAAGTCACTATACGCGACAACATCCATATCATCATAAATATACTTTATCTCTTTTACTTTACCCTTGTTAGATGTTGCTAGAACCAGTTTCATGCGCTTCCCTTATTTTTATCTTTAAACTTTTTAAGTTTGAAATCATTTACATTCTATAAACTATTTGTGGATTATAATTTGAAACTTCTTAATAGTTGATATAAAGGTTTATTGATGTTCAAAAAAGTCCTTCCGCTCTCCGGAATCTTGTCCCTTCGCTTTTTGGGACTATTTTTAGTTCTTCCCGTTCTCTCAGTTTATGCCATGTCCCTTCCAGGCGCAACGCCTTTACTTGTTGGTATTATTGTTGGTGGTTATGCTCTCACTCAGACTATTTTTCAAGTTCCTTTTGGTACTATGAGTGATAAGATTGGTCGTAAACCAACCATCTTTATCGGCCTTGTCATTTTCCTCATCGGTTCAGTTGTCGCGGCTATGAGCACAGATATTTATATGCTTATGATTGGTCGCTTTTTACAAGGTGCTGGTGCTATCGGTTCTGTTGTAACAGCTATGATCAGCGACCTCGTAGAAGAGGAAGTTCGCGGTAAAGCGATGGCTATGATGGGTGGAACAATCGCTCTTAGTTTTGCTTTTGCTATGGGAGTTGGACCTGTTGTTGGTGCTCATTATGGTGTTGATACTCTCTTTTGGATCACTGCTCTTTTATCACTTGTTGCTATGGTTGTACTTTTTACAAATGTTCCAACACCTCCAAAAATAAAACATATTTATCACGCTTCTACTAAGACATCGGATATTTTAAAAGATTCAAATCTTTTAAATATGATTATTATCAACGGTATGCAAAAAGGTCTTATGACAATGGCTTTTGTTATCATTCCTATCATCCTGACAAGTGATGTTTTCAAATGGCAAAAAGCTGACCTTTGGATGGCCTATGTTCCAGCCATGATCTTAGGGCTTGTTGCTATGGGACCTGCAGCTGTTTTTGGTGAAAAATACAATAAACCTAAACAAATCTTTTTAATCTCAATAGTGCTTTTTATTGCCTCATTTTTACTCATGGGGCTTGCTACTTCGAGTGTTCTTTTCGTTGTAGGTGTTGTAAGCTTTTTTATCGGATTTAATATGATGGAACCTCTTGTTCAGTCTATGATCTCAAAATTCGCAAAAGTACACCAAAAAGGTGCTGCACTTGGAATTGCCAACTCGTTCTCTTACTTTATGACTTTTGTCGGTGGTACGGCTGCTGGGGTGTTTTTAGACTTTTCAAACCGTGAAGTACTCGGTCTAAGTGCTGCGGCAATAGCATTTTTGTGGCTTTTATGGACTTTTAAACTTCAAAATCCAATCAAACATTCTCATCTTTACATCCCTGAAGATCATGTTGATATGCAAAAATTAAATGCGCTTGAACATGAGCATATTGCAGAATGGTATATCAATGAAACAGAAAAAGTAGTAGTTGTGAAATATGTGAGTGCAAGTATAGGTGAAGATGAGATAAAAGCGAAGATTTTAAAATAGCTTTTATCCGTTTCTAAACGCAAAAGCGTTTAGAAATAGAACTTTATAATTTCTCTATAGGGATTACATGTACAAGCATTCCCTCCTCTAAATCTCCATCTTCCTCACCACTTATCATCAGCGCTGAACCATTTAAAAGATTTGTCAGTATTGCAGATGTACCCGATTTTTTATCTTTAAAATCAACTTTATAAGTGCCATCTTCCAAAAAAAGATTACAAGCTGTAAACTCTGTTTTTCTCGATTTTTTATAGAAATTTTCACTAAGTCTTGCTTCGATAACAGGTAAATCTGCATCCATTCCTAAATATCTATAGATAAGAGGCACTGCATATAAAAGTGCTGTAACAGTTGAAGAATATGCAAATCCTGGAAGTGCTAAGATAAACTTATTCTCACGTTGCGCAAGCATTATATGCTGCCCAGGTTTAATATTGACACCTTTATAAATTACTTCAGCACCAAGACGAGGAACGATATCTTTAACAAAATCGTAATCTCCGACACTCACACCTCCAGTAGAAATGACAATATCCGCAGAGCCTAGAGCATTCTCAAAACTTTCCATAATAGAAACTTTATCATCTTTGACAACGCCAAGCTGAACGATATCTGCACCAGCCATTTTTGCCATCGCTTCAATCGTATAGTTGTTCGAACTTCTTATCTGTGAAGAAGTAAGCGCAGCTTCTGCTAGATCTAAGATCTCACTTCCAGTTGAAAGCACTGCTACGCGGGGCTTGACTACCACCTTTATCATCACTTTATTAAGCCCTGCCATAACACCGATCTCTGCAAAAGAAAGCTTCGTACCTTTTGCTATAAGGATATCGCCACTTTTATAACTCTCACCAATCGGACGCACACTCGAGCCATTTTTCACAGCACGATCTATGATAATTTCATTGCCCGCCACTGTAACATTTTCAATCTGGATAAGAGTATCAGCGCCTTCTGGCATCATCGAACCTGTAAAAGTTTTGATACAACATCCAGTTGTCACAGTTCTTATCTCATCACTTCCGGCTGGATTATCTCCAAGGATTTCAAGACGACCAAGTTCTTGATCTTCGCCAATAATCGCATATCCATCCATAGCACTAGTAGGAAATTCCGGAGAAGACTCAGCTGCTACAATATCTTCATACAAGATACGTCCAAGAGCATCTGATAAAAATACATTTTCATAGCGCAAAGTGCCTACGTGTAAGAGGTGCAACATGTTTTGTGAGGCTTCATAAGAGATAAAACTCATTGTATCCCTCCCAAAAGTCCACTGCCTTTGATCTGTGTTGAGCGTTCTTTTGCGTAGATTCTTTTGTTATCAATAATGTCATATTTCCAGATAGGTGCGCTTGCTTTAAAGTCTTCAACATACTCATCAATCAACTCTAGCGCAACGCGTCTTTTAGGTGAAAAAACTGCTGCGATGTAAGAAGACTCATGAACCATCACATCACCGATAGAGTGCGCCATTACGACTTTTGCACCTTTGTCATTTGCTTTTTGTTCCCACGCGCGAAACCAGCTTTGCAAGATTGGCTCGTAGATATCAAAACTAAGTCCCTCTATACCATCTTCAGCTCTTACTGTTCCCACAAAAGGGATATAAGCACCATAATTATTTGGCGCTTCCTCTTCATACCATCTTTTTAAAATCACAGGAACGTCAAGTGCACCCTTATAAAGTTCTAACATTCTCAACCACCACAAACTGGAGGTAAAAGGGAGATTTTATCTCCATCTTTTAGGGGGATATCGAGGGAAGAGACAAGCGTGTCATTCACAGCAACTGCACTTGTTGCAATCCACTCTTTGAGCTCCTCATCTTCACTCAAAATTTTTGCAACATCGCTAAGAGTATTTGCTTCTATATTAAGCGGTTCTTTTTGAATTGGACCTAAAAATTCAACTCGTACCATACATAACCTTCTTTAGTTTTTAAGCAAATTATATCGAAAAATGCTGATATAATTCGTTTACATGTAAGTGTATGGAGGGATTTTTAAGTTGGTTTTTGGAAAAATAGAATATCTCAATCTTTTACCTTTTCACGTTTTTATGAAACGCTTCAACCGCTCTTCAAGAGAATCTATGACCATGGAATATAAGAAGAGTGTTCCTGCAAAAATAAATATTCTTTATGAAAAACATCGAGTGGATGCGGCCTTTATCTCTAGCATCAAAGCAAAAAAACAAAAATATGCAAAGCTTGGTATCATCGCGAAAAAAGAGGTATGTAGCGTCATCGTTATTCCGAGTGATAAAAGTAAAAAAGATAAAGAGTCGGCAACTTCAAATGTCTTAGCAAATATTTTAGGAATTCACGGTGAAGTGCTTATAGGTGATAAAGCACTCAAATACTACCTAAGTGGAAAACCTCATACTGATCTTGCAAAACTCTGGAATGAAAAGTACCATTTTCCTTTTGTCTTTGCTCTTTTAACGTACCATAAGCATACAACTCAAATCAAAAAGATTGAAAAAAACTTCTCAAAAACAAAAGTAAAAATACCGAGATATATACTCAAAGCTGCTTCTTTAAGAACAGGAATTGAAGAAAATGAGATTCTTCATTATCTTGAGAAAATCTCTTATACTCTCGATCAAAAAGCGGCAAAAGGGCTCAAAAAATTTTATCAACTCATCTAAAAAGTGTGATATAATCTTTTAACTATGAGATACTTTGTTTTGACGTTATTTTTTGGCCTTACTGTTTTTGCTAAAGAGCCCATTTCACCGATTCCACTCGTTGCACAATATGATAAGCAGAAAGCATTGCTAGGTTATCGCTTATTTGTTGATCCTATTTTATCGAGCACAAACAGCGTCGCATGTATTAGTTGTCATGATATCTTTTCTGGTGGTGGAGCGGACAGGAATAAGGTCTCATTTGGTGTTTATAATAAAAAAGGAAACATACAGTCTCCTACTGTTTTAAATGCACGATACAATTTCAAACAGTTTTGGAACGGTCGGGCACAAGATCTTTATCAACAAGCCAATGGTCCAATCCATAATCCTGTAGAACTCAATATGACAAACAAAGATGTAGAAAAAGAGCTATCTGCTTCGCAACTCTACAGATCTCTCTTCCTTCAGATATATAAAACTAATTCTATACAATTTTCACAAGTTATCGATGCCATTGTTGAATTTGAAAAAGCTTTAACAACTCCAAACTCAAGATTTGACAGATATCTACGAGGAGAGAAAAGCTTATCACAAGAAGAGATAGATGGATATACTCTTTTTAAACAAGTAGGTTGTATCACCTGTCACAACGGTATTAACCTCGGGGGTAATTCTATGCAAAAAATCGGGTTGTTTGAAGAGTACAAAAATCAAAAAAAATACCCTGACCTTTACTCTATTACGCATGATCCAGCTTATAAAAATGTTTTCAAAGTCCCCACGCTGAGAAATATATCACAAACAGCTCCCTATCTTCATGATGGCAGCGCAAAAACACTCAAAGATTCTGTAATAGCCATGTCAAGATATCAGCTTGGGAGTACACTTTCAGATAAAGAGATAGAGAAAATCATAAAATTTCTTAAAACTCTTGACGGAGAAACTCCAAAAATTTTAAAAGAAAAAATATGAAACTTTACAAAAATATCTTTTTTCTTTCTCTTATAGTCAGTGGATTATTTTATATTATTTCATCATTTTATTCCTATGAACAAAAGTTTTCATCCGAAATTAAAAGTTTTAGAGCATCTATAAGTAATATGCAAAGAGATACTTCAGATCTAAAATATAATATACTCCAAAGCTCTATTTATGCTTATTATAATCAAGACGAAACAGCAAAATATGTCAACCTTCTCCAATCAGATTACGATCATCTAAAAAATGAGTCTATTTTAGACGATAGCAACTATGCAGATGTCAAAAGTCATCTTAATCTACTTAGTCCTATCGTGAATGATAAAATCAATAGCATACAAAAATATCTTATCATTAATGCAGGAATTAAAAACTCTTTTATCTTTTTATCAAGAGAAGCTTCTAAGAGTAATGCTCTTTTTTCTTCCAATGATCCTATCCACTTGCAAATAACATCATTAATCACAACCTTTTCAAATGCAAGAAGAATTCTTGATTCAGATTATATAGATTCAAATGTCAAATTACTCGAGTCTCATAAAAACTATACTCTGGAGCAAAAAGAGTTTGTCACAAAATTTAATCTTCATGCCGCTTATTTAAAAAATAATTTTAAAGAATTTATTTTACTTGCAAACATTATTTTAGAAAATAATATCAATACACAACTAAGTAGCACCAATAAAGTCTTTGATAATATATCAACACATGACACGCAGATACTTAATTATTTTACCTTCTTTATTATCACTGTCTCTTCAATTTTATTTGGCATTATTATCTTTCTTCTTATTAAAATAGCAAATGAAAACAAGACACTCAAAGTTACGCAAACGCAACTGGATTACTTACTCACACATGATAAGTTAACTTCTTTATTCAATAGATATGAGTTTGAACAATTAGTGGCATCTGGCAATACCGAGTATACACTTTTGCTCATCAATGTAGATAAATTCAAACAAGTGAATGACCTTTATGGAAATAGTATCGGCAATAAACTCTTGCAAGAGATATCCAAACTTATTCAATTAGAAATTCTAAGAGCCTATAGTCCAAAATATTTTAGAGTTGGCGGCGATGAATTTGCTATTTTACTGCAACAAGTTTCTATGAATAATGCTGCTATAATTGCCAATTCCCTCTCCAATACCATTTTGTCACATGACTTTGTTGTATCGGACATCTCTGTACATGTTTCTGTCTCTATTGCCATAAACCAAGAATATCCATTGCTTGAAAATGCGGATATGACTCTCAAACATATCAAAAAACTACCAGAAATACGTTATATGTTTTTTGATAAAAAGATGAATCTCAAAGAGACTATCAAAACAAATATTGATACTATCAACCTCGTTGAAGATGCGATAGCTGAAGATAGAGTCATTACCTTCTATCAACCAATCCTCAATATAAAAACCAAAAAAATAGAAAAATATGAAGCGCTTGTAAGGATAATAAATAAAGATGGATCTATTTTAACTCCTTATGCTTTTTTACCAATTGTCCAGCAAACGAGTCTTTATCAAGATATCACAAAGATTATGATTGCAAATGTTTTAGAAAAAGCAAAAGTCAACAATTATAGATTTTCCATAAATTTTTCCATGCAAGATATTTCAAATATTCCACTTATGGAGATCTTTTTTTCACAACTTGAATCCTCAAATGTCTTAAATCTTGATATTGAACTTCTTGAGACAGAAAGTCTTGATAATCTTAGCATGATTAGGGATTTTATCTTAAAGGTACAAAAGTTTGGATGCAATATTCTTATTGATGATTTTGGAACTGGATATTCCAACTTTTCCTATTTTTCGGAACTTGAAATAGATATTTTAAAAATAGACGGCTCTATCACGAAAGAGATAAATCACAATAGTAAAAAACTTCAAATATTTAAAGCAATCTCTAGTTTTTCAGATGCAATTGGTACAAAAACTGTTGCTGAGTTTGTTGAAAATAGGGAGATATATAAAACAATTGAAGAGATTGGTATCACATACGCACAAGGATATTTTATAGGAAAACCCTCTCCAACTCTTCTTGAGGATGATGAGATTACGATTTAATTCTTAATTCAAGAGACTTTTTATAGGCAGAAATATCAAAATCTTTCATAGTAGAAGAGCCACTTTTTATGGCTGCCTCTGCAACTGCGGCACTCACTTCAACAATCAGTCTTTTATCAAATGGCTTTGGAATAATATATTCTCTTCCAAATGAAAGCTTCGTATCATAAATCTCGCACAGATATTCTGGAACTTCCTTACATGCAAGCTCTGCAAGCGCATAAGAAGCCGCTACTTTCATCTCCATATTGATCTTTTTTGCTCTAACATCCATGGCGCCTCTGAAGATAAATGGAAAGCCTAAGACATTATTTACCTGATTTGCAATATCACTTCTTCCTGTTGCAATGATCGCATCTGGTCTAACGGCTATAACATCCTGTGGAAATATTTCTGGAGTTGGATTTGCAAGAGTAAATACAATAGGATCATGAGCCATTAATTTAACATGCCCAACAGTAAAACTTCCCGGTTTTGAGAGTCCCACTACGATATCCGCATTTGTAAAAACCTCTTCTTGTGTCATTGGATTTAAAGCTATAAACTCTTTTTTATATTCATTGATATCATCTCTAGATACGTCTACAACGCCTTTAGAATCAATTAAAAAAATATTTTTCACACCCAAATGTCTATAAAGTCTTGCGCAACTAATCGCTGCAGCACCAGCACCTACAACAACGATTTTCAATTCTTCTATTTTTCTATTTGTTATCTTACACGCATTGATAATACCAGCCGCACTTATAACCGCTGTTCCATGCTGATCATCATGCATAACCGGGATATCTAATCTCTCAACTAAGATGCGCTCTATCTCAAAACATTCAGGTGCTTTGATATCTTCTAAATTAATACCACCGAATGTAGGAGCTATTGCAATAACTACATCACAAAATTTTTGGATATCTTTTTCATCCACTTCTATATCAAAAGAATCGAGTCCGCTAAACTTTTTAAAAAGTATCCCTTTGCCTTCCATAACGGGCTTGGAAGCAAGTGCACCGATGTCACCAAGACCTAAAACAGCGGTTCCATTCGAGATAACTGCAACAAGGTTCGATTTGACTGTATATTTATATGCATTGTCCGCATCTTTTTGAATTTCCAAACAAGGAACTGCAACTCCAGGAGTATATGCAAGACCTAAATCTCTTTGTGTATTCATCGATTTTGTTGACTCTACAGATATTTTTCCAGGAGATGGGAACTGATGGTAATCAAGTGCTTCTTGATCAGTTATTTTAATAATTGGCATAAAAATTCCTAAATTGATTTTTTGATTTGAAGTCTTGAATTAGTTTAAATGAAGGATACAGCTATTTCCTTCTTGTGAAAAACTATATTTGTATTGCCCATCAAGCTCAAGAACAACCCTGTAAAATCCATTATGATTTCCAATATGTATAGACTTAATTATATTATTTAAAATCAATTTAGAAAAAGAACGAAAACTGTATTCTCCCTTAAAATCTATAACAATTCTATAGGGATTTACAATTAGAAAATTGCGAATATACTTATCTTTTGTATTTAGTTTGATTGTTTTACCTTTTGAGTCAAAAGATATGAATTTAAAATCTGCTAATTCTTTGTATTGAGTCTCTTGTTTAATCTGTCTAGATACTGTGGGAACATTATTCATAACAGTATTGTTTACATTTGCCTGTGACAATACAAGTGGAATATGCCAATCAATACTATTATCAAGCGTGATAGATTTACGTTCGGTGGAGCCATCTAAGTTAATATATTCCACAGTGACCTCTTTGATTATTCTGGCACTTGAAGGAAGTGACAATGTAGCTTGTCTGAGAGGTTCATGTACTTCTGGAGTATTTGTTGTGATAGAGAGAGATTGATCATCTTTTGGCGGGAAGAAAGGGTTTACTCTTGCATCCATTACAGCAATTGAGAGAAGAAATATAACTATATATTTAAGCAATGTTCTACCTTTTTTATATGAATATCAGTCTATTGAGCAGTGATCTCTTTTAGTTCAAAATACTCTTTTTGTTTGTTGGCATTTTGCTGTTTTAACGTCACAATTTGTGCTTTTAGATAATCATTGTAATCTTCAAGCTTCATATATACCTGCAATGAGTTCGTTCCATAAAGCAAACTTCCAATATAAATACCCGAAAATAAAACGATACTAAATGCAATGATAAATTTACCTGCAGACAAACCAAAATATTTTTCTGTAATTGACTGCGACCTATCTATCTCATCGTAGAGTTCATCTTGATTCACAATTGTACCTTATATGCAGAAGCTTGAGAGAAATAATTCCATCAAGCTTATTTAAAAAGTTGTGAACCTAAATATTCACCATATGCTACTTCGATCTCTATTTCTAAAAGACGATTGTATTTTGCCGTTCTCTCTCCACGTGCAGTAGAACCCGTTTTTATCTCTCCACAGTTAAGTGCCACAGCAAAATCAGCAATAAATGCATCTTCACTTTCACCAGAACGATGACTCATTACACATTTATAACCATTTCTTTGTGCCAAACGTACTGTTTGCATTGTTTCACTTACTGAACCAATTTGATTTGGTTTGATCAAAATAGAGTTTGCAATCACTTTTTTGATTCCTTCGCTAAGAATATTTGCATTTGTTACAAACAAATCATCACCAACTATCTGTATCTTGTCACCAAGTTTTTCAGTCATCAGTTTAAATCCATCCCAGTCATCTTCACTAAGTCCATCTTCAATAGAAACGATAGGATATTTAGAACATAGATCAACATAGTAATCTACTAGTTGTGCAGATGATACGGTACGATTTTCAGAATCAAGACGATATCCACCCTCAGTTACAAGTTCAGAAGCAGCAACATCAAGAGCGATAGCAATATCTTTTCCAGCCTCGTAGCCAGCTTTTGCGATTGCTTCCATGATAATTTGTATAGGCTCTTCATTTGAAGAAAGATCCGGTGCAAAACCACCTTCATCGCCAAGTGCAGTATTATGATTTTTAGCTTTTAAAATAGCTTTTAGATTGTGATAAACCTCTGCAGAGGCTTGAAGTGCATCAGAAAAATTTTCAAATCCAATAGGCATAATCATATATTCTTGAAAATCTACAGAATTATCAGCATGGCTCCCACCATTAATAATATTTAGCATTGGTGCAGGGATAACCATAGCATTGGCTCCGCCTAGGTAACGGTAAAGTGGCATTTTTAAACTTGCCGCCGCTGCACGAGCAACTGCCATAGAAACACCAAGAACAGCATTTGCGCCCATATTTCCATAGTTTTCAGTTCCATCAATCTCTTTCATTGTAGCGTCAATCATAGCCTGATTGAATGGACTCATCCCAATCAATGCATCAGCAAGATGAGAGTTTACATTTTCAACTGCTTTTAACACACCTTTGCCCATGTAGCGAGATCCGCCATCACGAAGTTCAAGTGCTTCACGTTTTCCCGTACTTGCGCCTGATGGTACAATAGCAGTCGCTACAGTCCCATCACTTAACTCTACTGTTGCTTTTACCGTTGGATTCCCGCGAGAGTCCATTACTTCAATTGCATTTACATTATCTATAAAAATCATATATCTAAATCTCCTTCTTCTTCTATATCTGATACGTCCATGGTCATAAGTGAATTCATGCCCATCGCGTTTTTAATTTTTTCTTCTATCTCACGAGCCAATTCCGGCTCATCTTTAAACTTCTGTTTTACGTTTTCACGCCCTTGACCAAGTTTTTTATCCTCATATGAGAACCATGCACCACTTTTGTCAATGATGTCTAATTTAACACCGTAGTCGACGAGCTCACCCTCTTTTGAGATTCCCTCACCAAACATAATATCAAATTCTGCCTGACGAAATGGTGGTGCTACTTTATTTTTTATAACTTTTGCTTTGACACGGTTACCAATCTGGCTTTCACCCTGCTTTAGTGAAGCGATACGCCTAACATCAATACGTACTGATGCATAAAATTTTAGTGCATTTCCGCCCGTTGTCGTTTCAGGAGAACCATATCCCATCATTCCGATTTTCATACGAATCTGATTGATAAAAATAACCGTACAGTTCATTTTATGTAAAACACCTGTTAGTTTACGAAGTGCTTTTGACATCAAACGTGCTTGAACTCCGACATTTTGATCAGACATTTCCCCTTCTATTTCAGATTTTGGCGTAAGTGCCGCAACTGAATCTATAACGATAAGGTCAATGGCTCCACTCCGCGCAATAGTCTCGACGATATCAAGAGCTTGCTCCCCATAATCTGGTTGAGAGACTAAAAGATTATCTATATCAACGCCAAGATTTTTCGCATATATCACATCAAGAGCATGTTCAGCATCAATAAATGCACAAACTCCGCCATATTTTTGACATTCTGCTGTTATCTGAAGTGCTAAAGTAGTTTTTCCTGAGCTTTCAGGTCCATAGATCTCAACAACACGCCCTTGAGGAACTCCCCCTATTCCAAGAGCTAAATCTAGCCCTAAAGAACCTGTACTAATTGCTTTGATTGGTTCAAATTCTTTGTCACCAAGGCGCATCAAAGTGCCTTTTCCAAAAGTTTTGTCTATTTGTTTTAACGCTAAGTCTAATGATTTTTGTTTATTTGCATCCATTGTATTGCTCACTTGTTGGGGCTTTCCCAGAAATTTATTAGACTAATCATATTTCATATTGTAATATGATTTAAAAAGTATTGCATTTTGTCATATAATATCTTACATATAAGCTTTACACATAAAATAGTGTGCAATTTTAGCGTTATTTGGTTAAAATTAAATTGATTTATTAATTAATGGATATAACTTTGAAAAAAATGCTTATTGCACACTCTCCCGATGCTGATGATATCTTTATGTACTATGCGATTAAGTTCGGCTGGGTAAATATGGACGGTGTCATATTTGACAATATTGCCCTTGATATAGAAACTCTTAATGTTGCCGCGATGAGTGGAATGTATGATATTGCAGCTATCAGTTTTGCACTTTATCCGCATATCAGTCAAGAGTATGCTCCACTTCGTACGGCTGTAAGTTTTGGCGAGGGTTATGGACCTAAACTTGTCAAAAAGAAAGAGATAAAACTAAAGAAAAACTTCAAAGTAGCGCTCAGTGGCAAATATACTACAAATGCGATGCTTTTTCGTATCGCCTACCCTGATGCTCGCGTTACTTATATGAATTTTTTAGATATCGAGGATGCGGTTATCAGTGGTAAAGTTGATGCAGGCGTCTTGATACATGAGAGTATCTTGACCTATTCAGATGAGCTTGAAACAGAGCGCGAACTTTGGGATATTTGGCAAGAACTCGCAGGAAAAGAACTTCCTCTTCCTCTCGGTGGAATGGCAATACGTCGCTCGATCCCGCTCAATAAAGCCATTAAATATGAAAGAACATTAACAAAGGCAGTCGATGTCGCTCGTCTGCATAAAGAAAGACTTTCAAAAATGCTTATCGAACGTAAACTTGTTCGTGTTGATGCGCCTACTTTGGCAAAATATTTGGAACTTTATGCAAATGATGATTCCATAAGTATGAATGAGCTTCAACTAAAAGCCGTAAACAAGCTCTATGAGATCGGGTACAAGCACGGATTTTATGATACTCCACTGAAGGTAGAGGATTTTCTTATCCCAACACAATATGAAACTTTGAGAAACTCATAATGGATGCACAACTCATCGCTTTAGGTATCCAAACTTTCAAAATTGCTCTTTTATTGTCTCTTCCAAGTCTTTTGGTTGGGATGCTTATCGGTTTAGCAGTGAGTATATTTCAAGCAACAACACAGATCAATGAAATGACTCTCTCTTTTATTCCTAAAATCATTGGTGTTGTTGTTATTATTATTTTGACAATGCCTTGGATGATGAATGAAATGGTAGACTTCGCAACAGATATTTTCAATCAAATTCCAACGTTTGTGCAATAATCATGAAAAAAACTATCAATTTCAAGCAATTTAGCTCTATCAAAATCGGACAAGAGGCTGAAGTTTTTATGATCGAAGATTTCCAGTATCCAAGTGATCACTATCTTCTAGGTGCCTCAAACAACGTCCTTATCGGTACAAATCCACCACCGCTTATGATGCTGAGTAAAAAGTATGACTATGTAAAAATAGAAGATGGTGTTCTAGTGATCGGTGCGGCTACGCCAAGTGGAAAGATCGTCTCTTTTTGTAAAAAAAATAATATTGCCAACTTTGAGTTCGTATCGCGTTTACCGGGAACTTTGGGTGGAATGCTTAAAATGAATGCAGGACTCAAAGAGTTTGAAATATTTAATAATCTTATTTCTATCCTCACATATAAGGGCGAAATAGCAAAAAAAAATATTGATCATGGTTATAGATTTACGGCTATTGAAGATGTGGTCTTTGAAGCAAAATTCAAAATAGAAGATGGATTTAGCGAAGAAAAGATGAATCTTTTCAAAAATATGCGTTCAAACCAGCCTAAAGAATCAAGCGCAGGAAGCTGTTTCAAAAATCCCCTTGGAGATTATGCCGGCAGGCTTATAGAAGCTGTCGGACTTAAGGGAAAACGTATAGGCGATATGGAGTTTAGCTCAGTGCATGCAAACTTTTTAGTCAATCACGGAAACGGAAAATTTGAAGACGCGATTGAGCTGATCAAACTTGTTGAAACAAAAGTAAAAGATGAGTTTGGTATAGAACTCCAACGAGAGATTATCATCGTTGATAAGGCTTACATGTAAGACTAAAGAACTTTATCCAATCGAACAAATGTATAACCTTTTTTCTGTAAAGTTTCCACGATCTCAGGCAATGCTTTTGGCGTTGCATACCCACGACCGTTGATATGGAAGATCAAAATATCGCCTGATTTTGCTTTATTTGTCACCCAAGGAATCATCTTTTCAGCTGTGACATGTTTATCTGGATCACCACTTGCAAAACTCCAATGCACCACTTTATATCCCATTGATTCAACAGTTTCTAGCGTCGGTTCATCATAATTTCCAGCAGGAAATCTGAAGTATTTTGTCTTCGTGCCAGTTGTTTTATAGATAATATCTTCAGTTGACTTTATCTCCTCATGAATCATTGAGGCATTGAGATCTTCCATATGTGTATAATGGTTATAAGAATGGTTTTCTATCTCTAAAAATGGATATTTTTGAGTGATTTCACTTAAAATCTCAGGATTCCTCAGTGCAAATTTTGCGCTCACAAAAAAAGTCGCTGGAATCTTATGTATAATAAGATACTCCAAAATAACAGGATCAAAATAAGAAGGTGTTTTTGTCTCACAAGCATCAAAAGTAAGAGCAATCTCTTTTTTACCGTGAGGATCAAAAGAGGTATTGACTTCAGCAAAAGCAGTCAAGCTAAAAGATAGAGTTATCAAACTCAATAAAAAAAACTTCATTGTTAAAATCTCAACATCAAACCAGCATAAAATCCAGCAAAATCTATATTTGTTTTAATATCCTCATCTGATTCATCAATTTTGATTTTTTGTACTCTATAACCGATTTCTAGTGCAGGCTGAACTACAAGATATGATCTAAAAGTATAATCAAGTTTTATCCTTGCATCAGAGATAACAGAACTGCCGTCTGTGATATATTTTATATCGGCTTCCCCTCCGAGACTACTTCTTGGGACTTCTACTCTCACTCTTGCATAAGCCATTGGAAGGGGAACTGTTTTTTTATATTCATAAGAAGCTGATGCGATCTTATAATCCAAATCCACAACTTTGATATCGATTCCAAGATCTAAAGTTGTCCAAAAAGTATTGTCTAAAATATTATAATAAGGAATCAGATCGATCTGTCGCATATCGAGGGTACTTTTGCTCGAAACGACTGGTGTTGATCCCCAAGTTCCATTTGCAGTACCATCTGAAGAGATCTTTACATACTCAACACGAAGATTTGGGATAGTTGGAAGTGGATGTTTTACAAGTGCCCAAATGTATCCAGAACTATCTTGTGTTTCTTTCATCACATTCGAACCGTTTGCACTGCCATTGTAGTTTACAGATCCACTTGGAGTTTGCATCCAAATACCCGCGCCCATCTCAACTTTTGTGATATCGGCATAAGAATTTGAAGCCATCAAAGTAGTAAGGGTTACAATAGATAATATTTTTTTCATAAGAAAGCCTCTGAAATATTTAAAAAGGCAAGTTTATCGTAGAAATGTTTAAAAAGCTCAGAGCAGGCAATGCTCTGAGCAAGTAGGAGGAGTAGTTTGTTTAAAGCTTAGTTAAAATTATTTAACAGCGTTAAGAGCTGCTTCGTAGTTTGGCTCTTCAGTGATTTCAGGAACGATCTCTTTGTAAGTTACGATACCTTCTTCATTTACAGCAAAAATTGCTCTACATGTAACACCAGCAAGTACAGAACCACCAAGAAGTACACCGTATGCGTTTGCGAAATCTTTGTTACGGAAATCTGAAGTAACTGTTAGGTTAGAGATACCTTCTGCTTGACAAAAACGACCAGCAGCAAATGGTAAGTCTAAAGAAACGATAGTTGGTTTAACACCTTCTAAACCAGCAGCTTTTGCATTGAAATTACGAGTTTCAGCAGCACATACACCTGTGTCTAATGAAGGAACAACGATGATAAGTTGTTTGTGCCCTTGAGCTCCACCAACTACTACGTCACCTAAACCATCTGAGTTTACAACTGTAACTTCTGGTGCTTTATCACCAACATTTACTTCATTTCCTAATAACTCTACGTCTGTACCTTTGAATTTTGTAGTTGCCATTTTGGCTCCTTGTTTTGATTTTTAATTTTTATAGTGACAGTTTACAGAAATCGGATAATTTTTGTCTTAATTAGCTTATATCACTTTTGGCATAAGTTTCATTTAAGACTACAGTACGCTTCTTGAGCTTACATGTAACTCATTATGCGATGTAAACATCTCTTTGTTATACATCTCAATAGCTACTCTTCCAATCATCGCAGCATTATCTGAACAATATTTTAGTTCAGAGAGTAAAAGCGTAGCATTATAAGGTGCTAATAATGTTTCTATCTGTTTTCGCAAGTATTGGTTCGCACTCGCTCCACCCACAATGGCAAACTGTTTAGGAGGATTTATTTTAAAATATTTTTTGAGTTTTTGGATCAGATGCGCTACTGCGATATGTTCAAATGACGCGGCGATATCTTTATAATCCTCAGACGTAGCATCTAAAACTGCAAGTCTTACAGCATTTTTAAGTCCCGAATAACTAAAAGCGATTAAGGGAGACTGATGCAAAGGAATCGTAAAAGGATATCTTTTTCTATCTCCATCAACTGCTAATTTTTCGATTGCGGGTCCACCAGGATAACCAAGATCCATCATCTTTGCCACTTTGTCAAAACTCTCTCCAAAGCTGTCATCACCAGTTGTTGCAACTACTTTCATCTCTTCGAAACTTTTTGCCTCTATCACTTGTGTATGTCCGCCAGAAACTAGCAAAACAGTCAAAGGAAAAGCCGTTTCTTTCTCAATAAAAAGTGAGTAGATATGTCCTTTGAGATGGTTTACGCCGATGATGGGGATATTTAAAGCAATACTCACCGCTTTTGCCATCGTCACACCTTCCACGAGTGTTACCGCAAGTCCAGGAGTTGTCGTCACTGCTACAGCTTTTAACTGACTAAAATATGGCTTACAAAGTTCTAAAATGCGAGGAAGCGCTTCTGCATGAAGACGAGAAGCGAGTTCAGGGACAACACCGCCATACACTGAATGCTCTAACTCTTGAGATATTTTTTTATGAAAAAGAAGCTTCCGTGTAGCGATCTCGGTTATCGCTATCGCGCTGTCATCACATGAACTTTCGATGGAAAGAATCAAACTTCATCCTTTATTAAAATATGTAAATACTCATACGTTGAAGTTGCCGTATGATTTCTGTTTTCGGTTTTATCTGCTTTAAATCTTTGGTATGCAGTTTTTGCTAAATCATATTTCCCATACTTGGACATAATTGTTTTCACATCCTCTTCACTCATCAGACCTTCATTGTTATAACTTAAAAAGATATATTTAAATTTTGCGTCTTTTATCAGCTCTTCAAAGCTCTCATGGACTGTTTTCTTTTTACAATAGTCGGAGCGATTATACTCTCTCAGCCCTGTCTTTCCTTTTGGAATAAACTCATCGTAGAGCGAAATTGTATTTAAGATATGATAGTTTGCGCTGTATTGTCTTTCATTATACGGCGGATCAAGATACAAGATATCACCTTCTATCTTTTTTATCAGCTCATTACTGTCTTCATTAAACACGCTGTGATTATTTTCACTTTGACCAAATTCTGCGGATTGTAAGATCAGCTCTTTTGCCGCAGATTTTTTAATATGTTTTAAAAATGCTCCATAAACCGAAGCAGTGTTCGCAACTTTATCCGCACTTTCAATGAGCGAAGCAAGTAAAAAATAATACATGTCATCATCTATCTCTTGACTCTCATGAAGCTCTTTTATCTTGATTCTAATCGTATCTATCTTTTGACCATTTGTATCACTAAAATATTGTCTCCCGCTTCCGCTTCCCATGCAATAATTTTGATAAATAAATCCATCTTCCATGAGTGGTAAGCTGTTAAGCTTCTCAATATAATCCTCTTTTTTATCCAGTAATTTGGAGTTTTCTATATAGTTCTTATTTAAGACAAAACTATAATGCTCCAAATCATTACTGATAACACTTTTCACATCTTTTTTAAACGTCCTGCCAACTATTCCTGTTCCTGCAAAGATATCACAAAAAACTTTGTCTGTTAGATCAGTGCCAACCGCTTTTCTAACCTCATCTTCTATCCAAGATGAGAGTTTAAATTTTGAGCCTATATAATTCAATTTTGATTCTCTCTTTTTTCTTCAATAATTTCTAATGGACTGACACCTAAAAATTTTGCAAGCTCTACAACATTACTTTTAATAGGATTGAATTTTTCAGATAGAATATTTGATAACTGATTTTTAGATATACCTAACATTTCAGCTAGTTCAGTTTGACTATTTATCTCTTTTTGTGCCATGAGTTCTTTTACCTTGAATTTGTTTATCTTCAAAATCATATCCTATTCAAACTTAAAATACAAATATTTTATTAACTTTTTAATATTTATTTATTAACTAATTTATTTAATTCTTCTCGCCATTTATATGGATCATACCAAAAACAACCAATACAACCAGATTCATCACCTTTAGATGTTCCTTGCCAAGTATTATCGCCTTCATACCAAAAATAAATTCCAGGAAAACTTCCTCTAGTGCCATCTTTAAAACATTTTTCACATTGTCGTGATTTCCAAAGATTATTATTTCTATTTAGTAATATAAATTTATTTTTAATCTCACTATCTGATAACCCATCATTCTTATCTTCATTTGTATCCCATCTAATTTGAGGAAATTTATGATCAATTTCTAATTCTCCCGAACTTAGTTTTCTAAGTAAAACAGCTTCTTCATGATTGTAAAGTTCTTTTACTTGTTTTGAAAATTGAGGAGTAATTTGGGTTCTAATACTCACATTGTTTAATAATTCTAAAGTTTTTAATTTTCTGTGCGATGTTGTTTTTTGGCAAGTTTCACAAAATATTCTTTTTTCCCATCTTCTAGGAGTAGGTTCTTCAAATTGAATTCCTTTTTCATCCCTCCATGTCTGCCATGTTTTAGCTTGTCCTGATTGAAGTTCACATTTAGAGCAATGCCATTTTAAATCTTTTAATATTTTCCAATCATGATATGATGTAGTAGATTCCTTAAATGGATTCATTATAAATTCCTAATAATAATAAAATGTTTGAAGCACTTACTCTTAAAGCATATTCAGCATACATCGCTGATAAATTTCTAGCGATACTCCCTTGTCCATGTCCAGCTTGATTATTTCTAGTTATTGAGACACTTTCTAAAGTTTTTGACAGTCCGTTAAATTTCTCATCTTGAAAATTTGTGACAAAATTATTTTGTCTTAAATGAGTAATTAAAGCTGTCGCTGTATGTTTATTTGGTAATCCATAGTTTTTTAAATCACAAATAATTTTCATTGTACTTTCAAAGGATTTATTAGCTTCAACCAAAACACCTTCATAATTTCCATTTTTTAACTCTTCAAATGCTTTTCTATATTCATCATCAATATTTTTAAACTTACTATCGCTTAATAATAAAAGTGTAGGCTTGATAATCTCTTGATAAGTGTGTGAAGAATCAATCCGCATTATATGATTTTTAATTTCATCAATTTGATAACCAAAGGAGTCAAGAAATAATATTTTATTTATTGATTTAACAATCACCTGCTTGTTCCCAGTATATTGAATTAAAAACAGTTCTATTAAATCTAAATAAAAGTTTATATTGTTTTGATTGTCTATTAATTTTTCAAAACCTTTACTAAAAAAATCTTGAAATGTAGATGGATTTTGTAAATATGTTTCATCAATAGTTCGGTTAATTCCACAATGCAAAGTAATAGATTTATAGAGCTTAACAAATTCACTAATAACTAAACTATCTTTCATTAAATAAAAAAGCTGTTTTTTAAATCTTTCTGTAGGCTTTTCATATTTAAAAACTTCGTTTGCTTCACTTTGTTCTCTTATCGAATATACATTTTGCAACATCAAAACTCCTTCTTAAACACAAAAATATACTCATGCTTAAAGATATAATAATCACTATTCAAAGCTCTATATCTCCAAATACCGCCAACTCCGAGTTTGCCACGATTGCCTTCAATGTTTTTAACAATTGTACCTTTTAGCTTAACATTAAAACTTTTTTTTATCATATCCATGCAGTAAAAGCTAAGAGGAATCACTTCACTATTTTTATACACATCGCCTATAACAACAGCAAAGTATCTTCCTTTGTCGAGATATTTCAATGAGTTTTCACAAACAATTTTAAACTTCTCAATAAATTCATCAACATTACCAAATTGAGACAGATCGTTCTCATTTTCCGTAAATTTTACAATATCCATGTAAGGCGGATGCATGAGAACAAACTGAACATTTTTTGAACCAAATTTGCTTTCTGCATTTTGCAGACTTTTTTCTACCTCTTTTTCATCTAAAGAGTTACAATAGTTTATACTGAAACTGTCTCTATATAATAAATTATCAACCATAGAATTATTGACATACTCAATCATCTCAGGATTTATATCAAAACCTATGTATTTACGATTGAGTTTTTCACCTTCAAAGAGTGTTGTACCACTTCCCATAAAAGGCTCTAAAACAGTTTCACCCTCTTTTGTATATCTTCTAATAAGCTGATTTGGAATTTGAGGAATAAAGTTTCCATGATAAAGATTTTTGTGTTTACCGCTTTTATCTCTTTCGCTTATAACCCACAAAGAATCAGTATTAAGATCGGACTCTTTCCAGTCTTTCATGTCAAGATCATTAAACTTCATAAGTACCTTTCACCAAATCTACGATCTCTTTCCACTCGCCATATCCGCTTGCGGCGTTGATGTGTCCGGCATTTTCTAAAATTGTATGACTTACATCTAACACTTCTGCCAAAGATAAAGCTTCATCTTGACTCAAGTATGGATCATTTGTGGAGGTGATAAGCGTTACGCTTTGGGCAAAGAGATCATTTAAAACGGCTACTGGAAAAAAAGAGGAAAGTTCTTCGAGATTACAAGTAAGACTTGGAGGTGCAACCAAAAAAAGTTTTTTTACTCGGTTGTTTATCTTTTTTTCATTACAAAGATGAAACCAAAGTATATTTGCCAAAGAGTGGCAGACGACGATATCAGGTTTGAAATCTTCAAGTATCTCTACAACTTGCTCTATCCAAACATCTTTTTGCGGAGCATCTTTTTCACTTAAAAGAGGAAAAGAAACCGTGCCGTAATCCTTAGAGAGTTCACTTGCAAGATAGCTTTGCCAATGAGGAAAATCACTTCCGCCCCAGCCATGCAAGATAAGAGTTTTCATCCAAGCATCTCCACAAATCTTCGCACCTCTTTGTCCATTGCAAAAACATCTTCAACACATTGTGGCTCATAATCGAATTTCTCATATGCTTTTATAATATCTTTTGAGATATCCATAAACCCTTTTTTCCCAGCAATAAAGTTCTTGATTGCCGCTTCGTTTGCCGCATTGACCACTACGCCACGTTTTGGATTTTTGAGGAGTTCATCTTTGATCTGCCAGATTGGATAACGTTTAACATCTATCTCACGAAACTCTAAACTGCCAGCTTTAACTAAGTCTACAGGCTCCAAAATCTGCTCATCGACTCTATTCATTATCGCATAAGAGATTGGAAGTTGCATCGAAGCATTGGCAATATGTGCCGTTGTCGAACCATCTTTGAAGTTTATAAGTGCGTGAATAAGGGATTTCGTCTCGATGATAGCGTCATATTTACCCTCACCAAAAAGCCATCTTGCTTCTAAAAGTTCAAACATTTTGTTGACCATCGTTGCAGAGTCTATGGTTATCTTTTGTCCCATCGACCAATTTGGATGTTTTTGTGTGTCGGCTAAAGTCGCATTTGGTAAATCTCTTAAATCCCAATCCCGAAATGCACCACCGCTTGCCGTGATGGTCATACTCGCTATCGCTCTGTTTTGCAATAGATACCAAAGTCCAAAATGCTCGCTGTCGATGGGCTGAATCTTTGAGGTGTCTATAAAAGCACCCGCGGCTACAAGGCTCTCTTTGTTTGCCAAAGCCACGCGTTTACCGCATTCGATGGCTTTGAGTGTCGGACGAAGTCCCAAAAAGCCTACTAGAGCATTAACAACCAAAGTACTTTGAGAATTTTCTATCGCTTCTAAAATAGCCTCTTCGCCACATAAAACATTCTCATGTTGGACACTTGTACAATCTTCTATATCAGAAACAACAACGACACGAGGTTTATGGATTTTTATCTGTTCATTTAAAAGAGCAATGTTTTTTCCAGCAACTAAAACATCTACATGTAAGCCAAATCGCTGTGCAATGGCAAGCGTATTGACTCCAATGGAGCCAGTACTTCCAAGAAGGATCAAGTGTTAAACCAGACCACGAAGCATGACAATCATAACAACCGATGCAAAAAGATAACCATCTATTCTGTCGAGTATGCCGCCATGACCGGGTAAAATATGTCCACTGTCTTTCACACCAGCTCGGCGCTTGAGATAACTTTCAAAAAGGTCACCGAAGATAGATGCAAAAGCAACAAGAAAAGAGATAATAACGGCTAAAGGTGTGCCAACAATCATAACGCCAAAGTAAAAACTCGCAGCCGTACCGATGATGACACCACCCACAACACCCTCGACTGTTTTCTTTGGGCTTGTAGGAGAAAATGGTGTTCTTCCTATCGTTTTACCAACAGCAAAAGCGCCGATATCTGTAGCTGCAACTGCAACAACAAGCCACAAGAGTGAGACCATCGCATACTCTTGGTAAAGTGTCCAGATATAAAGCATCCCTGCCGTTGGATATAAAAACGGTAAAAAGTTTTTCCACGGGATATTTTGAGTGTATGCAACAGCGCCAAAAAAGATGACACCTGAAATGACTAAAAGATCATCACCATAAGGGTAAAAAAGAGCCGCAACCCATAAAAGTGCCGCGTAAAAGAAAAGTGAGTTTTTTTCTAAACCAAAGAGCGCGTTTGCTTCATAAAATGCAAAGAGATAGACAACACCAAGAACAAGCCAAGTCAAATAAAAATTGTCTACATACCCAACGCCCGCAACGCCCACAATCAGGGCAAGACCTGTTACGATTCTATCTTTCAAAGAAGCATCCGTTTTTAATATACTCATAAGGAATTCCATTTTTAAAAATTTATACTTCGATTATATCTAACTTAGACTTTAATGTCTAAATGGTAGAGTGAAGAATCATCCTTTTTTTCATCTTCATGGTTCTTTTTTGGAGACTTTTTTTGCTCTTCGTCATGCTCTTGTCTTTCATGCTCACGATCTTCATTAACAGAGTGATTTTCCTCTGCTGGACGAACTTCAATGACCTCTTTTTCCTCTGTATTTACAGCAATAGCAGCTGTTACATTTTGCATCTCGATACGATTCAGCCTTGCAGTATGTTCACTTGAAACACTTGCCATTTGCTGGTTAACATAAATTGTACTTCCGACTGCATCAAGTGCCATAATTTCCTCCTAAAGAGTGTTATCGACCTCTATTGTGTTGTATTTATTGTAAAGGACATTTGCGCCCTCTTGCATTTTTACCTCACGTCTTGGTGTATAATCGACCAAATAACGCCCTTTTTCAAATACTGAAAAATCGACGCAGAGTTTTGCGGCTTCATAGATGATGTGATGAGGAAGCGACTGTTTATCTGAGACGATAATCACATGCGCCGATGGACGATCTTTGAGATGCAACCATGTGTCTTTTGCTTTGGCTTTTTGTAAAAGTTCGACGTTTCCTTTTTCGCTTTTTCCTATCATCACTTTGTATCCGTCTATGAAAAACTGCTCTATCGATTCGCTTTGTCTTACTTTTTTCTCCTGTTTTTTTGCAGGGAAAAGAAGCTCTATTTTGGAGATATCAACAGCACTTTGTACAGTTTGGATAAAGTGTTTTAAGAACTCCATTTTTTCAAGAAGTGAAGCACGTTCTATATGAAGATTTTTCGATTTTTGTTTGAGTTTTTTAGAGGTTTTGAAAAAATATTTGGCAATATCCGCTGGTGCGCCAAACAGAGAATCAATCTTTATCTCTACGTCGTTGCCTTCAAAATCCTTTACATGTAAGTGTTTTTGATAAGGTTTTATCAGATGTAGATTTGCCAAGATGAGATTGCCTAAATACTCATTTTTTTCTGCCTCATTTTTTAGAACTTTTTCATCATCAAGTGCATTATGAAGTTTTTTCAAACGCGTCAGTTTTTTTTCTAAAAGTGTGGATTTTTGCTCTTTTAAAACTTTGAGTCTTGAGTTCATTCTCTCTTGATACGTCTCTTCAAGGAATTTTTTCACATTTTCAAGATGATACTCTTTTGCTACAAAGGGCGCACTCGGCGGAGGAAGCAGTTTTTGTCCTACGCGCACTTCACGAAACGAGGAAAAAAGATCGATATGACGTAAAGCTTCGAGGACGATCTCATCTTCATCCAATATGATGACATTGGTATATTTGCCTGTAAATTCAAACTGCAGATAAGTTCGTATCTCTTTATAAGCACCTTTTTGCACGGTTGTAAAACGGAGAATTTTATCATCACCGAGGAGAAAAACATCTTCCACTTCACAACGACTAAAACGCTTTGAAAGTACGACATCAAAGGGCGCATTGTAGACTTTTGAGCGGGTATAACTTTTTACTGTAAAGATCGCCGAGTTGGAGCGTTGCATATCAAAATAGATCTCATTGTCTCTATCAAATGCCACTTTGATAATGGTGTCTGAGACTCTGTATATGGCATTAATCTTCTGAAGTTTTTTAAAATAATCTATGAGTTGTTTTAGGTGAGATAGTTTCATAGTTGTATTTTAGCCTACATTCTTGTACAATTCCAAAAAAATCGCCCCAAATGAGAACTATGAAACTGCCTAAGGGATTTGGTAAAAACTATTTTACCCTCCGTGCCATTACCGCTACAACAAATCTTGTAAGCCTTCATGCGCAGTGCTCAAGAATACAAAATTTTCATATGGCAAACTTTTTAGGTAAAGAACTCGAAGCAGAAACTGAGGAAGAGGAACTCGCCGCCACGTTTGGTGCGCTTGAACTCTCTTTCAAACCTTGCCAGTGTAACTGTTTTTACAAAAAACGCACCAAAAAAACCCTTAAACTCCACGCACTTCAAAAATCCAAACCTCAAATCTTTGTTACTTTAAATACCTCTGTCTCGCCGCCTTGAGACCTTTCATCTCTTACATGTAATCAATAACCTAAAAATATGAAATAACTCAAGGAAAACAATGAAAAATAATATAAAAATATCACTCATTTTAGCATCACTTTTAAGTTCGCTTTATGCACAAGATACAGCCGAGTTAGCACCAATAGATGTATTTGCATCTCAAGGGACAAATATCAATCAAAAAGATGTCACAGACAGCGTTACTGTCATTACAAAAGAGGATCTCGAAGCATCAAAAGTCACGAGTCTTACTGAAGCACTCAGTAAACTTGGCAATATCGCAATGACACAAAGTGGAGGAGCTGGACAAACTAGCTCCATCTTTCTTAGGGGAATGGATGCTTCAAGAACCCTTATCCTCGTTGATGGCGTAAGATATAATGATCCGACTACTGTTGGAGCCGCGGCAATGTTTGAGCAGATTATGCTTTACAATGTCGATCAAATCGAGATCATTAAAGGAGCACAATCAGGTGTTTGGGGAGCAGATGCGACTGCGGGTGTCATCAATATCGTCACTTCAAAACCAAAACAGGGTTTTCACGCGAGCGCAAATGTAGAATATGGTTCATATGATACGATTAAAACATCATTACAAACTTCATATGCAACAGATAAATATGACTTAAGCGTCGGCGGTCTTGTTTATAATACCGCTGGTTTTTCGGCAGTAGAACCAAAAAAAGGCACAGCTGATTATGGCAAAAGAACTGATGAACTCGGTCTTGAAAAAGATAGTTATAACAATCAGTCTTTTAATGTTAAAGCTGGCGTCAATATTACCCAAAAAGATAGAGTTGAAGCATCTTTGCAATCAATTAATTCTCTTGTATATATAGATGGATTTGGTGTTGATTCGACAGTTCCTAACACTTATTTGCAAAACCGTTTTTATACGCTTGCATACAAACATAAAGATGCTGTTCATGATTTAACTCTGAGTTACAATCTTTCAACATTTGATAGAGATTATATGGCTTCACTGACTACGCACTACATCTACACAGGCTCTGTCAATGAAGTGAAACTTGATGATAAAATCGATTATCTCAAAGATAGTTTCATAAGAGTTGGTGCTTCATACCAAAAATTTGAACAAAAAGAGATCACTGCAAATACAAATAAAAGTTATGATGCAAAATCAGCATTTGTAACAAACTACAATAAACTACAATTACTCGAAAATAGAAGTACCATTATCACTGAGTCTCTTCGTTATGACAAATATGATGCTTTCGATGATTCTTTCACAGGAAAAATAGGTGTCAAACAGTTTATAAACAAAGATCTTTACATCAGCGCAAACGTTGGTACTGGGTACAATGCGCCTACGTTGGGACAACTCTACGGGCCATTTGGTGCAAATCCAAATCTCAAACCTGAAAAATCTCAAACAAATGATATTACATTCGGGAATGACACACTTTGGATAACTGGTTTTTATAATGAAATCAAAGACCTTATCCAATATCAATATCCTGCGGGTTACATTCAAACATCAGGAACATCAAAATTTAAAGGGATTGAGTTAGGCTACAAAGATTATTTCTTCGACTCTTTAGCGCTTAATGCAATGTACACATATTTGGATGCAAAAGATGCGAAAGATGTGGCATTGGCTCGTCGTCCAAAAAGTCAAATCGACGCAGGTGCAACTTACTATGTTTCAAATAACTGGGATTTGGGAATCAATGCGCAATACATTGGAAAAAGATACGACAGCGCAGATAACAAGGGTGCACAAACTGGAGACTACATCGTAGCAAACTTGGTCACAAATCTAAAAGTCAATAAATTCATTACCTTTTATGCTAAAATCGACAATATAAGTGACAAATATTACCAAACAGTAGATGGCTATGCAACTGCTGGACGTAGCTTATATCTTGGTCTAAACGCAAAATATTAAGGCAAAAAATGAAAATAATATTCAGAGAGTTTTTAAAGTATAAGTTTCTAAACTCTCTGTTTATGGGACTGAGTATCGGGAGTATATTTATCATCTATACTCCGCTCTCGCCTTCTGTTTACTCTGCTGGCGGGATCATCATGGCTCTTTCTATGCTTTTCATCGCCAAACTCTATTATAAGATCTTACATGTAGACTATTTTTTCAGGATTTCACTCCTTGTAGAACTCATCTTACTTTTTGCCATCGCTTTCTTTTTGCTCTTTTCTTATGACTATACAACCGCGCTTATCTACTATGTCAGCTATCAGGCGACTTTTACTTTTGGCTCTTACCTTGTGCGCGCAGAGACGCTGTTTTTAAAAAAAGCAACTTTGCTTACACTCGTGGATGTTGTAAAACAAAAAGGGTATTTAGTGGGAATGTTGCTCTCTTATCTCTTTTACAAACTCCTAGAAAAAGCCTCACATGTAAGCGATAAAAATCTCCAAGTATATGATATGAACATAGCTCTTTTTATCGTTGAACTTGCTATCATTGTGTATCTATTACGATCATTTCAACAAAAAAGAGATTGATGACTTACTCTGAGTGGTTTGACTCGCATGCACAAAAACATAAAAATATCGTAGAAAAACTTCTCGCACAAAACTTCTCGCAGAAGCAGATTATCGAGTATTTCGAGTTTTCAAATATGGCAAAAAACGAAAAAGAGTTTTGCCTTTTGTATGAAACCCAGAAGAAATGCCACGACATCCCTTACCTCAACTGCTATTTTTGTGCTTGCACACACTTTCGTTTTAAAGAAGAAGGAATAAAAAAAATCGCGAATATGACCAAATACAGTTTTTGCAATATTGGTGCAAAAGCTGGAACTTTAGTGGCTTACGGCGATGCGATCCACCAAGACTGCTCACGCTGCACAATCCCACATACTCAAAAATACATCGAGCAAAAATTTGACCTTGATTGGAAAAATGCGATGAAGGAGTGTAGATTATGAGATCTTTGAGTGTATTTGGCACAAGCAGTGACGCGGGCAAATCAACACTTGCCTTTGCTCTAACCTATCTTTTACACAAACGCGGAGTAAAAGTCGCACCCTTTAAAGCGCAAAACGTCTCCAATAACTCAAAAGTGTGCGATGATGGTGGAGAAATCGCCATTCCTCAACACTTTGCCGCGGAATCCATCGGCATCCCAACGTCGCATTTTATGAACCCCATTCTCATAAAATCGGGCTCAAATAATCATGCGCATCTCATCATCAACGGTGAAGCAGTCACTGATATGGACGTGCATGAATACTACAAAAATATCAACTCCCTCAAACCACATGTCAAAAAAGCATTTAAAAAACTGAGTAAAGAGTATGAGTGCATCGTGGCTGAGGGTGCTGGAAGTCCAGTCGAACTCAATCTTATGGATAAAGACCTCTCAAACATCTTTGTAGCCGAAGAGTTTAAGACAAAAATTGTCCTTGTAGCGGACATCGAGCGAGGTGGTGTTTTTGCCTCCATCGTCGGCGTTATCGCTCTTCTTCCAAAAGCTTTGAAAAAAAATGTTATCGGTGTTATCATCAACAAGTTCCGTGGAGATATCGCCCTGTTTGACGATGGCATCATGATTTTAGAAGAACGCTTTGGGATTAAAGTGCTCGGCGTAGTTCCATACAAAGCTTTTAATCTTGGTTTTGAAGATGCGCAGTCTCTGATGGGTTATACACAAGACCATTCAAAAACGATCATTAAAGCCGCCGTTATCAAGCTTCCTCATATCAGCAACTTTACCGACTTTGAACCGCTTGTAGGCGATGCACAAGTTGAGCTGAGTTTCATCACAAATCCAAGTGAAGCTTTACATGTAGACCTTCTCATTCTTCCAGGAAGCAAACGTGTTGTAGAAGATCTGCAATGGCTTCGGGCAATGGGCTTTGAAGAGATTTTAAAAAATAAAAAGAAAACCATCGTTGCCATCTGCGGCGGTTATGAGATGATGTTTGAACGCATCCTTGATCCCTTACATGTAGAGTCTGAGGTAGAAGAGATAGAGGGGCTTGCAAGGTTTGATGGCGATGTTGTTTTTAAAGAGAAAAAAGTGCTCAAAAAAGAGAACTACGAGATCTTTGACTGTAATGTTGCAGGCTATGAGATTCACAACGCCATCGCAAAAAAACGGCATAAAAAACATAAAAATCTTTACGGCACTTTCGTGCACGGATTTTTCGAGAGCGATGCCATTCGCAATAAACTTTTTTCGCAGATCAATGAAAACTATCAAGGCTACAATTTTGCCGAGTATAAAAAACAAGCTACTCAAGAATTTGCCTACCATGTAGAGAAAAATGTCGATATTGATTTTATCCATAAAGCCCTTATGCACGAAGAAAAAGAAGTTTAGAGGATAGTATGAAGTGGGAAGATTTACGAAGAAGCAATAATATAGAAGATCTGCGAGGGGAATCGCAATCAAGAAGTCCAAGAGGCGGTTTAAATATAACTGTTCCTATAATACGATTTTTACTTGGAAGTAAATACGGGCGTATTGTCTTAGCTCTCGGGGTTATTGCGTATTTTCTAGGTTACAATCCTCTTACTTTACTCTCCAACTTTAGTGGCGCAGTGCCCCAGCAACAAAGCTATACACAGCCTTCTACTGAAGATAATAAAACCGCCGCATTTGTTTCTGCTGTTTTAGGTCAGACCGAAGATGTTTGGCATACTCTTTTTAAGCAAAAATCTTTGGAATATGTCGAACCAAAATTAGTACTTTTTCGCGGCGAAGTCAACAGCGGATGTGGCTATGCCTCCAAACAAACAGGTCCTTTTTACTGTCCTGTGGATAAAAAAGTCTATCTCGATATGAGTTTCTTTGATGAACTCAAAAATAAATACAACTCACCGGGAGATTTTGCGCAGGCGTATGTGATAGCACATGAAGTGGGTCACCATGTGCAAGATCTTCTAGGAACTCTAGACAAAGCGCACAAATACCAAGCCGCATCTTCTAAAAAAGAGGCAAATGCTATGCAGGTCAAAGTGGAACTCCAAGCGGATTGTTATGCTGGAATTTGGGCACATTTTGAAAAAAATCATTTAGATGATGGAGACATAGAAGAAGCACTAGGCGCGGCAAATGCCATAGGTGATGACACGCTTCAAAAACAAGCGCAAGGTTATGTAGTACCAGATGCCTTTACTCACGGAACTTCCAAGGAGAGAATGCAATGGTTTAAGCAAGGATACAACAGCGGTAATCCAAAATCTTGTAAAACTGAAATCTAAATTCCTTTAGTCCTAAACGGAGATTATAAAGATTCTTGAAACCTATCTTTATAACTACACTTCAAGCAAAGCTCTTCCACGGCTTTACCTTGTGCAAAACCTTCGATCATCGCTTTTGCTCGCTTTGACTCTAAAATCTCTTTCAAAGTGTTTACATGTAAGTCTCCAAGATTGACAACACCCTCGCCATCAAGGCAACATGGCACGACAACACCGTTAGCCAATATGCCAATATGTGATTTTAAACCGTAACATGTCGCGTGGCTTTCATGATTTGAGATGAGTGATGGCCACTCAAAATAGCTGTCAAAGTTGAGCAATATCTTCGAGGCAAGTCTTATGGATTTTAGCTTATTTTGAACTACCTCATCCATCTCTAGTTTTTGTTTAAAATGATCGCCTAAAACTTCAAAAAGTTGTTCATTAAAAGAAAGCTCGGAACATTTTTCATCGAGATTCCAGACACGTAGGTTTATAAATGGCTTCGGATGATTGTGGAGTTTTTCATCACAAACGTCCAACACGCCTTGAATATAGGTTTCAAAACTGAGATTAGAATCATTTTTATTGTACGCATTGAGCGAGATGTTGAGCTGTCGCACAGCTGGATGGAACAACGTGGAGAAAGGATTTTTTTTGAGATAATATCCGCTTGTTGTGAGCTCCACTTCAAACCCATTTGATAAAGCCAGATCAAGATACTGATCGAGATTTGAAAGTGTGAGCGGATCACCCATTACATGTAAGGCTAAACTCTTCGTGTAGGGCTTCAATTCCGACAAAATCTTCTCAAAAAACTCTAAAGTCATTGTTTTTGTAGGTTGGAGTTTTGGCGGGCAAAAGCTGCATGCAAGACCGCAGATATTTGTCACTTCTACATGGACGCGATGAAAATAACTCAAGAGGTGTTTCCTTTAAATTTTTATGTTATGCTTTTGCAAAATATTTCCAAATAGGGAGAAAAAATGTATCTGCATAAAAAAATAGATGATGTTGAAACTATACCGCAAAAAGCGGGTAAAGGCGTAGGGATGAAGATGCTTCTCTCACCTGAAGAATCGCCAAATTTTGCGATGAGAAACTTCACGATCGAAGCTGGCGGACATATGCCACTGCACACAAATATCATAGAACATGAACAGTATGTTTTAGGCGGACGAGCACTTGTGACGATTGGCGATGAAAAGTTTGAAGCGGGTGCTGGAGATGTGCTTTTAATCCCTGCAAATATACCTCACGCTTACGAGACGCTAGGCGATGAAACATACAGCTTTTTATGTCTTGTTCCAAAACAAGAGGACTGCATAAAGGTTTTATAAAAAAAATTTGCTATAATGCCACTCTCCAAACCGTGGACAATTGGGAGAGTGGTTTAATCCAGTCGCCTGGAACGCGGCCGTAGGGCAACCTACCGTGAGTTCGAATCTCACATTGTCCACCATCTACGCACTCGCATACTCAATCAATTTTTAGAAATGTACACCGACTTTTAAAAGTGTGCGCATATTATCCAAGTCAACTTTTGAACCACTTAGAGTTGCACTGTTTACCCATTGATATCTGCTTTCAGCACCGACGAAATATTGTGAATTAATATCATAAGTCACAGATGCACCAGCACCAATTCCAAATGAATAATCATGATCACTTGCTCCAGAAGCATAAACAAAGCCAATACTTGGTCCTACACCTACATGTAATTGTGGTGCAACATCAAATAAAACATGCGGATTTAATTCAAAATCAGTAGTTGTCAAACCATTTGAATTTGTGTGAACAAGACTTACTTGTTGTCTGATTGGATAATTTGGAATCTGTAAAAGTGGACATGTTAAAGAAACTTCAACACCATAAGCTCCTGTTCCATCAACTGCATCTGTTTTTTGGTAACCGCCAAGCGCAGCAACAGCCAATGACGGAGTATAAGAGCTATTCATGACGGGCAATACTTGCATTCCGTCTGCTAAAAGTGTTGTTCCAAGAAGTGTGCTAAAAGCAGCAGCAGCTACAATTTTTTTGATCATTTTGTATCCTTTTGTAAAGTTATTTATAAAGGATATATTACAATAAAATCAACAATACAAGCTTTTGTTCCTAGCCTAGTGTTTGATATTTATGCTTCAACACAGCCTTGTATTGCTTATAAATCTCTTCGGGTGTTTTATTTTTAAACATTTTAGACATTTGACGAGCAAAATTTAGAGCATAATCTACTCTCTGTCCTGCATCATTTTCAAAAACAGTTTCCAATACTTCATACATCTTTTCATAAATATCAGGATTTTCAACTTGTAATCTCTCAAGATTTTCCTGCACTTGTATCAAAGTTGCATCATTAAATTCGCCACGTTCTTGTATTGTTTTTCGTTCTACTACGTATTCTCGTAAATCTTTGCGATTACGAATATAGTCTATAAATATTTCAATGAGCATCTTTCTTCCTTATGTCGATTTTAAAATATTGTATCCATGAAACAATGCAATAGTGTAGCATATACCATCAATACTGATGCACTTATTTTGGTAAAGCTATCTGAAAATAATGTTCCTTTTCATCTCTACAATATCTGAGTGTCCCATGAAGCGAAGACTCCACAATTTGCTTTGCAAAGTAGAGGCCATATCCGTGTCCTACTATCTGTTTAGTTGTGTTACCTGGTTTAAAAAGAAAAGGTAAAATTTTTGCATCTACTCCACTACCCATATCATAAACTCTTATATAGACTTGATCTTCACTTTGTAATACTTTGATAGTAATTTTTATCTTGCTTGTATGCGAAATGCCCTCTGGGTGTAAAGTATTTTCTGGAAGTAAGCTATTTTGAGATGCCTCACAAGCATTTGTTAAGAGAACGGTCAAAATATGGATAAACTCACTCTTTATAGTCTCAACACTCAGTTCTTCATCACACACCAGATTCACATAAACATCTTTTTCCATCATCGCACTTTTTAATAGCAAAAGAGTACTCTCGATAAGATCTTTTATTCGCACCTCTTTTATCTCGCCGCTGATATCATAATATTCAGATACGCTATCAAGCGTTTTTGCCAAATATGTAATCACCTGCTCGTTTACTTCAAGCATTTTGGGTAATTGCTCATACTCTTTTTCATCAAGAAGTCTCTCCATTTTCATAAAAGATGTGGAAAGCGAGTTTAAAGGTTGACGCATTTGATGCGTGATAAAGGCTATCAAGCTCCCAAGTTTCTCCATTTTTGATTTTTCTAAAAGCTGTTTGTATTGATTTGTATTCTCTATTTTTAAAAGTTTCATCTTTGTAACATCAGACACTGTTGCTACTACACCTTTAATATTGTTATCTACATAATAAGGTCTGTAGCTAACTTTTAAAAAGTATCTTCCATCTGGAAGTTCAAACCATTCATCATAGATAACACTCTCACCAAGAAATGCTTTATCTAGATATTTTTTTAATTTCTGGAATCCTTCTTCACCAAGCAACTCCCATACTTTTTTGCCTATAATCTCATCTTTTGATTTTTGAAATGTATCTAAATACGCTTGATTCACGGATAGATATGTATATGTATGATTAATAAATGCTATCTTATCAGAAGTATAGTTGAGTAGGATATTTTCATAAGAGTCATTTATTTTAGTGTTCAAATCTATAGCCTTGTCCATAAACTGTTTGGATACAATCATGAGGTATTTTTTTACGTAAACGGCTAAGTAGTAACTTGAGGGCATTGGAGTTATCTACATTTTCATACCCAAGGATATCTTCTAAGAATTGTGTATGGAGGGTGGTATTTTTATTTTTTATAAACTCTTCCAACAAAACTATCTCCTTATGTGTAAGCGCTATCTTTACTAGATCATTGACAATAACCTTATTCAAATAATCATAATAAATTGTCGAGGAAAAATAAAAGAACTCTGGTATAGTCGTTTCAAAATGTTTTTGAACTGTTTGCAAAAGGGTTTGAAAATTTGTTTTCGTAATCGGTTTCACTATATAAGAAAGAAGTTGAAGATTGACAGCTTGCATCAAGTAATGTTGATGAGTGAAGGAAGTCATAATCACTATAGGCGTATGAATATCTTTTTGACGAATCTTTTCCACTAAAGCCAAACCATTTATCTCTGGCATCTCAATATCAGTAATAATAATATCAGGCTTACATGTAAGGTAAGTTTCATATGCTTCTTTGCCATCAAAACAACTCACTACTTTTTTAAAAAACTTCTGAAACATATAGCTCAAATTTTCATTACTTACTTTGTCGTCTTCTACTATTAGGACAGATTTATTAAAAAAAATTGTGTACATGTAAGCCACTTTAAGTAAATATTAATAATATTGACATCATTTTAACATAATGTTTGTTTAAACTTATAGATATTTTTTGACGAAAATAAACAAATTAAAAGTGTCAACTGGGAGGGTGTGGATATGGCGGAAATAAAATTTTTGGAATCTGAGATTATCGTTTCTAAAACGGATACAAGTGGCAAGATCACTTATGGAAATGACCTGTTCTTAAAGTTGGCCGGATATGATGAAAAAGAGATCCTACATAAACCTCACAATATCGTAAGACATCCAGATATGCCTCGTATTATTTTTAAACTCTTATGGGAGTATATAAAAAATGGCAAAGAGATTTATGCGTATGTTGTAAACAGATCAAAAAATAATGATTACTACTGGGTTTTAGCGAATGTAACTCCGTCATACGACAGTAACGGAAAAGTTGTCGGATACTACTCTGTACGAAGAAAACCAACAGATCATGCGCTTAGTATCATTAAACCTCTCTACCAAAAACTTCTCTCTGCAGAAAAAAGTGGCGGAATAGAAGCTTCACAGCAAATGATTAATGAGCTTTTAGCAGGAGGACGTTATGACCAATTCATCTTATCTATCTAAAGTATTATTTTTAGGATACACGCTTATTGCCATTTATGCAGTAGGTTATGTTGCTGATTTTTTCGTGAGTGGTTTTAGTATCGTAAACACTATTATGCTTATCATCTTCATCGGTGCCGCTTTCTTATTTAATAGTTATGCTGCAGGTTTACGACGCTGTATGAGCAAATCGATAGACGTTTTAAAAGAAGCAGCGAAGGGTAACTTAGAGATGCGTGCTACGGAAATTACAGATAGCGGAGATGCGGGAATCATCTGTCATCTTGTAAACAATCTGCTCGATCAGATGGAAACATTCATGCGCGAGATGGGAACATCTGTGGGATATGCAAGTGAACATGAGTTTTTTAGAAAGTTTGATGGTGTAGGCCTTACTCCAGCATTTGCTCAAGCGGGAGAAAAAGTCAATATCAGTATTCAGGCGATGAAAGAAAGCTATATGGCGCAACTGAGAGTTCAGTTAAACTCAGACCTCAGCAGTATCAATAAAAATAATGAACAGCTTCAATCTCTAGAAATAAGCTTTGGTTCAAATGCTCAAAGACTTGGGAGGATATCTGAGTTAGTAAAAGACTCTACACAGATGAGTATCAAAAGAGCGCAAGAGTCTCAAAATGTAGGAGAGAAGCTTTTAGGTTTAAATGACCTACTCGACGCAAATGCCAACTCTACACAAGCGCTTGAAAATAGAGCAAAAGAGATCACAGAGGTCATTAATCTCATCAGCGATATTTCAGACCAGACAAATCTCTTGGCACTTAATGCTGCTATTGAAGCAGCTCGTGCGGGCGAACATGGACGAGGATTTGCCGTCGTTGCAGATGAAGTTAGAAAACTAGCCGAGAGAACTCAAAAAGCGACACAAGAGATAAAAGCAACGGTACAAGTTCTCCAGCAAGAGAGTATGGAGATGAGCACAAGTGCAGAGTCAATGAGAGATGTTGTACATGAATTTAGTGATATTATGGCTACATTTAGTGAGAGTATGTCTCAGCTTCGCGATACAAATGAGATCGTAGATAAAGATATCAAAGGGATTCAAAGCAGAATTTTTGTCAATCTTATTATGATCGATCATATTCTCTTTAAAACTAATGCCTATACATCTATCAATCTTGGTAGAAAAGTGGGGACTTTCGGCGATCATCATAATTGCCGTTTAGGTAAATGGTATGCAGATGATGGCAAAAAACTCTTTGGTCACACATCAAGCTATAAAGCGATGGACAAACCACATGCTATCGTTCATAACAATGTTATAGAAGCTGTTAAATGCGTCGAAGGCGAAGATACTTGCCTTGTAAACAAAGATATAATCATAAAAGATTTCATTGCGATGGAAGAGGCCAGTGAAGAGCTTTTTACGTTAGCTGAACGTATGATAGATGAAGTTTCTTAAATCATAAACCAACCATTTTAAGCGTATTAATTATACGCTTAAACTTTGATATTTTGCTTTTTAATCTCGAGTTTATCATATAACTTTAACATCATTTTATACTCATTATGCAGAGTCGTATCGATAAAAAACTCTTTTTTATCCCTTACATGTAAGGCTCGTTTGAGATCATCTTTACCAAAAATATTTTCCAGTGCTTCTGCATATTCTTCATAGTTATAGCCTTCCACCTCAAGACGCAGAAGTTCTCCCAAGAGTTTTGCAAATTTATTTTCACTATATTCTAAAATCTCTAAAGCCTCTTCTGTATTGCCCAGCATCAAGTGCATCTGCGCTTTGAGTTCAGCCATAGTAAAACTATTTTCAAAGATAACGCCTATATATTTGTCTACATGTAAGGAGTCATCCAATGATTCTATCGCGTCAAGGATATTTTCTGCGTCATTCACATTCATATCTAAAACCATATGACGTATAAGTTTTCCGCTGTTTTTATTGTTATAGATCAGATCCTCCATCGGGTACACTTCTGAAACTCCAGGAATAACCATCTGACAAGAGTAAAAGCCAAGATAATCATACTCTCGGATGTAAAGCTCTTTCTCCATATCATCCAAGATACTTAAAAGATAGTCATACTCATCTTCACATCCATTGCCATTGTATCTCCAATCTGCGTACTCAAAACTTTTCTTAGAGCTCAAAAATCCAAACCCAAGCTTTCCGTTTGAATCTACAAAATGAGACTCAAGATTGAAACTGCTCTCTACTATGCTCATATCAAAAGTCGGCATCTCAAAACTATCTAAATTATCAAGCGTACGCCCTTGCATCAGTTCTGTCATCGTTCGCTCTAATGAAACTTCCAAAATAGGATGCGCGCCAAAAGAGACAAAAAGTGAGGAGTTTTTAGGATTTATCAAAGAGATAGCAGTCACAGGAAACTGCCCGCCCATTGAGGCATCTAAAACTTCTACTATGTAACCAAGATTACGAAGTGCCTGAACATCACTGTTAAGTTTTTCAAAACTTTGAATCACCTCATCGGGAAAACTTGGCAATGCATACCCACTTTTTATAATGTCTAGCTTTGCGTAACGTTCATATATCTCACTAAAAGCTTGAACTTGCGCCTCTCTTGGACTATTTCCCGTTGCTAAACCATTGCTTACATAAAGATTACTCAAAATATTTTGTGGGATATAGACTTTCTCTTGAGTAGAATTTTTTATAAAAGGCAGACAAAGGATTTTATCTGTGTAATCACTGTTAAAATCGACTAAGTCCTCGCCACTAAGTTCACCATTTGGATCATACAATTCCAAAAGCGCTTCATCAATATAATCCTCCCAAAATTCAAACGCCACTTCATCAGGATACTGTGTCCGCTTTGGAAGATAAAAATCTATAAAAAAGTTATTTGTTTGAAGTCTTTCTATGTATTCACCCAAGGCACTTGCCACAGATGCATCCGATTCAGCCCCTTTGCCATTAGAATAGATATGACGAGGAGCCTCTGCAGAAGTCAGATTTACTGAGTAGCAATGAGAGAGAGGATGCAACTGTTCTTGAAACATAACTTCACATCCGACATCGATAAGAACAGCTCTCATTTTTTGTATCGACTCTTCTAATGGTGCAGTTTTTGAAAGCAAATTCATCTATTTTGACCCTTTTTTGTGCAAGTATACAGTTAAATAATAAAATACGTTTGCAATGTAATAAATAAAATGATACAATACTTGCGATGAAAGATGAGGTTCGAATTCATCTTTAGTGTGTTACATTATATATAATCTGCTAAAAACGAAAACCTTTCCTCGACTTAGACTCCTTTTCAATTTAGTAATATACTATTATGAAATGTATTTTTCCCACTAGAGGTACAAAGATGGCAGAATTGCTAAACGGAACTGTTAAATGGTTCAATGAAGAAAAAGGTTATGGATTTATCCAACAAAACAACGGCGGTGCAGATTTATTTGTTCACTTCCGTCAAGTAAACAGAACAGGTCCTGGTCGTGTTTCTTTAGCAGAAGGCCAAGCGGTTACTTTTGAAGTAGGCGAAGGTCAAAAAGGTCCTCAAGCGGAAAACGTTACAGCAATGTAATTTTTATGTATAGGTTTTTATGCCTATACATCCTCCTCCCACAAAACACTTATCCCATACTCTTTATCTAAAATCACCCACTTAAAATACTCTTTTTTCGCATTTGCACTATAAAGTCTTACTTTTACTTGGCTCTCTTTTAAAAGAGTTCTTACCTCATTTTCACCTATCGCTTTTTTATTCCAACGTCTAAGCTGATTTTGAAATATTCTAAAGTTACATGTAGACTCAGGTGTAAGTTCAGCAAAATCACCTTCAAAATGCCAATGTGCGTTTGAGCAAGCATAAAGTTTTAGAGGTTTGCCATCGACGGTAATCGCTCTCACTTCGATCTTTCCATCATCACAATAGGGACATTTTCCAAGTAACCTCGACACAAAAATCCTTTTTTTTGTTTATATTAACATCAAAGTTTTCAACTTTACAAAAATATTTCAAAATGTCATCAACTCTAAATGGGTATAATTCGCATAATTAATATAAATACACTTTACATGTAAGGATTCCACATGAAGCAAACCATTACTGAAAAAATATTTTCCGAGCATGTCGGTCACGCAGTATTCGCAGGCGAAATCATCCGCTGTGACATCGATATGGTTATCGGAAACGATATTACTACACCTATTTCTATCAAAGCTTTTGAAGATATTGGCGCTACAAAACTAGCAAATCCGGATGGATTTTCTATCGTACTTGACCACTTTATCCCTGCAAAAGATATTGCAAGTGCAAATCAAGCGCGCATTAGCCGTGATTTTGCAAAAAAATATGAGTTGAAAAACTTTTTTGATGAAAAAGATATGGGAATTGAGCATGCACTTTTACCTGAAAAAGGTTTAGTTGTTCCAGGTGATGTCATTATCGGTGCAGATTCACATACTTGTACGCATGGCGCTCTTGGTGCATTTTCAACTGGTATGGGTTCAACTGACTTGGCATTTGCAATGGTAACTGGTGGAAATTGGTTTAAAGTTCCTGAGTCTATCAAAGTAGTTTTAAGTGGCAAGCTTGGGAAATACACAACGGGAAAAGATATTATCCTAGAAATTATCCGTATGATTGGTGTTGATGGCGCTTTATATCAAACATTGGAATTCGTAGGAAGCACAATCCCTCATTTAAGTATGGATGACAGATTTTCTATGTGTAATATGGCTATCGAAGCTGGTGCAAAAAGTGGAATCGTCGCATATGATGAAATCACAAAAGAGTTTTTAGCAGACAAACCTCTTGCACGCGCCCCAAAAATTTTCTATTCTGACGAAGATGCGGTTTATACAAAAACATTAGAGATAGATGTTGCATCTCTTGATCCCGTGATCGCGTATCCATTTTTACCATCAAATGGGCATAGTGTTGTTCAAGCTCAAAATGATCATATCAAAATAGATCAAGCGTTTATTGGAAGCTGTACAAACGGAAGACTTAGTGATCTTAAAGTTGCAGCTGAAATCCTAGAAGGAAAAAGAGTACATCAAGATGTTCGTCTTATCATCACTCCTGGAACACAAAAAATCCTTCGCGAGGCTACAAAACTTGGCTACATAGATATTCTTATCGATGCTGGTGGTGTTGTCAGTAACCCGACATGTGGTGCTTGTCTTGGTGGATATATGGGAATTTTAGGAGATAATGAAGTTGCAGTTTCTACAACGAACCGCAATTTCGTCGGTCGAATGGGAAGCAGAAGCTCTAAAGTTTACTTAGCAAACTCAGCAGTTGCAGCGGCATCAGCTGTTACTGGTTACATCACAGATCCAAGATAACACAAACTAATTATTTTTATTAAATACATTTTTAATAAAAATAAGCTAAAATCACGAAATAATTACTCCCAAGTTTACTTGGACAAAGAAGGATACACAATGAAAAAATTACTACTCGTTCCCGCACTTTTAGCATCTTCTTTGCTATTAGCACAAGACTATGACTATGAGATCACACCAGTTGCTGGTTATAACATAGCAGAGGGAAACCTCAATCTTTCTAATGCAGGTATCTATGGCGCTGAAGTCCAACTTAACAACCTTGGTATGCCAGTAAGTCCTGAGTTATCAGTTCTTTACTCAAATGCTGATTTTGAGCCAAGTCGCTTTGGTAGCACAAATATTTACCGTATCGCTTTAAACGGTGTGTATGAGTATGGAAAAGTTGGCTTTTTAACTCCATTTGCAAAAGCTGGTCTTGGTTACGAGACTATGAGTGAGCACCAAGAAGGAAGAACTGGTAATGTTGATTCTGCTTTCTTTGATGCAGGCGTTGGTGCTAAAATGCCAATCACAAAAAATATCGCTCTTAAACTTGAAGCAGTTTATATGTTAAAACCAAATGATACAAGATGGGATAATAACTTAGCATTGCTTGGTGGTATCAATATCGCTTTTGGAGAACACGCTCAACCAGTTGCAGCTCCGGCTCCAGTTGTTGAAGCACCTGTTGTTGTAGCTCCAGCACCTGCACCAGTTGTTGAAGAAAAACCTGTTGTTGAAGAAGTTGCAGTTGTTGTGGTTGATGGCGATGATGATCATGATGGTGTTAAAAACTCTATTGATAAATGTCCAAATACTCCAGCTGGCGCAAAAGTTGATCAAGATGGTTGTCCAGTTCTTGTAGACTTACATGCAAACTTCAAAATTGACTCAGCTAAAATTGGTAAAGACGCAGACGCTAAGATTACAGAATTTGCAGATTTCATGAAACTATACCCTGCTTACCATGCAGAAATCACTGGTTACACTAGTAGCACAGGTACAGCGGCACACAACCAAAAACTTTCTGAAGCGCGTGCAAAAGCTGTAAAAGCTGACCTTGAGAAAAAAGGTATAGACGCTAACAGACTTACTGCATCAGGAAAAGGTGAAGCTAATCCAGTTGCATCTAACAAAACTGTTGAAGGCCGTGCGGCAAATAGACGTATAGAAGCTACTTTAACTAAATAATGTTCCAAACTCCATGCGTTATCTTTGCTGGCGGGAAAAGCTCCCGCATGGGCGAAGATAAAACACTTTTACCCTTTGCGGGTAAACCCTCACTAACACAGTTTCAATATGAGCGCTTACAAAAATTATTTCAAAATGTATATATTTCCTGTAAAGATGCAAATAAATTTGATTTTGCTGCAAATTTCATAGAAGATATAGATACAAAAGATATCTATGCTCCTACAACAGGCTTTGTAACTATCTTTAACCACTTACATGTAAACGAAATATTTGTTCTAAGTGTTGACACTCCTTTTGTAGACGAAGCAGAAATAAGTAAAATTTTAGAGCACAAAGATCAGGGCTTTGATGCTATCATCGCAAAAACACCCCATAGCCTCCATCCTCTGTGCGGACTCTATAACAGAAGCTTACATGTAGCTTTTTCAAATATGCTTCAAACCAATCAACATAAACTCACCCAACTGCTCCACATGTCCAAGACTCTTTTTATAGAATTTGAGGATGAATCTAATTTTTTAAATCTTAACCATCCTTCAGAGTATGACGAAGCAGTTCTAAGATTTCAACAAGAACACGATATTAATAAATAATCTATCTTTGTTTGGTATAATCAAGGGTTATTATTTACCTTTATACTAAACAAGAGAGTTTCATGAATTTAACACACTTAGATGAAAAAGACCGCCCAAAGATGGTGGATGTATCTGAAAAAAGTCAGACTACAAGAGTCGCTATAGCAAGCGGAATGATACAGATGAGCCAAGATGCCTTCGATGCCATAGTAAGCGAAAAGACAAAAAAGGGTCCAGTACTACAAACTGCTGTTATTGCCGCAATAATGGGAACAAAAAAAACAAGTGAGCTTATTCCAATGTGCCATCCTTTAAATCTTAGTGGCATCAACTGTGACGTTGAAGAACTGCCAGAACTTCCAGGATTTAAACTTATACTTACGGCAAAACTTACAGGTCAAACAGGTGTCGAAATGGAAGCACTTACAGGTGTGAGCATCGGACTTTTAACCATATATGATATGGTAAAAGCCATAGACAAAGGGATGATCATTAAAAACATTCAGCTTGAATCCAAAGAAGGAGGAAAAAGTGGAAATTATAAACGAAACTAAAGAAAAATTGGTTTTGGAATACCCTTGCAGCTGGTGTTACAAAGTGATTGGGAATCATAAAGATGAGATTCATCTTGCCGTCAAAGAGGTAATTTTGGAAAAGCCACACACTTTAAAGCTTTCAAATGCAAGTAAAACTGGAAAATATGTGAGTATGAATCTTGATCTTATTATCACCAATGAAGATGAAAGAACATTTATATATGAAGCACTAAAAAATCATCAAAATATAAAAATGGTTTTATAAAGGAGATATGATGAACATAGAGGAATTTGAACGAGACCTAAAGAACAGCTACAAAAGTATTCCAGCCTCTTCAATCGAGGAAAAAATTAAAAAACTTCTTGAGCATATTGAGGATGAATGGAATATAGATCCAAAAAAATTGACACTGCATGAACTCAAAATTCTTAGTGCAACTGTCATCGACAGTGAAACATTAACTCTTCACGATGAAGTTGAAGAACTTCTGGCTAAAAAAGAGCAACTTAATAGACGTATAGACAAAACATCACATGAACTTCAAAATGCAAAATACGTTCTTTTTGATAAGATCGAAGAAGCCCTTGCAGAAGCTCCGGAACAAACAATATCTAAACTTCATCAGATAAAACTTCAGTCAGTTGATCTTTTTGATATGTTAAATGAAATGGTAGAATCAGCCATCATTACAGCCTTAGAAAAAAACAACCAAGATATAGATGAAACTGTCGAAGAGGTTATAAAAGAGCTTACTTATGAAACTATCAATGAGGGAGCGCTCAATAGTATCAGAATTCGAAAAATTCTCTCCAGTATCCTCCAAACGGCAGTAAATGTTTCAGAAGCAACTCCAAATCAGGCAAATTCTATCCTCAAGTCAACAATGCGAGGTACGAAAACTGGTCTGGTCAAATCAATATCTAAATTTCAACAACAACTTCTTTATATGCCTGATGAAATAAAGGCTATCTTACTTAGTGATTATGATCACACTTTTGATGAACTTATTCATACAGATATGATCTTTACACAAGTGGTGAACAATATTGGACATGCAAACTCTGCACAAACTAAACAAATACTCGATGATGTCTCAAAGGGCATGAAATATGATTTAGAAGAGCTGGTACATATCTCAAAAGAAACTGTTGACATTATGAAAGACAAGTACCAAGCAGTGAAAAAAGATGCCCTTCAAAGAGGGACAAAAGTATTGAGATCAGAAAAAGCCCAAGAAGCAAAACGTATGGGAATAGAAGCTTGGGGTATAGCAAGAACAGCCCTTGAAAACGCCATTAAATCAGCTAAAAACGCGATGGATAAAAAAGACGAAAAATAAGATTAAGTGATTTCATATCTTTTTTTCCTATAATATGTTTGAATATAAAATTTAAAGGAGTAATCTATGATGTTACACCCAGCTACCGTTCATTTTGCAATGGTTCTTCCACTAGTTGCCTCAGTTTTTGGTGTTGTGTATCTTTTCACAAGAACAGAGGGGATGTCAAAAATCTCATCTCGTGCTACACTTATTGCTGCGCTTGCTGTTATTGGCGTATGGTATACAGGTACGCATGCAGGTCCGCTTATATATGACTATCTCAGCCCAGCTGGTCAGAGTGAACTTAAAGAACATAAGCAGTTAGGCACATACTTGGCAATAGCGATGGGAATTATTGCTTTATTAAAACTCATTGGATGCAAAACCAAAAAATTTGCCCTCGAAGCTCTTGCGGTCGTCTTACTCTTGGGTGCAACTGGAGCCATGTTTCTTCAAGGAAAAGATGGAGGAGAAATTGTATATACATACGGACAGCCATTTCAGATGCAACAACTCACAACCTATTTAGATAATAGCGATGATCTACAAATGGCAGATGATGCAGATGCAGCAGTGGCTCTTGTTAAAAAACAGGTCTCGACTATCGCTGAGACAACACCTGCAAAAATTCAAAAAGCACAAACAGTTAAAAAAGATAGTGAATGATTTCACTATCTTTTTAATAGTATCGGAAAGATAAACATGGAAAAATTAGAATTAGAAAATAAAAAAAACGTCTCCGCTCAAATACAGGAAACTCTCCAAAAAGAACTGGACAAGTACATCCAAGATCCAGCAAATTTTTCAAGCTACTTGGAAACCATGGAAAAAATAGATTATTGGTTAGAAAAAGGTGAAGAAAAATGAAAATAGTAAATTCTAAACTTTATGAGGAACAACTCAAATCAATACTTGACTCTTTCTTTAATAATGATAAAAAAAGCGCAAAGAGTTTTAAACTCTATCTTGATACCATAATCTTAAATATGCCAACAAAAGTAGCAAAATATAAGAAGTCACTATATTTTGATGATGAAAATATTAAAGATATTGAACACCAAGGTTTTACAATACCTTTTTATCATGATATTATTAAAGATACTTATGTAGTTCTAGGAATCATAACTAATACGAATCATAACTTATGAAAAAAAATTAAGATTCGTGCCTCTACTTAAAAATAAACTTTTATATGTGTTGTTTTGTAACAAAATAGTCTCTATAGTATAAAATTAATCGTATTAATCTTCAAATTGTTGTATCATTTCTTGTGATATATTTGTGATATTTACAAAACAGTTACCTAATCGTGCAATAATATTGTGTGTCAATCTATGGCTTAACTGATTTAGTGGTCACTACTAAATATATATTGGTTATATCTATAAAGCTTATAAAGGAAGAAAAATGAACGATAATAATTCTCAAAAAAATCTAGAATCTTCGTCTAATGACACACACAACACATTAGCAAGAAGAGATTTTTTTAGAAAATCTGCAGCTTTGTCTGCTACTGCTTTAGCTGGTACAAGTCTTTTTGCTGGTACAAAGGCAATGGCTGACGATCCAGCTATTATAAACCATGTGCCATGGGGAATCAAATTTGGTGATCCTGTTACCAAAAATCTTTATGGGATGCCATCAGAATATGAGCACAATAATACAAGAAGAAATGCTGAACTGCTCTCTTCTGGTAACTTCTATGCATCGATTGCAATGTGTCCTATTCAAGAATCAGAAGGAATTATTACACCAAATGGTTTATTTTTCTCAAGATCTCACGGTGGTACTGCTCAAATCAATCCAAATGAGTACCGTTTAATGATTCACGGTCTTGTAGATAAACCATTAGTGCTCACTCTCGATCAACTTAAACGTTATCCAAGTGTTAGCCGCATTCACTTTATCGAATGTCCTGCAAACGGTGGACCAGAGTGGAGAGGACCACAATTCAACTCTGTTCAGTTTGCAAAAGGGATGATGAGTTGTGCGGAATGGACTGGTGTTTACATTAAGACTATTCTTAAAGATTTAGGTCTTAAACCAACTGCTAAGTGGATGCTTGCTGAGGGTTCAGATAACTCAGAGATGGGAAGAACTGTACCAATAGACAAAGTACTCGATGATGCAATGATCGTATGGGGACAAAACGGTGAAGCGCTTCGTCCTGAACAAGGATATCCTGTTCGTCTTGTACTTCCAGGCTGGGAAGGTAACTTATGTGTTAAATGGCTTAAACGTCTAGAGTTTTCTGATGAGCCTTTCTATTGTAAAGAAGAAACTGCAAAATATACTGCTCTTAAACCAGATGGTAAAGCAGTACAACATTTCTATGCAAACGAAGTTAACTCTATTATCACTTCTCCATGTCCAGAAAAACCATGGACTGACCTTAAAAAAGGTGATATGGTTGAGATCGAAGGTCTTGCTTGGAGTGGATATGGCACTATTACGGGTGTTGATATTACATTTGATGGCTGTAAAAACTGGACTCCTACAAAACTTAAAGGTCTTGTTCTTCCAAAAGCTTGGACAAGATTTAGTTTTATGTACAAATATGAAGGTAAACCTCTCATTATAGGAAGTCGTGCTATGGATGATGCTGGACGTATGCAACCGACAATAGAAGAAGAAGTTTCTGTTATGGGTGTAGAATCAGTTTATCATAGAAATAGTATCGCTACTTGGGAAGTCACAGAAAAAGGGGAGGTTCACAATGTTCAAATTAGATCGTAAATCACTGGTATCAATTTCATTAATTGCGGCAGTGTCTATTGGACTAACGGCATGTGTTGGTGGTGATGCTTCTCCAGATGGAATCGGTGCCGTTTCCTCAACGGGTGCTTCTCATTCATATGCAACTGGTCCAGATGCAGGAAAACTTGTTGTTGATGGTGGTGTTACATATCCTGTAAACAACAATAAGTCTGGTATCTATTATGTAAATTCTGATACACAAAATGGTGGGTACTCTTACGGACGTACACCAACAAAAAATGAATTAGATGCATGGGCTACATCTGTAACACCATATGCTCCACCACCGGAAGGACATGGAAATGTTCAAGATGGTGCGGACTTGTATGATGCTAAATGTGGTATGTGTCACGGAGATTTTGGTTCAGGGGGTGGTGGATATCCATCTCTAGCAAAAGGCAATGCTTACGTTGGTCAAAAATCATTGACGAACCAAAGAACTACTGATACAGCTGATGGTCCAAATCGTGTATTTGGAACATACTGGCCACAGGCAAGTACTATGTGGTGGTACATCAAAGAGGGTATGCCTCACCCAGCTCCAAAGAGCTTAACTGATGATCAAGTTTATGCATTGGTGGCTTATATACTTAATATCAATGAAATGAAAATTGATGGTGAGTTAGTTGGAGATGATTATGATTTAGATAGAGCTAAATTCTTGAAGATTGTAATGCCAAATAAAGATGGTTTCGTACCTAAAATTGATGGCCCACAAGGTCAAGATAATGCGCGTGCATACTTTAATGATCCAAAAAACATTGGTGCAAAAACTGTTAGCGAACGCTGTATGACAGACTGTATTAAAGGTGAAACTAAGGTAACTCGTATTAAAGTTGAAACGAAAGATTTCTTGCCGCCTTTGTCTACAGTAAGAGATTTACCAGTAGTAGAGAAAAAAGCGGGTTCAAATGATGCTGCAAAAGCTTCGTATGAAGGAACTTGTAAGATGTGTCACGGTGCTGATGGTATGGGTGCTCCGGTAGTCGGAGACAAAAAAGCATGGGCTGCGGTAACGGCTAAAGGTATGGACGTAGTATATGGCCATGCAATAAACGGTCTTAACGGTATGCCTCCAAAAGGCGGAGCAGATCTAGCAGATTCAGATCTTAAAGCAGTTGTTGATTATATGATCAGCATGAGCAAGTAATTTAAATAAAAAGGAAATAGAATGCAAAGAAGAAAATTTTTAAGTTTAGGTGCACTAGCAGCAGTAGCTACAATGGTTCCAGCAAGTTTAAGTGCTCTAGATTTCAGAGCGACAAAACCAGATGTATGGACAGCTAAGACAGTAAATGATGGTATCGCAAAATTGTTTGGAAAAGTAGCAACTCCTAATGACGCTATTAAATTAACTATCCCAAAAGTTGCAAGTAATGGTGGTCAAATCCCAGTTGATATCGCTACTGATATCCCTGCAAAAACTGTAGCATTGTTTCAAGATGCAAATCCAGAAAGTGCTATCATGGTATGGAATGTTGTTGAGGGTAGTGTAGTTGATTACTCATTAAAAATCAAAATGAAAAAAAGCGGAAGCATGACAGTTGTAGTTGAAGGTAAAGATGGAAAACTTTACTCAACAACTAAATCTCTTGACGTTGCACTAGGTGGTTGTGAAGGCTGATTTAGCCTTTGCAACATACAAAAAACAAAATAATTAAAGGATATTTATGAAAATCAAAGCAAAATTAAAAGGCGATGTTGTTGAAGCTAAAGTTATGATCAAACATGACATGTTAACTTACGATCAAGCAAAAGCAAAAACTGGTAAAAGCGAAGATGCAAACTTTATTGTACATATTGAAGCAACAGTAAATGGTAAAGCGGTTTTTGACGCTTCTACAAGTCAGTTCCTTTCTAAAAATCCAATCGTTGGTTTTAGCTTCAAAGGTAAAGCTGGAGATAATCTTGTTGTAAACACTGTTGACCTTAAAGGCAACAAAGATACAGAAACACAAGCAATCAGATAATCTAAAGAGGGGGTAATCCCTCTTTGATCTGCAATACAAATATAGAGGATTATTATATGAAAATATTGAGATCTCTCTTTCTCCTTCTTTCCTTACAGATATTATCATTTTCTGCAGAAATCAATCTTGATAAGCTTATAGATACAGCTACAAAAGAGCATAAACATCTTTTCGTTTATTTACATTGGAAAGATTGTGTTTACTGTCAAGAGATGTCAATGTTTACTCTTGATACTGCAAATATCAAAAAAAGAATCAAGAGTGATTTTCTTTATACAGATATTGAAACTTCAAAGAATGATACAGTCATCTATAAGGATTTTAAAGGAACGGCGAAAGAGTTTACAAAATATATAGGGTTTGGTTTTCCTGTTTCATTATTTTATGATAAAGATAAATCAGTTGCAGGATTATTTCCAGGCATCTATAATGAAGATGAATTCGCAGTCGTTCTTGAATATATTAAATCAAACAGCTACAAAAACATGGAGCTAGATGTTTACGAGAAAAAAATCGGTTTTAAAAAGAAGAAATAGATGTCAAAAAATATTTTAGCAACGGTTAAAGAGCTTTATATATCTATAAAAGAGGAACCTCACAGACTTATAAAGAATGAGCTCAATATAGATCCCCAAGGTGTTAAAGAGGATAAATTTTATGGAAAAGATCCTCTGCGAGCTATCTTAATCAGTTCTATAGATGCCTATTATATGGCAAAACAAGTAGATATAGATTTGCAAGAGGGAATTCTTGGTGAAAATATTCTCATAGAGGGGAGTATAAGTAGCTTACATATAGGAGACAGGTTCAAAATTGGAGAAGTCACATTCGAACTTACTCAAAACTGTACTCTCTGTATAGGTCTTTCTAAAATAGATTCTAAACTACCTAAATTGCTTAAAGATGATCGCGGAATCTTCGTAAAAGCAGTAGATAGTGGTGTTATTAAAAAAGGTGACATTATCCATTTATAAGAGAAAATTTGTTCTAGAACGATGGAAATTATAAAATGGTTTTTACCTTCATTCTTCTTCTGATTTTTGTATTTGAGTAAATTGTAAAAATTTAACTCTATTTTTTTATTTGTATCAAAAAATGCCACCTCCAACCTAATCTAGTTTCACAATTAGATAGTATTAAAGACAAAACATTTTAGATACGACAACTAAAGGATATTTTTTGAGCTTACGAAGTTTTATATGGGACTATGGAGAGAAAGTTGCGGGGTATGATATCCCTGTTGTCAACGAAAGAGAAGCGAGGGCTGCAGCCGGGATACTCGGAATTCTTGGAACAATTATTATGTTTGTCGGAATAGGATTTAATCATACAATGGTGGCGCGAATCTATTTGGGATTTTTATGGGTTGACTTTACGCTCAGAATGATAAGTCCAAAATACGTGCCGTCTTTACTCTTAGGAAGATTTGTCGTTCAAAATCAAAAACCAGAATATGTAGGTGGAATTCAAAAGCGTTTTGCATGGTCACTCGGCTGGCTTATCTCGTTACCAATGGTTTGGTGGTTTGTTTTAAACTGGGATATAACTTTTTACAAAGTTTTAATCTGTGTACTTTGTGCTAGTTTAATGTTCTTAGAAAGTGCTTTTTCTATATGTGTTGGCTGTATAATATACGAATTTATCACTAGAAAGCATGCACAATATTGCCCAGGGGGAATATGTGAAATACATATAAAAGAACCTATACAAACTTTCAACTTCATACAAAAAGCGATTGTTGCTTTGGCTATGATTGGGCTTTTTGCAGGAACATACACCTTTTTAGCGTATGAACAGCCTAAAACATTCTTCGGTGAGTTTCTTCATGAAGCAGTTTTAACAAAAGCTCAACTTCAAAAAGAGAAGGATGATGAGTTTCAAAGAGAAGCAGACAAAGAATTTAATGATATGAACTAATTCTTAACTAAAGAGTTCGTTCAAAACGCTTTATATGTAAGCCTTACATGTAAAGCGTTTTTCTAAAGACTTAATACAAAAATAAAAAGTAATAGACTCCAACTCCCATATATGAAGCAACACTCATCCCTAAAAATACCAATTTGCCCACTTTCTTATGAGAAGTAGATACACCTTTATTTTCTAATTTGTAACTTTTAATAGCACCATATAAAAGCGCAGACCAAAGGACAACACTTGCAAGCGCTATGCTTACATGTACGATTAAGAAGGTTATCATAAAGCCATATGAAACATGTGCATTTTGCATAAACTCCATAAAGCCATCAGAAACTCTTACCCCTACTTCAAAGATGACAACTACAACTAAAGTTACAGCAAACAAAACCAACTGAGAAAGGAAATGCTTTTCGTATTGCTTTTTAACGGCCAAAAGAATAGAAAGAAACATCAAAATAGGTAAGAGTGCAAAATACACTGTAATAAAATCCATATAAAATGGTGCAGAAGTTCCTAAAAAACCTGAACTAAACATATATAACCTCGTCAATTATTAAAATATTTTCTCAGCAGAATCCTATCTAAAAGAGCTTAAATCAGATATTTGACTCTTAGAAAATGAATTTGAAAAAAGGTATAATCCAAACATTAATAAGCAGTGGTTCTGCCAGAATAAATATCTCTCTAGTTCAAAGGATGTCTATGCACACCATACCACTTCAAAACCTTCTTTTTATGCTGCTTCCTGTTGCTATTGTAGGGTACTTTTATTATAAATGGCTCGGTGATGCAAAAGAGATCGCGTATGCGACACTGAGGATGACCTCGCAGCTTTTGCTTATAGGATATGTCTTAGAGTTTTTATTTAAAGATGATTCGCCCATTATCGGAGTCGCCATACTCCTTTTTATGATAGCAGTATCGAGTATGATCGCGCTTCGAAGTTGTAAGCAAAAGAGCTTTCAAAAATATAATCATATCTTCGCTTCTATTGCAATTGGTGGCAGTTTTAATCTACTCATCGTCTTCATTGCTGTGTTAGATCTCAAGTCTCTTTATGCACCCATGGTAATGATCCCACTTGCTGGAATGATCTATGCCAATGCTATGAATGCTGTGGCTATTGCGGTGGAAAGATTTAATTATGAGGTTCAAGTAAATGACTATGTACAATCGCGCTTCTTAGCCTTCAAAGCCGCAGATCCCTCAAGTCAATACTCTCTTAGCGGTAGGTCTTGTTTCTCTTCCGGGGATGATGACAGGGCAGATACTCTCAGGTGTCAGTCCTCTTATTGCAGCACGATATCAGATAGTGGTGATGGCCATGGTGCTAGGAAGTTCGGGGATATCGACTATTTTGTTTTTATATTGGCAGAGAGAAGCTACCAGCAAGACTGCGGATATTACATACCATTGATTATTCTCAATCTAAAAGCCTCAAACTCTTCAATTGGTAATGGCTTTGAAAAATAGTACCCTTGTATCTCGTCACATCCTTGCTCATGGAGATAATCAAGCTGACCAATAGTTTCAACTCCCTCTGCGATTGTTTGGAATCCCAAACTTTTAGCCATACTGATAATCGCGGCAACGATCGCTTTATCTTCGGGATCAACATTAATATCTCGTATAAATGATTGATCAATTTTGAGTTTGTAGATATTGAACTTTTTGAGATAACTCAAAGATGAATAGCCGGTACCAAAATCATCGATTGACATTCTAACTCCTTTGGAGTGTATCTCATTCATCATACTGATCGCTCTTTGCGGGTCTTGCATCGCAACACCTTCTGTCAATTCAAGTTCCAAATATTCTGGCGGCAATCCAGTTTCTTTGAGAATATTTGCTACCAAGTCTGGTAAATTGCGTGTTCTAAATTGTATAGCTGAGAGATTTACTGCCATGATAATAGGCTCCATGCCCTGATCCATCCACTCTTTTGCAGATTTTACTGCTTTGCGTAGAACCCATTCACCTATGGATAGAATCGTTCCATTTTCTTCAGCCATTGGGACAAACTCAGCAGGAGAAATATTTCCAAACTCAGGATGATGCCAGCGCAATAACGCTTCAGCGCCAATGATAGTTCTTTTTTCTGTAGAAAATTGCGGCTGATAATGGAGTTGAAATTGATTCCGTTCAAGTGCATGACGAAGCGCATTGCTTAGTTCAAGATGTCGGATAGAGTTTTTTTGCATCTCATCTGTGAAGAAATAAAAGCCATTTCGTCCCTCTTTTTTTGCTCGATACATGGCTGTATCGGCATTTTTATAGAGCGTGTCAAAGTCTAATCCATCATTTGGATACAGTGCAATACCTATAGAAACACTGATACTAAGTTCATTGCCATCAATATCAAAAGGTTTTTTTAATGTATCCAAAAGTTTTTGAGCTACTTGTGAAACTCCATTCATGTCGATATTTGGAAGCAATATAATAAATTCATCTCCTCCAAACCTTGCTAAGGTATCTTCTTCTCGTAAAATTGTCTTAAGTCGATGAGAAGCATGAATGAGTAATTCATCTCCAATTCTATGACCCAATGTGTCATTAATATCTTTAAAATGATCAAGGTCAAGAAACATAATCGAAAATTCTTGCTTATGTCGTCTGGCAATACTGAGTAAATCTTTGATACGAATATCAAGCTGCGTTCGATTTGGTAAACCGGTTAAAGCATCAAAATTTGCAAGATAGTCGATTCGTTTTTCATTTTCTTTGCGCTGTGTTACATCACGGGTAATACCTAAGATCATAGTAATGTTTCTATCACTATCATGCATGGGAACTGCATTGCTTTCTACCCAGCGATGGGTTCCCTTGATCCCTTGCATCTCAAACTCCAATTTTGCAGTTTCTCCTCTCATAACACTTTCAAGCCCTTCATTAAATGTAGCACGCCATTGAGGAAGCACAAAACTGGTTAAACTATAATTCTGAGCTTCTTGAAGAGTCTCCACTTCGAGCATTGCTAAACCAGCAGGATTTATATCGATCAACCTACCATCAAGTCCGACTAGCTTGACACATTCTGGCTCATTTTCAATAATTGATTGCAAATACTCTTGGCTCGTTTTTAAAGCTGATTCAGCTTTTTCACGCATTCTCTCACGCTCAAAACTATCAAGAGCATAACTAATATCCATAGTCATCTCTTCGAGGAGTTTTTGCGCAGGTTCATCAAATGCATTTACATCTTTAGAGTAGAGTGTAAATACGCCAACGACTTTTCCATTACGATGCAAAGGTAATGCAGCTGATGAACCCCATCCATATCTTCTTCCTCTTTCGTGCCAAAGAGCTGTTATAGAATCGTTTTGAAAATCTTGACACCAAAAAGGTGTATCGTTTAAAAATGCACTTCCAGTAGGTCCCTGACTCGCAATATCTGATGGATCTATTGATATCGAAATCCCTTCAAGATAATCACTACCATCGCCGTAAAAATTCACAGCGCTAAGATGATTATTAAATTCATCAACCATACCAATCCATGCCATTTTCATACCGCCAAATTGAACAGCATCATGACAAATAATGGGGAAAAGCTCATCTTCATTTTTTGAACGAACGATTGCCTGATTACATTGGCTGAGCGCTGCATACAGATTTTTTAGCCGTTCATTATATGCCATAAGTTCCATTAGCGTCACTTGCATTCCACCCAGCCAAGCCAAAACACTATTTTTCATCTTTGCATCAACTTGAATCGGTATTGAAAAATCTCCTTTACCAATACGCATGATCTGCGTATGTAAGTTCTCTACAGAAGTTCCAAGTATCTTATGTAAAGTTCGATATAAACGCCAAAGCATAATGAAAAAGAAAGCACCCATCAGGATAAAAGTTATGCGTAAAATAAGCGCAAAAATTATAGCTTTATGCACTGCAATATCAGTTCGTGTTTTCATTAAATGATCAAACTCTTCAAGGGGAAGCATAATAGAAGATTTCGCATTATGATATTTCACATCAAATAAAATCTCGATAGCTTTTTCTCTATTTTTTATTTTTTGCTCATTTGAGCCGCTAGTCTCAATAAGTTTCATAGCCTCAAATTCTGTTTTTGTTAGGGCATCTGAATGATTTTTAGCTTCTGTTAATTTTTCAAACTCTTGCTCTGTAAATCCAACTTGACGCATCATATCTAGTAGTGAGATTGTTTGATTAGAAAAAGGACGTGGACGCTTATCATCTACGCTGACTAAGTCCCAATAAATATTTTGATATTCAACAGGGCGTGGCTTTTTACCGTTTCGAATATCAAGTATTTCTTGATAATGTTTTCTATATATAACATCACCCGTAACAGCATAGGTACGCACCATTTTTGTCAAGTCGTCAGATGAGCGTTGTAGTTCATCAGCAAGCATCAATGAGCGTAAACGCAACTCATTTTCTACATCAATTTGTTTTTCCGAATAAACATAAATGATAAATGAGATAGAAAGTAAAACAAATACAACAACAGTTTGCAAAAGATTTTTTATAAATAAAGAATTTTTCTGTCGTAAAAAAAACATTTTACCATCCTGAAATTTGAGTCTACTAGATTGTAACATAGAAGCTATAAATCGTTATCTCTGCAAACTAGAGTCTAGTCGCATCTTATGCTTTTTTTTCATGCTCATCTAGTAGCTTTATATAGAATTTTCTTCTTTAAGTTTATGACAATATCAGTATATTTAATCAATTAGAGGGTAGAATAAAGGATAATTTTGATACAAATAACTTAGAAAAACATTGAGGTTTGATTTATGCAGGTATTTAACGTTCAGTACAATACAATTCAAGAGTTTGAACGTTATCTTGATACACAAAATATTCAAGATGGCGATAATCTCCTCCTGCAGATCTTCACCTCTATCAATGATGAAGAAATTATTGCTGCGTTACTTCAAGATATCACGAAACTTCTTCCCCGTGCTCAGATTGTAGGCGCAACTACGGATGGAGAAATCTGCAACGAAAAAGTGATGACACACACAACAGTGATCTCAATCTCAATATTTGAAAAAACAAAACTCAAAACAGCACTTGTGACAAATGTGAATGATAGCAAAAAGATGGGGCAAGAGATGGCACAAGAGCTTCTTTGCCAAGACACGAAGCTCATCATCACATTTGCAGATGGTTTATACACTAACGGTGAAGAGTATTTACAAGGCTTAGCATCAGTAGATGAGAAAGTTATAGTCGCCGGAGGAATGGCTGGAGATTATGCAACATTTAGTGCTACTTACGTTTTTACAAGAGATAAAATCGTTTCAAACGGTGCAGTTGGAGTCTCCCTATCAAATAAAGAGCTCATGGTCTTTACAGACTATAATTTTAATTGGCTTACTCTAGGTAGAGATATGATTATCACACATGTAGAGAAAAACAGAATTTATACCATAGATGGCATCTCAGCGTATGATATTTATAAAAAATATCTAGGCGAAGAAACCGCACAGCAACTTCCCGCCATCGGCATTGAGTATCCTTTAGTTATCAAAAAAGATGGAAAAAGAATTGCCCGAGCAGTATTGGCGCGTCATGATGATGGTTCACTCTCCTGTGCTGGAAATTTGTCAAATGGTGACATCGTACATTTTGGCTATGGTGATGCTGCATCGATACTGCACTCTTCTGTAGTGTCACAAAATAAACTGCTAAGTCAACCCGTAGAAGCTATCTTCGACTATTCGTGCATGGTAAGACGCCGTTTTATGCCCGATCTTAGCAACGAAGAGATAGAACCTTTAAATAAAATTGCACCCACAGCAGACTTTTTCACGTATGGAGAATTCTTTTCCTCTCAAGGCAGTAAAAAACTCTTAAATCAAACTATGACGGTTCTAGCCCTGAGTGAATCACAAAAAATAGTTTTTTCAAAACCTTTGAAACAAATAACAAATACAAGATTAAATGATTATCAAAAATCTATCAGAGCACTTTCACATCTTTTAAGTGCAACCATCCATGATTTAAATGAGGAGAATAATGCTCTCAACAACAATGTCGCTAAGCTACATGCCAAAGAAGAGTCACTTTGTTTAGCTCAGGAGATAGGGCACTTTGGAAGCTGGGATATTCATCTCATTACAAAAGAAACACTCTCGTCTCAAGAAAGCTACAATATCTATAAAGTCGATAAAAGTGTAAAGCCCACCCTTGACACATTTTTGAGCAGAATGGTACAAGTAAAGATGAGATCAATAGGATCACAAAATCAGGAACTCTCATTCAAACAGATACCACTCTTTCTCTCTTGAAAAATGATAATGGTGAAGTGATGGGGATTATAGGCTTTTCTCAAGATATCACCCAAAAAAAAGATGTTGAAAATAAACTTCAAAAACAAACTGAACTTTTAAACCATCAAGCGTATCATGATCAGCTCACAAATCTGCCAAACCGTATCCTTTTTGATGATCGGTTGGAACAGTCTATTGCAAATTCAAAAAGACATGAGGAGAGTTTTGCACTTTTATTTATCGATCTGGATAACTTTAAAGAGATCAATGATACCTTGGGTCATAATATCGGAGATAAAGTCCTTTTGCTCATTGCCAAAAAACTTTCTACTTGTGTCAGAATGGAAGATTCACTTTCCCGTTTGGGCGGCGATGAATTTACTATCATTTCACAAAATATCAAAACACCCATCGCCGCCGCAGAAGTAGCGCAAAAACTTCTGGATATTATCAATACGAAACTCACCGTCAACAATCATGAAATCTATATTTCTGCAAGTATCGGGATTAGTATCTATCCAAAAGATGCATCTGATAAAAATGACATTATAAAGTTTGCGGTCAGTGCCATGTATAAGGCTAAAGAAAAGGGAAAAAACAGCTATGCGTTTTACTCAGTTGATATGACAAAAATAACTTTTGAAAAAGTCATGTTGCAAAACAGTATGCGAACAGCTATCACAAATGAAGAATTTATTGTTTACTATCAGCCTCAGATCAATGCCAAAAAAGGTGTCATTACAGGAATGGAAGCCCTTGTAAGATGGAAACATTCGAGTATGGGTCTTATCTCACCGATAAAATTTATTCCCATTGCCGAAGAGAGTGGATTTATTATTCATTTGGACAATTATGTCATGAAACAAGCGATGCAAGATTTTACTGATTGGTATAAAACAGGAATAAATCCGGGAATTTTATCGCTTAACCTTTCTATAAAACAGCTGGTAAATGATGATTTCATCAATTATCTTATAAAAATAGCGAAGGAAATAGGTTTTAATCTCAATTGGCTTGAGCTAGAGATCACGGAGACACAGATGATGCAAGATCCGCTTGCTTCTATCGAAAAATTAAATATTATCAGCGATATAGGTATTGAGATAGCCATTGATGACTTTGGAACAGGCTATTCCTCTTTGGCATATCTCAAACGTCTGCCTGTAGATAAGCTCAAAATCGATAAATCTTTTATAGATAATCTCCCAGAAGATGAAGAGGATTGTGCCATCTCAAAAGCGGTTATAGCCCTCGCTAAAAGTTTAAATTTAAAAATCATCGCAGAGGGCGTTGAACATCAAAAACAAAAAGATTTTTTACTCGACAATGGATGCGAGAATATTCAAGGATATTACTACAGTCGCCCTATTCCAAAAGAAGAGATGGAGCTTTATCTATTTCATTTTTAACCAGCGATTAAACAATTTTTTTATACCATCTTTTCAATCAACTCAATGGGAGAACCAAATGGACCATAGTTCCAGATACGCGAAACTGACAGAGTTTGGCAAAAAACTTTTAAATAAACCCTCTTTGAATGAAGGTCTTGTTTTAATATCCGATACAGCGAAAGACCTCTTATGTGCACAAAGATGTTCTATTTATGTTTATGATAAGAGTCATAATCAACTATGGACAGTCCTCTCCGATGAGATACAAAAAATACAAATATCGGCTGCGGAGGGTGTAGTTGGTCATACTTTAAAAGAGAAAAAGCCCATTATTAGCAATGATCCTTATTGCGATCCAATGTTTTTCAAAGAGATCGATTATCAAACAGGTTATGTAACAAAAAATATCGCAACGGCGCCGGTCTTTAACTCTAGTAGAAAGATCATCGGCGTATTACAGCTTTTAAATAAAGAGGATGGCTTTAACGATGAGGATACAAAATTTATGATATTTTTCGCACACTACATCAGCAGTTACCTAGAACTCGCATCTTTGCTCGGAGACAATAATGAATAAATTCGCAGAAATCGCCAAATTTGGTAAAGCACTTGTAGAGACGCAAGAGATAGAAAATGCTCTTGATCTCATTGCCATTGAAGCCAAAAAACTTCTAAAGTGTGAAAGATGTTCTATCTTTCTTATCGATTATGAATCCCAAATGTTATGGACAAAACATAGCGACGGCATTGGCAGAATCGCCATTTCAACAGATGCCGGAATCGTCGGACATACATTTAAAACAAGATCGCCTCAAATAGTCAACAATCCTTATGATAATCAGTTTTTTATGCCAAATATCGATAAAAAGAGTGGATTTACAACAAAAAATATTATTACAACGCTTATTTTTGATTCAAACCGCGAAGTGATAGGAATCATCCAGCTTTTAAATAAATTAGAAGGTGACTTCGAAGAAGATGATTTAAAAGTTTTAAACTTTTTCGCAAATTATGTCAGCGGAACTCTTGAACTTGCCTTAATACAGGAAAAAAACACGCAGCTTTAAAGAAGCTGCTTTTTTATCCAGTGACTTAGAACATAAAGTCCCCAGACATGCTGTTTAAATTTTCCACGACAAGCTAGCTCAATATATTTTTCTAAAATCTCTCGCCTGAACATTCCCGTTTGCTCGTTTACTTCCAAGATAAGATCGATTTTTCCAGAAGCGATGAGCCACTCCATATAAGGATTTGAAAAGCCCTTCTTTTTACGTTGTAAGATCTCTTCATTCAAATATGGTGCAGCGATCTTTTTGAGAAGTGCTTTTGTCTTGCCTTCTTGATATCTAAGTTCTGGAGAGAGTTTAAAAACAGTTTCTGCTAGATGATGATCCAAAAACGGTGTGCGAGACTCGATGGAGTGTGCCATACTCACATGATCGAGTTTTCGTAAAAAATGTTCCGCTTGAAAGATATTGAGATCGATGTAGCTGTACCACGAAGCACTGTCTACATGTAAGGAGTTTTCAAACCTTTCTCTGTATGGTTGTAAATATTTCAGCGACTCTCCATCTCGGATATTTTGACGCATAATTTCATTTTTCTGCAAGTCTGTAAACTTATCTCCAGAAGTACGAAACAAGAGCGTCTCATCCCAGATACGCTTATACCATTCCCACTCTCGATTCATTGAAAAATTTGAGCGAAAATATTTTTTGAGCCAGTTTTTATGCATTAAACTCGCGGCTTTTTCTACATCGAGATACTCAAAATATTGTCTGTATCCCAAAAACAGTTCATCACTTCCCTCACCACTCATAACAACGCGGTAGCCCTCTTTGCTTATCTCTTCAAAAAGCAGATACAGTGGAATCGCCGCGGGATCATTGAGAGGTTCGTCCAAAGTTTCAAAAACATTTTCACTCGCTTCCATAAATCTATTTTGGTCTATCTCAACAATGCTGTTTTTTACACCTAAAAACTCAGCCGTTACACGAGCATTTTTTCGCTCATCATAGTTTTGGTACTCGTTATACCCGAGCGTAAATGTATGAAGGTTGTGTCCCATTTTTTTTGAGATAGCCGCGATCAAAGCGCTGTCAATTCCACCTGAGAGCAGTGAAGCTATAGGAACTGAGGAGTTTAAACGAGTTGAGATGGAATCAAGTAAATTTTCTTCCAAAAGTTTTAGTGCATTTTGTTCATATTCTATAATATTTGGGCTTACATATAAGAGATCATAATAGCGTTTAACCTCAACTTTATTGTCTCTATAAGTAAGATATTCCCCAGAGGCAAGTTTGTAAATACCTTCGTAAAAAGTGTGCGGCGGTGTGGGTGCTAAAAAAGAGAGGTAAGAAAGCAAGGCGTCATTATTCAATCTTTTTTGCTTTAAAAAAGGAACGATTGCCTTAATCTCAGAAGCAAAAACAAAACTTTTTCCTTGATGATAAAAGAGTGGCTTTTTGCCAAGTCGGTCACGAAATAAATAAAGCGTTTCTCCATCTTTGAGCGCAATAGCGAACATACCACGAAGATGCTGAACAAAGTCTACTCCCCATTTGAGATAAGCGGCGATAAGCACTTCACTCTCTCCTCCGCTTTTATAATCAAATTCCAGTTCCTTTTTAAGCTCTAAAAAGTTGTAGATTTCCCCGTTGAAACTCAGCAAAATCTCTTCATGAACAAGCGGTTGGCGAGCATTTGAAGATGTGTCCATAATACTAAGCAGATTATGTGCAAAGAACAGTTGTTCACTTTCTACAACGCCGCAAAAATCGGGCCCGCGATGGTGCATAAGTGAGAGTGCATATCTCGCTTGACCCACATCATATTCGCCGAGTATTCCAAAAACCGCACACATTATTTAAAAAGTCCTACGCTGATATCTTTATGCATGTAACCTTTTTTTATCTCACATTTTGCGCCGAGTTGTTTTGCCAAAGCTTTAATCTCTTTCTCTTTAAAATAGTTATACACAAGCGATTCATCATCACCCTCGAGGATATTAAAAATAAACCCTTTTTTAGAAGCTTTGTAGCAGTTTTGGATAAAAAGATGGGTCTCAAACTTCTGCAAGATATTCATCGCTCCACTACAGAAATAATAATCAGCAAGCGGGAGTTCATCATAAAGCCCATCAAGTTTTAAGATCTCACAGCCCGTTCTTTTTTTCGCCTCTTGCACCATCTCATCCATCACATCTATACCAATATATTGCAAAGGTTTCCTCTTCATAAAATGGTATAAATCTCCAAATCCGCATCCAATATCTACTACCTTACAAGTAGAGATTTCATCTCTTACTAAAGAGAGCAAGATTTTAAATCTCAGATTTTGACTTTGCTCACTATTCCAGTGAAGCGCCTTACATGTAAGCCCATATTTTTGGAGTGCGGCGCTATAAAATGTCTCGTTTTCAACTCTTGGCATGATCTCTTCTAAATTTTTTTAAGATTATACTCCATCTTCTCTTATCTAGTTTAAACCTTTCATCTAGTAAAATTCCACAATTCAAACAAGGACCATCATGCGTTATCTACTTCTTCTTTTCGCACTATTCAACTTTGCCTTCGCCGTCGTTTCTATCGCACCGGTTGAAATCGGTAAAACTCCCGGTACCAGCGGGCAGATAAACGGGTCTTTTTCTACACAACGTGGTAATACTGATGCAGACGCGTACAGCGGTGGAGCAAAACTTCAATACGATGATAATGCAACTTACGTCACATGGGCTGAGCTTTCTTTTAACTATGCTGAATCTGCAGGAGTAAAAAACGCTGCTGACACTTTTATGCATATTCGATATATTCATACTTACGATAGTATCAAAAATGTCAACTGGGAAGCTTTTGTACAATCTCAAACCAATCAATTTACAAACGTGAACGAGAGATTTATCACAGGGGGCGGATACCGTTTCAATGTAAAAGATGATGATCTTGGAAAATTCTACCTCGGTGCTGGCGCATTTTATGAGCATATAGACTACTCAACGTCGATCGATCCAAGAGAAAACAATATTCGCGGCAACTTTTATCTTGCATACAAAAAAGATTTTGGAAAAGACTCTTCGATCTCATACACCGGCTATTATCAACCAAAACTTAATGATATCCATGATTATCTTCTTTCACATGCTTTGGAGTTGCAAGTCTATGTTTATCTTAAACTTTATCTTTCTTTGAAAGTATCTTACGCAACGGACACAAATCCGGCAGTCAGTATTAAGCAAACAGATTTTTCACAAGTCACAAGTTTAGTTTACAAATTTTAGGAGCTCATTATCATGCAAGCAAAAATCTACTTCGGCTCAAATGAAGCTACAAAAGAGTCTCTTTCACAAAGACTCAGTCCATTCAATGGCGCAGTGGTAAGTCAAGCCCCAATCTGTACCCCGCAAGACGCACTTCAAGCTCTTAGCATTGCACAAAATGCGACCAAAGAGGCGAAGCGATCCACCCTCGCACAAAGATGTGCGTGGCTTTTAGATGTTGCTCAAAAACTGCGTGAAAATAAAGAAGATATTGCCCAAACCATAACTGATGAAGTGGGAAAACCTATCACTTTCTCACGCATTGAAGTTGAACGTGCCATCGAAACAATCACCCTCAGCGTTGAGACGATGCGTACAATGCATGGCGAGACTATCAATACAGATGCAATGCCAAGCGGAAGGAAATCGATAGCCTACTTTACAAGAGAGCCCGCTGGTGTTGTCGTGGCAATCACCCCTTTCAACTTCCCACTTAATCTAGTAGCTCATAAACTCGCACCCGCGCTTGTAGCAGGAAACTGTGTTGTGCTTAAACCCACTCCCGAAGCGCCTCTTACAGCCTATAAATTTGCAAAGCTTTTCATTGAAAGTGAATTCGCCATCAAAGATGCCCTCAGCGTTGTTTACGGCGATGCGGAAGTGGGAAGCGCTCTTATCACAAGTGATATTCCTCGCGTTATCAGCTTTACAGGAAGCGTTCCAGTAGGCAATATCATCACAAAAAATGCGGGTATCAAAAAAGTGAGTTTAGAACTCGGAGGCAACGCCGCAACCTACATCGACAAAACTGCCGATCTTGATCTTGCCGCTTCAAAATGTGCCATCGGCGCTTTTGTAAACTCTGGACAAGTATGTATCTCCCTGCAACGCATCTATGTCAACAGCGAAATTTATGATACTTTCGCCCAAAAAATGGCAGAAGCGACAAAAAAACTCGTCGTTGGTTCCCCTTATGAAGATGATACTTTTATGGGACCGCTAATAGATGAAGATGCCGTTTTAAGAGCTACTTCTTGGATACAAAATGCAATTGATGAGGGAGCAAGATCTTTACTTGAAGTCAAAAGCGATGCAAAACTCTTTTATCCATGTGTTATGGCTGATGTCACCGATGAGATGAAGATCGTTTGTGAAGAGGTGTTTGCACCTATCGTTTCACTGATAAAAGTAGATGATTTTAGTACCGCACGCGAGAAGATGAACAACTCTCCGTATGGTTTACAGTTTTCTGTCTTTACGAATGATCTTTCACTCGTAAAGCGTGCCATTGATGAGCTTGATGCTGGTGGCATTGTTATCAATGATATGCCAACTTTACGATTTGATATCCAACCTTATGGCGGTGTCAAACTTAGCGGTGTCGGGCGTGAAGGACCACGTTTTGCCATCGAAGAGATGACTGAGATAAAATCTGTGATAATTAACTAATGAAAAAAGTTGCTATTAGTGCCTGTCTTTTGGGCGAACTTTGTCGTTATGATGGCAAAACTAAAATCCATAACAATGTTATAACAGCGTTTGAGGGTTGGGAAATCATTCCATTTTGCCCTGAAGCGCCTTTGTTTGGAACTCCAAGAGAACGTATCAGTGTCTTCCATGTAAATGGTCAAAATAGAATCATCACAGATGAAACAGATAAAGATGTGACCGAGCTTTTAATAGATGAGACCAAAAGATTCATCTTGGCCCATCCTGATTTGGATATGATAGTTTTAAAATCAAAAAGTCCAAGTTGTGGGCTTGGAACGACACCAATTTTAAATGACAAAAGAGAGCTCATCATCTCAGGAGATGGCGTATCTGCGGCTTTATTCAAAGAAAACTATCCGCATTTAAAGATCAAAGATGAAACTGGATTTTAAACAGACGTTGGATGCTCGAAACTGTTGACTTCCTGAATAGTTTGTAAAACAATATTTTTAATAATATTATCCTCCAATCCGTAAAATTCTTCAAATTCTGAGATCACATTTGTATTAAAAGCCTCTATCCCTCGGACAAGTTCAAAGATCTCTCCCAACACTCCCTCATCATGTAAAATAGCGTTCTTAACCTCAAGTGAAACATGCAAATCATCTAAAATTTTTTCAAGATCCACGCTAAAAATTGTATGCATAAGGGATAAAACACCCACAAAATAAGCTTCTCCAAGCATATTACTTTTCACATTTGGTTCAATCGCTTTAAGTACCTTTTGCATAAGTTCTGTGCGGGATTTTACCAGCAACATCAAAGGAGATTTTAATGCATCATCTTTCGAAACAGATTTTGAATAAATCATCAGCATTAACCACTGAGACAAAGGCACTCGCCCAACGAGGACAAGAATATGATGAATTGATGAGATTCTATTTTTAAAGCTGAAGTATCCAGAATTGATAAATTGAAGCAGATGCACAGTGAGCTCATGATTAGTCTCAAACTCTTCTGTGATCTCATCAATATTTGTATCTTGCATCAAGAGTTTATAAAGCTTCAAAATATGCATTTGCGAAGGCTCATATCCACTTTTTTCGACGATTTTAGGAGCCGCAAAGAAATATCCTTCAAACCAATCACAACCATTCTCTTTTGCCAATTGATAGTTTTCCCTATTTTCCAATTTTGTCCCAATAACAGTAATCCCAGAGCGTTTAAGTTGTGCAGTCAGATTTTTAATACCTTCAAATATACCTTTTTCAAAATCGATTTTTACATAAGCGATCTCTTGAAGCACGGGAGCATATTTTTCCACATTCTCTGACGTCAACTCATTCACACAAAGTTGATAACCTTTTTGCTTAAGTTGTTGTATTCTCTCTATTGTTTTATCTATCATCGGGACATTGTCAAAGAGAGAAAAGATAAAAAACTCATTTGGAATAGTAAAGATAAGGTCATTCATCAAAAATTTCTCATCGATGTTAATAAAGGCTTTATATTTCCCAAGCAGTTCTTTTGTGCCAAAAGTATTGAGTACATCATTGATCACAGAAGCGCTTGCATGTCTGTCGTTGTCTATATTGCTATGCTGAGTTTTATCTCTATACAAAATCTCATATGCACAGGTATTCTCATCTCTATCAACTATGGGTTGTCGTGCTAAAAATATATTGCTCATCTTTTCATCCTTACATCTTGAGTCAGATACTGTGATTTAGATCTATAACCATCATTATATAAAAGATTAATTTCAAATCAGCTATAATCGCGCAATTTTACATGTGAGAAATATTATGGATATTAGAGAAGAGTTTTTAAGATTTTTCGAATCAAAAAACCACGCTAGAGCCGCAAGTGCGCCTCTTGTTCCAGAAGATGCAACCCTGCTTTTCAATAATGCGGGAATGGTACCTTTTAAATCAATCTTTACAGGGGAAGTTCCAGCTCCTGCAAATCCTCGTGCAACGTCATGCCAGACATGTTTACGTGCTGGAGGAAAGCATAACGACCTTGAAAATGTAGGCCATACCGCGCGCCACCATACATTTTTCGAAATGCTTGGAAACTTTAGTTTTGGAGATTACTTCAAAGAGGACGCGATCGCGTATGCTTGGGAGTTTATCACCGAAGTTATCAAACTCGACAAAAGCAGACTTTGGGTTACGGTTCATGAGAGCGATGATGAAGCTGAACTTCTGTGGCAAAAACATATCTCTAAAGAACGCATTATGCGTCTTGGCGATGATGACAATTTCTGGCAGATGGGTGACACAGGACCTTGTGGCCCATGTAGCGAGATCTTTTACGATCAAGGCGAAGAGAACTTCAGTGGACCAGAAGACTACATGGGCGGAGACGGCGATAGATTTTTAGAGATCTGGAACCTTGTTTTCATGCAGTATGAGAAAAAAGTCAAAGACGGCGAGCTTATCCCACTTCCAAAACCTTCTATCGACACAGGTATGGGCTTAGAGCGTGTTGTAGCTATCAAAGAGGGGATGACTAGCAACTACGGTTCATCTCTTTTCATGCCGATCATCAATCAAGTATCTCACATGATTGCCAAACCTTACATGTACGAAAGTGGCGCGTCTTTTCGTGTTATTGCTGACCACATCCGTACAGCAACTTTTTTACTCGCGCAGGGTACCAACTTCTCAAATGAAGGGCGTGGCTATGTGCTTCGTCGTATCCTTCGCCGTGGTGTTCGTCATGGATATCTTCTAGGATTTGACAAACCGTTTATGTACAAACTTGTCGATACTTTGATCGGGGTTATGGGCTCAGAATATGACTACCTTGCGGCAAAAGCAGAGGTTATAAAAGAGCAGATAGAACTTGAAGAAGCAAGATTTTTCAAGACTATCGCATCAGGCATAGAACTTTTTAATGCAGAACTCGAAAACACAAAAGAGATTTTTAGTGGAGAGGTTGCTTTTAAACTTTACGATACTTTCGGTTTTCCACTTGATTTGACGGAAGATATGCTCAAAGAAAAAAATCTTAGCCTTGACAGTGAGACTTTTGACACGCTGATGGATGAGCAGAGAACTCGGGCGAAAGCTGCGTGGAAAGGGAGTGGGGACGAAGCTACAAGCGGTGATTTCAAATCTCTTATCGAGAAATTTGGCGAAAATAACTTTGTAGGGTATGAAAACACAACTTACAGATCAAAAGTATTAGCACTTCTAAGCGAAGATTTCAGTCAAATAGAAACTCTTCATGCTAAACAAATCGGCTGGGTTTTACTAGACAATACACCTTTTTACGCACAAAGCGGTGGACAAGCTGGAGACACGGGAACACTTACAAATGTTGCAAATGTTCTTGATACGAAAAAATTTCATGGACTTATCCTTAGCCATATTGAAACTAAAGAGACTTTACATGTAAATGACACTGTTGAAGCTGTTGTAGATATGTTAAGAAATGAAATACAAAAACACCACTCGGCTACGCACTTGCTTCATGCCGCACTTTTTGAGACTCTTGGTTCTCATATATCTCAAGCTGGTTCTCTTGTGGAAGCTAATCGTCTTAGATTTGACTTTTCACATCCTAAAGCGATGAGTGCTGAAGAGATTGCAGAGGTTGAAGAGCGCGTAAACTATCACGTTATGCATGCATTTTCAGGCATCACAAAAGAGATGAATATTGAAGAAGCAAAAAAAAGCGGTGCAAAAGCACAATTTGGCGAAAAGTATGGCGATAAAGTAAGAGTCGTAAGCTTTGGCGAAGCATCAGTCGAATTTTGTGGCGGAACGCATGTTAAAAATACAGCTGAGATCGGGACATTTATCATCACAAAAGAGAGCGGTGTCAGTGCTGGTGTGAGACGTATCGAAGCAGTTTGTGGCAATGCGACATATAATTATGTAAAAGCGCAAAGACACACTTTACATGTAGCTCGTGAGGGCGTAAAAAACCAAGACCTTCAAGCTGGAATCGAGAGACTTAAAGAACAAGTAACAACACTCAAACATGAACTTGCTCAAACTCAAAACGCTGCAAAAGAGAGCTTACATGTAGAGATGATAGGCGCAACAGCCTATGTTATCGAAGAGATCACAGCAGGCGATATCAAAGAACGTATAGATGAGCTTAAAAATCAACACGAGTCTATTTGTGCGATGTTATTCCAAGTTAAAGATGATAAAGTTCTCATTGCAGCAGGGATAAAAAACTCTGCTGTAAAAGCGGGCGACTGGATCAAGATTGTAGCTCCTGTACTTGGCGGCGGTGGCGGTGGAAGAGCTGACTTCGCACAAGCAGGCGGAAAAGATATCACAAAACTTCCTGAGGCAAAAATAGTGGCTCAGGAATTCATAACAAAGGCTTTATCGTAATGAAAGAACTTATTTACACAATTTTTGGAGATTTTAGAAATCAAATTGTATTTTTACACGTTATCAGTGCTGTTGTTTGGGTTGGAGGGATGATTGCTATGCGTTTTGCTGCGCATCAATCAATTCAAATGATTGACAACACTCATCAGAAAATAGAGCGTACCGCGCAAGCACTCAAGCGCCTTTTTACAATAGTCGCGCCATTTGTTCTTATACTCATCATCACGGCAGTTATTATGGCTGTAGGATATGGATTTAGAAATGCAGCAGTGGACGCAAATGGAAATGTTATAGACGCATACGCAATGCACACCTATATGATTGTACATGTAAAAGAAGCTATCTGGCTTACTATGACACTCAACTTTATCGCGATGGTACTCAAACGTAACCAAGCCGCAAAACTCATCAAAAATGGTGATCTTATCGGTGCTGGCGCTGCTTTGAAACTTATCGGGAAATATATGGTTCCTCTCAATATCGTTCTCGGGCTTTGTGCTATCTATCTAGGTGTATTTCTTAGAAATGCTTAGGCTCGGCTCCTCTTCGCAAACCCGCGCCGAGCTTTTAACTAAGGCTGGCATAGAGTTTGTGCAGATGAGTGTTGAGTTCGATGAGGACGCCGTAGTGGCTCATGATGCTAAAAACTTTGTCTACCTTGCCACTCTTGGCAAATATCACACAAACTTTAAACACTTTGGCATAGAAGATTATCCTCTTTTAGTCGCTGATACCGTTATCTCAACAGGTGGAAATATCTTAAGAAAAGCTCGTTGTGAAAGCGAAGCCAGAAATATTCTTTTAACCCAAAGTGGCAATATCACCTCTATCATCACTTGCCAAATCTTTCACTCTAAAAATGTTAAACTCGTTGATATCTCCTCTACCGATTATCTCTTTGAAAAATTTGATGAAGAAGATTTAGAAAGTTACCTTAAAAGTGGTGATTGGCGGGGAAAAGCTGGAGCTTGTATGGTTGAGGGATTTTGTAAAAACTATATCAAAGAAGTACGTGGATTTGAAAGTACAGCAATGGGGCTGACCACCGAAGTGATCAAACCTTACTTAATGTTTTGAAGAATCTCTTACAGTAGAAAGAAGAAGTTCAAAAGCTTCACTACTAGATTTTTCAACATCTTTCATACGTGCTAACGCCTCTTTTTCTTTACCAGAAGTCCAAAGTTCCATCTCTTCTTTAATACCTTGATGGACATTTGTATGGTGTTTATTGATAGTGGAAACATCTTTACCGTAGTTTTTAAACAAAGTTCCAGATGCGCTACTAAACCATTTTCCAAATCTACAACTATGCTCATCCACTACACTAATCGATTTTTTGGACATCATCGCTTTGTAACCCTGAAGTTTTAATCCGATATGGTCTATTTTTCCATTACTTACATGCAGCTCATTAGTCAATGCTTCTGTTTTTTCTTGTATCTCAGTCGAATTTCTTCTTACCAAACCAACGTTTTCTCTAAAGCCCTCTAAAACGTCCATAACGTTACTCGTTTCTTTCATAAATGTAGAACTAATTTCCATCATAGAGTTAGAGTTTTGTTTCAGACCATTGATATTGATCTCGACCTCTTGAGTCGCTTTTTGCGTGCGCTCTGCAAGCTTTCTAACCTCATCAGCAACTACGGCAAATCCGCGTCCATGCTCACCCGCACGTGCTGCTTCGATAGCCGCATTGAGGGCTAGAAGATTTGTTTGATCTGAGATATCTTTGATAAGATTAATGATTTCGGCGATCGACATAACGCTATTGTTAAGTGAATTTGAATCATCTCCAAGCTGATTTGAATACTGTTGAATACTATCTACAGATTTTGCAATAGCATCTGTTTCATTTTCAATATTTTCCATTCTTGTAACCGTTTTATCATTGAGATCATTGATAGCAACAAGTTTTACAACATTATCTTCAATAATTTTCTGTAAGAAAGAAGTGCCATCCTCATAACTGTCAACAACTACATGTAAAAGCTCTGGGACATTGTCAACCTCTTTAGGTTTGTTTTTTTCATCTTCTAAAAGAGAGATCTCACGTCTTAAATCATCATTTTTAGATTCAAGTTCAGCTATCTGTGCTTGATGTTTTCTTTCTAATTCTGCTAGTTTTGAACTGCATCCAAACATATCTACTCCCTAAATTATTTAATGGTAACTATCTTAACACAAAAAAGATTTTTCCATAGAAAACTATATCTTTTCCGCTATTTTCTTTGCTGTAAATCCAAATTTTTCAAAAAGTTTTTCCGCTGGCGCCGAAGCACCAAAACCATCCATGGCTACCACTTCATCTGCAAATCTGTACCATTCTAAACCACGCGCTGCTTCGATAGCCACTTTTTTCGTGTTAGGAACGATGATACTGTTGATGTATGCCACGTCTTGCTCGATTAAAAGATCAAAACAAGGAACACTCACGACATTCACTTTTTTGCCTTGTGCATTTAGAACTTCTTTCGTTTCTAAGGCCAAACCAACTTCAGAACCTGAAGCCATAAGTGTAATTGTCGCATCTTCATCAGCACTTAAAAGATATCCACCTTTGGCAATCTCCCCTTTTACACAAGCTGGTAAAACAGGAAGATTTTGGCGAGAACATACAAACGCCGATGGAGATTTTTTCATACTTAGTGCCACTTGCCAAGCGACGATATTTTCCGCTCCATCCGCAGGACGCCAAACATAGAAGTTCGGTAGTGCACGAAATTGGCTTAAATGCTCAATAGGTTGGTGCGTCGGACCATCTTCACCAACACCGATACTGTCATGAGTCCAGATGAAAAACTGCTGGATTCCTGCAAGTGCCGCAATACGCGCAGAGGGTTTCATATAATCTGAGAATACGAAGAACGTTGATGAAAATGGAAGCAAAGGACCATATAATGCCATCGCATTTACGATAGAAGCCATCGCATGCTCACGGATTCCAAAATAGATATTTCTTCCCTTTGGAAATACACCCATATCATTTAATGTTGTCTTATTTGACGGGCCAAGATCCGCAGAACCACCCAAAAAGCTCGGAAGAGCGCGAGCGATAGCGTTCATGATCTTGCCGTTTGTGTTACGAGTTGCATCTGCTTTATCGAACTCTGGCCAAGCAATACGTGAAAAATCAGGATTTTGCAAAGCTTCAAGTGCTGCGTTTTGTTCCATCAAAGGCACTGTTTTTTGACTGTGAATCCATTCACGCTCTAATAGATCACCCTTCTCAATAGCACATCTAAATCTTGCCATTACATCTTCAGCAACAAAGAATTTTTTCTCTGGGTCAAAACCGCATGCTTTTTTTGCTTCTGCAATCACTGCTTCACCAAGCGGAGCGCCATGTGCATGATGAGAACCTTCTAATTCACATGCACCCTTTGCGATTGTCGTATGCGCGATGATAAGAGCTGGCTTAGAACTTGATTTCGCACTCTCTATTGCACCGTTTATCTCATCATAATTATGGCCGTCACATTCAAAAACATCCCATTCTTGAGCGACAAATCTGCCACGGATATTTTCACTAATACTCAAACTCGTTGAACCTTCGATAGTAATACAGTTTGAATCATAAATCAAGATAAGATTATCAAGTTTATTATGTCCTGCAATAGAACAAGCTTCATAACTGATCCCCTCTTCCAAGTCGCCATCACCACATAAACAGTAGACATTATGATCTATTAAGTTCGCGGTATCAGAGTTTAACTGCGCGCCCATAAATTTGCTAGCCATTGAAAAACCAACAGCATTTGCTATACCTTGCCCAAGAGGACCTGTTGTGATCTCAATACCTGCAGTATGACCATATTCAGGATGCCCTGGAGTTTTAGAGTCTAGTTGACGGAAGTTTTTCAAATCTTCTACTTCTAAACCGTATCCCCAAAGATAATAAAGTGAGTAGATAAGACCCGTCGCATGTCCACCAGAAAATACAAGTCTGTCACGGTTTAACCACGAAGGATTTTTCGGATTGTGACGAAGATGTTCGCTTAAGACTACTGCCACATCTGCTAAACCCATCGGTGCACCTGGGTGTCCTGAGTTTGCAGCTTGAACCATATCTGCTGCTAAAAATCTTATACTGTCTGCCATCTTTTGGCGCATCTGATTTGCCATATTTTATCCTTTGTGTCTGTTAATGTAGTTTGTTAAAAGTGGGGAAAGTTCTTTATAGAGTCTCTCTTCAAAACCATCCATCATCTGCGTTAATTCATCAGCCAAATCATTAGCCTCTTGCATTGCCTCATCTAGTCCAAGTATCGTTACAAAACTGTTTTTATTATCGTCGTTGTTAGTAGTTTTTCCCGCCTCATCATCAGTTTGTGTCACATCTAAAATATCATCTTGAATCTGAAATAAAAGTCCAAGCTTGAGACCAAAATCATAGATCGTATCTTCGAGTTTCTCTTCTCCTGCAATAATAGCACCCATCTTCAAAGATGCTGCAATAAGCTTGGCTGTTTTGTTAGTATGTAAGAGTTTTATATTTTCAAGAGTGAGAGGTTTATTTTCAAAATAACAATCTATCGCCTGACCTAAAACCATACCGCCAAGTCCGCCATTAACAGCCAATTCTCGGATCAGTTTTACTCGTGTTTTATCACTAAATGGAGCGTTTGAAAGGATCTCAAAAGTGTAAGTGTTTAGAGCGTCTCCCACAAGAATAGCCGTGACCTCATCATAGCTTACATGTAAGGTAGGATGACCACGGCGAAGAGCAGCATTGTCCATAGCTGGGAGATCATCATGAATGAGAGAGTAAGTGTGAAGCATCTCGATTGCCAAAGCCGCATGACGCGCACCCTCGAGCAAAAGAGAGTTATACGCACCTACAACACCGAGCAAAAGAGCCGGTCTAAAACGCTTCCCGCCAGCCCTAAGCATATCATTGATCGCATCTTCATAATGAGGATGAATACTCGATACTTTTGGAAGATGTTCTAATAAGAAATTTTCAAATTTTTGCATGCGGAATTTTAACTAATTTATATGCACATAAAACTGAAATAGAGATTTAAAGAAGGAAAAAGAAAGAGAAATATACAAAAAAAATTTCTCATAAAAGCATCTAGTTAGATGCTCTCAGAGATATGTTCGATATTGTTATCTTCATCGACGATAACAACTCGAGGTTTATACGTGTCAAGTTCTTTTTCATCGTATGTCGCGTATGCAACGATGATAACTTTGTCACCTTTGTGTACTTTACGTGCAGCGGCACCATTGAGACAGATATCACGTTTACCGCGTTCGCCCAAGATGATATAAGTCGAAAATCTCTCACCGTTATTGATGTTTAAGATCTCAACTTTTTGTCCCACACGCATCTTCGAAGCTTCTAAAAGCTCCTCATCCACGGTGATAGAACCAACATAATTCAAATTAGCATCTGTTACAGTTGCGCGATGAATTTTACTATACAACATTTCAATTGTCATTTTTTTACCTTAAAAAAATTAGCGTCCCATTTGAGCTTGCATGTCAGCTGGAGACATTGGAGCATCCCATAATTCTTGTGAAATTACATACTCCTCTACAACATTTCCGCCGATGATATGCTCATCAATGATACGCTCGATCTTCGCTTTATCTAAGCCTACATACATTGTATGACCTGGTTCAACTAACATGATTGGACCGGCATTACAACGATTCATACAAGAAGTACGAATAGGTTGAACTGTTCCCATTATACCTTTTTGCATTAAAGTCTGTGCTAAAAACTGAAAAAGGTCTTGAGTTTGGGGATTAACGCACGAAGGCTTTGGCATCCCAGGAGGTGCCGCTTGTTCGCACTTAAAGATATAAAAAGCCGGTTGAGGAATTCCCATGTTCATATTCTCCATTCTTTTATTTCGCGAATTATATCAAAATAAGTAAGATTATCTTTACTTTTAATCATTTAGAGCTTACATGTAAGCAATAATTCAACATAGTTTTACAAGAGAGCACCTACTTTAAATGTAACAACTCTCGCACGACTTCTCTATCATCAAAAGGGAGATACTCATCATAGATAATCTGATAAGCTTCATCGCCTTTTCCAAGAATAACGACAACTTCATCCTCCTTCTGTGCAGCCAAAGCCATCTCGATAGCACGTCTACGATTTGGTTCGACTACGACATTACTTTTATCTTCTATCCCTGATAGAATCTCTTCGATGATTGTATCTGGATCTTCATGACGAGGATTATCACTCGTAACATAGATCTTTTTAGCCAAACTTGAAGCTATTTTACCCATAAGCGGACGTTTAATCGGATCTCTGTCACCACCAGCTCCAAAAACGACCAAAAGTTCTTTTTCTTTTAGAGCATTGAGAACCTGAGCCATTCCATCGGGTGTATGGGCAAAATCCACGATGACATTAGGAACTTCACTTACTTGTTCCATTCTTCCGCTCACGCCTGCAAAGTTTTCTACAACATTTGCAATCTCTTCCAAAGTTTTATCACACACAAGATCAACAGCCGCCATCGCCGCAAGAAGATTGTAGAGATTGAAGAAACCATGCAGGGATGCTTGGAACGGAACAATATTCTGAAAATTCTGAATAATTCCGCTTGAGCCATTATTTAATGAATACGCCATAAGTTTATAGCTTGCTGAATTTTCTATCCCGTAAGTGTAAGTATTTTTGATATTAAAAGAGGCCTTTGGCTCATCTTTGTTTATCAGCTTTTTACTTTCATCTTGGAAAAAACTGTTTTTTACCATCGTATATTCAGCTAAACTCTTATGAAAGTCAAGATGATCTTGAGTGATATTTGTAAGAATTCTGAGTGCAAAATTTATACCCTCGATACGTTTTTGAACAATCGCATGCGAGCTAACTTCCATCACAAAATATTCACATCCCTCGCGCACAGCCTGATAAATATGGCGATACGTGTTTAAAACACTTGGAGTTGTAAGCGTCTTTCCTTCGCCAGTATGGTCATTAAGGAAAAATCCACGAGTTCCCTGCATAGCCGCTTTATAGCCTAAATCTAAAAGAATAGAATAGATTGCACTTGCTGTCGTCGTCTTACCGTTTGTGCCTGTTATACCTATGATCTTGATACGATCAAGTCCAAAAAGATGGGCGATATCTACAACTTCTATAATAGAATGAGCATTATAATCCATCGCACTTTGTACATATTTTTCATTTTGTGAAGTTTTTACAAAGGCTGTTTGTTCATCACACTCCGCAGAGTTTTCAGTGACATATTTATAAGATTGGTTAGGAAGCTCTATTTTCAATACTGCTCGCTTTAGCTAAACGTTTCAACAGCTTTCTTAGTTCGCTGTCGTTTGGATACACTGATAACGCACCTTCTAAATAAGTAAGCGCCATCTCCTTAAATCCGTGATTCATCAATCTCTCTAAAAAATCAACAAAATCCTCTTTTTCTGAAATGATAACTTTTGTTGAGAACATAATATTTTCAAAAACCTCTTTAAAATCACCGTCCTCTTTTACTAAAGAGATAAAATCCCCATAGAGGATTCCATTTTCTTGTTCGAGCTTTTCTTTTAGTGGCTGAGAAAAGATAGTTTTGAGCTGATCGAGAGTACCATCAATCGATTCAAGTATCTCAGAAAGCACAACATCTGCTTCATCTTTATTCTCATTTTTTAGTACGGTATAGTAGTCAAAAAGTGCTTCCGCCCCATCTTCGCCACTCATAGCCATTTCTGCTAAAATCGCACCATTATATGCTTCTTTAGAGTCTGGATAGTCATGTAATACCTCTGCAAAGTGTCTAAGAGCCGCGTCATATTCGGACTTAAGAAAGCTTTCGTTTGCAAGAGAAAGAGTTTTGTATTTACTAATTTTACTCAAAAGCTTGTTCCTAATCTTATAAATTATCTATATCGTTTTCCATACCAATAGGTACGTTTATAACAGTGATCTCTGGATGGATATCCATTCGAAGCTGTCTTTCTACGCCGTATTTTAACGTACTACCACTACTTCCACACCCTACACATGCCCCACGAAGCTGTACATAAACTGCAGAATTCTTCACTGTTAAAAAAGCTATATCTCCTCCATCAAGTGCAAGCGAAGGGCGAACTTTATCTATAACATTCTTAACTGGAACCATAAGTTCTTCATCTGTAAAAGGGATCATTTTAAACCTTATAATATTGTATGTAATACATAAAATATGAAAATATTGCTTAACAAGTAATAAAAGATATTACTGGTATTAATCTTTAAGCAGTTCTGAGCCGATAGAGATGATATCTGCTACATATAATAGCTTTCTAGCACCTATTAGAACATAATCAATATTTTCATTATCAAGTAAAAACTTCAAAGCACAGTTTTGTAAAGATGCGTCACACTCACAAAATTCATCTTTGAGTTGTACTCTTGTATTTTTTGAACATTCATATGCAACCATTTTGCCATACTCTTGTAAAAATAGATCTATTATATCTACTAAAGTGGTTTTATTTTCATCATCTAAGGGGGTAATAAACTCTCTTACATGTGGCACTACCTGAGAGAACAAGAAGATATCATACTCACCTATCCAGCCATATTTATGTTTACTCTCATCAAGTTGTGAGATGAGATTAAATAGAGGTTTCAACACTTTATTGTCAGTAAGTTCCAAAAGTTCATTGAGATAATAATAGTACTCTCTTGGCTCTTCATAATCAGCCAACCTATACATTTTCATCTCTTTTTGCGCATTTAAAGGACGATTTACCAAAACACGAAGCTTATTTTTCTTCGCCCATGCTGCGCATCTTAAACCCTCAGTTTCTAGCAAGTTTATAGGAAGTTCTATCGTTGTAAAACTGTGTTTTTTATTTCTTAGCTCTTTAGCCGCATCAGAAGCCAAGCTTAACAGATCTTCATAAGGCAAAAATTCTTCATCATTTGGATGTTTTGAAAAACTATTTGAACTGATACCGTAACTTTTTATTCTACCAGCTCTAACTTCCTCTTCCAGTGCTAAAAAAGCATCAAAGATTCGCTGATACATTCCATCGAGTCTATCTTCTTTATTCATTCCTCGATTAATTCCATCGAGGATATAATACTCAGGATTATGCAAAAGTAAACAATCAATACTTTCAACTTCTAATCTTTCAAGTGATACACTTATCTGATCTTTAATAAAACTTTGAGAAAGAGCGTGGTAACAGTTTTCACTGTATTCTACAACCTCTTCAAAAGGACTTTCCCGATGACGAGCCAAAGTAGAACCCTGAATATATCCCACTTTTGAAACTATTTCAACATCGCTTATCTCTTCATCACTTAAACTTTTCATCGCTTGTGCTATAGCTCGTTGTGCTTCACCATCCATATAATTTGTCGAAGTATCTATAAGTGTTATTCCACTTTTAATTGCTTCACGAAGAGCTTCTATATGTTTAGGGTTATGCTCGCTGATTCTGTATGTACCAAATCCAAAATGTGCCATGAAATTCTCTTTATAGGTAATTAAAATATCTAAATAACTATTTTATTTACAGATTTCAATTAATTTAGTTTTTTTGTAGATGTAGAATTTTCGGGCAAAGCCCGAGAAGGATTGAATTAGTAGATTATACTAATTCAATAAACGCCATAGATGTAGCATCACCACGACGAATACGAGTTCTTACTATACGAGTATATCCACCAGCACGTTCAACGTAACCAGGAGCTATATCATTTAGCAATTTCTTAGTAGCTTCTTTGTTTTGTAGAGCAGCAAATACAGCACGGTGAGCGTTAGCATCACCTTTACAAGCAGTTGTGATCAATTTTTCAACAAATGAACGAAGCTCTTTTGCTTTTGGTACGGTAGTTTCTATCTTACCATTTTCTATTAATGCAATACTTAAGTTTTTAAGAAGTGCTCCACGGTGAGCACTTGTTCTACCAAGTTTGCGGTATCCATGACGGTGTCTCATCTAAAATCCTCTTTAGCTTATTCAGCTTCTATTTTCTTTTTTAATGAACTTACTAAATCATCAGAAAGATCTGTTCCAACTGCAAAACCGAACTCTTGCACTTTTTCTAAAATCTCTTCAAACGATTTTTTTCCTAAATTCTTAACATTTTTGAGATCATTTTCGCTCATCAATACGATCTCGCCGATCATTTTGATGTTTGAACGATCTAAACAGTTAAAACTTCTAGCACTTAAGCCCAATTCTTCAATACGTGAAGTCAATTTCTTAAGTTCAGCACTTTCTTCAGCTCTTTCTATAGAAACTGGAGTTTTGATACTGATCTCACTATTAAATACAGCAAGCTGCGCATACATAACCTCTAAAGAGTTTCGAAATGCATCAACTGGAGTTATTTGACCATCAGTAATGATATTTAGTACAACTTTTTCAAAGTTTGGATTATCTTCTACCAAAACATTTTCTATTTTGTAAGTCGCTCTACGAACTGGCGTAAAGAATGCATCAAGAGCTATATAACCCTCTTTGAGTTCATCTCTGATATCTTCACTTGGAACGTAACCAATCCCCTGTCTAATGCTGATGCTAAAGTTTAAAGTCGCATCTTCATTTAGCGTTGCTAAGAATGCGTCAGGTGTAACAACTTCTACTTCATCACTATTAAGATCGCACCCTTTTATCTCGCACGGACCAACAAAACTGTAGTTCGCTTCAACTGAAGTAGCACCGTTTTTTAACTTAAAACGGATCCCTTTCAAGTTGATGATAAAATCAGAAATATCTTCAAGCATACCACGCACAGAGTCAAACTCGTGCTTAGCGCCTTCGATTTTGATAGCTATCGGAGCATATCCAACAGAGCTGCTTAATAGGAAACGGCGAAGCGGGTGAGCTAAAGATACAGCATAACCCGTCTCGAATGGATAAGCGATAATATTCGCTTCGTTATCACTGATCTGCTCAACCACAAACTCTTGTGGAAGAAGCGGAGTAGTTTTTATCTTGTTCATTCTTAAACGCCTTTTTTATATATTATTATTTCGAGTAAAGCTCAACGATTAAACGTTCTTCTACCGGAATTATAACCTCTTCACGTTCTGGTAAACGAGTAAAGATTCCAAATACTTTATCAGCATCAATATCAACCCATGGAGCTAAACCAGTTTGGTTTGTTAACTCGATTGCGCGAACAACTTGTGGGTTTTTCTTGCTTTTTTCACGGATTTCAACTTTTTGACCTGGTTTAACAGCGTATGAAGGGATATCAACACGTTTTCCATCAACAAGAACGTGACCATGGTTTACCAATTGGCGTGCAAAACGACGAGTCGTTGCAAATCCCATACGGTAAAGAACATTGTCAAGACGAGTTTCTAAAAGTGTAACTAAGATCGAACCAGTGTTACCAGTACGACGGTTAGCTTCTTGAAATAATGCACGGAATTGTTTCTCAGAAACACCATACATAAATTTCGCTTTTTGTTTTTCGTTTAGTTGTAAACCATACTCAGATACTTTTTTACGACGTTGACCATGTTGTCCTGGACCGTAAGGACGTTTTTCTAATGCTGATTTTCCAGCTAAACGACGCTCACCTTTAAGTGCCAAACTTACACCGAATCTACGCTCGATTTTTTCTACTGGACCTCTATATCTTGCCATCAGTAATCTCCTTAAACTCTACGACGTTTTGGTGCGCGACAACCGTTGTGTGGTAATGGTGTAACATCTTTCATGAATGTAACACGGATACCTTCGATAGCACCTACAGCTTTAACAGCCGTTTCACGACCTGAACCAGGACCTTGAACTCTAATACCAAGTTCTTTAATTCCATGAATCTTCGCTTTTTCAACTACTGATTCTACTGCTTGCTGAGCTGCAAACGGAGTAGATTTTTTTGAACCTTTGAAACCAAGGCTACCAGCAGAACTCCAAGCAATCATATTGCCCATTTCATCAGTAATAGTTACAAGCGTATTGTTAAATGATGCAGAGATGTGAATAACACCACGTGCAATATTCTTTTTTATTACTTTTTTACGTACAGCTTTTCTTTTTGCCATTCTCTAATCCCTTACGCTGCGCCGACAGTTCTACGTTTACCCTTACGAGTACGCGCGTTTGTCTTAGTTTTTTGTCCACGACATGGAAGACCACGACGGTGACGTAGACCACGGTATGAACCGAGTTCCATCAATGCTTTAATATCCATAGCAACTTGTTTACGAAGATCACCTTCAACAATGTGAGAATCACGAAGTTCTTTAGTGATAGCTGCTACATCTTCTGCGTCTAGTTCATGAACGCGTTTATCAGGATTGATACCTGTCGCTGTCAAAATTTGACGTGATTGAAATAGACCAATACCAAAAATGTATGTTAGTCCGTACTCTACGCGTTTTTTCTTAGGTAAGTCCACACCTGCAATACGTGCCATTCTTATCCTTGTCTTTGTTTATGTTTTGGGTCTTTACAGATTACTCTGACGATCCCTTTTCTTTTAACGACTTTACAATCGTCACACATCTTCTTTACTGAAGCGCGTACTTTCATTGAAAGCTCCTATTTTTAAATCTTTGCCGCTTATGAGGTCTGGAAATTCCAGCCAATACTTGTGTCTAAACTCATCGTACAGATACAAACATTCACTTAATGTGTACAAAACAGCAAAGCGGATGCGCATTGTAGCAGAATTAATGTAAAATATTTATTAAACCAAATTTAGCTATAATTTGTCATTACATGTAAAGGCTTACTCTTGACACAAAACGAACATATGGTGATCGGTCGTATCAACACACTTCTCATAGACAGATACACATCTCCAGGACTTTATCTTCTCAGCGGCGATGGCGAAGATGTCCTTCTTCCAAACCAATACTACAATGAAAGCATGAAAGTAGGCGACCTTTTAGATGTGTTCGTTTACACAGACAGTGAAGACCGCATCGTTTGTACGACTCTTCGTCCAACTGCCATGAGAGATGAGTTTGGACTTTTTGAAGTTGTCGACACCACAAGAATCGGTGCTTTCGTAAACTGGGGACTTCCAAAAGACCTTTTTGTGCCAAAAGCTTTACAAAGACAGCCCTTTGTTGTTGGAGATAAAAAACTTCTCCGTGTTGTTATAGATGAACAAACAGACAGAGTTATAGCAACACATAAGTTTGTAAAGTATCTCGACAACAAACCCGAAGGTCTCTTTCGCAACTCCGCTGTTGAAGTGCTCATCTATGACGAATCTCCTCTTGGATATAAATGTATCGTCAACAATAGCTACAATGGTCTCATCTACAGAAATGAAGTATTTGAAACCCTACATGTAGGCGAAAAAAGAACCGGCTATGTGAAGATGATAAGAAAAGATGGAAACATCGATATCTCTCTTCAAAAAGTTGGAAGTGAAAGAAAAAAAGACGCTGCCGAACAAGTGCTTGATCTCATAAAAGAAAATTGCGGAAGTATGCCTTACAACTACAAAAGTGATGCAGAGCTCATAACAAAAGTATTTGGACTAAGCAAAAAAGCATTTAAAAGTTCTCTTACCACTTTAGCAGACAAAAATCTCATCGAGATAAAAGATACTGGAATTTATATAAAGTAATTATGATGGCAAAAAAGAAAAAACCTACAATAGAACTCAGCGATAAAAAGATCTCTTTTACAAGAGATGGCATAACCTACAAACTCATCCGCTTTTACCAAAAAGAGATGACACTAGATACCATGGTTTACGAGGGTGAAGAAAAGATGGGACAACAAAAGATAGCCTTTGCACATTTGCCAAAAGATCTAAAAAAAGAGTTGCATCCAAATTAATAAAAGTTTACATGAAAACATTTTCGAATTGATAATTTTTTAAAGAGAAGTAATTGAGGAGTGTCGCCCGAAGGCGACAGAGAATGAAGTGAAACAAATGACTAGAATTTATAGTCAAGTTGAGCACTTACACCTGTTTGAGAGTGTTTTGTTGTTATATCTGAACCAGCAAAATTTGTATATGTATTTGTTACTTGAGGAGCATATGTAAATGCTAAGTCAAGAGCAGTTTTTGCACTAAAGTTATAGCTTCCACCCACTGCATAGTGTGATTCTACGATCGCTGGGAAACCTAATAGGTTAAATGTATTCAATAAAGAACCCATAGCACCTGATTGTTCAGTGATAGGACTTTTTGCATAGTTGTAACCAAGACGAGCTGCCCAGTCTTTTGTAGCATACTCATAACCAACTGTAAAGACATTTTGATCTTTCCATCCAAAATCTTCATATCCTTTAGCTTTTGACCACTGAATTTGTTTCCAATCAAAACCTATTGTACTGCCACCAAATTTATAACTCACACCCGCACCAATTTCAGCTGGAGTTGATAGTGTATTATTTGTATATGATTGCATTCCTCCTGACATAGCCTGAACCATAGGGTTCATAGCATTAGCTAGAACGCCTGAATATCTCATATCAATCTTAGATTTATAAACAGCACCAACTGTTAAACCCGAAGTTTGATATGCAATACCCAAGTTGTAGCCCATTTCTAAATCTTGTGCAGTACCAGCTCCAACCGTCAGTGGCATACCAATATTACCACCCATCATCATATCTTGCATACCTGTAGACAATGCATAATTAATATCAAGTGCACCATATTGAACTAATGGAGTTACAGCAAGGCTTAAACCTCCAGTTTTATATGCTAAAGGTACACCAAATTGCATAAGTTGAAGATTAGTAACCATATTCATTTGAGAGTCAGCTGTACGGTAGTCAGTACCCATACCAGCTGTTCCCCACATACCTACACCCCAGTAAAAGTTATCATTTACTTTTGTAGCTATAGAAACTTCAGGGATCACATTTTTGTTCGCAGAACTTTCTTTTAGTCCGCCGCCAAGCCCTAAATCACTTTTTACATCCGGCATAAATAATGTACCACCAAAAGAGACTTCAGTGCCTGCAACTGATGTGATTAATGCAGGATTCACTAATGCAGATTCTGCACCATGACTCATACCAATACCAAGACCAGCCATACCACGAGTTTGTGCACCCTCACCGATAAGTGCAGAACCATTCGTTGCAAACGCAGAAGTTGCTCCTAAAGCTAAAGCCGCTACTACAGCTAATTTAATTGTTCTTTTCATTTTTTCTCCATTAGAGTTTTTAATTTGTTCAAGTTGCATCTAGGCTACTTTGACTGCAAGCATTATATGTGAGATAAAATTAGTTGAAACTTAAAGCAAATTTAATATTCATAAGATTTTATAATAACACCTATAAAAATTATCAAATTAGAGCCCTTATTGATGATTGTTATAATGTAAAATTATCAAAATAGCCTAAAACACCTTTTTTTTGACCTATTTTACTAATATCAAAGCTTTTAAAGAGTTTTATATATATTATTTACATATATCAATTTTTTATCACATTTGTGAAGTTCGGTAACATATGTAGAACATTAGTATCAACTAAAATCCACTATCTATAATTTTTCATTAATAATACACATATATAATCACACGAGAATATAAATATTTCAGACGCCAATTCTAAAAATAAAGGATATCAACTCATGGTTATCTTTCCTAAGGTAGGCAGTAAAAAGTGAGAAATGGATTACGACAAAGGATTTCATTATATAGCTGTAGAAAAAGATAATAGAGCTAAATATAGACAGGGAAAACTAACCTAAAGCGATTTCATTGCTTGTAGACAGTTTAAATAAGTCAGATAAGTGACACATGCTTTTACATGTAGAAGTATTGTAGTTTATAAATAATCCATCATAAAGATGGATTAAAGACTATGCTCACTTTTGTATTTCAAGATAATAGCATACGCTTCATCTTTGAGTAATAGCTTCTCTTTTTTAAGAGTTTCTAGTTCAACATCAGTCAATGGAAGATCTCCATTTTCAGCTTTAGTAATTTTGTCATCAAGTTCATTATGACGATCGAAAGTTTTCAAGAAATGAGCATTAGCAGCTTCATTCTCTTTCATATGTGTGATAATATCGCGGTATTCATGTAACATAGGCATTCCTTATATTTTTTTATGATTTTAACATATCATTGCTTTATAGAAAGTAATTTCACTTTGATTGTAAAGCTAAAAAGTGTGTTATATGAAGTTAGAATTGAAATAAAAGCTCAATAATAGACTCAGAAAATATATTAAGAAAGATAAAAAGTCTTACATGTAAACAAAGATCGCCAATTCAAATTTAAAGTGCAACAGATTAAAAAATTCGATATAGCGGATAATTGAAGATTAGCTGCGGTAGAATAAGTGAATTATCCGCGGAGATAAGGACACTTATATAGTACAAGCGACTAACCATGGCGCAACGATATCAGATTGAGGCTTTAAAAAAGAAGGGTTATGTAATCGAGAAATTACTCTGAACATCGGAGTGTATTATTCAACCAATCAGCAGAGAGCTGAGGCGAAATAGTATAGATAATGGTGAGTATTTTGCACTGAGCGCATCAATTAGTGCACGGTTACGGTATCAGTATCTCCGACACAAACATAAAAAATACACTAAAAAAACAGCAAACCATCGTAGCGGTGGGCAGATCAAGAACCGTGTGTCGTTGGTGAAGTTTATAAGCTATCAAGAAAATATAATTATAAAATCGCCAATTCTAAAAACAAGTGCAATTTTCTGAGATAGTCGGAAGATAGGGTTAAAGAATAATCAGCTACCATTTTTTCGACCAAGAAAAATAAGAAATGCATGAATTACACTCAATTAACCCTACAGAAAAGATATCATATTTCAGCTTTACTGAAGTCAGGTTTGAAGCAAAAAGAGATAGCAAGTGAGCTAGGTGTTCATCCTTCTACAATTTGTAGAGAACTCAAACGCAACAGAGATAAGATTAGAGGATACACTGCTGATTTGGCACAGATTAAATCCACAAAAGCACAAATGCAAAAAAAGAAGAGGTTATCTCTTACAAAAACTATTGAAAAATATGTAAGAGCCAAGCTAAAGCAAGACTGGTCGCTAGAGCAGATATCAGGGAGGATGAAACTTGACACTGGTGTATCGGTAGTTCATGAGACAATTTATCGCTACATATATGACAATAAATCTAAGGGTGGTAAACTCTATACATATCTCAGACATAAAAATAAAAAGTATCATAAGCGTTCTAATGAGTACAAAACCAGAGGTACTCTCATTGACAGAGTTATGATAGATGCAAGACCAAAAATTGTAGAGAAAAAATCTCGTATTGGAGATTTGGAAATTGATACAGTCATAGGTAAAAATCATATTGGGGCATTAGTCACAGTTGTTGATAGAAAATCAAAGTTCACTCTTATCAGAAATGTCCCATCCAAAGAAGCAAGAGTCGTTACTCAAGCTCTCATTGAAATGATACAGCCAATAAAAGCTGTTACGCATACAATCACAAGTGACAATGGTAAAGAGTTCGCTTATCATAAAGAAGTTGCAGCTGCCCTCGATATTGATTTTTACTTTGCAAATCCATATCACTCTTGGGAAAGAGGTTTAAATGAGCACACAAATGGACTGATTAGACAATATTTACCAAAGAAAAGTGAATTCATAAATGTTTCTAAGGACGAAATAATTATGATTCAGAACAAACTTAACCATAGACCTAGAAAAGTGCTTGGATACAAAACTCCGTTTGAAGTATTTTTTAGTGAAATGAGTCGAAAGTCAGCTAGTTAATTTTAGGTGGAAATTGCACTTGTTTTTAGAATTGGCGTTGTGATTGATTTTTTGAAGGAGTTGGTTGCGGAAACAGGATTTGAACCTATGACCTTCGGGTTATGAGCCCGACGAGCTACCGAGCTGCTCTATTCCGCGATCTGTGGATGGGGTGAAGGGATTCGAACCCCTGAATATCGGTACCAAAAACCGAGGCCTTACCGCTTGGCGACACCCCAATGTGTCTTTAAAAGTTTTTTTAATGGCTCCGAATACTGGATTCGAACCAGTGGCCAAGTGATTAACAGTCACCTACTCTACCGCTGAGCTAATTCGGAATGTGTCACCTAAATGGTGGTGGACAGAGAGGGGTTCGAACCCTCGGTACCGTTACCAGTACGCATCCTTAGCAGGGATGTGGTTTCAGCCGCTCACCCATCTATCCTAGTTTCTTCAATTAACTCTTATTATTTTTTTGTCTTAGTGGTGGACAGATAGGGATTCGAACCCTAGGAGGTATGACCCTCGCCGGTTTTCAAGACCGGTGCATTCAACCAAGCTCTGCCATCTGTCCACTAATGCTGTAAGTATTAATAATAATTGGAGGCGCCACCCAGATTTGAACTGGGGATAGAAGCTTTGCAGGCTCCGGCCTTACCACTTGGCGATGGCGCCAGTTCGTTTATTATTAATGTTATGGTGCCCGGAGCCGGACTTGAACCGGCACAGTGTTACCACCGAGGGATTTTAAGTCCCTTGCGTCTACCGATTTCGCCATCCGGGCAGATACATACTATTTTTTGACTTCAATAAATAATAATATTTTAATGGAGCGGGAAACGAGGTTCGAACTCGCGACCCCAACCTTGGCAAGGTTGTGCTCTACCACTGAGCTATTCCCGCATACATTACCAACTTTTTTCGTTGTTGGGCCGGAAGTATAGCAAATTTTATTTGCGATGTAAAGGGTTTTTTGCAAATTTTTTTTAAAAAGTGTTATAATCGCAGTAATAATACTATATAAATAAGGATTTTTATGCGCAGTGATACAATAAAAAAGGGCTTTGACCGTACTCCGCACCGTTCACTTCTACGTGCAACAGGACTTAAAGATGAAGATTTCAACAAACCGTTTATCGGCGTTGCAAATTCTCATATAGATATCATTCCTGGGCACTTCTTTTTACAAGAGTATGGACGTATCGTAAAAGAAGCGATCCGTGAGGCTGGCGGGGTTCCATTTGAGTTTAATACTATCGGAGTAGATGATGGGATTGCTATGGGACATGATGGAATGCTTTATTCACTTCCTTCACGTGAATTGATCGCTGACAGTATCGAAACTGTTATGAATGCACACAAACTTGATGCAATGATCTGTATCCCAAACTGTGACAAGATCGTTCCAGGAATGCTTATGGGCGCACTTCGCGTCAATGTTCCTACTATCTTTGTTTCAGGCGGACCGATGAGAGCTGGACATAAAAAAGATGGTACACCTATCGATCTTGCCACTGCGTTTGAGGCTGTCGGTCAACACGCCGAGGGCAATATGAGTGATGAAGAACTTTATGAGATAGAGTGTGAAGCTTGTCCAAGCGGTGGAAGCTGTTCTGGTATGTTTACAGCAAACTCTATGAACACTTTATGTGAAGCGATGGGTGTTGCTCTTCCAGGAAATGGTACGGTATTGGCGATGACTCCTGAGCGTATCGAAATGGTTAAAATTGCGGCTAAGCGTATAGTCGAAATAGCAAAAGATAATGAAGATGGCAAATGGAATATGCGCAATATCCTCAATGCCGATGCCATCCACAACGCGTTTGTTATCGATATGGCGATGGGCGGTTCATCGAATACTGTTCTTCATTTACTTGCTATTGCTAATGAAGCGGAAGTAGAGTTTGACATCACAAACATCAACACAATTGGGAAGCAAGTGGCACATATCGCTAAAATCTCCCCTTCACTTACAACTGTACATATGGACGATATCAATCGTGCTGGTGGTGTCAATGCTGTTATGAAAGAAGTTAGCCGTCGCGGTGACATCTTACGTACAAATGTTATGATGATTACAGGTGAGACTTTAGCGGAACGTATCAAAGATGCGGAGATAAAGGACACAAGTATCATCCATACAAATGAAAATGCTTTCTCTCAAGTGGGCGGTCTTTCTATTTTGTTCGGTAACCTTGCAGAAGAGGGTGCCGTTATTAAAACAGCAGGTATCACTCCAAATATGCGTCAGTTTAAAGGGTCTGCAGTATGTTTTAATTCTCAACAAGAGGCTATCACGGGCATCATGGGTCATAAAGTAAAAGCAGGAAATGTTGTCGTTATCCGCTATGAAGGGCCAAAAGGTGGACCGGGAATGCAAGAGATGCTAGCACCTACGGCACTTATTATGGGAATGGGTCTTGGTGAAAGCGTTGCGCTTATCACTGATGGTCGTTTTTCAGGAGCAACACGCGGGGCTAGTATCGGTCATGTGAGTCCAGAAGCCGCTGAGGGTGGAATGATAAGTCTTATCGAAGATGGTGATGAGATCGAGCTTGATGTTGATACACACTTACTTCAGTTAAATGTAGATGCAGAGACTTTAGAGCGTCGTCGTATTCATTTCATACCTGTGAAAAAAGAGATCACATCAAAATGGCTTAAACGTTACAGTCTTTTAGTTTCAAATGCATCAAACGGTGCAGCTCTAAAAACAGAACTATAATCTAAAACGCTTACATGTAAGAGTTTTACTTACATGTAAACAAAATATATATATGATATTTCTAAATAAATTATTTAACTGGTTGAGACAATGAGATTTGTAGAGATTTTTTTATCAGTAGCTCTTATGTCAACGTTTCTTTTTGCAGATTCTACGTGCAGTATAAAAACGGATACCAACACAAGTAAAAAAGCAGAGATCCAATGCCACTGTGTTTGTGAGAAAAAACTCTCTCGTGAAGAAAAGATGGCAGAAGCCATCGAATTTTATAAAAACTCAAAAATCTACAAATTTTCCAAATACAACTTTCTTAACTAAGTCTCTCTTTATCTAAAAACAACAAATCAAGAGAAAGCTTAGTGCTCACATTTGCCTGAATATCTTCTATCAATTCGTAAGCATTTTCACCATCTATCGGATAGCTTGACATGGAAGATTCTATATTTGCAGCGAAAAATTCTTCAAACATATCTTTGACGATTGTTGCGCCATACTTATCTGTATGCTGCAAAATAAAGAAATAATGATTTTCATAGCTTAAAATAGCATCTGATCCACGTAAAATCTGTCCCAAACTAGCATTAATAAGGTCTTGGGAAAACTCTCCAAAATTACAATACAAAACCGTCATACTTTCAGCTCTGTTTTCATCGACTCTTCTTGCGAGTCCAATACTTAAATCTAATAACGGGACGATATTTTTAAATGCAAACTTGATGCCAGACATGCCTCTTCCTTTGATTTTGTTTCACCTAGTATATATTTTATAATCTTACAGAACAGTAAAAGGCTCTATCTCTTTTCTTGAAGCCAGAGGTGAAGCGAAGATCTCTTCATCACCAAAATATACAGTATAAGTTTCATTTACGCTTGTTTTGCAATACGTAAGAATGATCTTTGCTGCGAGTTTTTTTTCATCCTCAGTAGCCGCTTTTGAGAGAAGTGCGTATGGTCCAGCCATTGGAGCTACGCTTACATGTAAATACTTTTGACTTTTCACATTTTTCATATGTTCGTTATCAACTTGATCACGTCCCACTACAAGCTTTGCTTTATCTGGAAGTCGCATATGTCTTCCATATTTGATAACGGGAATATCTTCGATTTCAAAATTGTCATACGCTAAAAAGTCACGCATTTTTTTTGTGAAACTCTCATCAGTCAACAAACAGCCGCCACCCGGACTTTCAAAATCTTTAAGTCCAAACTCTTTCGCGAGAGCAAACTGTCTCTCACGGTTTCTTCCCACTATCTCTTCCAGTTTTTCTCTATCAACTAAACCAGTTTCTTCGGCAATAGTAGGCTTTAAACGTTTTGCAGACATCGGACGAAGTAAAAGTCCATCGCAGTTACTTTCATCTAACACGATTTGAAGCGCATCTTTATTTTGACTCATCGGGCGCTGTCCTAGGACCTCGCCGCTTATCAAAAAGCTAGCACCCTCTGCTTCCATAATGCGTTTAGCCACTTCAAACATCTTTGCGTGACAGTCGATACAAGGATTGAAGTTTTTGCCATATCCATGTTTTGGATCAAACAAAACATCTTGAAGATACTCACTTTGAATATCGATGATACGAAGTTCCGCACCCACTTGGTCACACATACTTTTCATGTGCTCATATCTGTCTTTTGTAGAACCAAAACCTGTATTGATATTACAAGCAATCACATCAATACCCTGATCGATGATAAGCTTCATAGCGAGTGTAGAGTCCAGACCGCCGCTAAAAAGGGCGATCGCTTTTGTTTTTGACATAGTTTTCCTTTGGGCAGGCACAAGGGTTACATGTAAGGGCTAACCCTCATATGCAACTAGTTCACCTTTTTGTAGTTTTGAAATTTTACCACGAATCGAACGTATTAAAAAAGCTTTCTGTTCAAATCCTATATCATGGCGTAATTGTATTTTCTTATACTCTTGATTATAGTATTTCGTTAAAAATGCTATGAGTTCTGCTTTGAGTTCTTCGTAGTTAGCATGTGAAACGATTCCCTCATCCACAGCAATCGCCATAAGTTCAGGAGCGTCTGTTTTTCCTGCAATTGCCAAAGAAAGTTCTCTTTGATGAAACTGTAAAATCGAAGGATCAATCGTATCAAGTATCTGATCTATAAGTTCTGGATGTTCTAAAACAGTTTTGATGAGTGAAAGTTCCCACATATCTTTATGCGGTGAACGAAGCTCTTTTTTGTTTGTATGGACAAGATTATGTGACGTGACCTTGACAAAAGAGGGATTGACGCCAAGAGTTGAAGAAAGATAGATCTTATACTCTTCTTGAAGCAAAGGTGTAAGTGTTTTGAGATAACCGATCGCTTCCTCTAGCGCACTTTCTTTCCCTTTTGGATCTTTGATGTTATAACCCATAACTATCCGATCTATAACAAATTCAATGAATGATTTTGGATCTCTAAAAAGAGTGTTTAGCTCTTCTATTTGTCCATTTTTTACCATATCAGCAGGATCCATACCTCCATCAAAAAGTATCACTCCGCCGTTAAAACCTGAAGCGCTTAAAAGTCGAGCCGCTTTAAGCGCAGCTGCAGCTCCGGCATTATCGCCATCATACGCCATGATAACATCTGGATCACCTTTTCTAAGCAGTGGAAGATGTTCAGCTGTAAGGGCTGTACCAAGCGTAGCAACTGCATTTGTAAAGCCAGCCTGATGTAGCATGATAACATCCAAATAACCCTCTGTTATAATAATCTGACGGTTTTTATAGATAGTATCTTTTGCAAAATTATAGGCATATAACAGTTTTGATTTATTGAAAAGTTTCGTTTGAGGAGAGTTGACATATTTGGCTTGATGCCCTGTGATCGTCCGCCCGCCAAAACCAACAATTGTGCCATTGGTCGCAAATATGGGAAAAGTGATCCGTTCTATAAAACGGGCGAAACTTTTGCCATTCTCATGTCCGGCAGCTCCAACTTCTATGGCTTCTCGCATGGTGAACATATTTTTTTGTATATATGTGAGCGTTTGAGTTGAACTTGGAGCATAACCGATACCAAACTTCTCAACACTTGACTCAAAAATCCCACGTTCTTTGAGATAAGTAAGAGCATTTTTATGATGAGTCAAAAGCGTTTGATAATATTCATTGAGTTTATCGAGGAGCTGTGAGCGTTTTTGCTGATGCTGATTGTCTGTATATTGAAGTGAAAAATTATACTGTGAAGCGAGTTTTTCTATCGCTTCTGGGTAGCTGAGTTTTTCATACTCCATTACAAAACGGATACTGTCTCCACCTGCACCACAACCAAAACAGTGGTATATCTGCTTTGAAGGGCTTACTACAAAACTTGGAGATTTATCATCGTGAAATGGGCATGGTGCTTTGAAGTTTGCACCAGCTTTTTTGAGTTCTATATAGGAGCCGACTACATCTAAGATATCGAGTCTGGACTTTAACTGCTCTATCGAGTCATTTGCTATCATATAGAGATAATATCGCCGTAACTGTAGAGTTTTGGATTGACAAAGAGTTTATCGCCTCTTATGAAGATTCGATCATCTCTGTGCGCCATCATCTTAAAGCGGGTTTTTACTTTTTCCTCTTTTTTTGACTTGAGATTTAGAGAGCGTAAATATTTTTTTAAAGAGATCTCATCACTTTCAACATCTATGATCTCAGCATTTGAAACCTCAGTTTGACTATGTTGAGATAAAAATTTAGCAGAGATAGTTTGGAGAATATTTTTTAACTGTTCATCTTTTTCTTTATAAATATTTTCGATTTTTATACGCTCTTCTATGAGCATAAGCTCTTTTTGATCTCGAAGGGATGAGTTGTCTTTTTCAAGACGATTGACTTTTTCTTGCAGTGTTTTGTTTTGCTCTTCTAAAAATGCATAATATTTATCATCGTTTGCAACTTGTTTGGTTTGCGTTATGACCTCATCAACTATCACATATTTTACGCCGTGCTCAGTTATACAAGCAAGACTTCCACGTCTTATACGATTGTGAATCGCTTCTTTGGAGACTTTAAAATGATCAGACGCTTCTTGTATAGTTAGTTTTGCCATAACAATCTCCTAACGCATATTTTCAAAAACAAGCGGTGCTTCCCACTCCATAGAACGGATAGTCTTCATCACTTTTTGAAGATCATCAATCTGTTTTGACTTTATACGAATAGCATCACCTTCGATAGTCGCTGTAACTTTAAGCTTCAGGTTTTTGATCTCAGCAACGATCTTTTTCGCTTCTTTAGAATCAATATAATCTACAATTTTATAAGTTGCTTTACGCGTGTTACCACTCGCATTTTCCACTTTTGCTTCATCTAAAGCTTTTGAAGAAAGGTCACGCTTAAGCAATTTTGATATTACTATGTCATAAAGCGCTTCAAGTTTATTGTCACTTGACGCTACAAGAACAAGAGCTTTTTCTTTCTCTTTATAAGAGACTTCATAAGGAGTTCCCTTGAAGTCATATCTGTTAGCAACCTCTTTATCAACAAGATTGATACAATCTTTAAACGCCTGCATATCGATTTTTGCAGAAATATCAAATGAAAACTCTTTAGGAGCCATAACATACCACCTCACAACTGTTTTAGTAATTATAACAGATAAAACTTAGGGTTTTAAATCTGTTTTATCTCAAGACTATAATATTTCTAATCAAGCCGCGAGTATCTTCCCCTTTTTGTTCTAGTGCATAAATCTCTTCATATTTTTTTGAGATATCTTCAACAGCCATTTTTCCAGCTGGATTATACATAACAATATAGCCCTCATTTACATTCTCTTTTGGACTCACATGCGCAACTGACCAGTAATGATCTCCACTTTTTAAAAGGTTTTTAGAATACCCTTTCCACTCTTCACCTTTTCCTGTAGATGTCTGCATGCAGTGAAAGAGTGTTGTTGGCATATGCGGGTCCACTGTTTGACTATAATGTGCGCCAATAAGTTCAGCTTTCTCATAACCCGTAAAGTTTAAAAAAGATCTGTTCGCATAAGTGATGTAGCCATCATTGTCCATTTCATAAATGAAATTTCCATCCTGAAAATCAATCTCTTTGCTTGTAGGCGTGGGTCTTGTCATAATTTTTCCTTATACTAAAGTAAGCGTATAGTAAGACAAAATATCTTCATTTTTACTAAAATTGTGAAAAAAGATTTTAAAATGTAAAGCCTGAATCAAAACCGCCAAAAGAGCTTGCAAAATTTGGATCCATATATCCCATCACTCCGCTTTTATTTCTCAGCATCACAATATCTTGTTTTGGAGCAATTCCTTGAGGACAAACAGGTACACACTCATTACAAAGTGTACAGTCATAAATCCCTTTTGTTTGAACGGCTGCAATGGTCTGAGTCACATCAGTTTCCCTCACATCACTCACATATCTCCAAGCGCGTGTGAGCGCAAATGGACCGATAAATTCGGGATTTACAGCGTACACAGGGCAAGCACTATAACACGCTCCACACAAGATACAATCACTTTGAAGTTCATTTATCTCTGCATCTTTTTGGCTTATATTCAAAAATTTTGAAGTGGGTAACCCCCAAGCTTTTGCAATCTTATTAAAGCCGAGCGCATTATCCATATCTACAACCAGATCACGCAAAAGGGGAGCATAACGAAGCGGTTCTATTAAGTCGCCATCTTGAGGTTTGTATGCACAGGCAAGCACCTCTTTGCCATTGACACGCATAGCACAGCTTCCACAAACTCCGCTTCTGCATCCTGATGAAAAGGCCAAAGAACTGTCTATCTCAGTTTTGATATGAGTTAAAAGTTCCAGCAAAGTAAGATCTTCGCAAGCCAGCTCATAACTAACTGTTTGCTCATCTCTTTTAATATCAATTTTCATCAGTCACAATACTCTCTTTCATAGAATTCATCATCCATTAAAACATCTTCGCAACACCCTTCCCAATCATCATCTTCTTGTGCATGATCTTCGTTTTCAACTTCTTCATCACTCATACATTTTATCTCTTCAATTGCACGCATAATTTTTCTCCATTTTTATAATAAATCGTATTTTTTTCAAAGGCTTCATTTTCACTCGGCATATCTTCTCGATAATGCGCGCCTCGGCTCTCTTCTCTTTGTAGTGCACCGCTCACAACCATCTCTGAAAGATCAAGTATATTTTTAAACTCTAAAAAATCGACTAACTCAGTGTTATAGAGTTTGTTTGAATCCCTAACGCCCATCAATGGAAGCTCTTCCTTGAGAGTTTGCAAGTATTTTAACGCGTTTGATAACTTTTGCTCATTACGTTTTATTCCAACATTTTGGTAAAACTGTTCTGCGAGGTCATCTCTTTTTTTATAAAAATCTACTTTACATGTAGACTTTACTACAAGATCAAATAAGAGATCTTCATGTTTAACTTGCTTACATGTAAAGTGTTCTGCAGATTTTGACAGGTTTTCTTTTGCCAATTTCGCAGCATTCTTTCCCGTCTCTCGCCCAAAAACGATGAGCTCAAGCAAAGAGTTTCCGCCAAGACGATTGGCTCCATGTACTTTTTGATTTGCACATTCACCCACGGCAAAAAGCCCTTGAATGTTTGTCTGGGCATTTTCATCCACATCGATTCCGCCCATCGTATAGTGCGCAACGGGTTTGATAGGAATGAGGTCAAAAACAGGATCCACATTTTCATAAAGCTTTGCGAGTTTACGTTCTTGAGGAAGATTATGAGAGATAAACTCCTCGCCAAGATGACGGATATCGATATACACTTCGCCACTTTTTTCTATCTCTTCATAAATCGCTCGACTCACTTTATCGCGAGGAGCGAGTTCATCTGTAAAACGTTTTCCCTCTTTGTTTAAAAGATATCCCCCTTCGCCCCTTGCACTTTCGCTTATAAGAATAGAGGAGTTTTTAAGTCCTGTGGGATGAAACTGCACAAATTCCATGTCGCTCAAGTTTACTCCCGCGCGATAAGCCACGGCAATCCCATCGCCCGTAGAGCCAACAGCGTTTGTCGAGTTTTTACCATATACGCGGCTGTATCCGCCCGTTGCTAAAATGACGCTTTTTGCAAAGTGTTGCTCCACTTCGCCCGTTTTGATGTTAAGCACTTCAGCTCCACAAACAACACCATCTTCTACTAAAAGTTTAAGTAAGAATTTTTCACTGAGCATCTCTATATCGTTTGCATTACACTGGTCGTAAAGAGTATGGAGGATTTTGAGTCCTGTATAATCTTGAGCATAACAAGCACGGGGCGCACTCGCTCCACCAAGACGACGTTGGGCGATAGTTCCCTTTTTGGTTCTGCTAAAAGGCATACCAATACTATCGAGCCATTTTACAGCCTCAATCCCCTCACTGCAAAGCTTTTCTATCATCTTTTTATTTGCAATGCCGTGAGCTGACTTGAGGGTATTTTCATAATGCGATTTGACGCTGTCTTCGTTCACATTGCCCAGCGCTGCGTTGATCCCGCCTTGTGCCATACAGGTCTGTGAACGTGTTGGATAACTCTTGGTCAGCACTTTCACACTCGCGCCAGACTCTTTGGCACTTAACGCCGCCACAAGACCAGCACCGCCAGCACCAATCACTAAAACATCAACCATAAAAAAACCTTTACATGTAAGCTATTATAAAAGTATAAAAAATAAAAATGATTTTACAAAATCTCCACTTTACTCAAGGTATTGTTTTGAAATTAGAGTAAATCTGATAAGATTCTTCTATGAAAAGTCGCATCTTAGTTTTTATCCAGTTTCTTTGCATCTTCTTGATGATTCTGCCTCTTGGTGGAGAAGTGCAAAATCTGTACTCGGGTCTTGTTATCATTAGTGCCGGCATCATTGTCGGGTTATTTGCCCTCAAAGCCCACACTCCGGGAAACTTCAATATCCGTCCAGATATCAAAGAAAACTGCACCCTTGTAAGCCACAGTATCTATAAATATATCCGACATCCTATGTACGCGTCTGTTTTGTTATCAATGTTTGGCGTTCTTGTTTTATACGCAAACATCTATGTGAGTATTTTATATGTGATACTCCTTGCAAATATGCTGACTAAAATGTTCTACGAAGAGTTTCTTTGGCACTCTAAAGATGAAAATTACAAAGAGTACGCACAAAACACCTATCGTCTTATCCCCTATATTTTTTAAAAGTTTTTCTTATGACAAATATTATCTTTTCTATCATCAGCGTTTATATTTTTATCATTACGGGATTTCTCTCAAAAATGAGTTTCAAGGAGAAGATCGATGATAAAACTATCACGATTATCAATGTCTATTTTTTGCAAGTTTTTCTTACTTTTTGGGGACTTCTTTTACAGCCTATGGATATCACTCTTTTATACGCTCCATCAGCCTATCTCGTTGTCGTCTTAATTGTCCTTCTTATCTCCATTTTAGCGGCACGTAAACTTTTTACTGACCAAAAAGAGCGCTCCATCGCCACAGTCGCCGCTATCATCGGCAATACTGGAAATCTTGGTATTCCTATTAACATTGCCATCTTTGGAGATTCCTCTATCTCCTATACGACAGTTGTAAATCTTGTAAATGTTTTTGTGGTTTACACTTTTGGGGTTTATTATTATTCACGCGGTAATTTTGATATGAAAACATCACTTATAAACATCGCAAAAATTCCTATTCTTTGGGCGGCAATCATAGCAATTATCTTAAGTGTCAACGGTTATAAACCCTCGCCGGTCATTGCAAATATGTTGATGATGGGCGCGTATGCTTCTATCACAATGCAACTCTTTTTGTTTGGTATCTATCTTTATGGCACGAAAATCAAAGAGATTGATAAGATTCTTTTGAGCCTTGTAAGCTCTGTAAAATTTATTCTCTTACCGCTTGTCGCTTTTTGTGTTTTGTATCCGCTTGATCTTTCTCCCATGATAAAAGGGATAGTTTTTATAGAACTGATGATGCCTCTCGCCATCGCGAATGTCAATCTTGCCTCACTTTATGACTGTGTTCCAAGAGTCGTGACCGCATTAGTGTTTATAAGCTCTATGACGTTTTTAGGAGTAATTTTTATAGCCACGAAAATCATAAGCTATTTTTAATTCAATGAAATTAAGATATTTGACGAATAAAATATCTATTTTATCAATAATTATAAAATAAACATATTTATGTAAATAAACATTTTGATATACTTTTAAGAAATATAGCGAGAGTAAGATATGCCAAAAACACTTAAAAATTTCATCTTTTCAATCAATATTATTCTTCTTTCCTCTTTGTTTGTAATAGTTTTTATATTTACAACGTACCTCCATACTGCATTAGCTGAAAAGAATGCCATCAAACATGCCAATGCCGTATCAAGTCAGGTCTTTACATCTATGTATCAGGTTATGAAAAGAGGATGGAGTAGAGATGATCTTAATGATTTTATGTCTTCACTCAAAGAAAATTTTAATGACTCCAATTATGTAATCACAATCTATCGAAGCGATTTAGTAAAACAGCTCTTTGGAACGGTCAAGGAGGGGAAGAAAGATGCTCTTATCGATTATGCGCTTCAAAGCGGAAAAAAAGAGATTGTCAATAAGGATGGAGAATTACGAAATCTACTTCCACTGAATGCTAAAGATGAATGTTTAAAGTGTCATGTCAATGCTCATGTCGGCGACACACTCGGAGTGATAGAAGTAAAACAAAATCTTGTAAGTATCATTCAAGAAACTTTTTTAGAGTATGTTTATTTCTTTTTAATCGCCCTTCCTTTATTTGGAGCTGCTGCATTTTTTGCTTCAAGATACACCACTTCAAAAATCACAAATTCACTCAAACTCTTTAATGACAAGGTACAAAACATCAACTCTGTAGAAGACTTTAAAGAGTTTGACTCAACAGAGATAAATCTGCACTTTGATGAACTCAATCAGATTATCTCAAATGTAAATCTTCTTGCTCAAAAATTAAAAGCGGTTGCCGTTGACAAAGATCTTTTAGAGTTTGAAATACAGCTTTTGGATAAATTTATTATCACTTCCGACATAGTAAGAGATTGGCGTGATTTTATCTCTGAGCTCTTAGTTGATATCAACAACGTTATGGCAACATATACTCTTATGACTATTTTTAGAGTCGGTGATGATCAATTCGAAGTTGATATTTTTTGGTTTGGGACTCCCGAAGAAAATGTAAAAGAGAGATATGAAGAGTATGTCAAAACGCAAATAACACAAACTGATCACTTTTTAGGATATAGCGATTATTCTGTCCGTCACAACGTCACCGATCATAACAAATCTATCCATATTTCTCAGTATGACAATTTTGCACATAGAACAAAATCTCTATTTTTAGATACTCCAAAAATTGGCGGTATAGTAGGACTCAGTGTACAATCAGAGATCGCCATAGATCCCGTAAAGCATATCGTCATAGATAGTATTTTGACAACTATGGTCAATCTGGTAGGCTCAGTCAAAGCGATCAATAAATATACAAATGATCTTGAGTATTATGCTGCACACGATCCCCTAACAGGACTTTTTAATCAAAGAATTTTTGCAGATCTTCTTGAATATGAGATCAAAAGAGCAGCTCGCCATGAATACCAATTCGCACTTTTAGTCATAGACTGCGACAATTTCAAACCCATCAATGATCGTTATGGACACTCTTTTGGAGATAGTTTTCTCCAAGAGTTTGCAAGATTGCTTTCTACAAATAAAAGGGATGAAGATATCCTTTCCCGTTACGGAGGGGATGAGTTTACTATTATACTTCCCGAATGTGATGTTGCTGGTGCTTTTGCAGTATCAAGTAAAATTGTAAAAGCAATTGAAGAGTTTCGATTACTTGCATCCGATGGCAAATATGTCAGCGTGACTGCTTCTATTGGGGTAGCCGTATATCCAGAACATGCGCAAACAGAAAAAGAACTCTTTCTTATCGCCGACAGTATGATGTATAGAGTCAAAGAAGAGGGAAAAAATGGAGTCAAACTTCCATCGCAAGAAGATATCCTCTCTGTTGTAAAAGAGCAAAAAGCAAAATCAGCTCTTTTAGTAGATGCCATTTCCAATAACCGCATTGTTGCATATTTTCAACCTCTTCAAAATACTCAAACAGGAAAAGTTGAAATTCATGAGCTTTTAATGCGTATAGAGATCGATGGCAAGGTGATTCCTGCATATGAATTTATAGAGGTCGCAGAGAGTATGAGTATGATTAATCGCATGGACCTGATGGTCATAGAAAATGCGTTTATAAAAATAAATAAAGAACAGTACAAAGGGATTTTATTTATCAATCTTTCCCCAAAATCACTCATTGTCGGAAATTATGCAGAATCGATTACAAATTTGATCAGAAAATATGATATTTCTAAAGACAATATCGTATTTGAAATTACAGAAAGAGAGACTGTCAAAAATTTCTCTATCTTAGAAAAATTTGTACTCAATCTCAAGATGCAAGGATATAAGTTTGCAATCGATGACTTTGGATCGGGATTTTCATCGTTTCACTATATTAAGAAATTTCCTATTGATTATCTCAAAATTGATGGCGAGTTTATTGTTAATATCAATACAGACAAACAAGACCGTGCATTTGTAAATAGTATTTTGACGCTGGCAAGAGAGTTAAACGTCAAAACAGTTGCAGAGTATGTTGAAAATGAGGAGATTGTCGTAACACTCAAAGAGATGGGTGTGGATTATCTTCAAGGTTTCCATATCGGTAAGCCAAATTCTAATTTTTCTAATCAAATATGAAAATTATAGAAGATTAAATGATTACGAGAAATTTAATAGAAAGAGATTAAGATGATAAAAATTATTAATACACAAGAGTTTTCCTATTTTTTACGTGTTCATCGCAATGAGATTATCAAGCGATGGATGGATAAAAGTGAAGTGCAAAATGTTCTTCATAGACACTCTTTGCCTGCTGTTGAAAAAAATACTCATCTTTTTTATCAGTTTTGTGACTGTTTTATAAGTGTTATAGAGTGGGGTTCAACAATAACAGAATGTCAAATCAAGATAGATTTTCTACAGCTTTTAAACAACTATAACGTTACAACTGCTGATCTTTTTACCCTCATACTCATTCTTAAAAGTTCAATAGAGCATGTTATCTTTGAAAATGGCAATCTTTCATTTGCACTTCAAAGTGAAATCAATTCTCTTACTCTTGTCATGGCAAATGATCTCGCTTCTAATTTTGAGACGATTATTAAAAGCAATGAAAACTATAAAAGTGAAAATTCCAACCTTCTAGCTGAATACAAAAAAGCAGTAGATCTCAGTAATATTGTCTCAAAAACAAATCCAAAAGGTGTTATCACTTATGTAAATGATAAATTCTGTGAGATATCTGGATACACAAGAGATGAGCTTATCGGTAAACCCCATAATATTATCCGCCATCCGGATATGCCACGCGAGGCTTTTAAAGAGTTGTGGGACACAATCAAAATGAAAAAAAGCTGGAACGGCATTGTAACAAATATGAAAAAAGATGGAAGCCAATATATAGTAGACACAACTATTATCCCTATCTTGGATGTAGATGGGGATGTTGTGGAATATATTGCCATTCGTCACGACATCACGGAACTCGAAGAGACGAAACAACAGTTGAGAAATATTAATAAAGCGATGAAACATAAAGTTGATGAGCTTTATTCTATGACAAACTCTTTAGAAGAAAAAGTTTACAAGGATAATCTTACAGGAATCAATAATAGAGAAAATTTTGAAAACTATTTTGATATTGAAATTACAAATGCAAAACAAGAAGATCAGTCTTTAAGTTTGCTTATCTTGGATATTGATAATTTTAAACTCATTAATGACACTTATGGACATCAAGCCGGAGATGTGATTCTTATAGATATTGCAACACTTATTGGTGCAAAGATCAAACATGAAGATATTTTTGCACGTTGGGGCGGTGAAGAGTTTGTTATTTTAACTCCAACAACCAACGTAGATGGAGCATATGCTTTAGCCGAAAATCTGCGAGTCCTTGTCCAAAACCACTCTTTTAGTTATGTTGAAAAAAATCTCACTATAAGTTTTGGTGTAGCCCAGCTAGAAAGTGATGATACTAAAACAACTCTTTTTAAACGTGCGGATGATGCTCTTTATAAAGCAAAAAAAATGGGAAGAAATAGAGTGGAAATAAGTAAAAAGTAAATATCATCGTATTATAGAGTTATAAAAAATAAAGAATAGCAATATACCGAGCAACTCTGAGCGTTGCTGCGATTACTAAAAAGTAAAAGAAGTTCAGTCTCACCATTCCCGCGACTAAAGTAAGTGGATCACCGATGAGGGGAAGCCATGACAAAAGAAGCGCCCAATAGCCGTAATTATGTCCTACATGGTAGGCCGCTTTGGTTGTTTTATTTTTCAAAAGTTTTTCTTTTGTCTTTTCATACAAAAAGTAGCCAAGATAGTAGTTAAATATAATCGCTAAGATATTTCCAACTGAAGCAACAAGAAGAGCTGTATGTTTATCCAGTCCAGCTTCCACAGCCGCAAAGAGTGCGACTTCAGAAGAAAAAGGAAGGATGGTCGCAGCCAAAAAAGCCCAGAGGAAAAGGGAGAGTGCGATCAAAGTGAACGGATGTTCTCTATGGTCTTTGCTATCAAAGTATCGCGCGCTTCTTTGGATGTCCAAGCGATGTGCGGAGTGATAAGAAGTTTGTTTCGATTTCTTACACTTAAAAGTGGATGATGATTATCTATAGGCTCTTTTGTAAGAACATCTAGTCCAAAAAAGAGATCTTTTTCGTCGATAATCTTTGCCACAGCTTCTTCGTTGATAATACCGCCTCGACCAAGGTTTAAAATTACTGCATTAGGCTTACATGTAAGCAGTTGTTCATAATCTAAAAGGTTGTTTGTCGTTTCGTTAAGAGGTGCATGAATACTAATAATGTCGCTCTCTTCTAACAGCAGTTGGAGAGAGATGCTTGTAAAATTTGTATCACTATTTTTCCCGCTTGTTGAAAAATAACTTACTTCACATCCAAAAGCTTTTGCCAACACAGCCACTTTTTTGCCGATATTTCCAAGCCCGATGATGCCCCATTTTTTTCCGCTTATCTCAAAGAACGGATTTGAGATATCTGTAAAAACGCCGCTTCTACTCCAAAAACCATCTTTAACTGCGCCATCATAATACTTCATATGCTCTATCAGATAAAAAAGCATCGCAAAAGTGTGTTGTACGACAGACTCAGTTGAGTAACCGACAACATTTTTTACAGCAATTCCACGCTCATTTGCTGCTTCAAGATCGACATTGTTTGTGCCTGTTGCGGATACACAGATGAGCTTCAAATCTTTTGCTTTACTCATCGACTCTGCGGAGATAACAACTTTGTTTGTAACTATAACTTCTGCGTTAGCGATCCGTTCATCAAGCTCTTGTGGTGAAGTTTTTTGGTAAGCGATCACCTCTCCAAGTGCATCAAAACCACTTAAATCAGTATCGCCAAAAGTGATGGTATCGAGTAAAACAATTTTCATAACTTATGCATCCTTGATGTTACTGATAATATCACGAGCTTGTTTGAGTGCGGCATCTACTTCATCAAAAACAAGGGCAACAGCCATACGTCTGCCTTTATGGGATTCCGGTTTTGAAAACACTCTTACAAACGAGTTGTTAGTAAAAAGTGATTCATCTACATCCACGAGTGGAGCATATGAGTGTTTGTCAGATTTAAACGCCGCAGATGCGCCGTCTCCGTAAAATGTAAATCCAAGAGGAAGCCCGAGAACTGCGCGAAGGTGAAGTGCAAACTCGCTTTGACTTTGAGTGATAAGTGTGACCATTCCTGTATCATGAGGACGAGGGCTTACTTCGCTGG